>Ga0114129_10011572_pt1 | contig 12562 bp, 14 predicted proteins | sample RhiMetdeltSRZDD1_FD_80071 | JGI IMG/M metagenome (GOLD analysis project Ga0114129, IMG submission 80071) | Populus rhizosphere microbial communities from Tennessee, USA - Rhizosphere MetaG P. deltoides SRZDD1 (version 2) (version 2) | ecosystem: Host-associated > Plants > Roots > Rhizosphere >...
GCGCCCCAAATGGTCGCGGGATTACCGGTCGGCGGGAGTTCCACATCCACGACACTGGCGGTCATCTTTCGCAGGACACCAAGAGCAGCATCCACCGCTTTGGCGACCTCCGGATCGAGATTCTCGTAGAATCCCGCTCGTGGCACGCCGAGACGGAGGTTCGATGTGGGGAGCCTCAGCGCGCGCGTGTAGTCGGGCACTGGCACATCGGCCGTCGTGGGATCCATCGCGTCGTAGCCGGCCACGATATCGAGCAGGATCGCGGCGTCTTCGACGGTCTTGCACATCGGGCCGACGTGATCGAGCGTCCATGACAGGGTCATCACGCCCCGGCTGGGCACGCGACCGTAGGTCGGTTTGAATCCGACGATGCCGCAGTGTGCGGCAGGCATACGGACGGAGCCAGCGGTGTCGGTGCCGAGCGATCCGTAGCAGAGCCCGGCAGCCACGGCGATTCCGGGTCCTCCCGACGACCCTCCAGTGACGTGATCGAGCGCCCAGGGGTTGTGCATGGTCCCGTAAGCGGTCACCGTGGAGCTGCCGCCGTAGGCAAACTCGTGGAGGTTCAACTTCCCGAGCAGAATGGCGCCGGCCTGCTTGAGGCGACGCGCGACTTCGGCGTCCTCGGCAGGCACGCGGTCCTTGAACAACTCGCTCGCACCGGTCGTGCGCACGCCAGCGGTATCGATGTTGTCCTTGAGCGCGATGGGGATGCCGTGCAGCGGCCCACGCGGACGACCGCGCCTCAACTCCTCCTCGATCGTGCGCGCCTCGGCGAGCGCATCCTCACCGCGGACCGTGATGAATGCGTTGAGCGAGGCATTGAATTTCTCGATGCGTCGCAGGCAGGCTTGCGTCAGTTCGACTGGTGACGCGGCTTTCTTGCGCAGAAGACCAGTCGCATCGGCAAGCGACAGGTCCGCGAGATCCGGTGTTGCGGCGAACGCAGGATTGAAGGCAAGCGCCGCTGTCGCGGAGCCTGTGAGAGCCACAAACGTCCGTCTGTCCATACGCCTGAATCCTACATCCTGATGCCTCTTGGCTTGCCCAGCCCTGCCCGTCGACTGTGCTCAGGGCATCCCGAGCATCGTCGAGGGATGAGGCCTGATTCCTGAGGCCTAGGATCGCCGCGCGTACTTGCTGGCGACGTACTGATCGACGAGCCCGCGGAATCCTTCGGCCAATTCGTCGTAGGTGCCACGCAGGGTCGTGACATGCTCGCCGTCGATGAAGATCGGACAATTCGGCGCTTCGCCGGTGCCTGGGAGGCTGATGCCAATGTTGGCGGCTTTCGATTCGCCGGGCCCGTTGACGACGCAGCCCATGACCGCGAGGGTCAGCGTCTCGACGCCCTCGTATGTCTTCTTCCAGATCGGCATCTGGGAGCGAATGTACTCCTGCGTCCGCTCGGCGAGCTCTTGAAACGTCGTACTCGTCGTGCGCCCGCAGCCTGGGCACGCGGTGACGCTTGGCGCAAACGCGCGGAGTCCCAGCGACTGCAGCAACTCGCATGCGGCGTACACCTCTTCCCGCCGGTCGCCGCCGGGACGTGGGGTCAGCGAGACTCGAATCGTGTCGCCGATCCCCTCGTTGAGCAGGATGCCGATCGCCGAGGCAGACCACACGAGGCCCTTCGTCCCCATTCCCGCTTCGGTGAGACCCAGGTGCAGCGGCTGATCGGTCTTTCGGGCGAGGTCGCGGTAGATCGCAATGAGGTCGCGAGGGCGCGACACTTTGCACGAGATGATGATCTGGTCTTTTCGAAGGCCTGTCTCGATCGCGAGCGCGGTGGAATCGATCGCGGAGATCACCATGCACTCGTTGAGGATCTCTTCAGACGTCCTCCCGAGGTTGCGGGTGGTGTTCTCTGCCATTTTCGAGACGACCAGCTCCTGGTTCAGCGAGCCGCCGTTGACGCCGATCCGGACTGGCTTGTCGTGGTCGATCGCGACCTTGCAAATCGTGGAGAACTGTTCGTCGCGACGACGGCCGGTGCCGACATTGCCAGGGTTGATGCGGTACTTGTCGAGCGCCGCCGCGCACGCGGGGAAACGGGTGAGCAGCAGGTGACCGTTGTAATGAAAGTCGCCGATGAGCGGCGCGGTGCAGCCCGCATCGAGCATGCGTTGTTTGATCTCGGGGACGGCAGCCGCGGCATCGGGCACGTTCACGGTCACGCGCACGAGCTCCGATCCTGCCTCGGCCAGCTCGATGCACTGCTGCGCGGTCGCTCGCGCATCGGCCGTATCGGTCATCGTCATCGACTGCACGATCACCGGCGCGCCGCCGCCAACCTGCACGCGGCCCACCCGTACGCCGACCGTTTTATGGAGTTTTGCCGTGATCACTCCCGTGATCATAGTCGTTCACACTTCCCGGTGCCGAACCTGAACGCGAACTTAGGCCTCCTTCCATCCATCTCTGAGCAGGATCCCGCGGATCTCCTCGGCACGCGCCATCGCGAGATCGATCGAGTCGTACTGCTCTGCTCGATCCATCACACCGTCGAAGAACCAGGTGACCGTGCTGTGGGGATCGCCGGGAAAGATGGTGGCGTGCGCCGCTGAGCGTCCGCGCGTCATTCGCCACAGGATCGTTGGATCGGTGGAATTCATATAAAACGTTCGGATCGTTCGAGGCGTCAGAGAGCCTGCCCGCCCTAGCCGTTAGGCGAAGGCGGGTTCATTCCGGGCGTGCGTGCTCTCGGCCGGGCATGATCACCGTGTGTCCCGGTGCGTGCTCCTCGTGCGGACAGTTGGGGCCACGGTTCAGGATCGTGCCCACGACACGTCCGAGGAAGTCACGGTACGTTCGCACCAGACATCCACAGCCCAACGTTTTCTCGACCTCGCTCGCCATCTCTGACAATTGTAGTGGCGCTCTTCAATGTCCAATGATCAGGAGGCCAGCCGAAAGCACAGCCAGTATCCAGAGTGCGAGCGCGACGTCGCGTGCACGGCCGACGACGGTGTACAGCAACGCATGCAGCAGGAAGCCCCACAGGATTCCCTGCGTGATCGAGAGCGTCAGGGGGATGAGGACGATCGTGACGAAGGCTGGCAGACCATCTTCGATCGACGTGAAGTCCAACGTCGCCACCGACTGAAACATCGAGAGACCCACCAGGACCAGCACGGCGGCAGTCGCGTAGCCAGGTACGGACGCCGCCAGTGGAGCGACGAACAGGCACGGCAGAAAGCACAGCGCCGTCACCACCGACGCACGGCCCGTGCGGGCACCCATGCGAATCCCCGCGATGCTTTCGACAAACGCGGTTCCCGATGAGGAACCAGCGAGGCCGGCCACGAGTGTGGCCCAGGCATCCACGATCAGGCCGCGTCGAAGATTGAGCGGACGTCCATCGGGTTCGGTGAGTCCGGCCGCGCCCGCCACGCCGATGAACGTCGAGAGCGAGTCGAACAGATCGGTGAACACGATGGAGATGATCGCGGGCAGAAGCGCGAGCTGCAGCGCCCCCATGATGTCGAGCTTCAAGAGAGCGGAAGAGAAGTCGGGCGCGCTCACGATCGTGCTGGGAGGTGTTGCATAGCGAAGCACCCACGAGATGGCCGTGACGAGAAAGATCGATGTCAGGAAGGCCAGCGGGTTGTTCTTCTTCTGCATCGTCACGGCGATGACCACACCGAGCAGCATGAATGCGACGCGATAGTCGAGCGTTCCGAGTCGGAGCAGCGTTGCCGGATCGGCTTCAATCACACCTGCATTGCGGAAGCCAATGAGCGTCAGGAGCAGTCCGATGCCGGCCGCGGCCGCAACGCGAAGGCCTCGCGGAATGGACGTCGCGATGGCTTCTCGCAGTGGCGTTGCGGAGACGAGCAGGAATATCACCCCTGCCCAGAACACCATGCCGAGCGCCGTCTGCCATGGCACGTGCTGCTGAATCACGATCGTGTAGGCGAAAAACGCGTTGAGTCCCATGCCTGGCGCGACGGCAAAGGGAAGCTTTGCGTAGAGACCCATCAGCAGCGTCATGCTGAACGCAATCAGCACCGTCGCGGTCATGGCGCCACTGAAGGGCATTCCCGTCCCAGGCGTCGACAGCACCGACGGGTTCACGACGACGATGTAGGACATCGTGAAGAACGTGGTGATGCCTCCCACGACATCCGAGTAGAGGGATGTGTCGCGCGCCGACGGGCGGGGCATCTCGGGTATTGTGCCTACAGTGGAAGATGTTGTCGTCATAGGTGCTGGTGCCGCCGGGCTCGCGACGGCGATCTTCACCGCGCGGGCAGCGGCCGGCGTGCATGTGCGTTGTCTCGACGGCGCACGGCGCGTCGGTGCCAAGATTCTCGTCAGCGGCGGCTCGCGGTGCAACGTCACGAATCGCGAGGTCACTGAGCGCGACTTCTGGGGCGGCCCGTCTCGCGTGGTGCGAAACGTGTTGCGCGCGTTCCCCGCCGATCGCGCAGCCGCGTTCTTCGAATCGCTCGGCGTGCCATTACATGAGGAAGAGGACGGGAAGCTGTTTCCTGACAGCAATCGCTCGCGAACGGTGCTCGACGCGCTGCTCGCCGAGGCCGCTCGTCTCGGCATCGAGGTCGCGACCGAACAGCGCGTGATCGACGTCGAGCGAGCCGGTGCCACGTTCGCGCTCACGATCGAAAACGGCTCTCGGCTCGATGCACGAGCGCTCGTCCTCGCAACCGGCGGTCGTTCGCTGCCGAAAACGGGAAGTGACGGACTCGGCTACAGCCTCGCTCGAGCGCTCGGACATGGGTACGTCGAGACGACGCCGGCACTCGCGCCGCTCGTGTGCGGGAGCAATGGTCGTGCGTCGCTGTCGGGCGTCTCGCACCCGGCGGCCCTCAGCCTTCGCGTCAACGGCCGAATGTCCACGCGACTCGAAGGTGCCCTTCTGTGGACGCACTTCGGCGCCAGCGGACCCGTCGTGCTGAACCTCTCGAGGCATTGGCACCGTGCTCGTCTCGATGGCGGAGTCGTCGAGGTGCTGGTGAACGTGTGCCCAGGTGACACCTTCGAATCGCTCGAGCCGTGGTGGCTGGATCAGGAACGCGAGCGCGCTCGCGCACAGGTCGGCACGGTGTTGTCAGGCAGGCTTCCAGCGGCGATTGCGGAGGTCTGGCTCACAGCCTCGGGTATCGAGCTCGATCGAACCATGGCACACGTGACCCGCGAGGATCGACGGCGCCTGCTCCATGGCCTCCTCGAGACTCCTCTCGACGTCGTCGATAGTCGCGGCTACGGGTACGCCGAGGTCACCGCGGGAGGCATCCCGCTCGACGAGGTGGATTCGGCGACGATGCAGTCGCGGATCTGTCCGGGCCTCTATCTCGTTGGAGAGATCCTGGATGTCGATGGGCGCCTGGGTGGATTCAACTTCCAATGGGCGTGGTCGACAGGCTGGATCGCGGGTCAGGCGATCGGGAAAGCCATCGGCATATGACCGCTCCCACGAACTGGCTCGTCGCGAATGAATCGTTTGTGCCGCGAAGGGGAGACGCAGTGGACGTGGCATGTGGCACCGGACGTCACGCGCTGTGGCTTGCCAACCGCGGTCTCTCGACGCTGGCGCTCGATCGTGACGCGGATGCTATCGATCGACTGAACGACGAAGCCGCGCGACGAGCGCTGACCCTGCGTGCGGAAGTCGTCGATCTCGAAGATGGCCAGGCGACGTTGACGCCATCGGCCTACGACGTGATCGTCGTCGTGCACTATCTGCATCGGCCATTGTTTCCGGTGCTCATCGCCGCGCTGCGTCCAGGAGGAGTGCTCGTGTACGAGACGTTCACGCGAGCACAGGCTGCGCGGGGGAAACCCACGAACCCCGCGTTCTTGCTCGAGCCCGGCGAGCTCGTCGAGTTGGTGCGTCCGCTCGATATCGTGGCGAGTCGCGAAGGGGACTATGAGGGACGGTGCGTCGCGGGCGTCGTCGCATGTAGAGGCCGCCTTTAGGCGGCCTTCACGCGGGCCCATTCATCGCGCCGCGCTTTGTCCGGTCTTGAATTGCGCCATCTTCGCCGCAATCGTCCTCTTGCCCATGTCGACGCCGCCGTTGAACTGCGCGCCCTCGATGATCACGACACGCTCGGCGGTCAGACTGCCGGTCACTCGCGCAGTGGCGCCAAGCTCGATGCGCTCGCCCGCTGAGATCGAGCCTTGAACCGTCCCGAGCACGGTGACGCGCAGCGCGCGAACATCAGCTTCAATCGTGGCCGTCTCGCCGATGGTGACGCTGGCCTCCCGCACGTTCAGGTGGCCTTTCAGCCGGCCGTCGATCGTCAGGTCCTCGTCACATGAGAGCTCGCCGTCGAACACGACGGACTGTCCGATGTGGGTCATTGGTAAGTCCGAGCAGTATACTGGGCTTTGGGCTCTTGGATTTGGGCCCTGCGCCTCGTGGGCCGGAGTGGTGAAACTGGCAGACGCGCCGGACTCAAAATCCGGTGGGGTTCACTCCCCGTGTGGGTTCGATTCCCTCCTCCGGCACCATTTCCTCAAGAGCCTGTAACAAACGCTGACCGGCACGAACCGCCGCAGTTCGTCGCCCCCATTCGAACAGCGCGAATCACTCACGCGAGCAGCGCCAGCATATGCGCGGCGTGTGATTAGCGATGGGGTGGCGTTCGTCAGCCTCGCCGCGGGCATCGATGCGACAACGCCCCGGCCTGCCAGTGCACGTGGCGGCCGAGTGCTCGGCATTTCTCGGTCGACGGTCAAAAGCGGCCGGTGGGTTCTACGGGCCCGGCGAGCTACTCGTTAGGACGGTCCACCACGACGAACCCCAGCGCGACCCAACTGGGCGGAGGCGTTTGCCGGCGTTCCTTCTGGCGCCCGCCTGCCTCGTTGGCGTTGACGGATGGAGCTTTGCGCCTCCGTGGATCCCACAGCACCGGCACGCGTTCGCCAAAGGCCCGGTACAGCCGATCGTACTGCTGGAAATCGCCGCGCCGTACGATGATGTAGTGCATGACTGTCCGGCGTATCGGACGTCAGAAAGAAGCCAGTAGGGCCAGCCTTTGCTCGCGTGGATCCTAGAGCGAGCTTCGGCTAGGCAGGCCAGCCTTCGCTCACACTTGCCGACGTGCGCGTGAGCTTCGGCTAAGGCAGACCACTTCGCACACTTACTTGGCCCCATCCGAATGGGCGGTGTTAGAATCCCGGCACGAGGGATATATGAAGAAGTTCGGCTTCGCTGTGCTCACCGGATTCGGCCTGCTGGTCGTCCTCAGCGCGTCGGTTCACGCGACATCAGGTGCGGGCCAGCACTCGGCAGTGTGCCTGGTCTGCGACCTCTGCTCGCTCCTCGAACATCTGATGTAGTGGCTGCGCAGGCGGGTCTGACCACCTTCGCTCTTCGAGCTAGGTGGTCCGCCGTAGCCTTGGCGAAGGCGGAAGACCCGCCTCGACAACACGCCGTCTCGCGTGCACTAATAGTTGGCCAGTCCCTCAGAAAGCGCGAACAACCACCTGCCAGCCGCACCCGTCCCGACGAACATTTCTTGACATGCCTTCGTATGAGCGAATATATTCGCCATGGGCGAAAAAATTCGCTACGTCGCGAGGTCCAAAGACGCCAGATGCGGAAACTCCCACGCCTCCATCTCACACGCAGAGAGAGTCAAATCATGGAAGTGCTCCATCGTCGCCAGCGCGCGACGGTGGAGGAGATCCGATCGGAGCTGCCCGACGCCCCTTCGCCGTCCAGCGTGAGAAAGCTGCTGGAAATCATGATCGACCGCAATCTGCTGCGCCGTGAGTACGACGGCCCGCGCTACGTCTACTTCCCGGCCGCAAAGCCGGAAGAGGCGAGCCGATCGGCGGTGAAGCAGCTCGTGAGCACCTTCTTCAACAACTCACCGAGCTCGGCGATGGCCGCGCTTCTCGATGTCGCCGACGGCCCGCTCTCGGATGCGGAATACAAACGTCTGAGCGCCTTGCTGAAGCGAGGCCGAGATCAGGGAGACACGTGATGACTGCCGCGTCGATTCTTTTCAAAGCGTCGCTCCTCCTTGCTGCGGCCACGCTCGTCGTGCTCGTTGGCCGGCGATCTTCCGCGGCCTCGCGTCACCAGGTCTGGACGCTCGCAGTGGTCGGTCTGCTGCTGCTCCCGCTGCTGTCGTTTTCCCTCCCGAGGTGGACCGCCATCACATTCACTGCGCCACAGGCCATTCAGGCGGTCGAATCGACGCCGGTTTTCGGCGAGGCAGCATCGCCCGCGGAACGCGAGTTCGTTCCCACACCCACACGCATCGAGATGACGACCTCATCGTCTCGCGTCACTGGCATCACCGGGTCGATGACGCTGACGGTGTTGTACGCAGCCGGCATCATCGTCCTGCTGGCTCGACTCGTCGTCGGACGGTTGGGCATTCGACGTCTCGCACGACATGCGACAGCCGTAACCGACGCCGACTGGGTGCAACTGTTCACGCAGTGCGCCGATGACTTGCGCATTCGACGGTCGGTTCGTCTCCTGCGAAGTCGCGATCAGACGATGCCCATGATGTTTGGAATTCGTCGCCCGACGATCCTGATACCCAACGTCGCGGATACGTGGACCGAGGATCGCCGGCGCTCCGTGCTGCTCCACGAGCTCGCGCATGTCGCCCGTCACGATTGCCTCATTCAGATGCTTGGCGCCGTGGCGTGCGCGCTCTATTGGGTCCACCCCGGTGTCTGGTGGGTCGCACGTCGCTTGCGCGTCGAGCGTGAGCTCGCGTGTGACGATTGCGTGCTCTCAGCCGGCACCCACGCGGGCGATTATGCTGGCCATCTCCTCGAGATCGCGTACAGCCTCGGACGTCTGCGTGCACCCGCTCTTGCCGTCAGCATGGCCGCCTCCTCACAACTCGAAGGACGAATGCTTGCGGTGCTCGACGTCGCACGGAATCGCGCGACGCCGGCTCTGCGCAGTCGCCTCGCTGGCGCGGCGATCATGGCCGCCCTTCTCGTGCCCGTGGCCGCGGCAAGTACGTCCATGGTGACCGCACACTCGGACGGCGACTTCGCAGTCGAAGGGCCAGATCTCCTGCGTGATCCGGTGGCCGTGAAAGAAACACCTGCGCAAGTCGCCCGAGTGGCCTCGGCACAATCAGGAACACCTGGTACGTGGGAGATTCGCCCGACCACTGAAGCGGGACGCGTGCACCTGCGCCTGACGGAGGAGGACGGTGTCTCCGGATTCACGATCGCCGTCGATCGATTGAGCGGGCTTGCGCCCGGCCAATTGACCGCAAACGGAACCGTGCAATTCAGCCTGCGTTACGACGCGGGGACGTTCAACTTCGAAGGCATCGTTCGAAACGGCGTGGCCGCGGGCACTTATACGTTTGCACCCAACGCGGCGTTTGCCGCCGAGCTCGTGAAGCGCGGGTTCAGTCAACCATCGACGAGCGATCTTCGACAACTCGCTCGCGGCGACATGGGGCTCGACTTCGTCGAGGAGTTGTCGAGGCAGAGCTACGCGCGGCCGACGCTCGCCGATCTGATTCGCGCGTCGCAGCACGGCGTCGGGATCTCGTATCTGCGTGAGATGGGTCAGCTCGGATACCGGATGCCGCGGCTCGACGCGCTCGTCACGCTGCGAGACCACGGCGTCTCGCCTCAGTTTGCGCGCGATCTTCGCGGCGAGGGCTTCAAGGACCTCACGGCCGACGATCTGGTCCGCGCACGCGATCATGGCGTCGGGCCTGAGTATATCGACGCCCTCCGTCAACTCGGATTCACGACGACGCTCGATGGCTACGTCAAAGCGCGCGACCACGGCATCGTGCCAGAGTACGTCCAGTCGCTGCGCCAGCTCGGATATCGTCCCTCACTGGACGGCCTGATCAGCGTGCGCGATCACGGAGTGGTTCCCGAATACATTTCGGACATGAGCAAGCTCGGATATACGAAGCTCTCGATGGAGGCGCTCGTGAACGCGCGAGATCATGGAATCACCCCTGACTATGTCCGAGGGCTTCGTGACCTTGGCTATACCGCATCGCTCGAGGACACGATCGGGGCCCGCGACCACGGCATCACGTCGGATTACATCCGCTCGATGAAGACGGCCGGCTACGATCGCGTCTCGCTCGACGAGCTGATTCGCTTGCGCGACCACGGCGTGACCCCGCAGTACGTCGGGCAGCTCAAGACCCTTGGGTTCACCGGACTGAGCGTTGACGAGATCATCCGCCTGCGCGATCAGGGCTCCTGGTCAGACGTCCTCCTCAATCGGCTTCGCGACGGATACGAACGCGTTCGTCGCGGATTGAACTGATCGGTCTTTGTAGGGCCGGTCCTTTGGACCGGCCGATCGCCGAATGGCTGAGTCACGCCTGTAAATATCCCGACGTTCATGTCGGGACCTGCACTACGAATTCGTAGGTTGTGTTGTCGTATTCTTCGTGGGTGTAGAATCCGCGTGGACACCTGGTTCGTTCACGCGGCCGCATGCGGCAAGGAGAGTGCCCATGGATCGACCTCTCGACGAAGACCTCAGGAAAGGCGCTGTCGAGTCCGACTTCGACCCGTGGGGCGACCCGCCGCAGGATGATCAGCCGTGGTCGAGCCATGCGGTTGAACTCACCAAAGACGTGATGAGCGCCGACGTCGAAGACGTCAAGCACGCCGAACGAGAGCTTGGCGCCGACGACGACGGTACGCCAGGCTGAGTCCGCCGAAGCGTCGCAGAGCGGCGCACCCGCTCTCACAGATCTGCCGCTGAGCGATCGAAAACGTAAGCGCTCGTGCGAGGTTCACCGCACTCGCCGCCCACGGCTGTAACGCCATTGCACTGCGCTGCATGGGTGCCACTCAGGCACGACCATTGCCCCTGTCTGCATCAGGAGTGTGGTTGTGAAACGAGCTGGGCTCTTGTGGATTGCCATTGTCGCCGCGCTGGCAACATCGTGCGGTGAGGGTGCGGCCCCGTCGCCAACGGGACCCTCGACACCGACACCACCTGCGGCGGCGCCGCCAACCAACTCTCCGACCAACAATTCGTGCACGCCAGGCGTGCCGACCGGCTTGACGATCACGTATTCAGGCAGCAGCACCAGACTGTTCACGTGGAACGCCTCGACCAACGCGGTCGACTACTTCATCCAGGTCGGCAGCATCTCTGGCGCCTCCGACGTCATCAACACCAACACGAGCCAGACGAACTACACGTGGACGGGTCAGAGCCAGGGTACCGGCTGGTTCTACGCTCGCGTGTACGCGCGCAACTCCTGCGGGTCGAGTAACAACTCGAGCGAGATCAGCTTCCACTAAAAGATCGCTCGGACCGTTCGGATCGTTCGGATGGTTCGCATCGTTCCCGTTCCTTCAAGCGAGAACGATCGAACGGTCGGCACGATCCGAACGACTCGAACGACCCGAACGATTTCCTCCACGACAATTTCTGAAGCAAGATCGGCTCGTGCCGACCTTGTTTCCCGAATGGGTCGTCCCGATGGCGGCGACGCTGACGGACAAGCGCTTCGTCGCGCCCGGATGGATCTTCGAACGTAAGCTCGACGGCATTCGTCTGCTCGCCTTCAAGAACGCAGACGAGGTTCAGCTGTTCTCGCGCAATCGACTGCTACAGGACTACCCAACGATCGCGAGAGCCATCGCGGATCTGCCGGCTCACGATGTCATCCTCGACGGCGAAGTCATCGGCGCGTGGGGACGGCCAACCACGCGTGCGGCGGATCGGTCGCGGCGGCTTGCGTACCACGTCTTCGACATTCTCTGGCTGGACGGCCGAGACGTCACGGCATTGCCGCTCGACCAGCGCCGCGCGCTGCTCGCCCAGCTTCCGCTTTGCCCTCCGCTGCACCGAGTCTCGACCATCGACGATCCCGAACCGTGGGAGCATGCGTGCCGCGAAGGGTGGGAAGGTGTCATCGCGAAACGCCGCGATGCTCCGTACGAGCATCGTCGCTCGCCGCACTGGCTCAAGATGAAATGCGAGGCTAGCCAGGAGCTTGTCGTCGGAGGGTTCACCGATCCGCAAGGCGCGCGTGTCGGCCTCGGGGCCCTGCTCGTGGGCTACTTCGCCCCTCGACAGAGCTCGTCCCTCGACTTCGCTCGGGACGACCCTGAGCTTGCCGAAAGGTCGGGGCGCCCTGAGCACGAGTCGAAGGGCGAAGGCGACGATTTCGTGTTCGCAGGCAAGGTGGGCACCGGTTTCAACACGAAGCTGTTGTTGGATCTGCGCGCCACACTCGATCGCCTCGAGATCGCACAGCCGCCATTCACCAAGGCCGTCGGTCTGCCGCGCATCCGCACACACTGGGTGCGGCCTGAGATCGTCGTACAGGTGTCTTTCCTGGAGTGGACGCCGTACGGCAAGCTGCGGCATCCGCGTCTGCTCGGCGTTCGGACCGACAAGAGCGCGCGTGAGGTGATCAGGGAACGACCGTGATCACGCATCCCGAAAAGATTCTGTTCCCGGACGAGGGGATCACCAAAGGAGACCTCGCCGCCTATTACGAGGCCATCGCGCCCATCATGTTGCCGCACGTCCGCGGACGTCCCATCACGATGGAGCGATATCCATCGGGGATCGGGATGAAAGGGTTCTTTCACAAGGACGTGTCGA
>Ga0114129_10011574_pt1 | contig 12561 bp, 8 predicted proteins | sample RhiMetdeltSRZDD1_FD_80071 | JGI IMG/M metagenome (GOLD analysis project Ga0114129, IMG submission 80071) | Populus rhizosphere microbial communities from Tennessee, USA - Rhizosphere MetaG P. deltoides SRZDD1 (version 2) (version 2) | ecosystem: Host-associated > Plants > Roots > Rhizosphere >...
AGAATCCGTTAATGCTCAATTCCAAATTCACAATTCTCATCCGATGGGAATTGAGAATCGGGAATTGAACATTGATCAGATTTTTGTGTTACGGTCCTTTTTTCTTTTACGCTCCTTTTTTCTTTTACGCTCCGTCGGCGCGCCGGCCGCGCACGATATTAAGAATCTTTCTCGGATCGACATTCTTGTCCACGATTACGCTGAAAAACGGGAACATCATCTCTTCCCAGGTCATATCGCCGTAGTAAACAGTCCGGGTGGGATCAGGGTTGAATTTGTTATTGGCAGAATTGTCGTAATGAGCGGTGACGACAAGTTTCGTTCCTTTGGGAACCCGAATTGGCGTGGCAAGGTCATACCCAAGCTGCCAGTTAAAGTCGTAGTGCGGCACACTTAACACCGTTTGAGCTCTCCCGTCTGGAAACATCAGACGGTAAGTCATCTCTTTTCCTCGAACGTGCATGTGCGGAAACATCCACACGAGCTCCGCATCTTCTGCAAAGGTCGCTTCTGCCGGAGGGCTCGCCCAGTTTCCGTCGTTAGGCGGTATGGCGAAACTCTTCGCATCGCTGGGCGCTGACATTCCTAAGGAAACGTACGCGCGCTGGGGTGGCTCCTTTGCCACGGTAAACCCGATTCGAGGTCGATCGGTCACTTCCTTGCCGCTCGGAGTGTAGTGCATCTGGAAAACGATGTCCGTTCCAGCTTTGAACAACTTTGCGGCATGATGAATACGGTAGTCTTGAGTGCGTTGACCGGGCACATAGCATCCTTCGATGCCATTTGAGCCAGCCGTCACAGACAACGGTATGCCTCTTCCGTTGACGCCGGCAGATACAGGCAGGGCGCTCCCGGCCTCATCTCGTGGCCGATCCGACCAGATTGGCTTGTTGTAGACGACATCCGCTGTATGCGGTTTGAAGTAAACGCAAATGTGATGAGTCACCGCGGGTTCACTTGGCCGTATTTCCATGGACGTAATCCACGTGTCTTTTTCGACACCGCTGGGAACCGTCATGTAAACCCATTCGACAACGTTGTTCTTAGGATTCGCAGGCACAACGAATTCCGGCCCCCTTACGACGATGTCCGGTTGAATATCCCAGCCATCTTGCGGCCATTGAACAGGCGGCGGAGCATCCTTCGCATCCCCTTCCGGGGCTCCGGCGTCTGCCCACTTCACGATGGTTTCGATCTCATCCGGTTTCAGCGATCGATCGTTCGCAAAGTGTCCTGCCTGTGAATCGGCAAACCACGGAGGCATCTTTTTCGTGATGACGGCAGTCTTCATCGCCTTCGCCCACGGGCGCGTTTCCGCATAGCTCAGAAATGACATGGGTGCGATTTGACCCGGCCGATGGCAGCTCTGACAGTTGTTCTGCAGAATGGGAAGGACTTCTTTAGTGAACGTCACTGCCGGGGGGTTTTGTCCTGACGTGGGTCGGACAGAAACTGTTGCAATTGCGGTTGCCGCAAACAGAAAGCTCGCAATCGCAGCCGCTCTCTGAAGCATCTTTTCTCTCCTGAATATATTCGCGGCCTGGAACATACGGTAATTCGCACGCTCCTATTCCGCGCCAACCAAGGTCGGAATATTATAGCGCCGCTGTCACGACAGTTTCTGCGCGCCCGCGCCGCCGAACAGTGCGGTCAACAATCGATGCGTCTCGTGCTAAGGTATAGACATTTTGGCGGAGTAGCATTCCCTTCTGGCAATCGGGAACAGGGTTCATGTTGAAACCATTAGCAGTTCGCGGCGCTGTCGCGTTTGGTATTCCCGTATTAGTCGTATTTGCACTGTCATCAATGCGACCTGAAGGTTATTACTTTCTCGCAGCAGGGCCGCTTTGCGGAATCATCGGCGGACTGTCATTTGGACGCAGGTGGGGCTTCGCGATAGTGCTTGGGTTTTGTTTCGGGATCGTCGGCCTGATGTTCTCGCTGCAAGACACGCGATCCGCTCTGTTCAGTGATGTTGTCTGGACAGGTCTTGTTTCAGCATTTCTGTTCTGGACTGCAGGAGGCTGCGCCGTACTGACGCTGCCGGCGAAGCTCCGATTCAATGCCGCTGCCGCATTGGCTATTCCGGGTGGCATCGCGGGAACGGCGTTCCAATTTTTGTACGGCCCCGCGCATTTCCTTTTCGACCTTGGTTCGTTCAAGTGGTGGAACGATTACCCCTGGAGCCATCTCATCCTCTGGCTAATTGCAGCTCTTGGCGGAGGTTGGCTCTTGGGATCAGGCTTTACGCGAGTCCAATCACTGCAAACAGATTCCGCGAAGTTTCAAAGACACAATGTGTGGCCTCTCTTTTCTGTAGGCTGTGGTCTGTTCGGGCTGCTCGTCGGCCTCAGTTATTTCTTTCGCTCGAAACTTCCGCTCGGCTTGTTTAACTCATTGTCGCCGGCGGCGGCTATTTCCGACTGGATGTGGGGGTGGGCGTGGCTTGCCGGCGCCATCGCTGCCGTGGCTGCGGCTAGCCGCCACAGGCGCAGGTGGACGGCTGCCGGACTGACACTAGCCATAACGCTGCTCATCGTCTCCTACCGTGTGGATGCGAATCCGTGGAAATCAACCTTCAACTCCAAGTATGCCGAACGTCTCCTCCGAGAGCAGGGACAATCCGGTGACGCGATTTATACAGGCAATCTGATTCTTGCTCAGGCGGCCATCGAGAAAAACGACATCGAAAGCGGGAAACGCTATCTGCTGAACGCGGCCAATACGCCCGGAGCCCGTAAGATCGAACAGAACGGCCTGGACGTGTCGGTTGCGCGTGTATTGTTCGATCGAGGTGAAAAGGATGCCGTCTTGGAATATCTCCACCGTGGGCGCGAACTCTGGCCGCAAGGCGTACCGACCATCACTAGATGGGAAGCGGCAATTCGCGCGGGTCGACGCCCAAACTTCAACAATCGGGGTGGTGGTCCGCAGGGGCAGTAATTCAAATTTGAAATCCGAAATTATCCGAAATTGGACATTGAACTCGCAGTTCGGCAGTCCAATTTCGAATTTCGGATTTCGAATTTGAGGTGCAGGATTCGTCCAATTTCAAATCGGAATCTGGGGATCAATTCCCCTCACGATACGCACTCACCGTCAGCTTCACCCCTCCACCGTATGCCGTAACAGACAGAATCGTTCCGCGACGAAGCCGGACCGGCTCTTTGAAGATGTACGGTGTTGGCCAGTCGAGCGGAATATCTTTTGCAAACAGTAGTACGTCCTTTCCGCCGTCAGCGCGTTTCGCGGACACTTCGATGGATTTCACGCCCGGTGCTGTCTCCGTCCGAAGCGCAAGGGCCGTCATATCGCCGACCAAACGGGCCTCCGAGTAGACGCGATCCGATTGCTGCGAGGCTTTCGCATCAATGACGAGGTCAGGCGCCAAATTAGAGCCGGCCTTGTCTTCGAACTTCAACCCGAGGATCCCCTTGTCGACAACGCGTTCCTTCGTGCCACGGTAATGAATTTCTGCTGCAATATGGGAGCCGGCGGGTAACCGAAAGGCAATCCCAGGCGGTAGCTCGATATACCCGTACCAGGGCGTCCAGCTCCCGATCCACTGCCCCGTCTCCTGAATCATAAAAAATGCGGCGCGCACGACGCGCCGATCGCCGGGAAGATACTCAAGCGCATGAACACGACGCTCGACGGTCAAGCCCGGATCGATGACGCTGCGTTTGGCAAAGTTCCCTTGTCCCGACTCCACCACATTTGATTCCAGCTCACGCGTCAGGTCCGGTTGACCCAATTGCCAATGACCGAAATCCGCAGTCGCGCGTACGGCTGCTCGTGGACGGCCTCCATCGGCAACGTTGGTGAACACTGTACCGGAATTGCGCGGACCCAAACCCTCGACCCACGACACCATAAATTGCGTTTCGCGCAATGTTAGGCTGTTGTCGTTCGCAAATTGGCCGTAACCGGGAACTGCTGCCCATGGCGGCATGTGACGCGCAATGACATCGGACCGAACTTTTCGTCCCTGCAGCCAAGTTTGCTCGTACGTCTCCATTGGAAACGAAGGACCCTTTTCAACGTGACACATCACGCAATGTTTGTTGAGGATCCGCACGACCTCGCGATCGAAAAGCACGGTTGTTGTGAGTGTTTCATGAGGGAAGGCGCGCTGCGCCATCAGGATGCATGCAGACGTAACGCAAATGACGAAAGCGCTACTCCGAATTCGCCACATTGAAAGTAAATGCAAACGTGTAGATCTTGTCGTTGCGCCGGAACTGCGTCCACGCGCGATAGCGTCCCGGTTTCGGCATTAAACCCTCGAATGTCACATCCGGTCCCCCGCGCAGCTTTTCTAGATCCGCTCCGGGCGCGATTAGAAATTGCGGCGGTCCGCCGTCGTCGTCTGCTTTTGCAAGGATGTCGAGAGGGTGGGAATGAACATAGTCGACCATATCCTCGCTCATGATGAGTGTGTGTCCGAACGCGCCAAGATAAGTCTGAAGGTCGTTGATCGGTTGTCCACTTGCGGCGTCCGTCAAATGGAAGTTCAGATGGCCATAGACTCCCGATGAGAACGTGGCAGGGTCGTATGCGAGTGTGGCGGTCATGCCATCGACGGTTTTCGACGAAACAGCGTCGGGAACTAAGTGCGCACTGTCACCTTCAAGGTCGCCCGCGTATCCTGCTGTTACCAGCGGGCGAGCTATGAATTGCGAAGCGCCTCCACTCGGCATGAAGTCCGATAACACCTTGTAGTATCCCGCTTTGGGAAGGGTGACATCGATGGACCAGGTGCCATCCGCCTGCTCTTCAGGATGTATATGTTGGAAGTACTCCATATCCTGACTGATCAGGAATAGGTGATACTGCCGCTCGTGGACAACTTCAAACTTCTTGATGGCTTCCCCGCTGCCCGGATGTGAAATCCGGAAAAGCAACTTTGCCTTTTGGCCCGGCTTCACGACCGCTGGAATCGTTCGAAAGTCCAGACGGTAGTCGCGGACATCAAACGGGGCGGCGCGCACAAGATCCATGCCGCAACGCGGGCATTTGCCGGCCACGTCCAGCGTATAGTCGCCATGCATCGGACACACCCAGGCTGTGTCTTCTTCAGGTGCGGGCGTCTGAAGAAGTGCCATCGATGATGACGCCGCGATCAGCAACAGAGTGACGATCGATATTGCTTTTGACATAACTTCATCGATGTGGACTTGTGGCGTTCCCTTCGTAAACTCCGGAGCCCGGTCCCGGGAGTTCGTTATTCCGTGGACCGGTGTACCTCGCAACGTGCAGTCCTGTGTCGTTGTCGGCCCAATAAATCAATCCATCTTTGAAAACCGGATAAGTTCTGGCGATACCTTGCGGGACCGGCATTGCGTATCCGACTTCGCGTGGCGTTTGGGGAATTGAAATATCGATTGCCCGTAGTCCGTGGCCATACCACGTATTGAAGATAATGTTTTTGAAAACGGTCGGATTATGGTTCTGCTGCGCAACGCGCCGCCTGGGCTGACCATTGGGTTCCGTAATATCCTGCGACAGGCATTCGTCGAGCTGATTATCCGGAATCGCAAAGGCACCCACCATAATCGGCACGATTTCCGATTCAACGGAAACCATTCGAGCGCCGTTGAGCGGACACCCACCGTTTTCATCGGTCAGCCAGACGTATGCGGGCCGGCCTTTTGTGTTTCCTTTGACCTGAGCAGGACGATTGGGGACAAAGACGGCGCTATGAGTTCCGGTTGGCGTAGCGTTCACCGGTGGATATACATCAAACCGAGACCTGGTCATCATCACAAGGTAGCGTTGGGCTTTGGCCTGCGCCGAGGCGTTGGAGGCCAAATACGCCTTCAAACCCGGATCGTTGTTCACGACCATGCGCAAACAGTCACCAGCGACAGCGGTAATCTTCGCTGGATCCAGCACGCCGTCGACGGACACAATTGTTGAACGCTGATTACAACCCGCCATACCTGCCGCGAGCTCAACATCTTTGTGATGGGCAATCGCCTCGGAATCGAGAATGTAGAAACCGGCGGTCGTGCCCGCGACATACACTCGTTCTCCGTCATCGCTCACAGACAGGGAATGCAGCCGGTTCTGCTCCTGGTTCTGGAAATTTCCGGCCTGGCCAGCCTTATTTTTCAGGTCGCTGAAATCCAGGAAGCGTCCATCCGAAAACAGTCCCGTAGCGTCCGGCCTTTCGTTGATCGGCGGTCCGCCCACGTCACTCAGCGTAAAGGTGGCGAGCATTCTCGGCTTCGCCAGGGCTTCTCCGGTCTCTTCGTCGGTAACTGCCATCACAACGGCATCCGGAATTTTCAGGCCGGGATTTTCCGGATCGGGAATTCCCGAAGTCCAGATCGTCGTGTACGCTAACACGCGATTCGGATTTGCAGGATCATGCCAGAGAAAGAACTCATGAGATTGGGCATGAAAATCGTACACGTCGCTCTTTCCCATTGGCTGGCACGTCGTCATGTCAATCCGGTATGTTTCCATTCGGCCGATGGTGTTCGTACCACCATTTCGCACCAGGATGTACCGGTCTTCGCCCCGAGATGTTTTGTAGACGAGAGCACGCAGCTCGCGATCGTCAAACCCCTGATTGCCTTCCACCATTGCCGGGATCTCGCCAACCAACATCGGCGGCTGCTTCTCGGGATTCGGCTGTATCTTGAAAATTGTGATTGCATGACGGACACCGGGACCATTCGCATGGCCAACAAAGATGCAATCGCCGGCAATGCCGAGCCCACGCGCATCGCCTTCACCGTCAAGGTCGCCACCTTTCCATTTACCCGTTGCGGGGTCCTTCACAGAAGGAACGGTAATAACCCAATGCAGGTGCTGGAAATTGCGAAAAAGGTGTAGCTCTTTCTCGAGAGCGGCGGCGCCGGCGCGAGCATCTTGTTCGGAAGAGAATGGATCGAGATTTCCTTCACGATTGACGCGAACGGACGGCATTTGTCCGATCGGGGTATCAAACGTACTGGGTTGACAACCCGCCGGATCCTTCGAGTAGTCGACGCATTGGCCCGCTAGTGGAAGCGCAAGAGCGAGAAACAAAATGCAGGGGATGAGGAAAGTAAATCGCATGAAAGGGAAGAAACCACAAAAGGCACGGAAAGCGCAAAAGAAATGTCTCTCTTGCGGTTTCTTCCCTTCCTAGATCTGCATCATTGCTGTGCTGTCGCCGAAGTGATCCGCCTGAATATTCAGCTTATCCAGAATCGCGAGAAGCAGATTCGACATGGTCGTGTCTTTCGGATTCCGGATGTGGCGTCCACCTTTCAGGCGGCCGGAAGCCGCGCCTGTAAGCAAAATCGGCAATGGAGCGTGATTGTGCTGGTTGCCGTCGCTCATAGCACTGCCGTACAGAACGATTGAGTGATCCAATAAGTTGCCGTCACCGTCCGGTGTATTCTTCAGTTTTTCCAGGAGGTAGGTGAACACCGAAATGTGATAGCGATTGAGCACCGCAAATTTATCCATGTTCTCGCGGAGATTCGAGTGATGCGAAAGGATATGAAATGCATCTCGAATTCCGCTCTTAGGATAAGTGGCATTGCTCAGTTCCTTCGCCATCAGTAACGTCGTGATCCGTGTGATGTCGGCCTGCCACGCAAGAACCCAAAGGTCATACATGAGTTTTATATGTTCCTCAAAGTCCTTCGGGATAGCTGTGGGCGCAGGCGGCACGTCCAGGTCGGACGAGAGCTGCTGCCCGGCTTTTTCGATGCGCCGCTCGATCTCGCGAATATCATTCAAATACTGTTCTACCCGGCTGCGATCCGTCGACGGGATTTTTTTGTTGAGCGAATTGACCTCGCCCATCACCGAATCCAGCAGGCCAAGAGACTGCTCACGACGCGCACGCCGCAAAGCGTCGGTGCTGCCGTCGCCGAACAAGCGTTCGAACACCACCTGCGGATTATTCTGCATCGGCAGTGGACCCGTCGGACTCTGCCATGAAATTGTGTCTCTGTAGGCGCAGCTGAGGCCATCGCCGCAGCTCAAACTCGGATCTTCGAGACCTAACTCGAGCGATGGCATGGCTGTGTCTTGTCCAATCTTTTGAGCAGCCATCTGATCGACGGTAATTCCGAGGTAAGCCTGCGTTCCTGCCTTCGCCTGGGCACCGCTCAAGTATGCGGCCGCCGAGCGCGTGTGGTTCGACGTCGCCGAACCACCGCCGTAGGCTTGAGGATGGCTGAGGTCGCTGATCACGTTGATCCTCTCCCGGAATGGTTTCAATGGCTGAAGAATTTCCGAGAACTCAAAGTTCGAGCCCTCGCCCTCCGGCGTCCACTTGTCCATCGTTGCACCGTGCGGAATATAAATGGCGCCAAATCTGGTTTTCGCAGCGGCCGCGGTTTGAGCTAGAGGAGTCGCTGCAGGCACCATCGATTCCAGAAACGGCAGTGCGATAGTGACGCCGGCGCCTTGAAGGAAGGTGCGTCGTGAGAGGTGCTTCTTGGTGATGAATGCCATATTGAGCTCCTATTCGGAAGTCTTCTTCATTTTCATTTTCTTCTGGAACGGATCGCTCTGAACAACTCCTAATACGAGCGAAGAAAAACGAAAATCATTTTGCGCTGCTTGCCGGACGATTTTGCGAACCGTGGGCAAGTCATAGTATTGCACCGTTCGTCCCAAACCGTAGGTCATAAGCTTCTGGGTTGCGGTCGTAACAAACATCTCTTGTCGTGACAACAGTGCGTTTCGAAGATCCAAAACGCTAGTCAGTTTACTGCCATCGACAAGTTGGCCGGAAGCGTCAATTGGCGTCTTTCCATCGAGGTCGCGCCAGGTTCCAACCATATCAAAATTCTCGAGAGCAAATCCGATTGGATCCATGATCTTGTGACAACTGGCGCACGGTTCCACCTTACGGTGCAGTTCGAGCCGCTGACGTAACGAGGTCACCTTCACTTCTTCCGCATCCTTATCGAGATTCGTATCGACGCCCGGCGGCGGCACCGGTGCGGGCGTGCCAAGGACGTTCTCCAGAATCCATCGTCCACGTGTTACCGGCGACGTTCGTGTGCCCACGGACGTGACCGTCAGGAAAGCGCCTTGCCCCAGAATACCGCGCCTTGGACTGTCCGGGCCAAGCGGTACTCGGCGGAAGTAGCTTCCGTGGATGTCGGGTATGCCGTAATGTCGCGCCAGTCGCTCATCCACGAAGGTGTAGTTCGCATCGAGCAAAGTAACGATGCTTCGATCTTCCTGCACAATGCTTTCGAAAAGCATCTCTGTCTCGCGTGCGAATGCGTGGCGAAGATTATCGTCAAAGTTTTTCGATGCCGTCTCGACCTTTTCCAGTTCCCGCAGGTTCAGCCATTGGCCTCCGAAGTTCGTGATGAGTGCGTTGGCTTTCGAATCGGCAAGCATGCGTTTCACTTGTTGGTCGAGCACCTTTGGATCGGTGAGCCTGCCTTTGATCGCCAGATCAAGAAGCTCGTCGTCCGGCATGCTGCTCCAGAGGAAAAATGACAATCGCGAGGCCAGTTCGAGATTGCTCACGCGGTATATGGCGCCGTCGGCTACCCCCGCGGGCTCCTCTTCGACTCGATACAGAAAGGCGGGAGCAACTAGGACCCGAGCCAAAGCCTGCTGGAGGCCGGTCTCAAAATCCGCATTTTTGCGTCCCTGCTGATAAAAATTCATCAGCGTTGTCATTTCCGCATCCTGAACAGGGCGCCGGAAAGCACGTCGTGTCAGCGTCGATAGGATCTGCCGCGCACAAGGGAGTTCTTCAGCCGCGCTCGCGGGACGGCATACCAAAATGCGCTTGCGGCTCGGGGTTTCACCGGGTCCCGTCATATTGTAGGGACCATTGATCACGATACTGTTGACGCCGCCACCGACCGTGAAGGCGGAATTCACGCGGAAATCGGAATATGCCTCGTCAACACCGGCTCCCCTAACCCGATCGATGATCGCTGCACCAATCGAATGGGGGCCGGCCTGCACCGGGAGCCGAAAACTACGAGTGTTTCGAACATCGATCCTCTCGCCGTCGAGCGTAATATTCACGCCACCGCCTGCGCCGCCACCGATGCTGATGTCGTATTCACCGTCAACAGGAAAAGTATGCTCGATGAGCATTCCCCCACGGGTTCCAAGGGGAAGGCCTTCGATATGTCGGTCCTGAGCGAGGTTCGGGGGAGCGGTATACGTAATCTGGCTCGGGATCAAAGTGCGATCCCCTACAGCGCGGCGGCTGATCTTCATAGCCGCAGAAACATATCCTTGAATGAGCGCAGGCGAAGTGCCCAAGGCATCCGCGATATTGTCAAACCCGTCGGTGGCATCATCGGGCGGCAGCAGCATTTCGACGTCGATGTCGAGTGCGAGCAAGTCGCGAATGACGTTACCGTACTCAGTGCGGTTCAATCGATGTAAGGCTGCGCTGCCTGGATTCGGATGGAGCGCTGCAGCGGCGTCGAGATTTTTCTCAACCTGTGTTGCAAAAGCATCGAGAGTCGCCCGTTCCGGACGGCGAGCTCCGCTGGGCGGCATCATACCTGTCTTGACCTTGCGGATGACTTTCTCCCAGGTTTCTGCATCTTTCTCGGGATGGTCGAAATCCAAACTTTCGATGGACAACCCGCCAATCTTCGCACGCTGGTTATGACACGGCACACAATACTGAGTGGTGAGCGTACGATCCAGCGGTGCTTCGACAGGTTTCGCCGTAGACGCCGGCCCCTGCCGCTGAGCGCTTGTTGTCTGAGCCGCGCCAGCAATGGCGAGGGCCAAAAGAGTGCCGGTTAATAACAAAATCTTTTTCACGTCCGGTCCTCGCTCATTTCGCAGCACTAGGAGTAGCCATGAGCTTTTTCAAGAGCGCGACCGAGCTCGGCTTCGCCTTTCCCGGATGCGTGGCGAGAAAGACACCCTCGGCCCACGTCAAAGCCGTTCGTCCTTCTTTGTCCTTAACATCCAGCTTGGCACCTTTGGAGACGAGCCACTCAATGATGTCATCAGAACCGCGATTCGCAGCACCCATAAGGGCTGTAATTCCCATGGAGTTGGCGTCATTGACGCTTAATCCGAGCTCGTAACAGAGTTTTACCGCTTCCAGTAGATTCTTTTGTCCTTCGTCGTAGGTTTGATCGACGACCCAGTTCACACCCGCAGCAGCCATCAGCGGCGTGGTTCCGGCGAATGTCGCGATTTTCGGATCGGCACCATACTTCAAGAGAAGGCGCATGACAGTAAGGTCACCCGCATACGCAGCGCGCAGGAACGGCGTCTGTCCAGTGAAGTCCACCCACTCGAGAGTGCCGGTCGTGCGCAGCATGAATCGGCGGATAGGGATGCTCTCCTTAGTGCGAGGATTGGGGTCCGCACCCTTGTCGAGCAGTACTTGAATCAGTTCGAGAAGCGGCGCTCGATCCACGCCATTTTCGAATGATGAGTTGTCGAAGTCCAAGTTACGAACTTCAACAGATGTCCACAATGGAGTCCGGCCATACCAATCGGTGACGTCGATCTTCGCACCCTTATCAATAAAAAACCGCGCGACCTCGGGATGGTTGTTGCTGATTGCCATAAGCAGCGGCGTGATACCGTTCGGGTCGGTTTGTTCCAGTTTTGCGCCGGCAGCCAACAGGATCTTCGCCGGTTCAAGCCGGCCGTCGCGCGCGGCATAGAGCAAGGGAGTCAGACCTCCCGGAGTGAAGTACCGTGATCCACGATCCTCGGGTAAACCACCTCGAATAATTCCCACACCATGACCAAAACCCGGAACTGAATTCGGGAGTACCCATCCGGGAGTAGCGCCCGTCCTGGTTTGGGCATTGACGTCGGCGCCGCGCTCCACGAGAAGCCGGACCACATCCGAATGATTTTCCCTCGTGGCAATCATGAGCGCCGTTTGTTGAAATGTCGGGTCTTTTGTATCGACTTTGGCGCCGCGATCTAGAAGAACCTTCACCGCATCAAGATTGCCGATCTTTACCGCAGTCATCAGCGCAGTCTCGCCCGTTGGATCGACGGTGTTTGGGTCGGCGCCGGAGTCGATCAATAACTTGATCATCGCCGCATTGCCGTTGGCGCAAGCCAAATAAAGAGGAATGACTCCGTACCGATCTGCAAGCTTCACGTCCGCGCCCGCTCGGATCAGCAATTGAACGGTCTCGATGTCGTCCACACGTACCATCCAGTGCAGCGCCGGGGTTCCGTCTTTGCCGGGCTCGTTCACATCGACTTTTTGTTGAAGGAGAGAACGTACGGCGGCAACATCGCGTTTCATTGCCGCATCCCCAAGACGAGTGTCTGCCCCAGCAGGCGTGGCCAGAAGTATTAAAGATCCGAGGACGAATGAGGACATTGTTATCACGGCAGCTCCTCTAGGTATCAGGTTTTCTGATTTTGGTCCGGTCTACCCGCAATTCTATGACGAGGTGTGCCGGATTGCACGCCTAGTGAATGAATTGGCAACGACTCAGGCTCCTCACATTCTCCTCCTCACTGAGGAGGGGAATATCGCCTATCCCAACCAATTCGGTCAGCATAGAGTCGCATTTCCCACCCGTCTGCATGTTTGTAGCTGTAAAATTCAGGCCTCTGCCCATGAAC
>Ga0114129_10011575_pt1 | contig 12560 bp, 8 predicted proteins | sample RhiMetdeltSRZDD1_FD_80071 | JGI IMG/M metagenome (GOLD analysis project Ga0114129, IMG submission 80071) | Populus rhizosphere microbial communities from Tennessee, USA - Rhizosphere MetaG P. deltoides SRZDD1 (version 2) (version 2) | ecosystem: Host-associated > Plants > Roots > Rhizosphere >...
GAACTGCCGTCCACATGGTTCCAGGCAATCAATCCAATGTTCATCTTCCTGTTCGCCCCGCTTCTAAATATCTATTGGGGATGGCAATCGAGACGCCGTTCCGAGCCGGCAAGCGTTACGAAGATGGGAATTGGTTGCGTGCTGCTCGGAATCTCGTTCCTCGTCCTGATGTATATCGTTAACGGTCTGGGAGAAGCGACGCGGATCAGCTTCCTATGGTTGGCTGGTTGCACGTTCATCTACACCATCGGAGAACTTTATCTTTCGCCGATCGGCCTGTCGCTCGTGACCAAAGTAGCCCCGGCGCGGCTAGTGAGCATGCTCATGGGCATGTGGTTCCTATCGAGCTTCTTCGGGAATTACCTGTCGGGATATCTCGGCACGTTTTACGAGAAGATGTCGCATTCCTCGTTCTTCCTGATGCTCGCCATTTTGGGAATTGTGGCCGGTGTGGCAAATTTTGCGTTGAGCAAACCGCTCAAGAATGCCGTCGGCCACGACACATAGGAGTCCTCGGACGCCTATCGGCGTGCGCTTTTCATACAACAAAGGCCCCGGGTTTCGCTTAACCGGGGGCTAATTTACTTGCAGCCCTCCGGGCTGCGTTTCTACACGAAATCCCGTGCGACCAGGCTGATCGACTGGCGCGCCGTGCGGCGAACGTGCTTTGTTTTTAGCGGTGATCCAAGAAAACGGTTCAACGCAGCAAGCAGCGCGCGGCGGCACGAGTCCGATGCGGTTTCCAGTTCACCTGCAACCGCCAAACTCGTCTTGAGCAAATGCACCGAGAAAATCGGATCCGAATAGCCATGGTCGAACAATCGTTGATGAACCTGGCCGAAGAATTCGGCGGCGTCTCCAATCGCCCAGGCATTTATATCGACACCGCGATCGATGAAGTCATGATTCCGTCCAAGAAAACACGCCATCTGTGCCAGTGCCGGTTGCCAGAACTGCGGATAAATTGAACACAGTTTTCTTGCAGCGTTCGACATCGTGATTCCATGCGTGAAATCGAGCCATCCGACGTTTTGGCTGACCGGTCCATCATAGGCGGCACCGAAACGGACATCGTAGCTCAAGAGGTTTAGCGAGAGTGCTTCGAGCAATCGATCATAGACGCGTTTCACGTCATATTTCGTTAAGCTCGTGTGGACCCATTCCAACGCTCTGCTCGTCGTGGCCGGAAAAGGTAAACCTGGTTCGCCTTTCAAATCCGGTAAACTGGTAGAACGTTGCAGAATCGAGAGTGTGGGGCGATAGTCCTTGAATTCCGGCAGCAGATCTTCGCGCGTTGTGTAGCACAGATGTCTGGCTAGTGCGAGCAATAGAGGCCTTTCCACCGATGGTCCCAATGCCGCGACGAGTTCACCGGTCTTCAGAACATAAATCACGCTGTGACCGAAGTCGTTGTAGTGTGCAAAAGCTGCAGCAGTGAAGGCCTCTTCAAGATCTCGCCAATGCGCTCCTTCCGACAGCGCTCTCGCAATCATTGCTTCGACTCGATGCGCCTCTTCGCGTTCAACGGCTGCCAGGAAAGCCGCGCGTTCGAACGGTTCCTCGCCGGGATCGGCGTACGCATATTGGGGACGGCGCAGCGTGTCATCGGCAAGATGATCGACAGCTTCGCTCAAGCAAATGAGACGGTTTTCAAAGTCATCCTTATAGCTGTCTGCCAGGTGCAACCAGTCGGCCGCAGCCGCAATTGCGTGCGTCGTGCCGAACTCCAGCCGCTCATGCGCCCAATTCAGGGCGGTCCTAACCGAATCGACGGGATCGAGGCCGAAGTAGTGGAGGCGTGCAATCTCCCTGCAGATGCGTCCGAAGTCGCGGTCGTCGAAGGCGCCTTTCAAGCCGCTTAGAATCCGTTGCAGGGTTTCTTCAGGCGGCGGATCCGCGACATCAACCCACGCGTGTCCCGCTTCAAGCTTGGTGGGATAACTACGCACATCATCGCCGCCGATCAGGCATTCACCCGTATCGAGCCGAAACTTCCAGTTGTGCCAGTTACAAGTCAACACGCATTCGTTGGACACCTGGCCTGACGCCAGCGGATAACCTTCGTGCGGACAGCGATTATCGATCGCGTAAAGCGAGTCATCGACATGGAACACCGCGATCTGCTTCGGATGGTGCTTGAAAACAATTGGCCGATGCTGAAGTTCCTCGAGGGAAGCGACCTTTAGCCACGTCATATTGCTCCTAGTACCCTAGTTCTTCCAGGTAATCGTCATCAATGCCAAAAAAATGCGCGACTTCATGGACCAGCGTTGTTTTCAGCTCTTGTTTGAGTTCTTCCGGGGAGTCACATTCGTCCTCGAGTGCTCGCTGAAAAATCAGAATACGGTCCGGGTAGAGCGGCTCGTTAAAATAGCCGCGTTGAGTGAGCGGGACGCCTTCGTACAGACCGAATAGCGTGTCATCTTCGGAGAGTCCCATGTGCTTCTTCAGTTCTTCAGAGGGATAATCCTCGACGATGATTGCGACATTCTGAAGTCTTGTTCGGAATTCTTCGGGGAGTTCTTCTATAGCGGCTGAGAGCAGATTTTCAAACGCTTTTCGATCCACAATCCTGTAGGCGCGGTCTGTAAGCGAGCTAGGGGCGGTCATAGACCGCCCCTACAGTTTAGCGCTTTACGGAATAATCAATGCGGCGAGTGTTGGACCGGATGTGCCGCGCTTCAAAAGGCTCGGCCCCGATGGTTTGAACAATGCTTTCGTGTTCTTCACACTCGGGTCTACCAGGAAGCCCATGAAACAGTTTTGCATCTCGTCCCAGTTCTGCGGACCCCAGACGATAAGTTTCGTCGGATCGGGGTTCCATTTGTTGTTTGCCGAATTGTCAAAGTGCGCGATGCCGATGATCCGTGTTCCCTTCGGAATCGCGATGGGTTTGATCAGGTCCACACCCAGCTGCCAATTAAAATCCCACTTTGTCTTGAAGATCGTTTCCATTTTGCCGTCTGGATGGACCAAACGCACTTCGTAATCTTTGCCACGAAGATGCATATGCGGCTGCATGTATACCAATTGCGTGTCTACCTGAGCCGTCATCTCCGACACAATTTCGGCATTGCCGTCGCCCGCGGGAATCGCCAGGTTCGACGCCGTCGGACCTTCATTTACGAAGTAGCGCAGCTTCGGCGCCTTCTTTGCAAACACCAGCGCCAGCCTGGACCGGTCGGTGGTTTCTTTTCCGGTGGCGGTGTAATGCATGTTGAAGACGATGTCGGAACCTTTCGGCACGAATTTCGCGGACTCATACAGATTGAAGTCCTGGGCTCCGAGGCCGGGATTGAATTTCCCCAGCAAGTCGATGCCCTCGTCTTGCCTGCCCATTGCCGGATCACCCTGCTCATACGCTACGCCAGGTTCGGCGGTTTTCATAAACTGCGATCCCGGAGGCAACACGTTCGCTCTCATGTGATGCACGGCCTGCGCGTTTCCGGGCCTGAGGTCGGCGGCGACAACCCAAAGATCCTCGGGGAAGTTCACCTTTACCAAAATATTTTTATAGTTGATGGTTCCGGTTGCCGGCAGCGGGACATCTTTCGGCATTTCGATAACCATGTCTGGTTTAATGCCCCAGCCTTCCGGAAACTGGACCGGCGGCGGAGCGTCTTTAGCATCACCTTCGGGGGCCCCGGCATCGACCCATGCCGCGATCGTTTTGATATCCGCGTCGTTCAATCTTTTGTCGTTTGCAAAATGACCGTAGTTCGGATCAGCGAACCATGGTGGCATTTGACGGTTGACGACGGCGGTCTTCATTGCCTTCGCCCATGGACGTGCATCCTTGTATGTGAGGAATGACATCGGTGCGATTTCGCCCGGCCGATGACACGTTTGACAGTTCTTCTGCAGGATCGGGAGAACGTCTTTGTTGAACGTGACGGCCGTGCCTTCAGCGCCAGTGGTGGCGCGCATCGAGGCGGTCATTCCAACTGTCGCGGCCAAGAAACCTATGAGAGCCAGACCCTTCCAGGACATAGCAAATAAGCTCCTTAAGAGAATTTGGGGATGTTATTACAGTTTCGCGACAAACACCAGTTTCGCTATTTCGACGGCTCCGGTTCCGGTATTACGGGAGCGTTGCCCTGTTTCTGCCCCTGGAACGTGTTGTAAACCACAGGGATTCCGCGTTCGCGCATCAGCCGGCTCATCAGCGCGACCGTATCGTCATGGTAAATCGGCGAAGACATTCCAATCGGCACGCCTTCGGCCCAGTTCAGTGGCGTCATGCGGACGGTGCTCACACCGAAGCCGTAGTCTTCCCCTTTGTCTTTCGCAGCCAGGTCGGCGCCCCGATCGACGAGGAATTGCACAACTTTATTGGCGCCTTTGTAGGCTGCTCCGTGAAGCGGCGTAATTCCGTCGTCGTTGGCATCGTTGATTCCAGCGCCCTTTTCCAGGAGCAACTTGACCAGTTCCACTGTTTCGTCTTCCGAATATTGAAATGTGAAACCCTCCGCCCAGCCGACACCTGCAGCGACCATCAGTGGGGACGTGTTATCGAACGTCCGGATGTGCGGATCGGCGCCGTGGTCGATCAGCAGGCGGACGACCGTGAGATCGCCGCACAGTGCCGCCCGCAACAGGGGCGTTGCACCCGCCTCCTTTAGCCACAGCGATGTATTTGCTTGATGAACTTCCGACCGAACCTTAACGCGCACATTAGGATCGGCCCGCCGATCGAGAAGGAACTTGATGAAATCAAGTGCGCCTTCTTTGCTCGGCGGCGGGACTGCGGTCGTCAGCGCATTACGGTTGGCGACGGCCAGATAGAGCGGCGTCCAGTTTTTGTTGTTTGCTTGATTTGGATTGGCGCCGTGTTCCATCAGGAATCGCGCAATATCGTAGTGGCCATTCTGGACGGCAACCAGAAGTGGGCTGCTGGTATCTGCGGCAGACCGGCTGACGTTTGCGCCTGCGTCAACAAGCACCCGCACCGTTTCCAGCGATCCTTGCCTCGTCGCAAACAAAAGAGGTGTGAGACCCCCCATCGGCTCACCGGGTCGACCGTCGCGGGCAAAGCCTAAACCGTTCCGTCGTATCGGCCGCAGGATCGATGATTGCGCATCTGCGTCGGCTCCGTGCTCGAGCAGGAATTTAACGACGTCCGCATGGCCTTGTTCGGCCGCCCACATCAAGGCATTCGTTCCTCTCAGCGTTTCGGTCGCGTTAATTTTTGCGCCGCGGTCGATCAATACTTTGATGGCATCAAGTTTCCCGGTACGCGAAGCCATCATCAGAGCAGTTTCGCCGCGAGAGAGAATTGGCGCGTTGGGATCGGCTCCTGCTTTCAATAAAGTGTCGATCATCGCTGCGCTTCCGTTCAGAGCAGCGAGGAACATTGGTGTGGCGCCGTCACGATTTGGGGTCTGCGCGTTTGCGCCTGCTTGTAACAATGCACTCGCCATTTCCGCATCGTCCCAGCGCGCTGCCCAGTGCAGTGCCGTTGTCCCGTCGGGTTGCGCGGCGTTCACGTCTGCGTTCTGCTTTAACAACGCACGGACGCCTTGCGCATTCTTTCGCATGGCGGCGTCCGCCAGATCGCTACCTGCGGCTAGCGCAGACGTCGCACATGACAAAAGGAAAAACAAAAAAAAGAAAATTTTGAAATTGGACGATTCCTGCACCTCAAATCCGAAATCCGAAATCGCAGATCGGACGCAGTCCAATTTGACATTTCGGATTTCGGATTTGCGCTGCAGGAATCGTCCAATTTCAAATTTCATAAGGCCAACGGTTCTGTACTGTCTCCAATAGACTCCCGCTCGATCCCGAACATATGCAGGGTCTTCAGCAGAAGGTTGGCGGTCGTTCCGCTTCGCACGATATGGCGTCCGCCCTTGTGCCGGCCGCTCGCGCCGCCGATAAACACGTTCGGGACGGCCTTGTGACTATGTAAATTTCCATCGGACATATTGCTGGCCCAGAAGATCAGGATGTGATCGAGCAGTGTACCGTCGCCATCCGGTGTTGCTTTTAGTTTCGTCAAGAAAGGAGCGAGGCACTGCACGTGGTAGCGGTTGATCTTCGCCCAAGCTTCCACAGTCGCGGGCCTTCCACCGTGATGGGATGTCGGATGATTTCCGCTCGTCACGCCCGACTCAGGATAAACTCTCATGCTCACGTCGTGGGCATACATCAACGTCGAAACGCGAGTGATGTCGGCGCGAAACGCCAGTACCTGCAGGTCCCATAGCAAGTTGATATGTTCGCTGAAGGATTCCGGAATTCCGAAAGGCACCTGGACGTCTGCGGCGTGTTCGGCAGATTTCGTGACGTTGCTCAACCGCCGCTCGATCTCCCGAATATCCTCCAGATAGTCATTCAGTACCGTTCGATCCGTCGTAGGAAGGGCTTTGTTTAGGCGTGCTACCTCCAACGACACTGCATCCAAGAGGCTTGCCTTCGTCTGCTTACGCGCAGCGCGTTCCTCAGCATTGCTGCCGTCGCCGAACAGCCGCTCGAACACGACCTGCGGATTCGCCTCAAAAGGTAATGGCTTGTTCGGGCCCGACCACGAAACGGAGTTCACGTACGCGCAGCTGTAGCCCCACGGGCAGGTGGCAAGTGAACTCTGATCTTCACACTTCACCTGGAGCGATGGCAGTAAATTGTCCTGTCCGTATTTCTGAACAATGACTTGATCGATCGTGATGCCAAGGCGAATGTCCGCGCTCACCGTCTTCTTCGGTTGCGCTCCGCTGAACACCGCCGCGCTGCGGGAATGATCACCGCCGGTCTCTCCGGGAGGCGGCATTGAAGAGGTAGCGTCCAAACCGCTGATCACGGTCATCGTGTCTTTCCAGGGTTCGATCGGCTTGAGAATGAAAGGAAGCTCGTCGAGCGGGCCTTCCTTCATCGCCCAATGTCCCGGCTCCCAGCCATGCGGATTAAAGATTCCGACGAATCGCGGAATCTGTGTCGTCGCCTGAGCTTTGGCCGTGGGAACCAGAGCCGGAAACATCGAATCTAGTAACGGCAGCGCCAACGTCACACCGGCGCCACGTAGGAAAGTGCGGCGTGGAATGTGTTTTTTGGTGATGAACATGTTTTAGTCCTACCTCAATCCTTGGCGGTCATAGACCGCCCCTACAGCAGTAAGAGGCTTTCGATTCATTTGAAATGGCGTGCTCCGGACAATTTCGACCACAACTGCCGAAAAACGGTAATTGCTCTTAGCCGCCTCGCGTACGATCGAGCGAACTACCGGCATATCTTCGTACTCTACGCCACGGCCTAGTCCATAGGTGAGCAACTTTTCAGTGACGGTGCGCACAAACTGCGGGCTGTAACGTAACAGGTTTTCCCTCAGGCTTACGACGCCATCGATGGGACTGCCATCGACCAACTTGCCTGCTGCGTCGAGCTTCTGGCCGGCCTCTTTGGTCCGCCACTTTCCTGTACCGTCGAAGTTTTCCAACGAGAAACCAATCGGGTCCATCATCCTGTGACAACTCGCGCAGGCCGGATTGGCCCGGTGTTCTTCCATACGCTGCCGCATCGTCTGAGCGCCCGCCGTCGGATTCGGTTTAAGAGGCGGAACGTTCGGTGGCGGGTCCGGAGGGTGTGTTCCCAAAATATTTTCGAGTACCCATTTCCCGCGCAGTACGGGCGATGTACGGTCCGAATTCGATGTCACCAATTGCACGCTTCCCTTTCCGAGCAATCCACGGCGAATATCGAACTCGCCTTTCAGGCTTACGCGGCGGAATTGTGTTCCATAAACATTCGGTATCCCGTAGTGAGCGGCCAGACGCTCGTTGACAAACGTGTAATCGGCTGTGAGCAGATCCAACAAGCTTCGATCTTCGCGCATGACGCTCTCGAAAAACATTTCAGTTTCCGTTCGCATCGATTGCCGGAGATTGTCATCAAAGTCAGGATAAATCGTTCCTTCCGGAGTGTTACTCTGCAACGTCCGAAGCCCCAGCCACTGGCCGGCAAAATTCTTCACCAATTCTTCTGATCGCGGATCGGCAAGCATGCGCCGCACCTGTTGTTCGAGAACGCGCGGATCTTTTAGCTTTCCCTGGCTGGCGACGTTGATGAGCTCATCGTCGGGAATGTTGCTCCATAGGAAAAAAGATAAGCGCGACGCTAATTCGAGGTCGCCGATGCGATACGCTTCGCCCGATTTCACTCCGGCAGGCGCATTCTCTGTACGAAATACAAATTCAGGGTGCGCAAGGATGAACTGCAGTCCGCTCTCGATGCCTTGTTCGAAGCCACCCTTCTGACTGCCGTTCCGGTAGAAGCCCGTCAGCGTTTCGATATCCGCATTGGTCAGCGGTCTTCGGTAGGCCTTTCTAGCAATCGTCGTAAGGATCGTGCGGGCGCACGCCAGTTCCTGGGCTGGCGCCGCTGGTCTACAGGAAAGAATTTTGTTACGGCTCGGTGTTTCTTTCGCCGGCAAGCCGTTAACGGGGCCTTGGATGGTCAGCTGGCTGATCTGAGGCGTCTGCATGATGCCTTCGATCGGATTGTCGTCGAGAATACTTCTACGGTACGAGCGGTTCAAGAAAAGATGCGGGATATACGTGTTCGCAATGAACGCCAGGCCGATCGCGTGTTGTCCGGCTTTGACAGGCATTCGAAATTCATTTTTCTCCGCCTGGACATTGGCTGTCAGCGGGATGTCCTTGCCGATTTGGTACAGCTTGATGCGGACGCCGTCCAGGGTGAGCTCGAGTTGCTCGTTTTCAGCATCTCCGCCATAAAGCGTGCCTACGGTATTTCTAATGGGGACCCAAGACACGAGGTAATCGCCGTCGGCAGGGAAGTAGTGGCGTGCAAGCAGTCCGCCCCGCGTTCCGAAAGATAGGCCTTCAACCTGCTCCTCTTGCGAATAGTCTTCGCGGGCGTAGTATGTTTTTCGGCTCGGCGCGATTTCATTGCCCAGGGCCAAGCGGCTGAGTTTGGCAGCTGCCGCAACGTATCCTTCCACGAGTGCCGGTGAGATTTGAAGACCGCTAACGACGTTGTCGAAACCATAGCTGGTATCGTCCGCCGGCAGAAATGCCGCAGGGTCAATTTCCAACCGCAGCAGTTCTCGCAGGGCGTTGGCATATTCCGTCCGGTTCATCCGGTGGACGCCGGGTGCCGGCAAGTTCGAATGCGTCGCGGCAGCGCGATCGAGCTCGTTTTCAAGGGACACAATGAGAGCTTCATAGGTTGCGGCGCCGGGGCGGGGCATGCCCTGCGGCGGCATCATTCCTGCACGAAGCTTACGGACAACCTTTTCCCATACTTCCCGGTTCTGCTCCACGTGCGCCGGGTCGAGTTTGTCGAGGGCCAATCCTGCGGTATTCGTTTTTTGGTTATGGCAAGTGACGCAATACTGATCGATCAGTGTGCGAGGTTGCGCGGTGTCCTGCCCAAGAAGCAGAGCCGCACTAATTAGGACTATGAAGCTGAATGTAAAGAGAGTTTTCACAATTTTGCAGTCCAAAAATTTACAGCATGCAGGCGAATGTATCAATTGTGGCGAGGGCCGTTCAAGAAATTAGGGGTAAATTAGACTGTTCGTGAACCCCACCCCAAGCAGGAGTGAAAGGCCCGCAACCTATGAGCACCGCTCGAGGACTGTTGTTGATCAATACCGGGAATGGCAAAGGCAAGTCCACCGCGGCCTTTGGAATTGCTTTCCGAGCGATCGGCCACGGTTTGAAGGTATCGATAATCCAGTTCATCAAAGGTAAATGGAAGACCGGCGAGATGGAATCTGCACGACGCCTCGGACTAGAACTGATGCCAATGGGTAAAGGATTCACTTGGGAAAGCGAAAACATTGAAGAAGACAAATCGCTCATGCGCCAGGCATGGACGACGGCGTCGGAAAAGATCTTGTCGGGGAACTACGATTTGATTATTCTCGACGAGCTCAATTACGTGCTGGGTTACCGTTACATTCCGGTTGATGACGTTGTTCGGATCCTGCGTTCGCGGCCGTCGCATGTACATGTCGTACTGACAGGACGCAACGCCCCGGATGAAATTATTTCAATCGCCGATTGCGTCACCGAAATGCGCGATGTCAAACATCCCTATCGGAGCGGTATACCAGCCCAGCGAGGTATTGACTTTTAAAAACAAGGCTGAATGTACGGGAAGACGGTGGAATTCCGTCGCTGCCCCGCAACTGTAAGCGGCTTTATCGCCTGCATTGGTCACTGCTCCGGAGAACCGGAGCGGGAAGGCCACTGCGACATGAGTTTACTGGCGCCGCAAGTCAGGAGACCGGTTCAGCAGTTGAATGAATAACTACTTTCCGAGGGGAAAGGATCATGACCGTTCTTGCCTTTCTAGCTTTTCTATTCGCCTCTCCGCCCGAATTTTTCCTCGGAACTGTTCTCGACCCGACCGGCGCTGGGGTGGCCGCAGCGAAAGTGGAGCTCACCGGAGCAGGTATTTCACGCATCACATATACGGATGAAGCCGGAATGTTTTCAATACCGTATGCGCCGGCGGGGACTTACTCATTGCGAGTCACAGCCAATGGCTTCACGACGCACACATCTCGGGTTGAAGTACCGTCCGATCCCCTGGCGCTTACCTTGCGCGTTGCTCCACATTCGGAGGACGTCATCGTCACCACGACGCGAGTCGAGACCCCTCTGAACATGCTAGGGGTCTCGGCCATGGTCGTAGATCGCGAACAGATCCTGCATCAACAAACCGCCGCAATCTACGAATTACTTCGTGATGTGCCGGGAATCTCGGTTGCGAATACGAGCCGTCGCGGCGGTACCACGAGCATTTACACCAGAGGCGGCGGCAAAAATGCCAACCTGCTTCTCATCGACGGCGTCCAGGTCAACGATCCGGGAGGAGACTTCAATTTCGCGCATCTCACGGCGACTAACGTTGAGCGCATTGAGATTGTTCGTGGGCCGCAGAGCGCAAGTTATGGATCGAACGCAGCAGCTTCGGCAATTCAAGTCGTCACGCATCAAGGAACCGCGGAAGACGGCGCGGCCAGTGGCTATGCGAAATTCGAAGGAGGAACGTTTGAAACCTACCGGTATCGCAGCGGAGTCTCAGGGGCGGTCCGCGCATTCGACTATTCGTTTGGAGCCGAGCATCTGCAGACCGAAGGCGCGTACATCAACGACGCATATCGAAACCTAACGCTCTCTGCGAATACCGGTTATCGATTCGATGCGAGTTCGCAACTGCGACTAACCCTGCGCACAGTCGGCAGCCACGTCGGCGTGCCCAATCGAATTGCATACGGGCTGCTCGATCCCGATGCGTACCGGACCGGCCAGCACATCATCGGCGGCGTTCGCTACGAACGGATTCAGGACCGGTTTTCTCAACGCATACAACTCGGTTTCACACGATTTCGTGATTATTTTCAGGATGACGTCGCCGAAGGGCCGTTCGATATTGGAGCGATAGTCACGGGAACTCCGGGGGCGCGGGGTTCTGCAGGGGTTCGTCTGGTTCGCTTTCTGTCATCGGAAGACCTCGCTCGTTCCGCCTTCACCGTTCCTCCGGACGCACGCCTTGTCCGCCGCACGGTGCGCCTGAGCGCGTCGCAACCTTCCAAAACGATCACACAACGCCGTTCGGCTGAGTATCAGGGCACGTGGAATTATTCACCGGAAAACGTTATTTCATTCGGATATGACCTCGAACAGGAGCGCGGAAGCACGGGCGGAGTTCTTCCGTTACGGAACAATCATGGTGTGTTTGCGAGCCACCAGCACGTCGTCGGCAGCAAGTTGTTCCTGACCGAAAGCGTGCGCGTGGAGCACAATTCCGTCTTTCATAGAAAAGCAACGCCGAGATTTGCCGCATCATTCTTGCTGACCAAGGCGACACGACTCAAAGCAAGTGCCGGCACGGGAATTTCAGAGCCGAGTTTTTTGCAGAATTTTGCCAACGATCCTACATTTATCGGAAACCGGGATCTTCGACCTGAACGTTCGCGCAGTTTTGAAGCGGGTATCGAGCAGCAAATCTTCGGATCTCGATTCGTTGTCGAAGAGACGATCTTCGATAACCGATTTCGCGACCTGATCGTTTTTACGTCCCTGCCTCCCCCGCAGGTTTCCACTTGGATTAATTTGGAACGAAGCCGTGCACGAGGTTTGGAATCAAGCGCACGTCTGCGGATTGCATGGCTTCGAATGCGCGGCCAATACACGTTTCTAGATACGCGCGTGACGGCAGCGGCGTCTCCTGCAAGCGCAAGTACAGGTATCGGACAGGAACTGCCCAGACGTCCTCGCCATTCCGGTTCGATCGATGTTACAGCGGCGTTCCGCCGCGGGTTCGTCAATCTCAGTACGACATTCGTTGGTGAGCGCCAGGATTCCGACGGCGTCGGCTTTGGAATAGTGCGGAATCCCAAATACCAGAAGGTTGACATAGGCGGCAGCTATGCGCTTCGCCACGACGTTGATTTGGTTTTGCGTATAGAGAACCTCCTGAACGCTCGGTATGAAGAGGTTCTCGGATACACGTCGTTGGCGAGAAACGCGCTGGCGGGACTCAACGTTCGATGGGGCCGGCGATGAAAGGCAGCCTGATGATCGTCGGAA
>Ga0114129_10011576_pt1 | contig 12560 bp, 9 predicted proteins | sample RhiMetdeltSRZDD1_FD_80071 | JGI IMG/M metagenome (GOLD analysis project Ga0114129, IMG submission 80071) | Populus rhizosphere microbial communities from Tennessee, USA - Rhizosphere MetaG P. deltoides SRZDD1 (version 2) (version 2) | ecosystem: Host-associated > Plants > Roots > Rhizosphere >...
CTACCGCCTCAGGATGGGCCAGTAGGTGACAGCCCCGACGTAGACATTGAAGACCGCACATCCCAGCGAGTACCAGCGAGGGGCGACCCCGACCGGCAGCACGCCAGGCCGGTGCGCGACGTCGAGCACGGCGTGCGCGGCAAACGCCAGCGCGAGGAGCGTGAGGCCCTGACGCGGATCGTGAACCAGCGTCACCGCGGCGACGATCCCGAAACCGAGCGCGAGCGCGATGTCGAGACCAACGCCCGGGTCCGAGTCGTGAACGACCGCGAAGCCGAGATACGCGCCGGCCGTCGCCATCAGCACGAGCGCGCCGACCTGCGCCAGCCGCAGCTCGGCGATCAGGCGTTCCGGCGACGTGAGGGGGATGGCCGCCGCGCGCAGGCCTTGCCATGTCATCCCCGCGGCAATCGACAGCGCCGCGATCAGGATGGTGCGCGACGCCTCCGTCAATCCCATCATGTGGGAAGGAAGTTCAGGGGATCGATGCCGAACTCCGCGGGGTCGACCGGTCCCACGACGCTGTCCGGCTGCGCGCCGGGGGAGGGCGGTTCCCAGAGGTTGCGCTCGAAGGGCAGATCCAGCCGCGCGCCGGAGGCGGAGAAGAGCACGCGCACGCGCGGCCGATAGGGATCCGGCGCGTGCACCTTCGCGACGACCGCGACCTCGCCGGTGCTCAGCTTCACCAGGTTGCCCGGCGGGTAGATCCCCAGCAACTGGACGAAGCGCCGCACCAGATTCTGATCGAACTGCGTGCCGTCGTTGCGTTTCAGCACCGCCAGGATCCGTTCGGTGGGGAACGCCTGCTGGTACGCCCGCTGCGATCGCATCGCGTCGTAGATGTCCGAGATGCTGCACAGCATCGTTCCGGCGTTCAGCGACTGGCGGCGCACGCCGAACGGATACCCGGTGCCATCGAGGCGGAGATGGTGCTCGAAGGCGACGACCGGCGCCAGGATCGGCATTTCCGGCGTCCGCCGCAGGATCTCCGCGCCGTCGACGGTATGCCGCCGCATGATGGTGAACTCCTCGTCGGTGAGCTTCTCGGGCTTGTTGAGGATCTCCTTCGGGGTCCGCACCTTGCCGATGTCGTGCATCAGCGCCGACAGCCCGAACTCGCGCAGGAGGCGCCCTTCGATGCCGAGCGCGCGCGCCTGGCCCATCGTCAGGATCGACACGTTCACCATGTGAGTGAACGTGTAGTTGTCGTAGTTGCGCATCGCGGTCAGCGCCACCAGCGCGGTGCGATTCTGCGTGACCGCCTCGGCCAGGCCTTCGACCGCCTGCAGCGCGGCGGGGACGTCCGGCACACCTTCGACCGCCGCACTCTCCCACACGGTCTGAGCCGTCGACACGGCATTGGAGTAGAGCTGGCGGATCGCCGCCATGTCGCTGCGGATGCCATCGTTCCGGCGCTCGTCGGCATTGATCCGCCCGACGTGGACGTGCGGGAACTGCAGCGAGTGGTCGGCCATGCCCCGCGAGGTTCCGAGCGAGGCAATCGCATGCACGAACGCGCTGATCTCGGCCGCGGTCACGCCGCGATCGAAGGCGATCCGCTCGATCTCGTGGTCGCGAAGGCGCTTGATCAGCTCGCCCATGCTGCTGCTGGCCTTGGGCATGGGCGTGTCGGCGACCACGAGTTGATTGCCGACGATACCGATGGCGACGGACGGGTTCTGAGGATGAAGGCTCTTCAGCGCGGCGAGGAGACCTTCGACGTTGCGGCCGAGCAGCGGATGATCGGCCGCGTAGAGCTGGGCCGCGCGCACGCCGGACGCGAACCGGCGGAGCAGTTCTTCGTACAGGAGCAGGCGGCTGGACAAATCCTGGGTCATGAGTCGCTTCAGCTGCTTCTGGACAGCTCGGAACGGGCGGCGGCTCGGACGCCGCGGGGCCCCTGCGTCGAGGCTTCACGTAGCACGTCCAGTGCCGCCGGAGTGCCGAGCCGGCGCAGCGACTGGGCCGCGGCGGTGCGCAGGCGGCGCGTCTCGAGCGGCGACCAGAAGTCGCCCTGATGGAGCGCGAACTTCAGCGCCCCGACCGCATCGGCTCCGCCGTAGCTGCCGAGCGCCTGGACCGCCGAGAGATACAGCTGCGACTCCTTGCGCCGATCCAGGTGACGGACCAGATACGCGTAGACCGGCCCGGTCCGCTCGTCGCGCATGCTCGTGAGCTCCTTCAGCAGTGTCTCGCGGGATCGGCCGGTCGCCGACGTGATGGCCTCCATCAGGAGCCGCGACGCCTCGTCGCTGCCGTTCAGGACGAGCCCCTGCACCGCTTCGCGCTGCACCAGCGGCTCGGTGTCGGTCAGCAGCGGAATCAGATCCTTGAGTCCTTCCGCGCCGCCGAACTCCCGCAAGAGGAAGGCCGCGGTGCGGCGCACCTCCCAGTTCTGGGCGTTCATCAAGCGTTGCACCGACTCCCGTCCCTTGGGCCCGAAGCCGACGAGGATATCCCGGAGCCGCCGGCGCGCGCGCGCATCTTTCTCGGAGGACAGCGCTTCGGCCAGCGCCGGGATCACCGGGGGGCCGATCGCATGGCACAGGGTCTTGAACCGTTCGTAGGCCTGGTCGTCCGATCCGCGCAGGTAGGACGAGACGTGCCGCATCATCGTGCCGCGGCCGAACCGCTCGAGCGCGGACGCGGCGTAGGCGGCGCGCGACGGATGGCGCTGGCCTTCGACCACGACCGCGTCCGCGAGCTGCCACGCCTGATCGAAATAGCCGACCCGGACGAGATCCTCGGCATGTCCGGCGGCGGTCTCGGCGATGTCACGCCAGCGCGCCGGATCGGTCTCGATGACCAGCAGATCGAGCAGCAGCTGGTGATCGAGGCTGCGCAGCGACGCGTCGGCGACGGTGCCCAGCCAGACCGCGATCCGCTCCGGCGGGTCGTCGCTGATGCGCTCGACGTCGACGGCGCGGGAACGCGCGCTCGTCAGCTCGCGCGCGTACTGGTCAGAGACATATTTCTCGTCGGAGTACGACGTGAGCATGCCCTCGACGCGCTCCCACAGCGCGTCGAAGCCTTCGTGGCCGGCCTCCGACGCGGCCACTTCTTTCTCGGCGAGCCCGAGCAGCTGCCGCTGGCGGTCGACGTCGGGCACCAGCGCCTGGAACGCGTGCGCGAGCCGCTCGCTCGCTCCCCGCTCCTTGATGACCGACTTCGCGACGAAGTGGGAGACCGACTCGTCGCTCATGCGCTCCGTCACCTGGCCTGCGACGTCGATGGCGCCGACCAGCGCATCGGGGCGGTTGCGCAGGTCGAGCAGCTTCAGCATCGCGTCGGCCGAGAGTTGACCGGCGGCGCGTCCCATGTCGCCGAACATCGATTCGAGGCGCCTCGGATCCGTCTTCGCGAGGTAGTCGGTCAGGCCCTTCAGCAGCGTCAGGAACGCGGCGGCCGGCGCGTCGACACCGTGCTCGGTGGCCGACTGTTCGATCTGCGACATCAGCTCCTTGAGCCGCGCCGAGTCCCCCACGATCTCGAGCAGCAGCCGCATGCCGGTGTCGTCCAGCTCCAGCGGCCTGCCGGCCAGGGCCGCGGCGATGATCTGCTCGGCGGTCGCGGCCACGCCCTGCTTCTCACGCAGCACCTCGGCGTAGTCGATCTCTTCGATCTCGATGCTCGGGCCCCCCGCGGTCGCCCACAGGTGCTTGATCCCGCCGTCGGTGCGCACCTCCTCGGGGGGCCGCGCGAGCAGCAGCAGCAGCGTCCGCCACGACTGCGCGTCGGCGCCGGCGTTCAACGTGACGCCGCCGATGAGTTGCCGGTGCAGGAGATCGGCCAGCTCGGCGATCGCCGCATCGGGCTTCACCGGGACGGCGCCGCCGACGATCAACGTGTCGGCCATCACCTGGAACCGGTAGGGTCCGCTTTCGGTCAGGGCCGCGGTCACCTGCGCGAGCCGGCCGAGCGTGCTGCCAATCGCCGGGTGTCCACCGGGGTAGAGCGAGACCGCGCGCGCCGCGGCCTTGCAGGCGCGGGCGAACTCCGCGAGCCGGGCGGCGGCGTCAGGCGCGAGCGCAGGAGGGCGGGTCGGTTCGGCCATCGGTCTCAGAGATACGCGAGCGGATCGATCTCGACGCTTTCAGGATCGAGCGCTTCCTCCACCGCGTACGGGAACTGTCCGCGGCTGTCGGTCTCCCAGGTATTGACGAGCGGCGCCGGCTCGACCTCGGCGCCGTGCGCGTCCTTCACGAGCTTGACCTGCGGCCGGAACGGATCGGTCGGGTGCTCGTGCGTGACGACCGCGATTTCGCCCGAGGCGAGCCGGACCACCGTGCCGACCGGAAAGAGGCCCATCAGGTTGATGAATCGCCGCAAGAGCGGTCCGTTGAACGCCGGACTGTCCTTCTGCGTCATGATCGCCTTGATGCGGTCGCTCGGCAGCCCCTGGCGGTAGACCCGGTTGCTGCGGAGCGCGTCATACACGTCCGCGATGCTGACGATCTGCGTGCAAAGGTTCAGCTCGCGGTGGCCGACGTTCTCAGGATAGCCCGACAGATCCTGCCGCAAGTGGTGCTCGAACGCCACGACCGGGGCCAGGGCCGGCATTTCCGGCGTCTTCCGCAGGATATGCGCGCCGTCGACCACGTGCTGCTTCATGATGTCGAATTCCTCCTTCGTCAGCCGGTCGGGCTTGTTGAGGACTTCGAGCGGCGTGTTCACCTTGCCGATGTCGTGCATCAGGGCGGCGAAGCCGAACTCGCGGAGCAACGGTCCGTCGATGCCGAGCGTCCGCGCCTGCGCCATGGCGATGACCGAGACGTTCACCATGTGCGTGAACGTGTAGTTGTCGTAGCGCTTGATCGCCGTCAGGGCCATCAGCGACGTGCGATCCTGCGACACCGCCTTCGCCAGGCTGTCGATGATCTTCCTGGCGGCCTGCGGGTCCGGCTGATCCCCGGCCTTCGCGGCATCCCACAGGTTCTCGGCGGTCTCGACCGCCGTGCCGTACACCTTCCGTGCCGCCGCGACTCCGATCGACGCGGGGTCCGGTGCCTCCAGACTGAGGCGGCCGATCGTGATGCGCCGGATGCCCTTCCGCTCCATCCGCGCCGTCAACGGCGCGTCGGAGCGGCGAACGGCCAGCTCCAGGACGAAGGCCATCAGCTCGTCGCGCGTGACGCCGCGGGCGATGATGATCTTCTCGATCTCGCGGTCGCGAAACTCGCGCGCGAATCCTGCCAGCGACGCGCCCCTCTTCGACAGCCGCTGACCGTTGACGACCACGTCGTCGCCGATGAATCCGACGACGATCGGATCGGCGGCCTGGTGCGCGGCCTGACAGAGCCGGGCGAGCGCGTCCACGCCACGGCCGAGCAGCGGGTGTTCGGCGGAGTAGAGCGCCGCGGCGCGGGTCGCCGCGGCCAGGCGTCGGACCAGATCCTCCTGTCTGGGATCAGCCATGCGCCGCGGACCCCGACAGCGCCTCCCGGGCCAGCTTCTTCAGCACGCGGTCGCCGGTGCCGGCGGCGTCGGCCAGCGCGCGCTGCGCGGCCGGCGTCCCGATCTGCCGGAGCACGGCGACCGACGCCTGCTTCACCGCACGCAGTTTCCGGCGTCCGAACCAGCCGCGACGGCGCATCAGTGCACTGACCTCGGGAATGGCCTGGTCGCCGCCCACCTGCCCGATCGCGCCAAGCGTTTCCAGCACGATCGGATGGTCGGCGCCGATCGGGTCGCTCTCGGCGAGGATGCGGCCCAGCACCGGGACAGCGCGAGGGTCGCGCTCCTTCACGAGGGCGGACACGACCGCCATGCGGTGATCGCCGGTCGCGGCCCGAAGGACGGTGTGAATGGCCCGCGCGGCCGCCGGGTCGTCGATGTTCGACAGCGCCTGCACGGCCGCCTGCATGACCCGGCCGTCGGATCCGCGGAGGAGGGGCTGCAGCAGCGGCACGCCTTCGGGCGCGCCCAGGCCGCCGAGCAGCTCGGCCGCGTTGCGCTGCACGTACCAGTCCTGGCTCTTGACGAGCGGCGCGAGCCTCGTCACTGCGCGCGCGCCGAACTCTCCGATCACGGGCCGTGCCCGCCGCATGCCGGCCGTCTCACCGTCCCGCGTGAACAGCACGCGGAGGCCCTCGACCGAGGCCGGCCCGATGTTCCGGCATGCCTGTGTGAACTGGCTGGCGGCCGCATCCTCCATGTCGCCGAACAATTCCGCCGCCTCCCGGAAGGCCACCGTGTCCGCCAGCGCATCCAGGGCGGTGCGGCAGCCTTGCTGCGTGACCGACTTCGGATTGCCCGCCTGCTCCGCAAGCGCGGTGGTCACGTCCAGCGCGGCGCCGTAGTCGCCGGCGAGCAGGAGATCCTCCGCCAGGGCGCCGACATCGCGAGCGACCTCGGGGGCCCGGCGCGGGTCGCGCTCGAGCCGCAGCAGATCGATCAGCAGGATCACGGACAGCCTGCGGACGTTCTCCTGGTCGAGGGTGTGAACGAGCCCCGCCAGTTCGGGCGCGACCTCGCGGGCCATCTGCTCGGCTCGCGCCCCGATCGAGTCCAGACCGACCTTGTACTCGACGCCGACGAACGGCCGCTCGTTGTAGGTGAGGAGCAGTTCCTCCATCGACGCCCACATCGTGCCGAACTGATCGGTCCGGCCGAAGGCCGTCTCGCCGAGCAGATCCTTGGCCAGCGAGAGCACGCGACGCCGCCGCGATTCGTCGGGCGCGATCGTCCCGAACACTTCCGCCAGCCGGGCCGACGCCTGCCCCTCGATTGCCATCGTCGTGGCGAGCAGGCTGGCGACCTTCATGTCGTCGAAGGCGCCGGCCAGCCCCTCGCGAACCCGGACCCCACCGGTCTCGTCCGGGGCTCGGAGCATCTCGATCACGATGCGGGGATCCATGGTGGCCGCCGCACTGGCGAGGTTCTGCATCACGTCGGCGCGCCGGTCGGGCGCCATGACCTCCACGATGCTCGCGAGGTGGCGGTAGGCGGCGGCAACGGCCGCGGCCTGGGTCGTCAGCATCGGCGACCCGTCCGCGCCGTGGTGCGGGGTCATGACGTCGTGCGCGAGCTCGCCGATGGCGCCGACGTCTCCCGAGATCTCCAGCAGCCGCCGTTGCATCGCCTCGTCCAGCGCCTTCCGGCAATCGAGCACGGCGCGGACGATCGCCCGCCAGAGATCGTCCTTCTTGCGGGCAGGCCGTTCGGCGTCGCGGTCCAGCAGCACGCTGGAATAGTCGATCTGCTCGATCGCGATCGCCGTGTGCCCGTGCCCGGCCCAGACCCGCGACGGACCGCCGGCGCGGCGGACCTCCTCGGGATCGCGAGCGAGCAGGGCCAGCAGCTGCTGGAGCGCCGAGGCCGGGACGTCGCTGAGAAACGAGAGCTGCAGAATGTCGCGGTGATGGAGCCACGCCGCGGCCTCCGTGGTCGGACCCTCACGGGTCGTCACCGGGACGGCTTCCACCAGCAGTGAGTCCGGGCTGACGGCGAACGACAGCGCATGTCCGGCCGCGGCATCGCGCACCGCGGCCGCCAGACGATCCACGGACGATCGGACCGCGGGATGTTCGGGAGGGTAGAGGGACCAGCTGCGTCCGGCGGCGACCAGCGCCCGCGCGACCGCCCCGATGCGGCGCGCGAGATCGGGGGCGATGGTCGCTGGGCCGCGCTCAGGCGCAGTCATTAGAATATTATTGCCCGAATGCGCACGGTCGATGTCATTCGCCGCAAGCGTGACGGCGCAGCACTTCGGCGCGACGAGATCGAACACTTCGTCTCCGGCGTCACTCATCGCACCATTCCCGACTACCAGGCCGCCGCCCTGCTGATGGCGATCGTCCTCCGCGGCATGACCGCCGAGGAGACCGCGCAGCTCACCGACGCCATGGTCCGCTCCGGCGTCCGCGTGCACTTCGACGGCGTCCGGGGCGTCCCGGTCGACAAGCACAGTACCGGCGGGGTCGGCGACAAGACCTCGCTGATCCTGGCGCCGCTGGCCATCGCGTGCGGCGCGACCGTCCCGATGATGTCCGGCCGGGGGCTCGGACACACCGGCGGCACGCTCGACAAGCTCGAAGCGATCCCGGGATTTCGCACCGATCTCACCCTGGTCCAGTTCCGCGAGGCGGTCGCCTCGATCGGCGGGGCGCTGATCGGCCAGACGTCCGAGATCGCGCCTGCCGACCGCCGTCTGTACGCGCTCCGCGACGTCACCGGCACCGTCGAGAGCATTCCGCTGATCTCGGCCTCGATCATGAGCAAGAAGATCGCCGAAGGTATCGGCGCCTTGGTGCTGGACGTGAAGGCCGGCGCCGGCGCGTTCATGAAGACGCGCGAGGATGCGCGCCGGCTCGCCGAGTCGCTGGTCTCGATCGGCCACGCCTCGGGCGTCAGGACCGAGGCCCTGGTGACGCGGATGGATGTCCCGCTCGGGCGGGAGGTCGGCAACGCCAACGAGGTGGTCGAGAGCCTCGAGACGCTCAAGGGCGCGGGTCCGAAGGACCTCGAGGAACTGTCGGTGCTTCTCGCGGCGCGGATGCTGGTGCTTGCCGGCGTCGCCGCCGATCTGCCCGCCGCCGATCGGGCCGTGCGTCAGGCGCTGGCCTCGGGGGCGGGTGTCGAGGCGTTCCGGCGGATCATCGAGCGCCAGGGCGGCGATCCCAGGGTCGTCGACGACTATTCCTTGTTGCCGTCGGCGCCCGACGAGCACCGCGTGACCGCTCCCGAGGCCGGCATTCTGTGCGGCATGCAAGCCGAAATGGTTGGCAGGGCGGCGGTCTCCCTCGGCGCCGGACGCGAGACGCTCGACGACGTCGTCGATCATGGCGTGGGCATTACCGTCCTGACGCCGCCGGGCACGGCGGTGGGGCGGGGAGATGCGGTCTTCCTGCTGCGCCATCGCGGCGGCCGCGGCCTCGACGACGCGGTGGCGCTGCTGGAAGGGGCGCTCGAGATCGGGGAGGGAGGCTGTTCCGATCAGCCGCTGGTGCTCGACGAAGTCAGACTTCCGGAGGATAGATGAGTCATGTAGCCGTGCAGGCCGAGCCACAGCACGTCCCGCCTCCCCGCGTTCCCTACGACCGCACCGACTTTCTGGTCCTGGCTGGCGCCGCCGGCGCGGCCGCCGTACTGGCTGCGATCGCCTCGGCCGCGGGCCTGCCGCGGCTGCAGCCGCTGGTTGGCCTCATCGTCATCATGTCCATGGCCTACGCGATTTCCACCAATCGCCGCGCGATCGATCGGCGGACCGTGGCGTGGGGCCTGGCGCTGCAGATCGTGTTCGCGCTGCTGGTGCTCAAGACCGTCGCGGGCCGGCAGGTGTTCCAGACGCTCGGCGGCGTCATCAACCGGCTGCTCGACTTCGCGTTCGTCGGTTCGAGCATGGTGTTCGGGCCGCTCGGCAGCAAGGAAGTCTGGCCGCGGATCATGAACCAGGTCCTCGGTCCGGAAGGGGCGCAGTGGGCCGTCGTCTTCGCGTTCCAGGTCCTGCCGACGATCATCTTCATCGCCGCGCTGTTCGCCATCCTTTATTACTTCGGTCTGATGCAGCTGGTGGTCCGGGTGTTCGCGATCGTGATGCGGCGGGTGATGCGGGCATCGGGCGCCGAGTCCCTCAACGTCGCGGCCAGCATCTTCATGGGCCAGACCGAGGCGCCGCTGACCATCCGGCCCTATCTGCCCCGGATGACCGAATCGGAGCTGATGACGGTGATGACCTCCGGGATGGCCCACATCTCGGGCGGCATCATGGCGGCTTACATCCTGTTCGGGATCGAGGCGCAGCATCTGCTCACCGCGGTCATCATGACCGCCCCGGGCACCCTGATGATGGCGAAGATCTTCGTCCCCGAGACCGAGGTGCCCGAGACCATGGGCACGGTCAAGCTCGAGATCGAACGGACGGATGTCAACGTGATCGACGCGGCCGGCCGCGGCACGAGCGAGGGGCTGGCGCTGGCGCTCAACGTCGGCGCGATGCTGATTTCGTTTCTCGCGCTGGTCGCGCTCGTCAACGCGATGCTCGGCCTCGTGGGCCTGAGCCTGCAGCAGATCTTCGGCTGGGTGTTCGCGCCCATCGCGTGGTCGATGGGTGTGCCGTGGCGGGACGCCCCCACGATCGGCAACCTGCTGGGCACGCGCATGGCGCTCAACGAGTTCATTGCGTATTCGCAGCTCGGTCCGTTGAAAGCCTCGCTGGACCCGCGTTCCTTCACGATCGCGACGTTCGCGCTCTGCGGGTTCGCGAACTTCAGCTCGATCGGCATTCAGATCGGCGGGATCGGAGCGCTGGCGCCGTCGCGCCGCCACGATCTCGCCCGCCTGGGGCTGCGCGCGATGCTCGCGGGCACGTTCGCCAACTTCATGACCGCCACGATTGCCGGGTTCTTACTCTGACCATTGCCAACATTGCCAGAATTGCCACCATTGCCAACATTGCGGATCATTGCTCGCTTCAGCGCTTTCGCCCTGAGCAGCTGTTCAATGGTGGCAATTGAAATGGTGGCAATGTTGGCAATACTGGCAATGTTGGCAATGCGGAGAGTCTCGTGAACGTGGCCGGTTGCAGATGAAGCCATACTTCGAGCGAGTCCACGAAACCGCCGCCTGGCTGAAACAGCGCTACGGCGCGCCGCCCGATGTCGCGATCGTGCTGGGATCCGGCCTCGGAGAGTTCACGCACGCGCTGGCCGAGGCGATCACGTGTGCGTATGCCGACGTGCCCAACTGGCCCGCGTCCGCGGTGGTCGGGCACGCGGGGCAACTCGTCGTCGGCACGATTCGCGGCAAGCGGGTCGCGGCGCTGAGCGGCCGCGTCCATTTCTATGAAGGCCACGATCTGCGGACCGTCACCTTCGGCGTGCGCGCGCTCGCGGCGTTCGGGGTCCGGACGATCATCCTCACCAACGCGGCTGGCGGCATCAACCTGACCTTCAAGCCCGGCACGCTGATGCTGATGGACGATCACATCAATCTGCTCGGCAGCAATCCGCTCGTCGGCCCCAACGAGGATCGCTTCGGGCCGCGCTTTCCGGACATGACCGAGGTCTACTCCCGGCGGCTTCGGGACATCGCGGTCGACGCCGCGTCCAGCCTCGGCCAGCCGCTGGCGCGGGGCGTGTACGTCGCGCTGCACGGCCCGAGTTACGAGACGCCGGCGGAGATCCGGTTCCTGCGGACGATCGGCGCGGACGCCGTCGGCATGTCGACCGTGCCGGAAGCGATCGTCGCCCGGCACATGGGGCTCGAAGTGCTCGGCATCTCGTGCATCACCAATCCGGCCGCCGGCGTGCTGCCGCAGCCGCTGGTGCACGACGAAGTGATGGAAGTGGCCAGACGGGTGCGCGCCGACTTCTCGGCGCTGCTGGAGGCAATCATTGAGCGAGTCTGAGGCGGACGATCGCGATCGCGAGCGTTGGCCGCAGCGCGATCGCCGGTCCGGAAAAGAACGCCGGACGCACCGGGAGCGGCGCGACGCATCCTCCGGCCCGCCGTCGCCGGAGGGCGAGAGGCGGCATGCCCAGCGCCGGACCGGAACGGAGCGTCGCGACGAGCGCGCCTGGCAGCCCGTGCTGATCGACGTGGCGTCCGTCGACGGCTTCTCGCCGGAGGAAGGCATCCTCGCGGCCGCCAGGGCCGCGCGCGAGTTCGCGCAGGCGCCATACTCGAAATTCAAGGTCGGGGCCGCGCTCGAGACCGCCGACGGCGTGCTCGTGACCGGCTGCAATATCGAGAACGCCACCTACGGACTGACCCTGTGCGCCGAGCGCGTCGCGCTGGTGAAGGCGCTCTCGGAAGGACATACGGTCTTCACGCGGGTCGCCGTGGTCGCCGATACCGAGGCGCCAACGCCGCCCTGCGGTCCCTGCCGTCAGCTGCTCTGGGAGTACTGCGGCGACGTCGAGATCCTGCTCGGCAATATGCACAGCCTGACCGGCCGCTACCGGCTGTCGTCGCTGCTGCCGCTGCCGTTTGATCGAAGGCTGCTTTAGAGAAATGTGTCGGGGCTCGGGGTTCGGGACTCGGGGCTCGGCAAAGTCGGTGGTAGCCAGACCCCGAGCCCCGAGTCCCGAGCCCCGAGCCCCGACAGTTACAATATCCACATGCTTCCCACTATCGATTGGCAGGACGACGCGATCGTGATGGTCGATCAGCGGAAGTTGCCCGGCCAGGAGCTCTATCTCCGCTGCCGGACCGCGCAGGAAGTGGCCCGCGCGATTCGAACCATGGTGATTCGCGGCGCCCCGGCGATCGGCGTGGCCGCGGCCATGGGCATCGCCCTCGGCATGCGCAACAGCACCGCGAAAGGTACCCGCCAGTTTGCCGTCGACTTCCAGAAGATCTGCGACATGATGGCGTCCACCCGCCCGACCGCGGTCAATCTGTTCTGGGCGATCGACCGGATGAAGGCGGTCTTCGCCGACGCCGCGCAGGCGGGCCGCTCCACCGAGGAGATCGCGCTGCGCCTCGAACAGGAATCCCGCGCGATCCATGACGAGGACGTCGCGGCGTGCCGCGCGATGGGCGGCTTCGGCGCCGCCGTCGTTCCCGACGGCGCCCGCGTGTTGACCCACTGCAACGCCGGCGCGCTCGCGACGGCAGGC
>Ga0114129_10011577_pt1 | contig 12560 bp, 10 predicted proteins | sample RhiMetdeltSRZDD1_FD_80071 | JGI IMG/M metagenome (GOLD analysis project Ga0114129, IMG submission 80071) | Populus rhizosphere microbial communities from Tennessee, USA - Rhizosphere MetaG P. deltoides SRZDD1 (version 2) (version 2) | ecosystem: Host-associated > Plants > Roots > Rhizosphere >...
AGGCTCCAATAACGCCGCCGGGACTGATCTCGTGTCCTCGGGTTTAGGTTTCCCGATGGCCAATTCGCGAGAACTGATTGGACAGCCCTCGGCGGCATGTGATGCAATGGCGCCGACGCATCAGCCCGGAGGTCTGAAATGACCAAGATATTGGTTCTCTACTATTCATCTTACGGTCATATTGAGAAGATGGCCTATGCCGCCGCCGAAGGAGTGAAGTCGGCCAACGCGGAAGCAGTGGTCAAGCGGGTGCCGGAGCTCGTGCCTGAGGACGTCGCCAGAAAGTCGGGCTACAAGCTCGACCAGCCCGCTCCCATTGCGACGATCGACGAGCTTCCCTCCTATGACGGCGTCATGTTCGGCACCGGCACCCGCTTTGGCAATATGACGGCCCAGATGAAGAACTTTCTCGATCAGGCCGGCGGGTTGTGGATGAACGACAGCCTGGTGGGCAAGGTCGGATCGGTCTTCAGCTCATCGGCGACTCAGCATGGCGGCCAGGAGTCGACCATCCTGACCTTCCATCCGGTCTTGCTTCATCTCGGCTTTGTCATTGTCGGCCTCCCCTATGCCTTCAAGGGTCAGATGGGAGTCGACAAGGTCATGGGAAATTCGCCTTATGGCGCCTCGACCATCACCGGCGGCGACGGCAGCCGACAGCCCTCCGAGATCGAGCTGGCTGGCGTCCGCTATCAAGGCAGGCACGTGGCCGAGATTGCCTCAAGGCTCGCTGCCGGGGCTGTGCGTCCGGCCTGAATTTCCGCTAAGCTCGCCCAAGGCAATCCATGGAAAGACGAGGGCGATGACCTACAGGAACAAGAACGGCGGCACCGTCAAGCTCCGCTCGCAATTGTGGTTCGACAACCCGGAAGACCCGGAAATGACTGCGCTCTATCTCGAGCGCTATATGAATTGGGGCCTTACGCGCGAGGAGCTGCAATCCGGTCGCCCCCTGGTCGGCATCGCCCAGACCGGCTCCGATCTTGCGCCCTGCAACCGGCACCATCTCGTGCTTGCGCAAAGGGTGCGCGAGGGCATTCGCGAGGCCGGCGGCATCGCCTTCGAGTTTCCTGTGCACCCCATCCAGGAGACCGGCAAGCGGCCAACCGCGGCGCTGGACCGAAACCTCGCCTATCTCGGCTTGGTCGAAACCCTGTTCGGCTATCCCCTCGACGGCGTCGTCCTGACCACCGGCTGCGACAAAACCACCCCGGCGCTGTTGATGGCCGCGGCGACCGTCAACATCCCGGCCATTGCCCTTTCCGTCGGGCCGATGCTGAACGGCTGGTACAAGGGCCAGCGCACCGGCTCCGGCACCATCAAATGGCATGCCAAGAAGGAGCTCGCAGCCGGCAACATCAGCCAGCAGGAATATGTCGAGCTCGTCGCATCCTCCGCGCCCTCCCCCGGCTTTTGCAACACCATGGGCACGGCGACGACCATGAACTCGCTCACCGAGGCGCTCGGCATGATGCTGCCCGGCTGCGCCGTGATTCCGGCCCCCCACAAGGAGCGCGGTGCCATCGCCTACCGAACCGGCCGGCGGATCGTCGAGCTGGTCGCAGAGGAGATGCGCCCGTCCGACATCCTGACCCGCGGCGCCTTTGAGAACGCCATCGTCGTCAACTCGGCCATTGGCGGCTCGACCAATGCCCCAATTCATCTGAACGCCGTTGCCCGCCATCTCGGGATCGAGCTCACCAATGCCGACTGGGAGAAGCTCGGCTACGACATTCCCCTGCTGGTCGACATGCAGCCGGCCGGACGGTTCTTGGGCGAGGATTTCCATCGCGCCGGCGGCGTGCCGGCCGTCGTCGCCGAGCTGATTGCAGCCGGCCGCCTCCCCAATCCCGACCAGATGACGGTGAACGGCAGAACCGTCCGGCAGAATTGCGCCGAGCGGTTCTCGGGCGACCGTGAGGTGATCCGCCGTTTTGACCAGCCGATTGTTGCTTCTGCCGGCTTTCTCAATCTCAAGGGTAATCTCTTCGATTCCGCGATCATGAAGACGAGCGTCATTTCGCAGGATTTCCGCGACCGCTTCCTTTCCCATCCCGACCACCCGAATGTGCTCGAAGGTCGCGCCGTGGTGTTCGATGGTCGCGAGGACTATCACGACCGGATCGATGATCCCTCCCTCGATATCGATGAGAACACGCTGCTGTTCATCCGCGGCGTCGGACCGATCGGCTATCCCGGCGGTGCCGAGGTGGTGAACATGGATCCGCCCAAGGCGCTGCTCAAGCGCGGCATCCGCGCTCTGCCCTGCATCGGCGATGGCCGGCAGTCCGGCACATCCGGCTCGCCCTCGATCCTCAATGCCGCGCCCGAGGCCGCGATCGGCGGCGGCTTGGCCCTGCTCGAGACCGGCGACCGCGTGCGCATCGACCTCAACCGCCGCGAGGCCAACGTCATGATCTCCGACACCGAGCTCGAGAAGCGCCGGGCCGCGCTGCGGCAGAAGCTCGCCGATGGCGGTCTGAGCTATGTGCCGGCGAGCCAGACGCCCTGGCAGGAGATCCAGCGTTCCCTGGTCGATCAGTTCGACAAGGGCATGGTCCTGAAACCGGCCGTGAAATACCGCGACGTCGCCCGACAGAACCTGCCAAGGGACAATCATTGACGCCACGGCACTCCCCTCCCGCTTGTGGCGAGGGGAGAATGCCCTACATCACGGCGCCGATCTGCCAAGGCACGAATTCGTTGTCGCCATAGCCCAGAAGCTCGGACCGGGTTCGCTCGCCGGACGCCACCCTGAGCACCCGATCGAAGATCTCGCGGCCCTTGGCGGTGATCGACACGCCATCGAGCACATCGCCGCAATTGACATCCATGTCGTCGATCATGCGCTCATAGATCTGGCTGTTGGTCGCGAGCTTGATCGACGGGGTCGGCTTGCAGCCATAGGCCGAGCCGCGCCCCGTCGTGAAGCACAGCACGTTGGCGCCGCCCGCCACCTGCCCGGTGGCAGACACCGGATCGAATCCTGGCGTGTCCATGAAGACGAGCCCCTTGGCGCGGATCGGCTCGGCATATTCATAAACAGCGGTCAGCGGCATCGTGCCCCCCTTTGCCACCGCCCCGAGCGATTTCTCGAGGATCGTGGTGAGGCCGCCGGCCTTGTTCCCCGGCGAGGGATTGTTGTTCATCTCCCCGCCATTGCGGCGGGTATAGTCCTCCCACCAGGCGATCCGGGCCTTGAGACGCTCCCCGACCGCGGGCGACACCGCCCGGCTGATCAGCAGATGCTCGGCGCCGTAGATCTCCGGTGTCTCCGACAGGACCGCTGTGCCGCCATGCGCAACGACGAGATCGGCGGCGGCGCCGAGCGCCGGATTGGCGGTGATCCCGGAATGGCCGTCGGAGCCGCCGCATTGCAGTGCGAGCACCAGCTCCGACGCCGGCAGCGGCTCGCGCCGGGCCTGATCGGCAAGCGGCAGCATCTCCCGGATGCGCGCGACCCCGGCTTCGATGGTCTTTCGTGTGCCGCCGGTCTCCTGGATGGTCATGGTCTGGAACTCGTCTCCTTCGACGATCCCATAAAGCTCCTTCATGCGGGCGATCTGGAACACCTCGCAGCCGAGCCCGACCATCAGCACCGCCGCCAGATTGGGATTGGAGGCATAGCCCCATTGCGTGCGCTGCAGCACGGCAAGGCCTTCGCCCTTCTCCGCCATGCCGCAACCTGTGCCATGAACGAAAGGAATGACCCCGTCTATATGCGGGTGGTCGTCGAGAATCCCTGACCGGTTGACCGCTTCGGCCATGAACCGCGCAGCCGATGCCGAGCAGTTTACGCTTGTCAGAATGCCGATGTAATTGCGGGTGCCCGAGCGACCGCTCCGCCGCCTGAAGCCGTGGAACACCGCCTGCTGGTCGAGCGGCAGTGGCGCATTTGCCCCGGCGATGCCGCTCTGGCCGGCATCGACGCGCATGTCGGCCATTTCGACATTGTGCTGATGAACCCACTCGCCGGGCTCGATCCGCGCCGACGCCCGGCCGATCACCTGACCGAATTTGAGGACCGGCGCTCCCTTTTCGATGACGGTGCAGGCGAGCTTGTGACCGCGCGGGACGCGCACCCGGGTGACGATGCCCTGAACCAGCATTCCAGGCCCCAGCGTGTCGACCGCCACGACGACATTGTCGCTTGGATGCAGGCGCAGCGTGCGGGGCTCTTTCTCGAGGATTGTCAAAGGCGTTAACCTGCCATAACCGTGATATGGTGAAAAACTAGCATGATTGCCATCGATGCTCATCAGCACTTTTGGTCGCCGGGCCGCGGCGACTACGGCTGGATGGAGTTAAGCGAGGCCCTCGCGCCGCTCCGCCGGGACTGCCTGCCGCATCACCTCGAGCCCCTGCTCCGCCGTCTCCATATAGACCGGACCGTCCTGGTGCAAGCCGCACCCACCGTTGAAGAAACCGATTTCCTTCTCGATCTCGCGGACGATCACGCATCGATCGCCGCCGTGGTCGGCTGGGTGGATTTTGAGGACAGGAGCCACATCCGGCACCTCGAACGCTTCCGGTCCCATCCGAAATTCGCCGGCGTTCGTCCGATGATCCAGGACATTCCGGATGTCGACTGGATGCTGTCGTCCGCCCACCATTGGGCGTTTGATGCAGTCATTGCGCTCGACCTCACCTTCGATGCACTCGGATTTCCTGCTCACATGGAGAATTTCCTCCGCCTGTTCAACCGCTACCCTGCCATGAGGGTCGTCATCGACCATGGCCTCAAGCCGGCGATCCGGCGCCCTGAAACCGCGCAAGCCTGGCGACGCGGCATTGCCCGGCTCGCATCCGAGACGACGGCCTGCTGCAAATTGTCGGGATTGGTGACCGAAGCCGAACCGGGTTGGACGGTCGATGAGATCAGACCCTATGTCGAGCACCTGATCGCTTGCTTTGGGCCGCAGCGCCTGATGTGGGGTTCCGACTGGCCGGTGCTCGAGCTCGTCTCCTCCTACGAGCAATGGCACGCCACGGCGCGGGCGCTGGTCGAAGACGCGGACGCCGGCCTGATCTTCGGCGGCACTGCTCGAGCCTTCTATCGTCTCGACGGAAGCTAGCGCCGGAGCCTTTCGCGGCCATAGAGCAGCATCATTGCGATGATGACCACGCCATAGATGATCTGACGCCCGGCCTCGGCAATCTGCATGACCGACAAGATCGACTGCAGCAGCGTGATCAGGATGACGCCGGCGACCGTGCCGAGATAGGTGCCGCGACCCCCGAGAATCGATGTCCCGCCCAGCACCACCGCCGCAATGGCCGGCAGGAGATAGGGATCGCCCATGGCCTGGGCCGCCTTGCTGGCGTAGCCGGCAAGCAGCACCCCGGCAAAGGCGCTCAAGCCGCCCGAGATGGCAAAGGTAGCCATGACCACGCGCTGGGTCGGCGCACCCGACAGATAAGCAGCGCGCTCGCTGTTGCCGATGGCATAGATGGCCCGCCCGAAGGTCGTCCGGTTGAGCGCGAATATGGTGAGCGCCCCGATCAGCGCCCACACCAGCACGGCATTGGGGAGGTTCGGGACGATGAAGCCGGTGGCCAGGAAGCGCATCGCCGCCGATGCCGAATCTTGCGGCGAGAAGCCACCCGTATGAACCACCATCAGGCCCTGGACGACCGCATTCATGGCAAGCGTGATGATCATCGAGGGGATCCGCAGATAGGCAACGCCGATCCCATTGAGGAGCCCGATCGCGATGCCGCAGCTGATTCCGAACGGAATGGCCAGCGCGTGACCGACCGGCCCCCACCCCACGATCGCGCTCGACATCATGCCCCCGAGCGCGACCACCCAGGGCACCGACAGGTCGATCTGCCCAAGCAGAATGACGAGCATCATGCCGGTCGCGATCACCCCGAGAAACGACGCGACCTTGAGCTGCTGCAGCAGATATTCCGGCGACAGGAAGCTCGGCGAATAAAGGCTGCCCAGGAACAGCAGCACGATGATGCACCCGAACGCAATCGCCACCGACGGGTCGAACCACCGGGCGAGGAAGATCAGGGGCCGGGCTGCCGGCTGGGCCTCGTTGGTCTCCATCGCTTAGCCGAAATAATCGAGCCGATTGCGGATCTGCAGGAGCCGGAAGGCCCCGAGGCACACCGCGAGCAGCAGCACGACGCCCTGGAACAGCGGCTGCCACAGCGGCTCGAGATCGAACACGAACAGGAGATCGCCGATCGTCCGGAAGGCGAAGGCCCCGAAGATTGCCCCGATCGCGCTGCCGATCCCGCCGAACAGCGACACGCCGCCAAGCACGACGGCGGCAATCGAGTAAAGCGTATAGGTGTTGCCATTGGCCGCCGAGGCTTCGCCCGAATAGGTGAAGAAGGTGAGGAACAGCCCGCCGATGCCGGCGAGCAGCCCGGCCAGGCTGTAGGCGACGAATCGCGCCTTTCGAATTGCGACGCCGGACATGTAGGCCGCCGCCTCCGACGAGCCCGTCGCATAGGCGGCACGCCCGGTCAGCGAGCGCCGGAACGGCATCCAGACCACAAGGACGACCGCAATCAGCACGACCAGGCTCGCCGGAACCTTGTCGGCGAGCTTGCCCGTCAGTGCATCCGCGAGATCCTGATTGACCTCGCCGCCGGGAACCGGCCTGAGCAGCAATGCCATCCCGAAGAAGATGGCGCCGGTGGCGATCGTCGTCACGATGGGCTGCAACCGCCCGAAAATGACGATGAGCCCGTTGAGCATGCCGCAGGCAAGGCCGGCAGCGAGCACCGCGGCCACGCCGAAGGCGGTTTCAAGCGGCGAACCCGTCACCAGCCACGAGGCGAGGCAGTTCGTCAGCACGAAGATCATGCCGAGCGACAAATCGATGCCGGCCGTGACCACCACCAGCGTCTGCGCCATTGCGATAAAAGCCAGGAGCACGCCCTTGTTCGACGCCGTGGTCACGACATTGAGGGTGAAGCCTGCCGGATGGTTCGTGACATAGATGGCAAACATCGCGACGAACAGCGCCATCGCGATGAGCGTCCCGCGCTGCTCGCGGATGATGTACCGCCAGTCTTTCACCGTGCCACCGCCGGCGCTTGCGAGCCCTTGTCGGCGCCGATCGACAGGGCGCTCGCCACCAGCGCCCGGTCGGTGATCCCTTCTCCCTCGAGCTCGCTGATCACCGAGCCGTCATACAGAACGAGCACCCGGTTGCAGCAATTGATCAGCTCGTCATAGTCGGTGGAATAGAAGATGATGGCGACCCCGCTCTCGGCCAGCCGCCGCAGCAATTTGTATAGCTCCTGCTTCGTGCCGACATCGATGCCGCGGGTTGGATCGTTGAGCAGGATGATGCGAGGCGTGACCATCAGCCATTTGGCGATCACCACCTTCTGCTGATTGCCGCCCGACAGCGAGCCGACTGGCGCATCGATCGAGGATGCGCGGATCGCGAGCAGCGACATCATCTCCGCGATGAGCCGGCGTTCGGCGCCGAAATCGATCACGCCGGCCTTCGACACGCGTGCGAGCGCGGCGAAGGAGAGATTGTCGCGCACCGACATCGGCAGCATCAGCCCCTCGGTCTTGCGATCCTCCGGGATGAGCGCCATGCCGACCCGCGGCGCCTTGGCGCTGCGCGGCCCTGCGATTGTCACCGCCTTGCCGTCGATCCGCAACCCGCCGGTGACGCCGCGCAGCACCCCGAACAGCGCCAGCAGCAGCTCACGCTGACCCTGCCCGTCGAGACCGCCGAGGCCGACGACCTCGCCCGCCTGCACGCTCAGCGACACGTTCCGCAGCCGATCGCTCCAGCTCAAATTGGCGATCTCGAGCACCGGATTTTGGTTCGCCGGAACCGGCCTGGGCTTTGGCGGGAAGACATGGCGATATTCGCGGCCGATCATCAGCTCGACCACCTCGTTGTCGCTCTTGGTCCCCGCCTCGTAGGTCGCCACGTTCCGGCCGTTGCGGAACACGGTGCAGATATCGGCGAGCTTGGCGATCTCCTGCATGCGGTGCGAGATGTAGAGCAGCGCCAGCCCCTCCTGCCGCAGCCTTTTCAGGACATCGAACACCTTGGTCACATCGCTTTGGGTGAGCGCCGAGGTCGCCTCGTCCAGGATGAGGATGCGCGGATTGCGAGCGAGCGCCTTGGCGATCTCGACCATTTGCCGCCGCGACAGCGGCAGGTCCCGGATCTGCGCCATGGGATGGATGTCGGAAGCACCGGCCCGCGCCAGCGCCGCCTCCGCCATCCGCCGTTGCGCTGCCCGATCGATCAAGCCGTAGCGCCGCGGCGGGTCGCTGATGAAGATGTTGTCGGCGACCGTGAGGTCGGGAACGAGCGACAGCTCCTGGAACACGCAGGCGATGCCGGCCCGGCTGGCCTGCGACGGCGAGGCGAAGGTGACCTCGCGCCCTTCGAGCATCATGCGGCCGGAATCGGCAGCGACCACCCCGGCGATGATCTTGATCAATGTCGACTTGCCGGCACCGTTTTCGCCCAATATCGCGTGGATGCGTCCCCCCTCGACCGAGAGCGCGGCGTCTCTCAGCGCATGCACGCCGCCATAGCGCTTCGAGATGCCGTCCATCTCGAAGAGCGGGGTGGCGAGCGCATCCATGTCCTTCTCGGATGAAAGGCGGCGACGAAAACGCTGAACCGTTCTCGTCGCCGCGGTGCGGGTTACTGGTTGGCTTCGCTTTGGCCCATGATCTCCTGGGCCGTGAAGTTGATGCCGCAGGTCGGGAAGGAATTGCCGACGAAGAAATTGTCCGACTGCTCGGGATAGTAATCCTGGTTCGCCTTGAAATTCGGATCTTCGACAATGGCGAGCGGCAGCTTCACCGATTGCGGCACCACCTGGCCCTCGAGCGCGGTGATTGCCGTCTTGATCGCCACCGCGACCTGCGCCGGGCCGGTGCCCGCCGATGAGCATTTCAGCCCATCGCCCGAATATTTGGCGCAGAACTTGCGGAAGCCGTTCTCGGTCTCGCCGCCGAACGGCACGAACGGATGCTTGGCGTCGATCATTGCCTGGACGATCCCTGTATCGCCGCCCTGGCCAGTGATGCCGTCGAACTTCTTGTGCACCGCGATGGCATCTGCCGACACCTTCTGCGCTGTCGGGTCATCCCACTTTCCCATCACCTCGATGACGTCCCACTTCTTTCCCGAGGCGTCGAGCGTCTCGTGAATGCCGTCATGCCGGTCGCGGTCGACCGATGTGCCCTCGACCCCGCGCACCTCGAGAACCTTGCCGCCATTGGGCACGTTCTTGATCAGCCAGTTGGCCCACAGCACGCCGAGGCCTTTCTGATCGACATTGACGTTGATGGCATCTTCGGTATCGAGGATGTTGTCGAATGCGACGAGCACCACGCCTGCATCCTTGGCGCGCTTGATCACCGGCGCGAACGCTTTCGGATTCTGCGCATTGACGACAATGGCGTCATAGCCGGCATCGATGAAATTGTTGATCGCCGAGATCTGCGCCGCCACGTCCTCGCCGGTCGAGACCACCTTGAATTCCTTGACCTTGGCCTTGACGTCCGGCTGGCTGGCATAGGCCTTGGCGGTCTTGATCATCTGGATGCGCCAGGTGTTGGCGATGTAGCCATTTGCCAGGGCGATCCGGTAGGGACCCTGTTTTGCCGGAAACTTGAAAAATTTGGTCTTCTCCGACCAGGGGACGAAGCATTGCTGATCGGCGCTTGGGCCGGACACGATCTCCGGGCCGGCGGCGACAGCGGTCGCAACCCCTGACAAAAGGCTGGCGATGAGCGTGGAGACAAGCACCGCAAAACGCTGCGAACGGCACGCAACTGTCATTTCTGTCCTCCCTGCGACACATATGAGGCCGCAAACCCGCCTAGGGCTTTTTTGCCCCTGGGCGGTCGGTTATCTTTGCGACTTTGCCGGTAGCCGGCTTGCGACCAGACGTCGCACACTTTGCCTCACCGCGCGACGAACGGCAAGCAAGAGCATGATGAGTTGAGGTTGACGCGTGTTACCATCCCCTCATGGCCGGCCTCCGAGCCGGCCATCCAGAAGATGGTTCAGAAAAAGACTGGATGGCCGGGTCAAGCCCGGCCGTGAGGGAGAGAAGGGCAGTGAGCCGAAGCGATTCCACTTCGGTGCATCATGCTCTGGGCAAGCGCGCGTGTCGCCTCCGCCACATGACGCGGGTGGCGGAGACGACCTCGCCCGCTCAAATTACAGCCCTGCGAGTGCTCGCTCCTTGATCCTTGCCGGATCGAAGTCGCCGAACTCGGTCTCGCGCAGAAGGCGCGATGCGACCGCGTTCTTCAGCTCGCGGATCTCCTCGACGCTGTGCTTGGCCCCGATGCTGCCCTGATGCGCCGCCCAGATCTCCTGGAACAGCGTACACAGACGCTTCAGCATTTCCGGATCACAAGTGAACAGTGGCAAGGATCGTTCTGCCATCCACCTCTCCCCGCGCTTATGAGGCCGTTGTTACAATCTGCGCGTGGGGTCAGTTTGCCATGGAGACCGCGTCCTGCTAACCGCCGAGCCGAAGTTATCCACCGTTTTTCATGGCCGCCCTTGACGCCGGCGGGCATGGCTGTCGGCGGTCACGCACAGGAGCTCCCACATCAGATTGGCTGCCGTCACCGCCGTCATTTCGCTCGGGTCGAAGCACGGCGCCACCTCGCATATGTCGGCCCCGACAATGTCGCATCCCTGCAGCGAGCGCAGCATCACCTGGACATCGCGTGGGCTGAGCCCGCCGATTTCCGGCACGCCGGTGCCGCTGGCATAGGCAGGATCGAGCCCGTCGATATCGATCGTGACGTAGAGCGGCTGGCTCCCGACCACCTTGGCGATGAGGTCGATGGCGGCGCGCCGCCCCATTTCCTCATATGCATCCATGGTCACGCAGGTGAAGCCCTGGTCGAGCCCCCAGGCAATGTCGTCCGGCGAGAACCGGCTGCCGCGCAGCCCGATCTGTATCACCCGCTTCGGGTCGATCAGCCCCTCCTCGACCGCGCGCCGGAAGGTTGTCGCGTGATTGACCTTGGTTCCGGCGAGCGTGTCGAGCGTATCGGCATGCGCATCGATCTGGAGCATGCCCACCGGCTTCTGCCGCGCGATCGCCCTGAGGATGGGAAGCGGCACGGTGTGATCGCCACCGATCGTGATCGGCCGCGCCCGGACTTGATGGATCGACGCGTAGAACGCCTCGATCATCTTCAGCGATCGTTCGAAGTCGAGCGGATTGACCGGGGCGTCGCCGACATCGGCCACATTGCAGATGTCATAGGGCGAGATGCCGCTCACCGGATGCACCCGGCGGATGAGCCGCGATGCCTCGCGCACTGCCGCCGGCCCCTGGCGGGCGCCGGGGCGATAATTTACGCCGAGATCGAAAGGTACGCCGACAAGCGCGATGTCGAGATCAGCCGTGATGTCATGGCGCGCCGTGCGCATGAAAGTGGCAATGCCGGCGAAGCGCGGCGTCACCGATGCATCGACAGGCTGGTACAGAGGATTTCCGCTCATGCTATAGATCGCTCGCTTCATTGGCCGCCCGAAGTGCTGCCTGCAGGAGCACATTGCACCCCGCCTCGCAATCGGCTTGGGTGGCGTTCTCGGACTCGTTGTGGCTGATGCCGTTCTCGCACGGGATGAAGATCATCGCGGTCGGCACCCGGCGCGCCATGTGGAACGCGTCATGGCCGGCGCCGGAGACGATGTCGAGATGGCTGAAGCCGAGCGCCTCTGCGGCGTCGCGCACGAAGCCGACCAGCCTGGGATGGAACGGAATCGGCGGGCTCTCGACCGTGAGGTCGACCTCGCTTGCGAGCTTGTTCTCCTGCGCCACCGCCGCCACCACCCCGCGAAACGCCGCGTCCATGCGCAGGAGTTCGGCGCCGTTCTCGTGCCTGAGGTCGATCGTCATCTCGACCAGGCCGGGAATGACGTTGGGCGATGCCGGATAAGGTGTCAGGCAGCCGACGGTTCCACGCCCGCCCTCATGCGCCCTCGCGATCTCGCGCACCGCCAGCGCCACTTCCGCAGCACCCATCAGGGCATCGCGCCGCACCCTCATCGGGGTCGGCCCGGCATGCGCCTCGACTCCCGTGAGCGCGATCTTGTACCACATGAGCCCGATGCCGCCCGTCACCACCCCGATCGTCTTGCGCTCGAGCTCGAGGATCGGCCCCTGCTCGATATGCGCCTCGAAATAGCAATGGACGTCGCTCGGATCGAGCGGTCTCTCTCCCCTGTATCCGATCGCCTCGAGACGCGCCTTCATCGTCTCGCCCGCCGGCTCGCGCAGCTCGTAGGCTGACTCCAGCGCCATTGCCCCGGTGAACACCTCGGATCCGACCATGGGTCGGAACACCGCCCCTTCCTCGTTGGTCCAATTGACGATCTCGATCGGACGGCGGGTCGCCACGCCGAGATCATCGAGGGTGCGCATCGCCTCGAGCGCCGCCAGCACCCCGAAAGCGCCGTCGAACTTGCCTCCCGTGGGCTGGCTGTCGAGATGGCTGCCGACCAGCACCGGCTTGAGCCCGCTCTCCGCTCCCGGCCGGCGGGCGAACATGTTCCCCAAGGGATCGACCC
>Ga0114129_10011578_pt1 | contig 12559 bp, 10 predicted proteins | sample RhiMetdeltSRZDD1_FD_80071 | JGI IMG/M metagenome (GOLD analysis project Ga0114129, IMG submission 80071) | Populus rhizosphere microbial communities from Tennessee, USA - Rhizosphere MetaG P. deltoides SRZDD1 (version 2) (version 2) | ecosystem: Host-associated > Plants > Roots > Rhizosphere >...
CTGGTGGCAGAGGTATCCTCCTCGGAGAAGGCATGGCTCGACGACGAAATGCAGATCGCCGTGCGACCGGAGAGATAGTCGGGGCTGCTCCCGTGCGCCGGGCGCTCTACCTGCGCGTCTCGACCGAGGACCAGGCAGAGCGCGGGACGATCAGGGCTCAGCTCGACTTCCTGCGCCAGCGGATCGAGCTGGACAACAAAGGGCGGGAGATGCAGGGACTGCCGCCGATCATCGTCGCGGGCGAGTACCTCGACGACGGGATCAGCGGGGCGACCCCGCTGGGGGACCGACCAGATGGTGGGCGCCTGCTCGCGGATGCGAGGTCTGGCCTGTTCGACTCGGTCCTGGTCTACCGCCTCGACCGCCTGGGTCGGCGGCTGCGGGTCTTGATGGACGCCTATGACAGCCTTGAGGACGTGGGCGCCACCATCATCAGTGCTTCGGAGCCGTTCGACACCTCGACGCCGTTCGGGAAGGCGATGTTCCAGTTCCTCGGCTTGATGGCCGAGCTGGAGAAGTCGACGATCGCCGACCGCATGAACACGGGTCGCGACACCGCCGTCAGGGGCGGCAAGTGGACCAACGGCGTCATCCCGTTCGGATACGACACCGACGAGAGCGGGGTGCTGGTCCTGTCCGAGCGGGTCGTCCCTGGCACGGGCATGACCGAGGGAGAGCTGGCGTACCAGGTCTTCGATCGGATGGCCGACCGAGCTGGCGAGTCCCTGTTCGGGCTCTGCTCGTGGCTGAACGCGCTCGGCGTCCCGACCGAATCCCGCTACCCGAACGAGACGATCCGCCGTGGCAACGCCGAGGGCTGGAAGCCCGCTCGGGTCCACGCCATGATCCAGCGCCAGCTCTACAGCGGCACCCACGTTTTCGAGAGTCGGCTCGGCAATATCACCCGAGAAGTACCCGCGCTGGTCAGCCCCGAGCTGCAGCAGCGCGCCATCGCCCGCATGAGCGGGAACGCTCACATCCCGAGCCACTCAGGGCGGTTCAACGTGCTGCGCGCCCTGATGACGTGCGGCGAGTGTGGTCGGACCTACGTCGGGGTCCACTCCAGGGGCAAGGCGTACTACCGCTGCAACGGCCAGATTTCGGGCCAGCACAGGGCGCCAGGTCCGCGCTGCAAGGCGAAGCTGGTGCCCGCCGAGGAGATTGAGGGGTACATCAAGGACTACGTGCGATCCGTCGCCGAGAACCCTGGCCCCGAGATCGAGGAGGCCCAAAAGGAGGTCAGGGCGCGGAACGGCCAGGCGGTCGACCTGGAGGCCCAGCGCGAGACCTTCGCGCGGCGCATCCGTGAGCTGACGGGCGAGCGCGATCGGATCATGACGCTGTTCAAACGCGGCATGATCGACCTGGCAGAGGCCGAGGCACAGCTCAAGAGCACCGCCGAAACACTCGGGGCTGCCCGCGCCGAGTTGGAGGCGATCCGCGTCCAACAGGAGCTGGCCGAGGCAAACGAGTCGAAGGTGATCTCGGCGGCGGCGGCGTTGAAGGTGCTGGCGGATCGGTTCGACGAGGTGCCGCTCGAGCGGCAGCGGGAGATCATCGCGGCGCTGATGCCGAAGATCGTGATCCACACCATCGAGCTGCCTAAGAAGGTCGGGCGGGCCTCAAAGGATTACCAGATCGAGGCCCACGTGGTGGTCGGCTCGCGGCCGGTTGGCGCAGCGACATCTACTGCGTCAAGGCGCCGAAGAACGCCGCGATCCCGGTGAACGCGCCGAGGATCAGCGCGACGCCGACCAGCATCTCGCCGTAGACGACGAGGTCTGAGAACCAGGTGTACGCCTGTGCGCCGAGCATCGTTTCGATGAACTCGCGGTACCAGGGGACGGTGATGACCGGCTTCGGATCGGTAGTGACGGCGTTCCCCCAGAAACCGGCCAACGCCTGGCCAGACTCGGTCCAGGCCGGATTGGTGACCTTCTCGAGGCCGTGCTGAAGCCAGGACCAGCCCAGGTAGAGCCGGAGCGGTAGCCAGAGCCAGGCGGCGCGGGTGTCCTTGAAGAGAACGTGCGCCAGCGGCGGACCTGGGATCTCGGCCGGGTGGGTCGCCGCGCGATCCGTGGGGTGCGCAGCGTCTGTCGATCGGGGGGCACGGGTCAGGGTTGCTGCCATTCGGGCCTCCTCTCGTTGCGTCTGCTGAGAGAAGGAGGGTGCAGGGCTTGTGCCTCTCGGTTGATCTGCAAACCTGACCGAACTGGTATGCTGGAGGCAAGCGTCAGAGCGCGGAGGCCAGAATGGCAGTCGGCCAGCGGCGAATCACTCTCGAAGAGTTCCTGGCCATGCCCGAGCAGAAGCCCGAGCTCGAGCTGATGGATGGGGAGGTGACGCCGAAGATGGCGCCGGTCACCGAACACGTCGTGCTCCAGCTCCAGTTCCGCGACCTCGTGGACGATTTTGCGCGTCCGCGCAAGCTGGCCAGGGCTTTCCCGGAGCTTCGCGAGAGCTACGCTGAGGCGTCGACGATTCCTGACGTGTCGGTGTACACGTGGGACCGACTGCCACGGAGTCCGAGCGGCGGCTGGAACAACGACGTTCGGAACCCACCGGATCTCGCGTTCGAGGTGCGCTCGCCCAGTCAGAGCGCGACTGACGTCCTGGTGCGGTGCCTCTGGTACGTCGCGAACGGGGCGAGAGTGTCGATCTACGCTGATCCGACCGAGCGACTGGTCGTGGTCTTCCGACCACTCGCCGAGCCGATCGTCCTGGTGCATGCAGGCACGGTTGACCTCAGCGACGTGATCCGAGGTTTCGCGCTCGACATCGCAGAGCTGTTCGCCGCTCTGATTGCCGACTGATCGGTTCTGGAGACATACACGGTGAGGGGCGGGGCTCGGGTCCCCGCCCCGGGATCGATTACGTCTTCCCCTATCCCTGGGCGGCCTGGAGGGCGCGCCAGACCTTGAGGGAGGAGGCTGGCATGTCGAACGCTGTGACGCCGGCCTGGCGTAGGGCGTCCAGCACGGCGCTCCGGACGGCCGGCGTGCTGCCGATCGTGCCGGCCTCGCCGATGCCCTTGGCGCCGAGCGGGTTGCGCGGCGAGAGGGTCTCAGTGCGGTCGAGCTCGAACATCGGGAGGGAGTGGGCGGTCGGGATGGCGTAGTCGCCGAAGGTGCTGGTGATGAGCTGTCCGTCCTCGTCGTAGACGACCTCTTCGCAGAGGGCCTGTGCTGCTCCCTGGGCGATCCCGCCGTGACGCTGGCCGTCCAGCAGGAGCGGGTTGACGACGGTGCCGCAGTCGTCGACTGCGATGAAGCGACGGAGGGTGGTCCGGCCGGTCTCCTTGTCGATATCGACGACGGCGATGTGGACGCCGAACGGGAACGTCTCGCCGGGGGCGGTGAAGAAGCGGGTCGCTTCGAGGCCGGGCTCGTCGCCCTGGGGCACGTTGCCGCCGTAGGCCGCACCGGCGATCTCGCCGAGGGTCTTCTTGCGATCCTCGGCGCCCCTGACGGCGTAGCCGCTGGCGGTGATGTCGATGTCGTCCGGGGCGGCTTCGAGAAGCTGGGCGGCGATCCGGACGGCCTTGTCTCTGACCTGGCCGGAGGCGAGCAGCATGGCGTTGCCGCCCTGGACGACACCGCGGCTGCCGCCGGTGCCGTTGCCGGCCGGGACCTGGGCGGTGTCGCCGTGGATGACGATGATGTCGTCGATGTCGACGCCGAGGTCGTCGACGATGAGCTGGGCGAGGGTGGTGGCGGTGCCCTGGCCGTGGGGCGAGACGCCGGTGTACGCCCGGATCTTGCCGTCCGGGTCGACGCGGACGGTCGCCTGCTCCCAGGGGCCGAAGCCGCAGATCTCAACGTAGGCGGCCAGTCCGACGCCCATCAGCTTGCCCTCGGAGGCGGCCTGCTTCTGCTCCTCGCGGAGGCTCGTGTAGCCGGCGACTTCGAGCGCTTTGTCGAGCGCCTTCTCGTACTCGCCGGTGTCGTAGCTGGTGCCGAAGGGAGTCGAGTGGGGGAATTTGTCCGGGGCGATGAAGTTCTTGCGGCGGACCTCGGCGGGATCGAGGCTCAGCTCGTGGGCGACGGCGTCCATCAGGCATTCGAGGAGGTAGGTCGCCTCGGGGCGGCCGGCTCCGCGATACGCCCCGACGGGGGTCTTGTTGGTGTAGACGCCCTTCAGCTCGAAGCTGAGGTTCGGGACGTCGTAGTTGCCGGGGATCATGACGCCGGTGAGCATGCCCATGATCGGCGAGAGGAACTGGTTGTAGGCGCCGATGTCGCAGATGGCGGTGACCTTGATGGCGGTGACTTTGCCGTCTGACTTGACGGCGGCCTCGACGACGTCGGTCTGATCGCGGCCGTGCATGGCGGCCTGGTTGCTCTCGGTACGGGTCTCCTGGTACTTGACGGGGCGGCCGAGCCGCTTCGCGGCGATGCAGGTCAGGACGGTCTCGGGGGCGCAGTCAGCGCGGTTGCCGAAGCCGCCGCCCATGTCCGGGACGATGACGCGGACCTTGTTCTCGGGGTAGCCGAGGAGGGGAGCCAGGCCCTTGCGGAGGCCGTGGACGTTCTGGGTGGTCTCGTAGAGGGTCAGCTCGCCGGGGGTGCCGCTGCCGTCCGGGCGCCAGATAGCGATGGCGCCGCGCATCTCCATCGGGGCGGGGATGACGCGCTGGTTGACAACCCGGATCTTGACGACTTTGTCGGCCTCGGCGAAGGCAGCGTCGACGTCGCCGGCGGTCCTGGACTGGGTGTGGCCCAGGTTGGTGCCTGATCCTTCGAAAAGTAGGGGGGCGCCAGGCTCGAGGGCCTTCTCGGGATCGACGACGGCGGGCAGCGGATCGTAGTCGACTTCGACGGCGGCAGCGGCGTCTTTTGCGCCGTAGCGGGTCTCGGCGACGACGACGGCGACGGGATCGCCGACGTAGCGGACCTTGTCGGTAGCTAAGGGGCCGCGATCGAAGTCGTTGACGTTCTCGAAGGGCGCCCAGCCGAACTCGTAGGGGAGCGATCCGGTGGTCTCGCCCTCGACGTCTCTGGCGGTGTAGACGGCGACGACGCCTGGCATCTCGAGGGCGGCCGAGGCGTCGATGCTGTTGACTCTGGCGTGGCCGTACGGGCTCCGCACAACTGCGAGGTGGAGCATGCCTGGGAAGGTGATGTCGTCGAGGTACTGGCCGGCGCCGGTGATGAGTCTGGGGTCTTCGCGGCGTTTGACGGGCTGGCCGAGCATCCGAGGGGTCTTGATCGGGGCTGCCATGAGTCTCCTCCACGATTCAGGGTCCCGGGTTGGCCGACCAGACCCCCTTCCCCAGCCCTCCCCCTCGCAGGGGGAGGGAGCAAATGACCGGAGGGGGTGGACGGTCTGCGCTGGGGCGGCGGCGCTGTCGCGCTCCGAGCGGGCGGGACCGGCCGTGGGATCGTAGCACAGCGAGAAGGGCCACTCGAAGTACGGGCGTCGGGCGGATCCGGGCGTCGGGCGGGTCCGGGCGTCGGCCGGGTCCGGGCGTCGGCCGGAACGACCCTGACGCCGACACGTCGGCCCTCTGTCGCCGCCGATGGGAAGGCAGCGGCGTGACGGCCCCGTATCCTGTGCTGTATACCCACGCCGGGCCGACTACCCGTGCGGCGAGGAGTCTCCGAAGCGTGTTCGATCCAGGTGTCTAGCCCCGGCGCGGCGCCGGTTGGTGCTCCGTCCGAAATCCTGGGGTGCCATTCGCGGCGGCGCCAGCTCGAAGGGATGGCGCCGCGGGTGTGCCTGCGCGAATGCAGGGTCCCGCGATGAGCCTTGCGTTGGTTGGCCCCGATGCCCGCTGAGTGGGTGGGAGCGGCTGTGACGTCGCTCCGCGAGCGCGCGGAAGATGCGGCGATGCTGGGGCGGCTGGGACGCGACCTGCCACGCTACCTGCGGCGGCCGCTGAGCGTGGAGGAGGCGCGTCGGCGGGTCAGCCTGGGAGTCGAGCGGCGCGAGCGGCGGTTTCTGGCACTGGTGGACCGGACGGTCTACGGAGATCGGCGAAGCCCCTACCGAGTGCTGCTGCGTCACGTCGGGTGCGAGCGCGGCGACCTGCACGCCCTGGTGGTGCGAGAGGGGCTGGAGTCGACGTTGCGGCACCTGGCCGCGTTGGGCGTGTTCGGCAGCTTCGACGAATTCAAGGGGCGGCGCGCGGCGGTCCGGGGCAGCGCGCGGTTCACCTTCTCGGAGCGGGACTTCGACAACCCGCTGGCACCGAGCCACTACGTGGAGCTGACAGGCGGCTCGCGGGGGCGGCCGATGCGAGTCGGGCGCTCGCAGGGCGCGGTCACAGACATGGCAGCGTCGTTCGCACTGGCGCTGGAGGCGCATGGGGTGGTGTCGCCCCGCGCATTCTTCTGGAACGGCGCCGGCCTGAGCTGGGCGTTCGCGCATCTGAAGCTGAGCAACCCGATCGAGCGCTGGCTCTACCCGATTGACCCGCTGCCGAGGCTAACGCGGCTGGCGCACGGGTACGTGGCAGTGCTGGCGCGCATGGCCGGGACCCGGATCCCGCCGCTGCAGCACGTCGACGTGCAAGAGCCCGAGCGAGTGGTGGACGAGTTGGCGCGCCTGGTGCCTGGCGAGCGGCCGATCGTGGTGAACAGCACGGTCAGCTCGGCGGTGCGGGTCGCGAGCGCGGCGGCCTCGATGGGACGCCCGCTGGCGGGGGTGACCTTCCACACGCGCTCGGAGCCATTGACGCCGACGCGCCGGCGGGCGATCGAGGTGAGCGGCGCTCGTGCGCTGGCGGACTACGCAGCGGTGGAGCTGTCGTCGATCGCGTACGCCTGCGGGGACGGAATTCGCGCGGACGACATGCACCTGAATCTCGATCGGTACGCCGCGATCGAACGAGAGCGGGAGGTCGTCGAAGGAGGGCCATACGTCGACGCGCTGCTGTTCTCGACGCTGAGCCCGGATGCGCCGAAGATTGCGCTGAACGTGGAGCTGGGGGACTCAGCGCGGGTAGAGCGGCGCGAGTGTCGCTGCTCGCTGGGGGCGCTCGGATTGACGACGCACCTCTCCGAGATCCGGAGCTTCGAGAAGCTGTCCAGCGAGGGGACGTCGTTCGCGCGCTCTAACCTGGTCCAGATCCTGGAGGAGACGCTTCCGTCCCGGTTCGGCGGGTCGGCGGTGGACTACCAGGTGGTCGAGGAAGAGGGGCAGGACGGCTCCGCGGTGCTCGTGCTGCGGGTCCACCCTCGCGTCGGCGACGCGGATGCGGAGGCGCTGCGGGCGGTGCTGTTCGAGGAGCTCGGACGGGGCGGGATCGTGGACCAGTACCAGGTGGCGCTGCTGCGGCGCGCGGCGTCGATCGTGGTGCGCCGCCTGCCGCCGTTGACGACCCGCGCGGGCAAGGTGTTGCCGTTTCACCTGACGCGGACGACGGCGGACGGCGGGGGCGTGCGAGCGTGATCGACGGGGCGGCGGCCGGGCCGCGTGGTCAGGGGCGGGGGCCGAAGCACTCGTAGAAGGTGTTGGTGAGGAGGGACTGGGGGTCGTAACGGCGCTTCGCGGCGAAGAAGGCGTCGATCTGGGGGTACGCGCGCCGGAGCTGCTCCGGGGTGTAGTGGAGCTGGTACGGCAGGAAGAAGGTGCCGTTGAGGCTCAGAGCGAGGTCGATGGTCTCGCGGGTCTGCTTCGCCATCGCGGCGTTGCCCTCGGGGGTCGTCGGCTGGTTGACGTACAGCACGACCGCGAACATGTCGGTCGGGGCGTAGGTCAGGACGTTCTGCTCGCGGTGGACGACGCGGACCGAGGCGTTGAGCAGCTTCGTGCGGTTGGCATGGACGATCTCGCGGAGGCCGTCGACGAACGGCACGAGCCGATCGGGGGGTACGAAGTACTCCTGGAGGATGTCGGTGTCGTCCTTCAGGTTGTTCCTGAGGTACGGGACGGAGTCGTGCATCGGCTCGTTGCGCGAGACGAGGCACGCTTCGCCCTGGGCCTGCGCCTGATTGCGGGGGACGGTGCAGCTTTCCATGATCGGCTCCAGGTGCTTCTCGGCGAGCCACTTGAGGCGCATCTGGAGATCGCCTTGCTTGGAGGCGTTCAGCATCAGGCGGCGGAGCTTCGTGCCGGAGACCTCTCCGAGCGGCGGCAGGTCGGCGCGAGGGGCCTCTGATTGGCGGTAGGTGTAGAGGATCATCTCCTGGAGCAGCGATCCTGGCGAGGTCGAGAGGTGCCCGTAGAAGAGGCCGAGCGAGCGGTCGTCGGCGAGCTCATTCGCAAACAGGTCCGGGAACGTTCGGTAGTCGATCACCTGGCGGCCGGTGGTGTAGATGACGTTATCCGCGACGTCGAGGTCGGCGTCGAGGACGATGCCGAACAGCCCGTAGCCGCCGACGACGAGGTGGAATAGCTCCTGGTTCTCCGTGGGGCTGGCGCGCTGGATGGTGCCGTCCGGCAGCAGGACGCGCATCGAGCGGACGGTGCTGCCAACGGATCCGGCCTGGTGATCCATGCCGTGGGCGTTGACGGCGACGGATCCCCCGACGGTGAAGATGTCGGTGCTTTGCATCGCCTTGACGGCGTACAACGGGTGCAGGTAGTTCTGGATGTCGTGCCAGGTGGCGCCGCTCTGGACGGTCAGGACGCTGGCGTCGCGGTTGAGCGACATCGCGTTGAAGCGGGTCATGTCCAGGACCAGGGCGTTCGGGGCGAAGGCGTGGCCACCCATGCTGTGCCTGGCGCCGGCGAGGGAGAGTTTGAGGTCGTTCTCCTGCGCGAACGTGACGGCGCTCTGGATCTGCTCGACGGTGGTAGGTTGGAGGACGCCGTAGACGGCGGTCCGGCTGAGGCAACTGGCGTCGTTGAGGGTGCCGCCGCGCTGGGACCAGGGGAGGGCGGCGGTTTCGGTGGCGAGGGCGGTGGCCGATGGGGCGGCCGAGGCGGCGGGCAGGGCCGGCAGGCCGAGGGCGGAGCAGTCCTTCTCGCCTGACGGGTCAGCGGAGAGCTCGATCGCCTTCTGGCCGACGACGAGGGCGCCTGCCGATGCGAGCAGGAGGGCGGCGGCGGCGGTCAGCTTTCGAGCAGTGGATCGCAGTTTCGGCATGTGTGGCCCCTGGCACAGAGGGTTACGGCTCTGGACAGGATGCACAGGATGCACAGGATTGTGTTTCGAATCCTGTGCATCCTGTGCATCCTGTCGGAAGGCTTGGTTTTCAGTAGTCGTAGATGTGCTCGAGGGTGACGGCGTTGCTGTTCGAGAGGCGCGCGAGGTCCAGAATGACGGTGTGAAGCGCGTCGACGGGGACGCGCACGGCGACTCGGGCGCGGTCCGGCTGGGTGAGGATCGGCATGGTGAACAGTTGGGTGCCGGCGCTCGGCGACCAGCGCCACTCGCGCGGGGCGAGCACGGTGATCATGATCTCGTCGTTGCCGGCGATCTCGGCGAAGCGGACGTCCTGCTCGACCAGCCTCGGGACGAGCTTCGTGAACGCCTCGTAGCGCGGGAGAGCGACGCGTGCTGGCTGGCCTTCGGGGACATCGACGATGCGCAGCTCCGGCTCGCGCTCATCAAGCTCCGGCGTGACACCCTCGGCGAGGGCCATGATCTCGGGCTTCTCGGCGTCGTAGACGGACCCGGCCGCCTGCTTGATCGCCCAGCCGTAGCCGGCTTTGACGCCGTACTCGAGGGTGAGGGCGAGCCGACGCTCGACCTTCCGCACGACATCGGGCTCGGCGGGAGTCGAGCTCCAGAGCGGGCCGATCTTCGCCCAGAACGGGAACTCGTACCAGGGAACGGTGTGGAGGAAGGTGCCGTACTCGGCGGCGACCTGGCGCCCGTAGAGTTCTTCGGGGGTTGGCTGACCGGAGGCACTCCACTCGGAGAGCCTGCCGATGGTGTTCTCGTAGATCCCTTTGAAGACGTTCTCGGCGGTGAAGCTGACGCCGATCACGGCGAGCATGAGCTGGGTGTCCGAGTTGAACGGGTAGCGGTCGCGGGTGACGGTGCAGACGTCGTAGTACGCTTGCCAGAACTGGCCGACGGCCTGGAAGTAGGGGAAGCCGCTCGGGCGATTGTTGGCGAGGTAGGCGGCGTACTCGTCTGCGCTGTAGACGATGTACCACTCCGGCAGGGTGAGGTAGGTCTGCTCCTCGGGGCGGATCTCGCTGCCAGCGGGCAGGGTGCCCTCGCGGGCGCCCGCCTCGCCGCCGAAGATCCGGCACTGGACGGCGCCTCGCGTCCAGCCGACGACGGACGGGAGGAACAGGGCGCAGACGAAGAGGATGATGGCGAGCCGAAGCGGCCAGGGGAGGCGTCTGCGCCGCCGGTGCTCGTCAGGCCAGCGCGGCATGCCGGCGGGCCACGATGAAGCCGAGGAAGACGGCCGTCCCGCCGATCACGAGGTGCGGCAGGTTGGTGGCGAGCTTCGTCATGAAGTCGAGCGGGGCGGGGCCGTCGATCAGGAGGCCGCCGTCGAGGTACGCGCGCCCGAAGACCAGGCCGACGACGCCGTCCATGAAGTAGACGATGCCGAAGATCCGGAAGTAGAGGGTCGAGGCGTAGGCGGAGCGCCAGGCGGCCAAGGCGGCCCAGATGCCAGATCCCAGGTGGAGGGCGTCGTCGACGAGCTGGAGCGAGAAGAGGCCGAAGAGGTTGCCCTGGGCGTCGTTGAAGGCGGGGACGTAGCCGATGGCGACGACGAAGAGGAAGAGGCCGGCGTAGACCCAGGCCCACTTCTGCATGACGTGCAGTCCCGACTTTCGGCCGGCGGCCGTCCGGCGCGACTCTGGACCGGGCTGGGAGGCGTCTGCGCTACTCACGATCGTGTGCTCCAATCGTGGGTGGTGATACCAGACGAAGCATCGTCGGCGTCGGCCAGGGGCTCGAGCTCGGGCGCCACGAAGGAGAGCAAGGGCCGGGGCCGTACCCGGCCCTTCGCACGTACGCGCCGCGCCCCGAGCGATTGAGCCTCGGTAGAATGACGTGGACGATGCAGCGGAGGACCGTATTGTGAGCGACGCGCAGAAAGCCGCGCTGACCCCGGAGACCGTGCTCGCACAGATGAAGAAGAACGGCGTGACCCACGTCGTGTGGCTCCCGGACAGCGAGACGAACTGGCTCTTCCTCCTCATGAAGGCCGATCCCTCGCTCACGCTGGTCGGCGTGAATCGCGAAGGACTCGCGTTCTCCGCGGCGTCCGGCATCTACGCCGGGGGCAAGACGCCGCTCATCCTGATCCAGAACACCGGCCTCATGGAGTCCGGCGACTCGATGCGCGGATGGACGATGCAGATGGAGGTGCCGGTCGTGCTCATGGTGGGCTACCGCGGCTACACGCGGCACGGCGTGAATACGGACACCGCCGCCACCTACACGGAGCGCTTCCTCAACGCCTTCAACATCCAGTACTACCTCGTCGAGCAAGACTCCGACGCGGAACGCATCTCGATCGCCTTCGCCGAGGCGAAAAAGACGAAGCGGCCGGTGGCGGTGCTGGTGGCCGACGAATACCACGGATTCAACTGAGGGACGAAGATCAAAGGACCGGGGCGAACGTCGTTCACGCCCCACCCGACACGCGACACTGGAGCAGAGCGATGATGGACGCCGCTGATATTTTGAAGGCCTTCAGCCCCCACCGGGGCAACGCCATCGTCGTCCCGGGACGGAGCGGACGGCACTGGGTGCAGATCAGCGACAAGCCCAACCGCGACGTGCCGCTGGGCGATCCGGCCATGGGCGGGCATGCCTCGTTCGCGATGGGACTCGCGCTCGCGCAGCCGGACGAGAAGATCGTGCTGTTCGACTCCGACGGCGACATCCAGATGGGCATGGGCATCCTCGCCACGATCGCCGAGCAGCAGCCGAAGAACTTCTATCACTTCATGCTCGACAACGAGGTCTACGCCACGACCGGCGGTCAGCCCGTGCCCAACGCGCAGACGATCGCCTATCACGAGGTGGCTCGCGCCTGCGGCTACCCGCGCGCCTACACCTACGACGACGTCGATTCCTTCGCGGGCAGTGTCGAGGGCATCCTCAATGAGCCCGGCCCGGTCTTCGTCTGGCTGAAGGTCCGCCCGGAAATCGAGAACAAACCGATCGGCTCGCGCTCCCAGTGGCGCAAGCGCTCGCAGGTCCAGGTGGTCATGGATCTCAAGCAGGAGCTGGGCATCGCTACCTGAAGGCAGAAGGTGAGAAAGGCGACCTCGGAACACCGAGGTCGCCCTTCTCACCCTTGCCCGCTGCGCCGTTACGGGTCGATCTCGCACACGCCAGCTGAGCAGGCCAGCTCCTGGGCGGCGTTGGTCATGTCTGAGGCTTCGTAGCGGTAGACCTTCGAGAAGTCGATCTCGGGGAACTCCGCCATCCGCCGCTCGTACTCGGCCTGGTCGATCTCGATGTAGGGGAGCTGGTCGTACTTGGCGTCGAAGGCCGGCAGGAACGCCATCCCGCCGATCTTCTCGCGGTGGTCCCAGACCCACTTCATCAGGTCGATGACCTCGTCCGGGCGGTAGGTGATGGTGACACTCGGGTTGTGCTCCGTCCAGTGGAGCTTGTTCTGGAGCCAGAACTCGCACTGCTCGACGGCCGAGCGGTCGTTGCGGGTGACGGCGCCCTCCGGAGCCTTGA
>Ga0114129_10011579_pt1 | contig 12558 bp, 12 predicted proteins | sample RhiMetdeltSRZDD1_FD_80071 | JGI IMG/M metagenome (GOLD analysis project Ga0114129, IMG submission 80071) | Populus rhizosphere microbial communities from Tennessee, USA - Rhizosphere MetaG P. deltoides SRZDD1 (version 2) (version 2) | ecosystem: Host-associated > Plants > Roots > Rhizosphere >...
ACGACGCGGATTGGCTGATCGGCAACGATATTATGGGACCCGATCTCTACGGCGAAGCCCTGCGGTCCATGAAGGCACCCGGGACAGCTTATGACAACTATATGTTTGGCGAAGACCCGCAGCCGGATCATATGATCCACTACTATCATGGCGCAGACGATAACGAGGGCGTGCACATCAACAGCGGCATCCCCAACAAGGTGTTTTATCTGGTGGCGATGGATATCGGTACCGACAAAGCCGCCCTGATCTGGTATTCAACCCTGCAGAGACTCTGGCCCACTGCGATCTTCGGCGACTTTGCCTATATGGTCGCGGAATCGGCGCGTCTCTTGACCAAAAGCAAACAGGTGCCGGTGGGGACCACACAGACCGTCCGTGCCGCGCTAAAAGAGGTGGGCTTGTAAGAGTGTCACTTGCGTGAATTGGAATGCAAACGCGCCCTTGAGATTTTCGTTCAAGGGCGCAGCCCTCCATATTGGAAAGGAATACCAATGCAAATCGATTTTGCCTCCTCAGGAGGCTTTGCCAACCTTCAACTGGCTTTCCGGGGCGATACAGAAACTATGCCTGAAAACCAGGCTCAGGAATTGGAAAGGCTTGTCGAAAGCTCGGGCGTGTTTGAAGTGCAGCAAGATGACTTTAACACAAACGCGGCGATCGGCAGGGCAGATGTCATCTCATACCGTCTTACCCTCTCCGATGGTCCCCGGCGAACTACCTTATGGATGAACGATGTGAATGCACCAGCCTCAGTACGTCCGTTGCTTTCCTCTTTGCGGAAGCTGGCAATTGAGCAAAAAAAGTCAGGCTGATCTCTCTATCGCATCATCTCTCCCAGTCTCTTTTTCACTTCTGGCCACTCTGTATCCAGAATACTGTAAAACACCGAATGCCTATAGCGGCCATCCGGCAGGATCATATGATTGCGCAGCACGCCTTCCTTCACGGCACCGATTCGCTCAATCGCTCTTTGAGAACGCTCATTCCGTTGATCCGTTTTCAATTGCACACGGATGCAACCGAGGATTTCAAAGGCGTGGCTTAATAGCAAATACTTGCATTCCGTGTTGACCACGGTTCTCTGGAATTCCGATCCATACCAGGTGCCGCCGATCTCCAGCCCGCGGTCCTGGGGCACGATGTTCAGATAACGCGTGGCGCCTGCCACACGACCCGACTCTAAATGAATCGCAACAAAAGGCAGGTCGGTTCCCTTCTCCGCACGTGCCAGGATATCCTGCACCCAGTTGTGCATGTCGTCCGCAGTATTAATATTCCCGTAGAGCATAAAATCCCAAAACGGTTGGCCCACACCGATCTCCGCCAGGGCAGGCACATGCGCTTCGGTCATCGGTTCCAGCCGAACGTGGTTACCGGTCAATACCACAGGTTTTACTTCCATATAAGCCATTCCTTTTCCTTTGTATCCTGTGTCGGGAGGTAAGGCATCGCAGGGGCCTCCACGCCAAGCAATTCACCAAGCGCAGCGCGCATTGCGGTGCGATCGTCCCACAAATGTTCGCGGGCCCCAAAGCACATGGACTGTTCGTGTCCCTTCCCGCAGGACAGGACCATGTCTCCCTCACGCGCCAGTTTCAGCGCAAAGCGGATGGCTTCGCCCCGGTCCGGGACACGCCAAAACGTCTCGCCCTCCCGTCCGCCGCGGGACCTGGCTCCCTCTGCCATTTCCTCGAGGATCTCGTCCAATGACTCGGTCCGCGGGTCTTCGGCCGTCAGCACCGTGAGATCCGCCAGCTCGGCGGAGATCTCTGCCATCATGCGGCGCTTGGCTTTGTCGCGTAATCCCGCAGAGCCAAACACCGCAATCACACGCGGATGATTGGCCCCAGAGTCCACCGTTCCCTCTGTGATCTGTGTGGCTGAGTTAAGCATTTCGCGTGCCGCCTCCAACGCGACCTTCAACGCGTTCGGGGTATGGGCGAAGTCGACAATGGCCGTGAAGTTCTGTCCCATGTCGATGCGTTCCATGCGACCGGGGATTCCCTCCAGGGCCGCGATGCCCCGTGCGGCAATCTCAGGCTTGATCTTCAGGCCGTACACAGACGCGGTCAATGCAGCGAGGCAATTGAAGATATTGAATGCTCCGACCAGCCTGCTAGTCACAGGGAGGCTGAAGTCCCTGCTCCTCGCCGTAAAGTGAATTCCAGACGGACTATAACGGAGGTCCACTGCCCGGACATCCGCATCTTCATTCAGCCCGTAGCTCAGCTTTTTGACCCGGATGAAATCATTCAGGAATCCAAACGATTTCACGTCATCCCGGTTGATCACACCCAGACGCGGATTGCCCTGCGTCTTTGACGAGGTGATCTCCAGGCTCGAGAACAGCCTTGCTTTTGCCGCCCGGTAGTTTTCATAAGAACCGTGCTCATCCATGTGCTCGTGTGTGATGTTAGTGACCACGCCTATGTCGAATTCACAGGCATCCACCCGGTACTGCGCCCAGCCGTGCGATGTGGTTTCCAGGACCACATGGGTTAGCCCAGCCTCCACCATCTTCGCCAGATAACGCTGGACATCGTGTGCATCCGGTGTGGTGACATGGAATCCGGTGTCCAGCACTTCGTCCCCGATCACGGCGTTGACAGTGGAGATCATCCCAGCTCTAATTCCCGCCGCAAGCAGAATCTGATAGATGAGATTCGTTGTAGTGGTCTTGCCATCTGTGCCGGTCACGCCGGTCACCGTCAGTTTACGACCGGGCCAATCGTAAAACGATGCCGCGATCCACGTCAGCGCGCGGCGCGGGTTTTCGAGCCGGATGTAGGGGACGGGGAGTCCACGGAGCTCGCGTTCCCCCAGAATGGCAACAGCACCATTCTCGATTGCCTTGGGGATGTAATTGTGCCCATCCGTGGAGCCGCCTTTCATAGCCACGAAGAGATGTCCGGGCATGACACGGCGGCTGTCGATGGAGATCCCCGTGATGGGAATAGCCGGGACATTTGCCATACAAAACGGCAGCGGGATTTCTGCAAAGATATATTGAAGTGATTTTTGATAAGCCATAGTTAAACAAAAAAGGGTTTTGGTCATTGTACCAAAACCCTTTATCCAATCCGCCGCGCTATCTCAGGCTCTGGCGAAGGCCTTCCAGCCTGCCTGCGACCGAGCTATCCAGGACCTTATCGCCCACCCGGATCACCAACCCACCCAGGATGGCCGGGTCGACGCGGAAGGTCACCTCCTTGGCGCCGGCTTTCGTCAGCACATCGCGCCGGACAGCTTCTTCCTCATCCGGGTTGAGGGGCAGTGCACTCGTCACTTGCGCAGACTCGCCCTGGAAGTTCTCTCCATCCAACACGATCAGCTTGCCGGACTTGACACCCGAGAAGAACTCATCCAGGAGGGAACGCTGCTTCTTCTCATCGAGCGATTCACCGACCAGCTTGTTCGCCGCGGCGATCGCCAGCGATGCAACCTGACTGCGCAGGTCGCCCAGAATGCGGTTGCGTTCCTCTTCGGCTCCTGCGATGGCAGTTTCGCGCGCCTTGGCAGCTTCCGCTTCGGCGGCGGCTCGCACATCCTGCCCGGCAGCCGCGGCGCGTTCCGTCGCCTCACGCACGATTTTCGCGGCTTCCGCCTGAGCCTCCGTACGGATCTTATCTGCTTCTTTTTCCGCGTTGGCCCGGGCGTTGGCCGCCTCACGGGCGTCTTCCAAGCCCTGTGCGATCTTCTGTTTGCGGCTCTCCATCATGTTCAGCATCGGCTGGTAGACCCAGGCGTTCAGTGTGAGGAACACAATAATGAACGCAATGATCTGAACAATCAGCAAGCCAAGATTAATACCAAGTGCTTCCATGTATTGCTCCGATCTGCTTACACAACTTTGAAGAGCATGAGGAACGCGATCACCAGGCAGTAGATCGCGATCGCTTCCGAGAACGCGATGCCGAGGATCATGTTCGTCAGCAGGTTCCCGTAGGTATCAGGATTGCGGGCCATACCCGTCAACGCGCCCTGCACGCTGAGACCGATCCCCACACCTGCACCCGCCGCGCCGATCATCGCGAGGCCCGCGCCCACATAGCGCATTGCATCTAAAATATTTCCTTCCATGTTTAACTCCTTCGGTAATCCTTTGATGTTAGTGAGCTTCTGCGTGCTCTTCGCCGTGACCCTGCGTGGCTTGCGCCATAAACACCATGGTCAACATACCGAACACGAACGCCTGAATAACGCCGACAAACAATTCGAACAACATGACCATTGCCGGCAGAATGGAAAACTTACCGAGCAAGCCCGCCACGATCGCGACCAGCACGATCCCTGCGAACATATTTCCGAACAGACGGAAGGCAAACGAGAGGATCTTGGAGAGCTCCGAGATCAACTCCAGCAAGCCGACCAGGAAGTCCATCGCGCCGAAGAACGGCACCTTGAACATCCTGCGCGTATTAAAGAACTTGCTCAAATAGCCGGCACCCTGCGCTCGGAAACCGATCACCTGGATCATCACCACCGCGATCAGCGCAAGTGCGGCAGTGAAGTTCAGGTCGACGGAAATTCCACGGAAGAAGGGGGCCAGGATATAACCGCCCTCTTCAACCTTCGTTGCAAGCAGCATCCCGCCCGGAGAGATCGCGTGGCCTTCCCCGTGAGCGGGATGTAAAATCCCAATCGACTCAAAGCCTGGAATAAGCTTGAGCAGATTGGCAAACAACACATAAATCATAATGGTCGCAAACCATGGGAATATCGCCTTTGCCCACTTCGCCCCGGCCGAGCCTTCCGTGAGGTTGTAGAGGATTTCCAAAATGGCTTCCACCACGTTGCCAATACCGCGCGGCACAAGGTCTGTTTCTGCGCTTCGCTTCAACGAGCGATTGGTGAAATAGGCAACCACCACCACTAGCAGAATTGTCACAATCAGTGTGGGAATGGTATTCACCAGATAAAGGGGACCCAGTCCGAGGAAATTCTCGATGATTGGCTCTTCTATCAGCTTTTCTGGAGCGACCGCGATCTCTGGCTGAACAGGCGCAAAAATCCCACCCAGGATAAACCCCACGATCATCAGCACCAGAACGATCCAGCGGCGCCAGGGTCTGCGTTGTACTTGTTCCAAATCTGCATCCTACGATGAAATATCAGTGTCCTTTTCGGATTCTTCCTTCAGCCGGGCCAGCGTCCTGCGGGCAACCACAATCATCACCAGCACCGAGAGTGGAATTCCTGCAAACAACAAGACCAGTGTAAAGACCGGCTTGGTACCGAAGGTATTATCCAGCCACAACCCGCCAAACACAGAAGCCAGAATGATGATCAGCGTCAGGCATCCGACCTGACCAACCATCACAATCAGCAGGGTGCTGAGGATCTTTCTGCCTTTCTGTTCTGATTGTGCCATATTGCACTATTATACCTGACAAGCCAAATATATGTCAATTCAGATAGGTTATGTCGTCTCTTACCAAACCTGTCAGGTTTGAGTATCAAAACAAATTCAACGCCGCCGCGTCCGACCAGCTGAACCACGGGGCGAACACCGTACCGATCAGGATTACCCCAATGGCCAGCACCGCCAGGGCAATCGCGTAGGGACGGGTTATAGGCACAGGATGATTCTCCTCATCCTCACCGGGCATGCGGTAGAGATAGACGTATTTCATGGCGTTCAGGTAGTAGTACACGCCAATGATCGAGTTGAGAATGCCGATGATGACCAGCCAGACGTAGCCCGCCTGGATGCCCGCCGCAAAGACGAAGATCTTGGCAACAAACCCCGCAAAGGGCGGCATCCCCGCCAGGGACAGGAATGCAGATAGCATCATTAGCGCCAGCCACGGCGAACGCCGGCTCATGCCCGAGTAATCCTTCAGATCCTCGAGTCCGGTCACGCGACTGAATGCCATAACGATCCCGAAGGCGAGCAGGTTCGTGGCGATATAAGCCGCCAGGTAGAACACCACGCTGGCCGCACCCAATTGACTCAGCGCGACGACGCCGATCAGGGCATACCCCGCATGGGCCACAGACGAGAATGCGATCAGGCGCTTGATATTGGTCTGCGGCAATGCCAGAAGATTGCCAACGGTCATGGTGATGGCGGCAATGACCGCCAGAGTCATTGCCCAACCTCGGGCAAGATCCAGCTGCGGATCCGGGAAGATCACAAAGAAAAGGCGCACGAGGACGGCAAATCCCGCCGCCTTGGAAGCCGTGGACAAAAACCCCGCCACCGGAGTTGGCGCGCCTTCGTAAACATCCGGCGCCCAGAAATGGAAAGGTACCACAGAGACCTTGAAGCCAAGCCCGACGACGATCAGCGCCAGGACGCTGAACGCAACGAGCGGCGAAAGGCCGCCGGAACCAAACATTTCAGCCAGCTCATACAGGTTCGTGGTCCCGGCAAAGCCGAACAGCAAACTGAACCCGTAAAGCATGATTGTCGAGGTCAGCGCGCCAAATAGCAGATACTTAAAACCGGCCTCGGTCGACTTCTCATCCGCCAACATAAACCCTGAAAGCACGTAAAGCGGAATCGAGGTCGTCTCGATCGCCAGATAGAGCATAACCAGATCCGCGGAAGCCGCCATCAGGTTCATGCCGATGAGCGAAGCGAGCAGCAAAAGATATGCCTCTCCTCGGCGCCCCACTTTTTCATTGTCCATGAGCAGGAGCGCGGTCGCGGCCCCGGCGAACATAAAGAGCTGTTTGAAGAAGAAGCCCAGCCAGTCAAAGCGGACCATACCGCCCAGTGTGGTGATCGGCTCGCCAGGCTGCCCAAACAGAAGGCTGATGATCATCGAGAGGAACAGTCCTCCAGCCGTCAGCCAGCCTACGTTTCGGCGCTGTTCTTCCTTCCAAAAGGGCTCGACGACCAACAGGAGGATGCCAACGATGAGGATCAGGATCTCGGGGAGGATCGATGCGAACGCTGTGGATGTAAACATTATGCACCTCCCAGCAGGCGAAGAATATTCTCCACGCCCTTTTCAACCATGGGGACCATAAAGCTGGGGAATAAACCGATGACGATCATGAACAGGCAGAGTGTCGTGATAGCAACCTTATCCAGCACCGTCACATCGGTCATGTGACCTTCGAGTTTTTCGGGCATTTCGCCGAAGAACACCTGCCGGATGTTGCGCATGATGTAGGCTGCGGTAATCACAATGGAGATGCTGGCAATCACAGCCACCAGCCACTGCGCCCCCCACACCCCCATGAAAATGGGGAACTCCGCCACGAAACCGGAGAAGCCCGGCATGCCCATCGAGACCAGACCACCGATGATAAAGCCGATCGTGGCAAACGGCATGATCTTGCTCATGCCGCCGAGCTCAGGGATCTGGCGGGTATGCGAACGATCATAGATCATACCGGTGATGGCAAAGAAGAGAGCCGTCATCACACCGTGCGAGAACATCTGCACGCCCGCGCCGGTGAGGCCCGTTTGATTAAGGGTTGAGAACCCGAGCATGACCAGCCCCATGTGTGAGACCGAAGAGAAGCCGATCATGTATTTCAAGTCTTTTTGGACAAAGGCGATGTAGGCTCCGTAGACTACAGCCACTGCTGCAAACAGCATAATCAGCCACTGCCACGTCTGAGCGCCTTGCGGCAGCAACATAATGCCTACCCGCAACGCGGCGAACGCTCCCAGTTTCATCAACACGCCTGCGTGGAACATGGAAACCGCGGTTGGTGCGGCAACGTGTCCATCCGGGGACCAGTTGTGGAAGGGCCAGATACCGCCAAGAACTGCAAAGCCCAGGAAGACCGGCAGGAACCAGATATTCTGAAAGGCCTGTGAAAAACCAGCCTTCTCCATTTCGAGCATATCGAAGGTATAAACACCTGTGTTCTGACCTGCCACCCAGTACATCGCCAGCACACCGACCAGCGAAACAACCGAACCCACAAACAGGTACAAAGTCAATTTCATCGCGGCGTATTCACGGGTCACGACCCACCCCCAGATGGCGATCAGCAGGTACATCGGGAAGACCGCGATCTCATAGAAGAAGAACAGCATGAACAGGTCGAGCGAGACGAACACACCGAACACACCGGCCGCGAGGATGAACAGGAAGGCAAAGAACTCGCGTGGGCGGTCCTGGATACCTGCCATCACATGGGGATGGTCATCGCCCCAGGAGATCAGCACCCCGGTGAACATGACCACGCCTGTCAGCAGGACCAGGGGTGCACTGATACCATCCACACCAAATTTCAAGCTAATGCCAAGTGCCGGCAGCCATCGATATGTTTCCACAAATTGATAACCGGCCGCGGCCTGATCGTAATGGAAGTACACCCAGAACGAGAGGATCAACGCAAACGCCGCCGCAGCCAACGCCACGGCGCGAGCTTCATTTTTGCGCTGGGCAGGCAGCAGCAGGATGATGATCGCCGCGACAACCGGTGTGAACGTGATGACACTAAGGACAGGGAAATTCATCATCCACCTCTTAGAACAGTGTGACCACAGCTTTATTGATTACATCCAGGATCCATGCGGGCCAGATACCGATCCATAAGATGAGTGCCATCAACGGAACCATGACAAGGACTTCGCGGGCATTGATCTCGGTCAGGCGGTGTTCGCCGTGCGCCCAGTGTTCGTTCAAGGGACCGTGCAGAACCTTCTTGATCCCTTTCAAAATATACGCGCCTGTGAAGAGTAAACCGAGCATGGAGATGACCGTGTAAACCGTCAGAATGGGCCACGATCCCCGCACGACGAGGAACTCAGAGATAAATCCGTTGAGTCCGGGCAGTCCGAGTGACGCCATGCTGGTGAAGATCAGGATGCCGCCGTAAACCGGTACAAGCGGGAAGAGGCCGCCAAACTTCTCGAGATCACGCGTGTGCGTCCGTTCGTAGATCACGCCGACGAGAAAGAACATACCGGCTGCAGACAGGCCGTGGTTGAACATCTGCAGGATCGCGCCGTTCAAGGCGATGTTCGCGTCGTTTGTCCCGGCAGCCAGAGCAGCAGCGGCGATACCCAGGACAACAAATCCCATATGGTTCACAGACGAATATGCCACCAGTCGTTTGAAGTCCGTCTGGGCATAGGATGCAAATGCGCCAAAGACGATCGCGGCTGTCGCAAGCAGAGCCAGCACACCGGCGAAGATCCTGGCTTCATCTGGATACAATGGCAGGATGAGGCGCAGGAAACCATAGGCTCCGAGCTTGAGCAGAACACCCGCAAGCAGCATCGAGCCTGCGGTCGGAGCTTCCGTATGCGCGTCGGGGAGCCAGGTATGGAACGGCCAGATCGGTACCTTGATTGCGAACGCAATCGCGAATGCCCAGAAGGCAACCGTCTTCACGGTAGAGACTGACATGCCGAGGAGCGGCGTCGCAGGGTCGATGGAATTCCAGCGTTCATATAACGTGACCAGGTCAAAGGTCTGGAACAGAACGCCCAGCAGTTGGATCGCCAGCAGAAGCCCCAGCGAACCACCCATCGTGTAGATCAGGAACTTGAGCGAGGCGTAATTGCGGTTGGCGCTCCCCCACTGGTTGATAAGGAAGTACATCGGCACCAGGCCCACTTCCCAGAAGACGAAGAAGATCAACAGATCCAGCGCCATGAACACGCCGAGCATGCCTGTCTCGAGGAACAGGAACAGCATCATGTACCATTTGACCCGGTCCGTGATCGTGAACGATGCCAGGATGGCTAGCGGCGTCAGCAGAGTGGTCAAAAGGACCATAGTCAGCGAGAGGCCGTCCACGCCGAGGTGAAAGGACGAACCAATCGCCTCGTACCAGACATAGGACTCTTCGAATTGAAAACCGGGCTGGTTGGCGTCGAAGCGGAACCAGGCCACGAGTGAAAGCACAAACGGGATGAGGCTCGCCCCAAATGCGAACCAACGGATCAGCTTGTTTTCACCATCCGGGAAGAACAGAATGATGACCGCCGCGATGGCCGGGACGAACAGGATGAGCGAGAGAAGTTGAGCGTCGATGAAGTTCATCATGACTCCTTAAGCCATCAGGAAGAAATAGAGAACAGCACCAATTGCAATGAACACCACCAGCGCCAGCATGAGATATTGCTGGATGCGCCCGGTCTGGACAGCACGCAGCTTGTCTCCCGCCCTGTATGTAACCTCCGCCGACCCATCGCCGAAAAAGCGATTGATGACGGGCAGGTCAAAATTATTACGGATGATAGAACCCAGCCGGTCTGTGGCTGGACCGAAGCTATGCAGGATGCCGTCGATCACGCCCTGATCCAGGAACCTGTAAACGACATTCTCAGCAAACCAGTAAGCCGGTTTGACGAACGCACGATCATAGAATTCGTCGAAGTAGTACTTGTTCTTGAGCAGGGGGATCTGGAACCGGTCTTCCGCAGGGGAACTTACACTGCGGTAGGTCATCCAGCCAAGATACAAACCGCCCAGCGCCACAACAAGTGACGTCAACAGAGGGATCCAGCTGAACGCAATGGTCTCCGGATGTTCTGCTAAGGTTCCACCCACAAATTCGTGCAGCCAGTTTGGCTGCAGGGGCAGACCCATGAAATCTTCCGGGATCCCCACCCAGCCGTATGCAATGGCAAAGATCGAGAGGATGATCAGCGGAGTTGTCATCGTCCAGGGCGTCTCCTGCGCATGTTCCGCTTCCTGCGTGCGAGGCTCACCGAGGAAGGTCAATGTGATCTGGCGCATGGTGTAGAAAGCAGTCATAAATGCCGCGAGTGCCAGCGTGATGAAAACCGCCCAGTGCCCATTTGCAAATGCATCCGCAAAGATCTCATCCTTCGACCAGAAGCCGGCCGTGATCAGTGGAAAGCCCGCAAGCGCAAAACCACCGATCAGGAACGTCCAGAAGGTGATCGGCATCTTCCTGCGCAAACCACCCATATTGAACATATCCTGCGGATCGACGTGGTGATTGCCCGTGTGCAGGACGCCGTGCTCCATCCCGTGAATAACAGAGCCGGAGCCGAGGAAGAGCAGCGCCTTGAAGAACGCGTGCGTAATGAGATGGAAGACCGCTGCGACATAGGCGCCGATCCCGAGCGCTGCGATCATGAAGCCCAACTGTGAGATCGTGGAATATGCCAGCACACGCTTGATGTCATTTTGCGCAACGGCAATGGTCGCAGCGAAGATCGCGGTGAACGCGCCGATGAACGCCACGATGGTCATCGTCCGCGCGTCGAGGCTGATAAGCGGGAACATGCGCACGACCGCGTATACACCTGCCGACACCATTGTCGCGGCATGGATCATCGCGCTGACCGGGGTTGGACCTTCCATGGCGTCCGGAAGCCAGACGTGCAGCGGGAACTGCGCCGACTTCCCGACGGTCCCGATGAAGAGCAACAGACCGATCAAGCCTGCCGCCGAAAAGCCGAGGAAACCGCTGGGAACTGTTGCAAGTGTGTGCAATACTTCTTCGGTGAAGATCTCGCGGAAGGTGAGTGTCCCCGTGGCGTAATAGAGATACGCAATGCCCAGCAGCATGAACACGTCGCCGATACGCGTGGTCATGAACGCCTTGACCGCTGCATCGCGCGCCGAGGGTTTGGCGTACCAGAACCCGATCAGGAGATAGGAGCACAAGCCCATGATCTCCCAGCCGACGAAGAAGGTCAGCAGGTTATCCGAGAGCACCAGCACATACATGCCGAAGGCAAATAGACCGAGGAAGGCGAAGAAGCGTGAATACATCGGCTCGACCGAGGGCACCGCGTGCTTGTGCCCGTGCTCTTCCACGGTCGCGCCATGAGGCGGCAGACCCTTGTGGTCATGATCGCCTTCCGGCTGACCGAAGTTGTGATAGCCGACGCTATAGAGGAAGATCATAAAGATCGTGATCGCTACAAAGAACAGGACCACTGCGGTTGTTGGGTCGACCAGCACGCCGATCTTGAAATAGGTTTCAACCGATTCACCCAGTGGCAGCCAGTTCACCGAGGATTCAAATGGATGCTCACCCAGGTGTTCCACGCCGAGGGCACTGACGAACACGATCATGCTGCCCAGCAGGGAAAGGAAGGCCGCGCCGACGGCGAGGGTATGACTCAGCGTCTTGCTTCGGTTGGTGAATAGCACGATCAAAGCAAATGTCAGGACGGGAGGAAGTGGGATCAGCCACATCAATGTTTCAGTCGTCATATGTATTGTCCCTACCACTTCATCATATTGATGTCATCCGCCACAACCGTGTTGCGACGGCGATAGACGGAGATTACAAGAGCGAGCCCTACAGAGACTTCCGCTGCAGCGACGGCGAAGACGATGATCGCAAAGACCTGCCCCGCCATCTGAGTGACATCGCCATAACGCCAGAAGGCTGCCAGGTTGATGTTCACAGAGTTAAGCATCAATTCAATCCCCAGCAGGATTGCCACCGCGTTGCGCCGAGACAGCACACCGAACAGTCCAATGCTGAAGAGCAGCGCGGCAAAAATGAGATACCAGGACAGTGGAACCATGTACGTCTCCTATTTCCGATTGAACGCAACGTAGACCGCGCCCACGAGAGCCGCCACCAGCAGCACGGAGGCCACTTCGAACGGCAGGACAAAGGCATCGGGGGACACAAGGGCGTTTC
>Ga0114129_10011581_pt1 | contig 12557 bp, 5 predicted proteins | sample RhiMetdeltSRZDD1_FD_80071 | JGI IMG/M metagenome (GOLD analysis project Ga0114129, IMG submission 80071) | Populus rhizosphere microbial communities from Tennessee, USA - Rhizosphere MetaG P. deltoides SRZDD1 (version 2) (version 2) | ecosystem: Host-associated > Plants > Roots > Rhizosphere >...
GTTCGACGGCGGACAACGCGGCCGTCGTGCAGTTCCCGTACTCGAGCGCGGCCCCGGCCAACGACGAGTGGAGCATCGAGAGCATCGGCAGCGGGTATTTCCGGGTGATGGCGCGGCACAGCGGCAAGGCGCTCGTCGTCTCGGGCGCGTCCACGGCCAGCAGCGCGCCGCTCATCCAATACACCTACGGCGGCTCCGCCACCAACGACGAGTGGGCGGTCGAGGACCAGGGCACCGGCTATCACCGCTTCGTCAACCGGAACAGCGGGAAGGTGATGGACGTCAAGCAGGGCAGCACCGCCGACAACGCGGTGGTGCAGCAGTCCACGTGGTCCGGCGTGAACCAACAGCAGTATCAGCTCGTCGGCATCGGCAGCGCCACGCCGACGGCGACGCCGACGCCGGTCATCGGCGTGCCGACACCGACGCCCACTCCGACACCGACCGCGCCGCCGCGCGCCACCCCGACTCCCACGCCGACGTCGGGCAGCCCCAGCGGCTGGACGCTGCGCTGGCAGGGCAACGCCTCCAGCGGCCTTGGCGTCTTCGAGGGTCTCGAAGACGATCGCGCCGGCTCCCACACCAGCTTCGGCGCCCACATCCGCGCGGAGAGCGCCGGCTATTTCCAGTGGTACATGCACATGGTCGACCGCGACGGCAGCGACCGACAGCGCCACGAGGTGAAGGGCATCCGCACCAACGGTACCGACCTCAGCATGAACCAGGGCTCGACGTGGATGTTCACATACGAGATGTACATCCCGAGCTCACTCACGGGCGGCGACCGGTTCACGCACATCTACCAGCAGAAGATGGTGACCGACGCCGGCTCGAGCGGCGGCCCGCTGATCACGCTGAGCCCGGCCGGCGGCAACACGATCCTGCCCCGGGTCATCTCCGGGTTCAGCTCGCTGCCGCTGTCGCAGTACTGGAACAAGTGGGTCTATATCGAGTTCGAGCACAAGTTCGACTTCGGGAGCAACGGCGGCTACGCGCGCTACCTGGCCCGCGATACCACGACCGGTACGACGCTCACCAACCAGACGCGCACGGGCAACATGTTCGCCAACGAGGGGACCTGCTGCCGCCGCGTGCGTCCGAAGTGGGGCATCTATCGTTCGCTGGAGAGCAGCGGCCTGCAGGACACCTTCCTCCGTATCCGGAACATGAAGGCGTACCAGAAGTAGTCCGCTGAAGGTTCGCACCCGAGGGGCGGGGCTAAGAGGCTCCGCCCCTTCGTTTTACGCTTGTGATGCCTTTCACTGCACCCGCCACGGCATCGCCACAAGATAGTCTCCCGTCTGTACTGACTCGATCGGGAGGGCGCATGGCCCAGAACTTCAAGCTTCGTCTCGGGGACGGCACCGAGCTCGCCGTCGATCACCAGGGTCTGCGGACGTGGTCCATCGACGAGCAGGCGGTGGTGCAGACGAAGAACGGCTGGCGTGCGCTCAAGGAAGTGCTGGCCGTGCTCGATCGGCCACCGAGCACGGACGACGGCGTCGGCATCATTCCGTTCAAGAAGCTCGACCAGGAGCCGCGCCGCCCGCCGCCGGCGACAGGAGAGCTCGCGTCGCTGAAGTTCGCGGACGCGCCCGAAGACGACGGCGTCTATGAAGACGAGGTCTACGATCAAGGGCCCGGAGTCGTCCGTACCGCCTGGATCTGGACGCAGCGTCTCATCCTGCTGGCGGTCATCGTCGTCGGCGGATACTACGGCGCCACGACCTGGCAGGTCTGGCTGCCGAAGGCCGGGCAGTTCGGCGTGAACCTGGTCGCGCAGATCCAGAAGCTCACCGGCCACGCGCCGCCCGCGGCCCCCGCGGCTGTCGATGAGGCCCAGGAGCTCCGTGCGGCAGTGCAGGCCGCCGCCGCCGAGCTGCCGCACCTCAGCCCCCAGACCGTCCAGCTGGTGATGTCCAGCAGTCTGACCGGGCTGCTCGACCCGCCCGAGGTCTTCCGGCGCGCGCACGAAGCCGCCGAGCGCGGCTCCGCGTCTTTGAGCACCGAGGAGGCGCAGGAGCTCGTCGCGCTGAAGGCGTCGCTCTTCGACACCCTGCAGCCGCAGGAGCGCGCGAGCGTGAAGGAGTACGAGCAGGCGCGCGGCTTCCGCGCCACGCTGCCCTTCGAGGATCGCGCCGCGCTCGGGTCGTGGGCCTACGGCGCCCGCTCGCTGCCGTCCCGCAGCCAGGAGCGCCTGCGCGCGCTCCTGGGCAAGGCCGTGGCCTCCGGCCTTCGCTCCCGTCCCGCCTCTACTCGCGAGGCCCCCCGCACCGTCGCCGAGCGCTGACGGCGCCCCAAACGAAAAAGGCCGCCGACACCGAAGTGCCGGCGGCCGGAATCGACGTTCGACGTCTAGAAGGTGAGCCGCGCCCCGAGCTGCACGTTGCGCGAGGGAGCGGCCTGCGTGATCCTCCCGAAGGTGGCGGCAGTGGTGACGACAGTCGCCGGGTTCCGGTAGTTCACGTGGTTGAGCGCGTTGAACAGGTCGGCCTGGACGCCCAGCTTCACCCGGTTCGTGAGGCCGAACTGCTTGCGGAACGAGAGGTCGAAGACGGTGAAGCCCGGCCCGCGGAACTCGCCGCGTTTGCTGTTGCCGCGCCGGCCTTCCGGAGCGGCTGCGAACGAGTCGAGGTTCAGCCATTGGATGGCGCCCGACGGGCTGACGAGCTCGGCCAGGTACGGATCGGCTCCGTCCTTGAGGTCGGCGCGGCGCTCGCCGATCGAAGTATTGCCGGTGATGGTGAGAGGCTCCCCGGTCTGGTAGCGCCCGATACCGCTCACTTCCCAGCCGCCGAGGATGCGACCGGCGATCGACTGGTTGTTGCGGAGGAGCGGGATCTGATACGTCCAGGTACCGACGACCACGTGCGTGCGGTCGAAGGAGCTCGGGCCGTCGTTGAAGTCCTTGCTGGTGTAGTCCTCGAGGTTGGCGCCCGTGCCCAGGTTGGCGCTGCCGTCGTCTTCCGAACGGCTGAGGGTATAGCTGAAGGTCCACCGCAGGGCGCCCTTGCGGCGGCTCAGGAAGAGCTGCAGCGACTTGTAGCTCGACTCGCCGTCAGACTGCACCATGAAGATGTTCGAGTAGCCCTTGTACGGACGCAGGAAGTTGGTGTTGGCCCGCGCGGACGCCGGCTGTATCAGAGCGTTCGCGCCGAGATCTTCGAACGACGGCTGGTTGATGTCGGGGTTGCGAATCAGGTTCGTGCCGCGGCTGCCGACGTAGCTGACCTCGCCGAAGATGCCGCTCAGCAGCTCTCGCTGGACGCTGATGCTCCAGTTCCACGAGCGCGGGACGGTCATATTCGGATCGATCGACGCGAGGCCGGCCAGGGGAGCCAGCGCGGGAACGGTCCCGCCGCCGGGCGCGGCCAGGTTGCCGTTCTCGTACTGCGCGCTCAAGATGTACGGCGGGTTGTTGATCGGGCCGTTCGCATTGCCGCCGAACAGCAGGTTGCCCTCGGGCCGATCGAAGAACAGCCCGACGCCGCCGCGCACCGCCATCTTCTCGTCGCGCGAGTAGGCGAAGCTGAACCGGGGTCCGAAGTTGCTCCGGTTCGGATAGAAGCCGCGCGGTGCGCCGGCGGGCACAGAGAGGACGAGCGGGCTAGCGCCCTGCGGGATTCGCACGAGCTCTTCCTGCGGGACGCCGTCGCCCGCGCGCACCATGCCGTTGTACAGGTCGCCCGAGCCGGGAACGAGCGTGCCGTTGCGGTTGACGGTCACCGCGCGCGCCGCGTCGTACCGGGCGGGATCGAAGCTCGCCATGTTGTTCATCTGCGAGTGCGTGGGGCTGTGCCACGCGTAGCGCACACCGGCCTCGATGCTGAGGGTGCGCGACAGCCGCCAGTTGTCGGAGACGAAGCCTTCGATCTGGGAGAACCGGAAGAAGCCCATCGGGTCGGACTGCGCCTCCGAGTACCTCCGGAAGTTGCCGAGCAGGGCGTCGGCGAAGGAGTTGCCCGTGCTGTTGGGGTTGCTCGCAGGGTCGAAGGCGAGGCTGCCCGCGTACAGCGAGCGGCCGTTCTGATCCTTGCGGTTCCGGATGTAGAGGCCGCCGACCTTGAAGGTATGGGCGCCGTTGATCACGGTCAGGTTGTCGCTGAACGAGATGTCGGTCGTCGGCGAGATGAGCGACCGCGCGGCGCCGGCGAAGCTCGCGTACCCCTGGACCGTCGTGTCGGGGATGCTGTTCTCGAACCGATCGGTCCCCTGGAAGATCTGCGGGTACTGGAAGCCGTAGGTCTCGCGCTTCCAGGCGTCACCCACGGGCGGGATGCGCTGGCTGTTCCAGGACGCCCCGGCCTTGAATTCGTTGATGACAGTCGGCTTCACCGTCCAGCTGTGGCTCACCTGGTAGTTGCGCCCGGGCCGGCGCCGGTTCGTCGGCACCGTCGGGAGCTGCGAGTCGATGAAGGTCCCGTAGGGGAACTCCAGGTCGTAGTTGTCGTGGATGACGCGCAGCGTGAGGCGATGTTTCTCGTTCGCCTGGAAGTCGAGACGGATCATGTCCTGGCGGAAGCGGAACGGATTGCTGTCCTGGAAGAAGGCGTTGTCGGCCGCGAGCGTATCGTCGTACGACGCCGCCACCCCTTCCATCGCCGTGTAGACGTTCGCGACGGCGCGGCCGTCGGCGGTGATGCGGTTGGCGGGGATGGTGTTGTTCGGGAACGGCGCGTTCGTCAGGGGGTCGCGGATCGAGATCGATCCGAAGTTGCCCGCGCGCTGGGCACGAGACGGCAGCGTGCGTGAGGTGGGGGCGGTGAGCCTGTCGATCTGCTTCCACTCCTGGCCGGCGAAGAAGAACAGCTTGTTCTTCTGGATCGGCCCGCCGAGGCTCCATCCGAAGTCGTTGTAGTCGAGGGGAGCGCGCGCCACCGTCTGCCCGGTGCGGTTGTCGATGCGCCGGTTCGAGAAGGTGTCGTTCGCGTCGAGGCTCTCGTCGCGGCGGTACTCGAAGAGGCTGCCGTGGAAATCGTTCCCGCCGCTGCGGGTGACGACGTTGATGGCGGCGCCGGAGTTGCGGCCGTACTCGGCGGAGAAGTTCGCCGTCTTGATGTTGACCTCTTCGATGAAGTCGATGCCGACGTTGCTGATCTGGCTGTTGTTGCTGCCGGAGTCCATGTTGAATCCGCCGTCCACCATCAGGAGGCTGGCGTTGTTCCGGCTGCCGTTCACGGACGTGTTGATGCCGAGCCCCGTCATGATGTCGAGGGAGTTGAGCTCGAGCAGCGGCGCACCCGGGATGAGGGTGGCGAGCTGCAGGTAGTTGCGCCCGTTGAGCGCGAGGTTCTGCACCTGCTCGCGGTCGACGGTGCGCGCGATCTCGCCCGAGGTGGCGTTCACCGCCTCGCCGGGGGCGGTGACCTCGAGGGTCTCCGTCATGGCGCCGACCTCCAGCCGGAAGTCGAAGCTCAAGCGTCCGTCGGCCACGAGCTCGTTGTCCGTGCGCGAGGAGCGCTTGAACCCGGACAGCTCCGCGGTGACGTTGTACGTCCCGCGCGGCAGGTTCACGAAGACGTACGCGCCCTGGGCATCGGTGGTGGCGGTCTTGGTCAGGCCGGTGCGGGTCTCGGTGGCGGTGACGGTGGCACCCGGCAGCATGGCCCCCGACGCATCGGCGACGGTGCCGGCGATACGGCCGGTCGTGGTTTGTGCGGCAACGGCGGCAACGAGGCCCAAGCCCAATAGACCAGTGGCAAGGGCTCTGCGCATGGTCAACATGTCCTTCCTCCCTACTCTTTCAGGTAGTGTGTGTTCGGGTCGAAAATTCGGCGCGAGCTTACACGCCGGGGGCAGGGATCTCAAGAAAATTCACAGCGAATCGCCGCCGTCGACGGCGAATTAACACCATTGCGCTCAGCGGCTGACGGCGGGGCCGCGATATCCTTGGCCCGTGATCGCCTCCGGCCTGCTTGCGCTGTGGCTCTCCGCCCCTTCGTACGGTCCGTCGGACAGCCCCGCCTCGTATTCGGTGGCCCGCACCGCCGCCGCCCGCGAGGTCCTGTTGCGCGGGGACGAGGCCGCGTGGTCCGGAGCGGCGGCGACGTCGTGGGGTCCGGCGGGTTACACGACGACGTTCCGCGCGCAGTGGAACGACGATGGCCTCATCGTGCGCTGGGATGCTGTCGATCCGAAGCCCTGGCACACGCTGACGGAGCGCGACGCGCACATCTACAAGGAGGAGGTCGTCGAGATCTATATCGACCTCGACCGCTCGGGCACACACTACGCGGAGATCGATATCAATCCGGCGGGCACCGTCTGCGATGTGCACGTGCTGCGCCCGCTGCCGATGAAAGACGGGGATCCGCCGTGGAAGGGCGATTTCTCCTGGAACCTCGACGGGATCGAGGCGCGGGCGACCATCGATCGGCAGGGCGAGGTCGTGCGCGGCTGGACGGCGATCGCCTGGCTGCCCTGGCGCGGCTTCGCCTCCCTCCCTTCGGCCACGGTGCCCCTGCCGCCGAAGGCGGGCGACCGCTGGCGCTTCAACGTCTTTCGCATCGAGCGTCCCCACGGCGCGGACGACCCGGAGCGGGAGGTCGTGCTCGCCGCCTGGTCGCCGACCGGCATCCCGAAGTTTCACGTGGCTTCCGCCTTCCGTGACCTCGTCTTTGTGAGGTAACGTACCCGTCTTCGGCTTCGATTCAGAAAGAAAGAAGGTGCTCGTGATGCGGAACGGATCGACGTTGGCGGCCCTCGCGCTCGCGCTCTCGGCCGCAGGCACCGCGTTGGCGGCCCCGGCGGATGCGAAGCCGGTGGCCAAGGACTGCACCGGGGCGCCCGAGGTGCGGATGCTGATCTGGGCCTGGAACGCCCAGATGGGTGCAATGGTGGCCACCGGCGGCGCGCAGGCGCAGAAGGACAGCCTCGTCTGCAAGAACGGCGTCAACCTGAAGTTCATTCGGCAGGACGACACCAGCAAGATGCAGGAGGACCTCATCGCCTTCGCGAACGACCTGAAGGCGGGCAACGCGCAGCCGGCCAAGGGCGCCCACTTCGTCTCGATCATGGGCGACGGCGCGGCGACGTTCCTGAAGGGCCTCAATGACGTGGTCGGCCGCCTCGGCCCGGAGTACAAGGCGAAGGTCGTCGCCTCCTGCGGCTACTCGCGCGGCGAGGACAAGTTCATGGGGCCGCCGGAATGGAAGACGAAGCCGGCCGCGTCCGCGGGCGGCGTGGTGGCCGGCGTCCTGCGCGACGGCGACTGGAACATCGCCCAGCGCTGGCTCGGCGACCACGGCCTGTGCAACAACCCCGACGAGAAGACGTACGACCCCGACTGCCTGAACTGGGTGAACACGTCGACGTACATCGACGCCGCCGAGAAGTACGTGGCCGGCTACTGCGAGCCGCGGCCGGTGGTGAAGAAGGGCAAGAAGACGGGCGAGACGAAGAGCGCCTGCGTCAACGCCGTCGTCACCTGGACGCCGGGCGACGTGACCGTCGCGGAGAAGAAGGGCGGCCTCGTCTCCATCGTCTCCACCAAGGAGTACGCGTCGCAGATGCCCAACGTCATCATCGGCATCGACAAGTGGATGAAGGACAACCGCGGCACCGTCGAAGGGATGCTGAAGGCGTTCTTCGCCGGCGCCGATCTCGTCAAGAAGGACCCGGCGATGCTGAAGAAGGGCGCCGCGATCAGCGCCGACGTCTACAAGGAAGCAGGCGCCGACGCCGCGTATTGGGAGAAGTATTTTGCCGTCGTGACGGTGAAGGACAAGCAGGGCCTTTCCGTCGAGCTCGGCGGCTCCGCCGTGAGCAACCTCGACGACAACCTCAAGCTGTTCGGAGTCGGCGGCGGCACGAACCTGTTCGGGGCGACGTACAAGGCCTTCGGCGATGTCGTCGTGTCGCAATACTCCGACCTCGTGCCGAGCTACTACCCGGCGGCGGAGATCCTCGACACGTCCTATCTCGTCTCGCTCTCGAAGGCGCCCAAGTAGTCCCTGCCGCAACCCTGCCCACCCGACGATCCGCACCGGTCGGGTGGGCACGGAACCGCCCGAAGCGCTTTATTTGTCGATCGCCGACTCCCGAGTGGTTCCAAGGGACAGCCACGAATAGCTGAGCGACCCTTGTCGTTCCCCGCCTGAAGCCTTAACTTCGCAGTAATCAGCGAGGCTATTAAATGAAGACTCCTCTCGGGAGGATTTCCGCCGTCGTCGTGTTGCTTTCCGCAGTGCCTGCCGCGGCGCAGGAGCCCCCCCATCCGATCATGGGTGTTCCTGGCGATGCCACGAAGGCCGACGGCATCCTCTCGACATACACCGAGTCGTTCTTCTTGAAGTTCGTCCCGGTGTGGGCCGCGCGGAACGCCAGCTACGGCGCCGCACCGGCCGTCGTCTCCGGCGATACCGGCTGGACCTGGAGCGCCTCCAGCCCGGACCAGCTCACGAGCACGCCGTCGGGCACCGTCTTCCCGAACGCGGGCTTCACCACGCAGTTCGAGGACGTGCCCGTGCTGTCCGGCAAGACGATGCACGTGCCCTTCTACTGGGCCGCGGGCAGCACCACGCGGAAGTCTCTGGTCTGGGGTCACATCGCCTACAACAAGCGGGCCAAGCTGCGCACGGACATGCTGAACCTGGCCGCGGCCTACGTGGCCAGCGGGAGCAGCCCGTCGACGCGTAACGACGCCTATGCGCGCCGGGTCGCGGTGGCCCTCGACTCCTGGGCGAACGCGGTGCCGGACTACTACATGACGACGAAGAACGGCGTCACCTTCATCAGCGCCGCCGGCTTCACCCAGCTCACGAGCGACATCCAGCGGGGCAGCGACCACAACGGCCTCGCCCACGAGTGGGCGGACGACGAGTTGCAGGCCTTCGACGCCATCTACGACAGCAACGCGCTCACGCAGCTGTCGACCGAGAAGGGCTACGACGTCCGCGCCCACATCAAGAACGACCTCTTCTGCAACTTCGGCGACTTCTTCAAGAACCGTGTGCCGATCTCGATCGCCGCTTCGTCGAACCTGTCGGGCCCCTACAACGTGCTGGCGCAAGTGGCGCGCGTGCTGAACCGTCCCGACTACATCGTGTGGATGGACAGCTATCTCGACTACACCGTCCGCCGCAAGATCATGCGCGACGGGATGCTGCCGGAGGGTCTCGGCTACTCGCGCGGCTACGTCGACGAGAACCTGACGGCGGCGCGCCACACGCGGGACTACTTCCTGACGCGGCCGGCGAGCACGCAGCAGCTCCAGGACATCCAGGCGCGCGCGATCGGCTACGTGGACCGGCTCGACGACGGCAAGGCGATCATGGACGCGCTGCGGCTGCCCAGCGGCGAGCAGCCGGCGTTCGGCGACACGCCGTTCAACAGCATCACCCCGCGCAACACCGGTGTCTCCGGAATCATGCCCGCCTACGGCCACGCCGTGATGGGGGTGGGCGCTGGTGCGCAGGCGACGCAGGTCAACCAGAACTACTCGGACGACGGCAACCACATGCGCGCCGACGTGACCGGCTACACGCTCTGGTCCAAGGGCGTGGAGCTGCTCGGCAACATCCGGTATCACAACGGCACGCCGGGCCGGAACTTCACCGAGCAGATCCTCGCCTACAACGCAGTCACCATCGATCGCGCGAACATGAGCCGCGACGGTTGGAACGTGGGGAACAACAACCATAAGTTCACCTCCGGCAACCTCACCCTGTACGAGCCGGGTAACGATGGCGTGCACGTGACGGAGGTCGACGGCCGGCGCGCCTACGAGAACAAAGCCTCACGTTACCAGCGGGTGCTCGTCCTCAACACGAAGGACATCGACAAGCCGTACCTCGTCGACGTCTTCCGCGTCACCGGCGGCATGACGCACGACTACGTGTGGCACGGCTCCATCCGCTACGACTCGACCTTCGAGAGCAGCGTCTCGACGACGGCGATGTCGGGGACCTACCCGCTGCTGGAGGGTAGCGAGGTCTGGACGGAGCCGACGAGCAGCGGCTCTTCGTTCCCGTACTACGGCTTCTGGCGGAACGTCCGGCAGGGGACGAGCTCGGGCAACTTCAACGTGACGTACCGGGACACGTCGGCGAGCAACCGTGACGTGCGCCTCTGGATGACGGCTCCGGGTGGCACCGCCAACCTGTACATCGGCAACACGCCGGTGCCGGAGCGCGTGAACGGCGAGCCCGACGATTTCTACAAGTACTGGCGGCCGTCGACGATCGTGCGGCGCCGCATCACTACGGGCACTCAGGACAGCCTCTTCGCCAGCGTCGTCGAGCCGCTGGGCAACGGCGTCAGCAACATCAGCTCCGTGACGCGCGTCCCGCTCAGCGGCGGCGACGCCGTGGCCGTGCGCGTGACATTCACCGACGGCCGTGTCGATACCGTCATCGTGAACCTGCGCAACCCCAAGGTCGCGGGCGCCTCCGGCGGGACCGCCACCGTGGCCACCAGCGACGGCCAGTACAGCCTGACCGGCCGCATCGGCGTGCATTCGAGCGGCGGGTCCATCGGCACGCAGACCTGGACGGTCGCGGCCAGCAACTTCGTCTCACCGGCAGGGTCGACGTCGCCGTCCGGCTCGCTGCACTCCGGCAACGTCACCGGCGTGACGCGAAAGGCGACCGGCGCCGCCCACGACTCGTTCCTCGTGAACACGACGCTGCCGCTCGGCACCGCGCTGCGCGGCCGGCAGCTCTCGCTGCGGTACGAAACGTACCACGTGGTGGGCAGCACCGCCGTCCAGACAGGCATCAGCGAGCCGTTCGAGATCGACAGCGTCGAGTCGATCAGCGGGCAGACGTACGTCCACCTCGTGCGCGACCCCCAGCTCTCGATGTCCGGTGGCAACTTCACGGAGCTCGTCTCGCCGGAACGGACGTTCGAGGGGCCGTTCACCTTCGAGATCGCCACGAGCACCACCGGGTCCGGCACCATCACCCCGACGCCCACGCCGACACCCACCGGCACTCCGACGCCGACTCCGACCGCGACGCCGACGCCCACACCGACACCGACGATCCCCGGCGGGCTCATCGAGATCACGCCCGGTGCCTCGGGAGTGACGGCGAGTACGAACGACGGGAACGTTCCCGGCAACGTCGTCGACAACGACCTCGCCACGCGCTGGTCCGCCAATGGCGACGGGCAGTGGATCCGCTTCGACCTGGGCTCGGTGCGCACGGTGGCCCAGGTCCGCATCGCGGTCTACAACGGCAACGCGCGGTCGAACCGCTTCGACCTCGAGCGGTCCGACGACGGTGCGTCCTGGACGCCGGTGCTGACGAACGTGCTCACCAGCGGCACCACCACGCAAGAAGAGCCGCACGAGTTCGCGGACTTCGATGCGCGGTACGTGCGCTACGTCGGCCACGGCAACACGGTGAACGCCTTCAACAGCCTGACCGAGGTCAGCCTCATGGCGCCCGGCAGCGTGACACCGACGTCGACGCCGACTCCCACGCCCACGCCGACGAACACGCCGACGCCGACGGCCACGCCTACTCCGACCGCGACTCCGACCCCCACGGCGACGCCGACGGTGACGCCGACGCCGACCGCTACTCCGACACCGACGCCCACGCCGACACCCACGCCGACACCCACGGTTCCGACCGGAGGCCTCACCGAGATCACGCCGGGCGCTTCGGGAGTGACGGCGAGCACGAACGACGGCAACGTTCCGGGCAACGCGGTCGACAACGACCTCGGCACGCGCTGGTCCGCCAACGGCGATGGGCAGTGGATCCGCTTCGACCTCGGCTCGGTGCGTACGGTGGCCGAGGTTCGCATCGGGGTCTACAACGGCAACTCACGCCAGAACCGCTTCGACATCGAGCGGTCCAACGACGGCGTGGCCTGGACGCCGGTGCTCACGAACCAGCTCACCAGCGGCACGACGACACTCGAGGAGCCGCACGACTTCGCGGACTTCGACGCGCGTTACGTCCGTTATGTCGGCCACGGCAGCACGGTAGGGACGTTCAACAGCGTGTCCGAAGTCAGCATCATGGCGCCGGGCGGCCCGACGCCGACCTCGACGCCGACTCCCACCCCGACGGCCACGCCGACGCCGACGAATACGCCGACGCCGACCCCGACCACGCCGCCGGGACAGTTCAGCGGGTACTACCGCCTCATGGCGCGCCACAGTGGCAAGGCTGTCGTCGTCCAGGGCGCCTCGACCGCGAACGGCGGGAACGTCTACCAGTGGACCTACGGCGGCGCCGGCACCAACGACGAATGGGAGATGGTCGACCTCGGCAACACGTACTACCGCATCGTCAACCGCAACAGCGGCAAGGTCCTCGAGGTGGTGAGCGCCTCGACGGCGAACGCCGCGAACGTCCAGCAGAACGCGTGGACGAACGCGAACAACCAGCAGTGGCAGCCCGTCGACCTCGGGAACGGATACCACCGCCTGACCGTCCGCCACAGCGGCAAGGTCCTGAACGTCTCCGGCGCCGGAACGCAGGATGGAGCCAACATCGATCAGTGGAGCTGGGCGAACGTCAACCAGCAGCAGTTCCAGCTGATCTCAATCCCCTAGGCACCAGGTACGGGTACCGCCGCGCAGCGCGATTCACTCGCGCGAA
>Ga0114129_10011582_pt1 | contig 12556 bp, 8 predicted proteins | sample RhiMetdeltSRZDD1_FD_80071 | JGI IMG/M metagenome (GOLD analysis project Ga0114129, IMG submission 80071) | Populus rhizosphere microbial communities from Tennessee, USA - Rhizosphere MetaG P. deltoides SRZDD1 (version 2) (version 2) | ecosystem: Host-associated > Plants > Roots > Rhizosphere >...
AAAGACGGTAGCGAAGCGATTGGCGCGCTGGCCGAATGGCTTCGTTCAATGTACGGAGGCTCGCGGGTGCTGGGCGTGGGTCATCGCGTGGTCCATGGCGGCGCGCGTTTCAGTGGTCCAACAATACTGAACGCCGACGTCCTGCGGGAGCTTTATCGACTGGTCCCGCTTGCGCCACTTCATCAACCTTACAACCTCGCAGCGATCGAGGCAGTCTACGAACGATTACCGGGAATACCTCAAGTCGCGTGCTTCGACACCAGCTTTCATCGCGGACAACCCGCAGTTGCCGAACTTATTCCGCTGCCGCGTGAACTGCGTCAGCACGGGCTGCAGCGATATGGCTTCCACGGACTGTCGTACGAATACATCGCCTCCGTTCTGCCACTCGTTGCGCCGGAGATCGCACATGGACGTGTCGTCGTCGCCCACCTGGGTAGCGGCGCGAGTCTATGTGCGTTGCAGGGAGGGAAGAGTATCGACAGCACGCTCGGGTTTACGGCACTCGATGGTCTATGCATGGGGACGCGTCCGGGCTCCATGGATCCGGGCGTCGTCCTCCATCTGTTTCAAGGTCTGAATCTCTCGGCGAAAGAAGTCGAGACACTGCTTTACAAGAAATCGGGTCTGCTTGGCATTTCCGGAATAAGCAACGACATGCGCGACCTGCTCGGACGAAGTGAACCCCCGGCTCGTCTTGCGGTTGATTACTTCATATATCGCGCTGCCAAAGAAATCGGAGCGTTGGCGGCAGTGCTCGGCGGTGTCGACGGACTCGTTTTCACAGCCGGTATCGGCGAGAACTCACCAGAGATTCGCCGGCTCATTTGTGAGGCGTCAGCCTGGCTGGGGATCGAACTCGACGAAGTAGCTAACTCTAAATGTTCACCCCGGATCTCCAGTGCCCGTAGCCGTCCCTCGGTCTGGGTGATTCCCACGAACGAAGAGTTGATGATCGCTCGACACACCGGCGCGTTACTCGGGCTCGCGAAGGCCCATGCTTGAGTTCCACTACATCAGAGGTGATTACGATGGCCAGTACTGCACCGAAGGAAAGCACGCTAAGCAACGTCATCCCGCAATGGAACGGATTCAATATTGGTCTCTGGCAAACGGAGATCAATGTTCGCGACTTCATACAGCAAAACTACGAGCCGTATGAAGGCGACGAATCATTTCTCTCCGGGCCGACTAAACGCACCCAAAAGATCTGGGGCCGCCTGAACCAGCTCTTTTTGGAAGAGCGTCGCAAAGGAGTGCTCGACATCTCGCAGATCCCAAGCTCCATCACGGCCCACGCTCCCGGCTATATCGATCGCGACAATGAAGTGATCGTCGGTTTACAAACCGAAGCCCCACTCAAACGAGCGATCATGCCGAACGGTGGCTTCCGCATGATCCTTAACGCGCTGAAGACTTACGGCCAGGAACCGGACCCGCACATAGTCGAGACTTTCACGAAATATCGAAAGACACACAACGAAGGCGTCTTCGACGCCTATACGACTGATGTGAGGAGGTGCCGGAGTTCGCACATTCTCACCGGATTGCCTGATGCATACGGGCGGGGCCGCATCATCGGTGATTACCGGCGGGTCGCGCTCTACGGCGTGACGCGATTGATTCATCGAAAAGAAGCAGAAAAGCTCAGCCTCGATGCGGCTATGTCGACCGACGAGATCATTCGCGACCGCGAAGAGCTTAGCGAACAGATTCGCGCACTCAAGGAGTTACAACAGATGGCCGCGAGCTATGGCTTTGATATTTCCAATCCGGCCCAAACTGCGCGCGAGGCCGTGCAGTGGCTCTACTTCGGCTACCTCGCCGCGGTGAAGGAACAAAACGGCGCCGCAATGTCCCTCGGCCGCACCTCGACTTTCCTGGACGTCTACTTCCAACGCGACTTGAACTCGGGATCAATAACGGAGCAGCAAGCCCAGGAGATTGTCGACGACTTCGTGATCAAGCTTCGCATCGTTCGTTTCCTGCGGACCCCGGAATACGACGAGCTCTTCGCGGGAGATCCGACCTGGGTGACTGAATCGATCGGCGGCATGGGCGACGATGGCCGCCCGCTGGTCACGAAGACAAGCTTTCGCTTTTTGCAAACCCTCTACAACCTTGGTCCAGCGCCGGAGCCTAATCTCACTATCTGGTATTCACCTCGATTGCCGGATGGTTTTCGCAGTTTTGCCTCCAAAGTAGCGATCGACACGAGCTCAATTCAATTCGAAAGCGACGAGATCATGCGCAGCGCGTGGGGAGATGACGGAGCGATTGCGTGTTGTGTTTCGCCAATGCTCGTGGGCAAGCAAATGCAGTTCTTCGGCGCGCGCGCGAACCTCGCCAAGTGTTTGTTGTATGCAATCAACGGCGGCAGAGATGAGCTCACAGGCAAACAGGTGGGTCCGGCGATTACACCGATCCAGGGCGAGTATCTCAACTTTGACGGGGTCCTCTCCCGATTTGAAAAGATGATGGATTGGCTCGCCGGCGTGTACGTCAACGCCATGAACATCATTCATTACATGCACGACAAGTATGCGTACGAGCGCATCGAGATGGCGCTGCACGACTATGCGCCGATGCGTACGATGGCGTTCGGCATAGCAGGCTTGTCTGTTGTGACTGACAGTCTCTCGGCGATTCGTTACGCAAGAGTGAAAGTTGTACGCGACGAGACCGGTCTAATCACTGACTATCAAACCGAAGGAGAGTTTCCAAAGTTTGGGAACAACGACAATCGCGTCGATCAATTTGCTTCGTGGCTGGTCTCGACGTTTATGACGAAGTTGCGGAAGCACCCGACTTACCGGCACGCCTATCACACTCAATCTGTATTGACCATCACGTCGAACGTCGTTTACGGCAAGAACACCGGCAACACTCCGGATGGGCGGCGTCTGGGAGAACCGTTCGCTCCCGGCGCTAACCCGATGCATGGTCGCGATCAGCATGGCATTCACGCGTCCGCGGCGTCGGTTGCAAAGATTCCGTATCGCGATGCCGCGGACGGAATCTCGCTGACCTCTTCACTAGTGCCGGAAGGGCTCGGTCGCGCGGACGTAGATCGAGTCACAAACCTGCGCGGCATACTCGACGCATTTTTCGGGAGCACCGGTTATCACATGAACATCAACGTCCTCAATCGCGAGATGCTGGTGGACGCGATGGACCATCCGGAAAAGTATCCACAGTTGACGATACGTGTGTCCGGGTATGCAGTGAACTTCGTGCGGCTCTCGCGCGACCAACAGATGGACGTGATTAATCGAACGTTTCACGGGGCGTAAACCATGACTCGATCCCGAGTGGCAGAGGAAGTTCCACTGGAAAGCACGAGTCCTTTCGAGCTTCGTGTTGACCTGAGTAAAGGCGTTTCTGAGTCGTTTGTGAAGCAGTCTCTGGAAACCGGCGACGTCGGGTTCCTGCATTCCTTCACCACCGGCTCCGCGGTCGACGGTCCTGGTGTTCGCTTAGTGGCGTGGACCGCAGGGTGCCAGTTCCGCTGCCTGTACTGCCACAATCCTGATACCTGGAACATGATGAACGGAATGGCGATTTCCCTCGATCGGGCCATCGCGGGGATCCGCAAGTATTGTCATGGTCTGAAGATCATGGCCGGTGGATTTACGTTGAGCGGCGGCGAGCCCCTCATGCAGGACCGTTTCGTGGTGAGACTTCTCGCGGCTGCCAGGGAGATGGGAGTCCACACCGCGCTTGATACGAACGGCTACCTCGGCGAGCGCCTGTCAGATGAAGATCTCGAGCAGATCGATGTGGTGCTGCTCGATATCAAGGCCTGGGAACGAGAGCGTCATCTACAGCTCACCGGCAAGGACGTAGTTCCAACATTGGACTTTGCGCGCCGCCTGGCCCAGCGCAGAAGACCGGTGTGGCTGCGTTACGTGTTCGTCCCAGGGCTGACTGATGACCAAGACGAGATAAAGCAGATCGCGGCATTTGCTGCCGGGCTCGGGAACGTGGAGCGAGTAGATGTGCTGCCGTTCCATCAGATGGGGCGTCCCAAATGGCAAAAGCTCGGGCTGAATTACACGCTCAATGACGTACAACCAGCGACACATGAAATGGTCGAACGCGCTTGCGAGCAATTTCGTGCCGTGGGTCTGAAGGCATACTGATTGGAGATTGACGATGATCCGCAAAAACAAAATTCCCGTTTTATTGACACTACTCTTGACGCTGGCAACCGGGCAATACGCGCTCGCACAAAAGAAACCAAACGTCGTCATTCTGGCCACCGGTGGAACGATTGCGGGCGCGGCCGCTTCGGGTACGCAAGCCGCTTATACCTCGGGCGCCGTAACCATCGACGCCATGATCGCCGCCGTTCCCGGTATCAAGGACATGGCCAACATCAAGGGCGAGCAGGTTTCGAATGTCGGCTCGCAAGACATGTCTTTCGAAATCATGCTGAAGCTCGCGAAACGCATCAATGAGCTAATGAAGCTCGGCGAGGTTGACGGCATCGTTGTCACACACGGCACGGACACGATGGAGGAAACGGCGTTCTTCCTGAACCTGGTGGTGAAAGGAGACAAGCCCGTCGTGATGGTTGGTTCGATGAGGCCTTCTACCGCGGTTAGTGCGGATGGTCCATTGAATCTTTATAACGCCGTCGGCGTCGCCGTTGATCCACAGGCAAAAGGCCGTGGTGTCCTGGTGGTCATGAACGATTGGATTCATGCGGCGCATTCGCTAACCAAGACCAGCACGACGGCGATTCAGACGTTCATGTCGCCACTGCGTGGTGTCGTGGGTGTCGCGAATTACGGTAAGAACGACTTCTACAACGCACCCCAATGGAAACACACGAGCGCCAGCGAGTTTGACGTGACGGGCGTCGACAAACTGCCGCGCGTCGATATTGTTTTCGCGTGTGCCGATATGCCCGCGGACTTGATTGACGCTTCAGTTGCGAACGGCGCGAAAGGCATTGTCATCGCGGGCGTGGGCAACGGCAACATGAATAAGGCGTCACTTGAGGCTGCGGCAAACGCGGCGAAGAAAGGCGTGGTCGTCGTGAGAAGCACTCGCGTCGCAACCGGGTCGGTTGGCAGAAACGTGGAAGTCAACGACGACGAGCTCGGCTTTATCGCCTCCGATGAACTAAACCCGCAAAAGGCCAGGTTACTTTTATCGTTGGCGCTCTTAAAGCAACAGTCCAAGACTGACTTGCAGACCTTGTTTACTACTTACTGAGGCGCACCCGCGCATGATCTGGATCGAGCTGATTATTCTCTTAGCCTGTATTGTTATCGGTGCGCGTCTGGGCGGGATTGCGCTGGGTGCGCTGGCCGGGGTCGGTTTACTCATCTTCGTTTTCCTCTTTGGACTGCCGCCCGGTGGTCCACCGCAGGCTGTTTTGGGAATGATCATCGCCGTGATCACTGCGTTGGCCACGATGCAGGCCGCAGGCGGACTCGACTACCTCGTATCAGTCGCGGAAAAGGTCATGCGAAAACGGCCGCAGTACATCACGTTTGTGGCGCCCATCGTTACCTACCTGCTGGTTTTAGCGTCCGGCACCGCCCACGTGATCTACGCATTGCTGCCCGTGATCGCCGAGGTTTCGCGCAACGGCAAGATCAGGCCCGAGCGTCCGCTATCGATGAGCGTGATCGCCGGGTTTCAGGGCGTGATCGCCTCGCCGATCTCCGCCGCGACAGTCGCGATGCTCGGCTTTTTGCTGGCGCAAGGAATTTCGTTGCCGCGCCTTTTGGCAATCACGATACCCTCAACGTTTCTCGGCGTGGTGATCGGGTCGCTGTCGGTGGCGTGGCGCGGAAAAGACCTGGACGCGGACTCGGAATATCAGAACCGGCTTGCGACCGGCAAAGTAAAAATGCCGCAGGAGTCAACGCCGATCGACAATCTTTTTCGCGCCCGTGGCTCAATGTTGCTTTTCCTGCTTGGCATTGTCCTCGTCGTGCTCATCGGAATCTTCCCGAACTTGCGGCCCGCATACGAGGTGGTTGGAGCGGGCGTTACTGAAACTGATCAAGTCAGCATGGGCATGGCGATTATGATCGTTATGATCGCGATAGCCGGACTAATCATGGTTGTCTTCAAGGCTTCACCAGAGGCGGCGTTGAAAGGAACAATCATGCGCAGCGGTATCACCGCGATCATTTGCATCCTCGGGATTTCCTGGTTGGGCTCGTCGTTCTTTGAAGGCAATCGAAACTTCATCGTCGGCGGCATTTCGAGTGTCTTGCAAGTCTATCCGTGGACGTTTGCGATCGGGCTGTTTGCGCTGTCAACGATGCTTTTCAGTCAGGCTGCGACTGTTGCCATCCTGATGCCGGTTGGTGTGGCGCTGAAGTTACCCGCCGTAACCCTCGCGGCGCTGTATCCGGCGGTAAATGGAATCTTTTTTCTGCCTACTTACGGGACGTTGCTGGCTGCCGTTTCTTTCGACCAGACGGGCACCACGAAGATCGGAAAGTATCTGCTCAATCACAGTTTCATGCTGCCCGGGATGGTCACCATTATCTCCACGATTGCCATTGCCCTCTTGCTGAGTTACGTCGTGAGCTAAGGCGCCGACTATGGAAGTAAACACACCGCTCGATCCATTTCCACTCTGGACCATCCTGCCTCTTACTGTCGGGCTGGCGCTGTTGTCAGTCGAGCTGGGTTATCGACTCGCACGTAACCGGCAATTGCGTGCGCAGGAGGAAAAAGAGTCGCAGGTGGGTGGCATGGTAGGCGCAACGCTGGGTTTGCTGGCATTCATGTTGGCTTTCACCTTCGGGCTTGCAGGCTCTCGGTTTGAGGATCGACGTCAGATTGTATTGGCTGAGGCAAATGCGATCGGCACGACCTATCTTCGCACCTCGATGATTCCCGAGCCGATGCGCACCGAAGCGCGAAACCTGCTGCGCGAATACGTCGCCGTCCGGCTCGAGGGAGTTCAGCAACCGGGTAAACTACAACAGTCCATTGCGAGATCGGAGGAACTGCAAAATCGTCTTTGGGCGCAAGCCGTCGCCGCTACGGAAAGAGAACGTTCACCGATGACAGCACTGTTCGTGCAGTCGCTCAACGAAGTGATCGACTTGCACGCGACGCGGATCATGGCAGGACTGCGAAGCCGTGTGCCCGGAGTCATATGGATTGTTCTTTACCTGTTGGGGTTCTTGTCGATGGTTATCCTTGGTTATCACGCCGGCCTGGCGAATAGCAAACGTCCTGTTGCTGCGGTTGCCCTCATACTCGGCTTCTCGCTAGTGCTGGTCTTGATAGCCGATCTCGATCGGCCGGGTCAGGGAATGCTTAAGGTGAGTCAACAATCGATGATCGATCTGCGGGAGTCGATGCAGTAAAGCCACACGGCTTAAGTCAGAAAACGTGAGGCACGCGAACCGACCGGAATCGTCAGCAGTGGCGTAGCGCAGTTCCGCAAAACTCTTTCACTGTGACTACCGCGCAAGCCGTCGAGAAATCCGTTGCGGCCGTCAGTTGACATCACGATCAGATCAGCGGCGAGACTTTTCGCTGTCTGGACTATGCCTTCGATGACATCGCCTGTTAGCAGTTCTTTCTTCCAGCTCCAGCCCGCCACTTCAGGAAAACGCAACGCCGGCATCGTATTCGCTTCGCCAACGTGCAAGACCGTAAACGTTCCTTGCGAAGAGTGAAACTTGCGAACAAATCGCGCTGCCGCGTTCAATGCCGGTTCAGCCCGCGGTGTGCGAGCAATCGGGATGAGTATCTCGTTCAACTTAACCGAACCATCGCGGTCAGACACAAAGCCCTTCGCATTACCCGGGATCAATAGAGTCATTTGACCGGCCTTCTGCGTGACCGGCGCTGACACTGACTTGCCGAGCCAGCGAACCGGACCGCCACGCTGACTCGTCGCCAACACGATCAGGTCGGCAGGATGATGTTCCAGGTACCGCAGCACCGCCTCGACCGGCGCTCCCTCATTCGCGACCACCTTGCTGGCGGCGACACCAATTTCCGCTACCGCGGATTTCGGACTTCCCTTGGGTAGCACTCCCCAACGTTCAAGAGTCTCGCGTATTCCCGGAAAGTCGGACCATTGCGACGTCGTATCTTTCAAAACGTGTAACAGCGTCAGCCTGGATCTGGCGGCCATCGCCACCTTGAGCGCGTGATGAAAAGCGATCAGGCTGCTTTCTGAAAAATCAGTAGGATGCAGCACATTCTCGATGATGGAAAATCCAGGTCCGGTTGTTTGCGACATAACTTCCGGTGAATTTAGGCGACCTCAGCGACTTGCCGCTACTGTCACTTCTGACAGGTACGTTCGCGGCATGCTCGCCATAACATCGTGTCGACAATTGCTGCCTGGGAGGCGCGGAGGGCGATATATGTCTACAGTGGGGCAGGTAGTTTCTCACATCACTGAAGCTGGACCACCACTACCGAAAACACCTCTGAGCCGCTTCCTGCGAAGTCCGATGAACTGGCTGCTGCTGTTCATCCCGATTACCGTCGGTCTCGAGCATCTGGCCCATGTCTCCGCGCCGGTTCTCTTTTTCCTCGCGGCTTTCGCAATTGTTCCGATTGCCGCACAGATTGTCGGTGCAACCGAACAGCTCGCCACTCGGACGGGCGATGCTGTGGGCGGCCTGCTGAACGCCACTTTCGGCAATGCTCCGGAATTGATCATCGCTTTCGTAGCTCTCAAGGCAGGTTATCTTGAGATGGTGCGAGCGTCGCTTGTCGGCGCCATACTTTCCAATCTAACGCTCGCCCTCGGAGTAGCTTTTCTGCTGGGCGGCCTGCGTTTTCACGTCCAGCGTTTTAATCCGACTGCCGCACGCGCCTACAGCACCATGATGTTTTTAGCGGCGGTAAGCATGACGGTGCCAAGTGCTTTTAGTCGCGTGATTGCGCCTAACGAAGTCATCCGCCAGGAACAGTTACTTAATATCGGCATCGCGATACTGTTGCTGATTGCTTATGGCCTCTACATTCTGTTTTCACTGCGCACGCACACGGCTGCATTTGCCAGCGTCGAGAGCAACGAGGAAGCCCATCACGAAGAACATTGGTCCGTACCGCGCGCGGTTATCACGCTGCTGGCGGCGTCAGTGCTGGCGGCCTGGATGAGCGAGATTCTTGTCGGCGCCGCTGAAGAAACCGGCAAAGCACTCGGCATGTCGCAGTTGTTCATCGGCATTGTATTCGTAGCCATCGTCGGCGGCGCCGCCGAGAGCGGATCCGCGATAGCTATGGCGCGGAAAAACAAGATGGATTTGTCAGTCGGAATAGCCTCGGGAAGTTGCATTCAAATCGCGTTGTTCGTGGCCCCGATACTTGTCCTCGCGAGTTATTTCGTGGCCCCGCAACCATTAGAACTCGCATTCGGCCGGGCCGAAATCGGTTCGTTGTTTATTGCGGTGATGATTGGCGCGCTCGTCAGCGGGGATGGAGAATCGAACTGGTACAAAGGGGTCCAACTGATCACTGTCTACGCGATCATCGCGATGATGTTCTATCTCATGCCCCAGCTAACGAGTTAGGGTCGAGTGATGGCCCACTGACCTGTCAATACTGACAGTTAACCACTCGCTGCCCCGTCAATAAACTAAAACCCGACGCCCCGAAATACGTGGACGAAAGGAACCTGTTATGAAGCGACTGTTGACGCTGGCGACTCTGATTTTGATTTCGACGATTACGGCCCTGGCTCAGGACGACTACAAGAGGTTCGAATTCTTCGGCGGCTATTCCGCACTCTACCTCGATAATCTCGCGGGAGATACATCTAGCCCGGCAATCAACGATGTGCTTGGCGAAAAGCAAAACCTGCGTGGGTTCAACCTGGCCGCCGGCTACAACTTTCACAAGTATGTCGGGGCCAAGTTCGACTATTCGCTCCATATGCGTGAGGACAATTTCACGCGACCGCTCGGGAGCGGGACGATAGATACAACGCTGCAAAATTTCCTCGGCGGCATTCAGATCAAAAACAATTCCGAGGATGGTCCAACATTCAAGCCCTTTGGGCATGCGCTTTTCGGCGTCGCGGTTCAGAAAGTCGACGTCGATAGCCCGCAGCTACCCGCACTCTTCGGCATCAGCGACTTTTCTACTAATGAGACCAGCTTCTCGATGGCATTTGGCGGCGGGCTCGACATCAAGCTGAATAAGAGATTCGACCTGCGCGTGGTGCAGATCGATTGGAACATCATCAAGCGCGGCGATCAGGAGACAGGAATCGTGCTGGTGCCAACTCCTTTTCAAACTGTGGGATCACCGTTCGTCATACCGGGCACGCGCCAGGACAATCTGCGTTTAGGTATCGGCATCGTGATCCATTAACGAGCTTTCAGCGGGCCTCACCCCCTTCCCCCGTTTAGTCACATAAGACCAAAAAACATTTTAGGTTTGCGCTTTGTAGCGCGGCCGCTCGATTCCCAGCTTGCGCATCTTCGAGCGCAGCGTGCTGGGGTGCAGGTTCAGCAACTCTGCGGCGCCGCCCGGGCCTTCCAGTTTCCAGTGGACGTTCTTCAGCGTGCGCACGATGAGATTGTATTCAGTTTGTTCGAGGGTTTCGTTTACCAATCCCGGGTCAGCGAAGACGTCGTGCCTTGCGGTTTGTTTTTGAAGGGCAAGTTCCAGGGCTTGTGACTGTAGATCGTCGATCAAACGCAGTTTTGGTCCGTGGCTGACTATCACTGCTCGCTCGATCACGTTCCGCAGTTCACGGATGTTGCCGGGCCAGGGATAGTTTCTCAGTTTTTCCATCGTGTCGTGAGGGAGGGCTTCGATCGTTTTGCCGAGTTTCTGGCTTAAGACTTTTACCAGATGACTAACGAGTATCGGTATGTCTTCCTTTCGCTCACGCAGGGGCGGTAGCGTAATCGGAAAAATATTCAGACGGTAATAGAGGTCGGAACGAAAAGTACCCTTCCGCACTTCCTCTTCGAGATTGCGGTTCGTGGCCGCCATCACGCGAACATCCACTTTAATCGTGTGACTCCCGCCGACGCGCTCGAACTCACCTTCTTCGAGTACGCGTAATAGCTTGGCTTGTAAATCAAGCGGGAGCTCGCCAACTTCATCAAGAAAGAGAGTCCCGCGATTGGCGATCTCGAAACGTCCGATGCGCCGAACGTCGGCCCCGGTAAAGGCGCCTTTCTCGTGTCCGAACAATTCACTCTCGATCAGTGAACCCGGTAAAGCAGCACAGTTCACTTTAACCAGCGTATGATCGCGACGTGGGCTAAGGCGATGGATCGCATGGGCCAGCAGCTCCTTGCCGGTGCCTGTTTCACCGAGGATTGTCACCGTGGTCTCGAGCGGCGCCACTTGTTCGGCCTGGCGCAAAACGCGTCGCAGCGGCTCACTGTTGCCGATGATTTCGCCAAAATTACTGGCGACGCGAATCTCCTCCTGTAAATAGATGTTTTCCTCGTGCAGTTTGTCCTTCAAACGCTGAACTTCATCCAACGCAGTTCTTAACGATTCTTCCGCTTCTTTATGTTCGGTGATGTCACGCACAATCGCGAGGATGTTGTCGCCGTTGCATTTAACCATCGACGCTTCGAACACCCGCGAACCTTCAGACAGCGGCAGTATGTATTCCATGAGAACCGGTTCATCCGTCTCGAACACCCGCGCGAAACTGCGTGAGAAACTCGCGGCGATCTCCGCCGGTAACACTTCCGCTACGTTCTTGCCGAGAAACTCATCGGGAGACTTCAACAAAAATTCTTTATTGTGCGCGTGAAAATCCAAATAAGTTCCTTCGCGATCTAGCAAGAACATGACATCGGGTATGGCATTGAGGATGGCGCGGTTCCGTTCTTCGCTGGCGTGAAGAGCCGCTTCGCGCCGTTGCAAATCGGCGCGCGCGTGTGCCTGTTCCAATTCCCAGGGCAGTTGATAGAGATAGCCAGGGCGCTTTACGAGATAGCTTGAAGCTCCGAGCTTGAGCCCTCGTCGTGCCAACTCTTCGTCAGCTTCGTTACAGATCAGCACCACCGGCGTTTCCTGCTTATCGAGATTCAATTCCCGCAACAGGTGCAGCGCGTTCGTCTCGGCGAGTTGAAGATTCAAAAGCACGGCATCATAACGGGCCGCGTGATGTCGCCACCTTTCAGGGGTTTCCGGTACGACCGTAACAACGTCAAGGTTGATGTAATCGGCATGAATCGACAGATGGCGGCGCGTTTGCTCGATGTCAACGATATTGTCCTCTGCGTAAAGCACCTGCAACGGATTTGCGCGTCGCGCAGCGTCAGCACGATAGTGAGTGAAAGCGCTCTCGAGTATGAGTGGCAGCTTGTCAAGATAACCCTTGCGTTTGACAACGTAATCATCGGCCCGAGCCTTGAGTGCGGCGACGGCAGTTTCTTCATCACCCAGGCCGGTGACGATGACGACTGCGACAGGTACAGAGTTTTCGCGGATGTGGTTGAGTAACGTCAGCCCGTCGCCGTCGCGCAGGTTCATGTCAGTAAGCAACAGATCGATCGGTTCAGAACCGATCCGCTCCAAACGCGCATGCGCTTCCCGGATTCCGGAGACGGTTTCAAAAACCAGATGCGGC
>Ga0114129_10011583_pt1 | contig 12556 bp, 13 predicted proteins | sample RhiMetdeltSRZDD1_FD_80071 | JGI IMG/M metagenome (GOLD analysis project Ga0114129, IMG submission 80071) | Populus rhizosphere microbial communities from Tennessee, USA - Rhizosphere MetaG P. deltoides SRZDD1 (version 2) (version 2) | ecosystem: Host-associated > Plants > Roots > Rhizosphere >...
GCGATCGGCTGGAGCTCTCGGCCAAGGTGGAAGTTCAGGGTCGCGATCACCGGGCGGCGGTGGAGGCGCGCCGCCGCGAGCGCGTGCCGCAGCATTCCGGGCGAAGCGAGCCGGGCGCCGTCGATGAACACGCCGACGAGCGGGGCGACGGCCTCGGAAAGACCCAGGTTCGCGGCCGCGGCCGGGGACGGAGAGGGTCGCTCGGCCTCGAGCAGCCGGACGCGCGCGCCGAATGCGTCGCACAGACGCTCGTCGAGCGGCTCGGGGGAGCCGTTGTCCACGACCAGCAGCTCGTATTGCTCGGCCTCGACCCCCTGCTGAACCTCGGGCGACAGGGAGCGAAGCGTCCGCGGCAGCTCGCGCCGCATGTCGTAGGCAACGACGACAATTGAGAGCTCCGGCAGCGGATCACCGAGCTCGTCGGTCACCCGAGCGCCTGCTCGACGCGGGCGACCAGTCGCGAGCGAACCTCGGCCTGGACGTCGGGGTAGTGCACCGGATACAGAGCCATCGAGGGGACCACGTCGATCTCGATCGATGCGCTTCCGGGACTTTGATGCTGCTCCAGCTCGAAGGCCTCCGGGGGATCCTTGTCTCCGAGCAGTATCCAGGTCGAGGCTCGCTCGGCCAGTCCGGCGAACACCTGGTGTACCTCAGGCTCCACCCGGGCGCCGTCGCCGGCCGCCGGGGACTCGCCACGCTTTACACGCGTGAGCCGGTCGCGCCAGGTGAGCCGTTCCTCCTCCTTCGCGGAGCGCAGGTACGGAACCACCAGGAACAGCTGGGTCGTGCTCGACTCCGCCGCCGCCACCGCGATGGCGAGCCGCCCGCCGTAGCAGGACCCCGCCACGAAGAGCTCCCGAGTGTCGACCCGCTCGCGGAACCACGCCGCCGATTCGAGCACGAGCCGGCTATCCGTCTCGACTTTCCAGCGAACCCCGCCTCGATCCCGGGCGACCATGTAGCTCTCGCCGTCGCCGGCGTAGTCCACCCGCAGGACGACGACCCCGAGCCCCGCGAGCCGCCGCGCGATGTCCGTCCACACCGCGTTGATGCCGGCGCGCCCGCCGCGGCTTCCGCCCTGCAGAAGCAGCATCGCCGCTCGGACCGCTCCGGCGGGCTCCGTGACGATCCCGCCGACAGGACCCAGCGAGGTGGGGACGATCACGGGATGGTCGCGCGCCGTCACTGTCATCCGCTGCGACCGAGTACCTCGATCCGCCCGTCCGAGTAGTCGGCGCGCATCGAGCTGCGGCGCAGCTTGCCGCTCGTGGTCTTCTCGACCGTCCCCCGCGGCACCACGACCACCTCGCCCGGCAGAACGCCCACGGCGGTCGCCACGCTCTTGCGCACCGCGCGCGCGAGCCCGGTGAGATCGCGCTCGTCGCTCGGCTCGACGAGCAACACCATCTGCTCGGTCACGTCGTTGCTGAACGCAGCGCAGCGGCCGGGACGCACGCCGTCGACCGCACCCGCCGCCCACTCGAAGTCCTCGGGGTAGTAGTTCTGGCCGAGCACGATGACCATGTCCTTCAGACGGCCGGTCATGAACAGCTCGCCCTCGGCGAGATACCCGAGGTCGCCGGTGCGCAGCCAGCCGTCCACGAACGGGTCGGGCGCGCCGCGACCCACGTAGCCCTGCATGAGCGACGGGCCGCGGATCTGCACCTCGCCGATGTGCCGCTCCGGCAGCTCGCCGTCCGGACCCATGATGCGAAGCTCCGTACTGCTCCCGTGGGTCCCGCATGAGGTGAGCACGCGCGCCGGCCCGTCGCCCGCGGGCTCGGCCCTGCCCTCGCTAAGCGCCTCCACGCTCACCCGCTCCATCCACAGGCCCGCACCGACCGGGGTCGTCGTCACGGCGAGCACCGCCTCGGCGAGGCCGTAGGAAGAGCCGAGCGCCTCGGAGCGGAAGCGCACGCCGTCGCTCCCCTGGAGCAGGCGCTCGGCGACGGTCGGGTCGACGCCCTCGGCCCCGAAGATCGCCACCTCGACGTGCCTGAGGTCGATCCGCTCACCGCGGCGGGCCACCGCCCGGAGGGCGGCGCCGTAGCTCGACGAGGGCGCCCCCGTCACCGTCGTCTCGGTGCTCGCGAGGAGTCGAAGCCACTCCCCCGGATCGCTCGCGAAGCGCTCCGTCGGGAGGTGGTGGGTCGTGGTGCCCCACACCGGAGCCGAGATGACCCCGTTGGAGAACAGGCCCATGTCGTGGAAATACGGCGTCCAGTTCAAGCTCGTCCTCGCACCGTCGTCCGTCTCCCACAGCCGCCGGAGGAACTCGAGCTGCGCCCTCACGGCCGCGTGGGTGATCAGGGCGCCCTTCGGCTCCGCGGTGCTACCGGACGTCATCTGGATCACGGCCGGGTCCTCCGTGCGCGGCAGCGACAGGCGCTCCGCGCCGGCGGCTGCATCGGAGTCCCACGGGTGTGCGACGCCCTCGGGCAGCAGGGACGCGAGGTTCGGATCGACCAGCACGCGGTTGCAGTCGACCGCCTCCAGAATCCGGCGCGTCCGCTCGGCGATGAGGTCAGGTGACCGCAGACGGAGCGGTATGGGGACCGGGACGAGGACGGCGCCCGCGAGCCATGTTGCGAACGCCGCGACCACCCACTCGGGTCGATTCGCCCCGAACACCCCGACCCGGTCTCCAGGGGCCACGCCGCGGGCGGCGAGCTGGCCCGCTGCGCGCACCGCGCGCTCCGCGAGCTCGCCGCACGACATGCGCACGGTCCCCTCCTCGAGGTGGAACACGTACTCGCCCTCGCCACGCTCGGCCGCCCGCAGCAGGCAGTCCGCGATCGTGTCCCCGAGAGCCCGCATCACCGTGGTCCGCTGCGTCCGAGCGTCTCGACTCGCCCGTTCGAGTAGGCGGCGCGCATGAAGCTGCGGCGCAGCTTGCCGCTGGTCGTCTTCTCGATCGTGCCGCGCGGAACGACGGCAACCTCGGCCGGCATGACGCCCACGGCGTCGGACACGCGCTCGCGCACCGAGCGCGCGAGCGCGAGATAGTCGCGCTCGTCGCTCGGCTCGACGAGCAGCACCAGGCGCTCGCTCACGTCGTCGCCGAACGCGACGCAGCGGCCCGGACGCACGCCCTCGAGCCCGCCGGCCGCCCACTCGAAGTCCTCGGGGTAGTAGTTCTGCCCCAGCACGATCACCATGTCCTTCAGCCGGCCCGCGATGAACAGCTCGCCGTCGGCGAGATAGCCGAGGTCACCGGTGCGCAGCCAGCCGTCCACGAACGGGTCGGGCGCGTCGGCGCCGACGTAGCGCTCCATCAACGACGGGCCCTGGATCTGCACCTCGCCGACATGCCGCTCCGGCAGCACCCCCTCCGGCCCCGCGATCCGAAGCTCCACGTGGTCACCCCCGCGCCCGCAGGAAGCGAGGATGCGCGCCGGCCGCTCGCCGGCCGGCTCGGCCCGGAGCTGGCTGAGCGCGTCGAGGCTAAGCCGCTCCAGCCGCAGCCCCGCTCCGACCGGGCTGATCGTGACCGCGAGCACGGCCTCCGCGAGGCCGTACGACGAGCCGAGCGCCTCGGGCCTGAAGCGCACGCCAGCGCTGCCTTGGACCATGCGCTCCGCAACGCCCGGGTCCACGCTCTCCGCTCCGAACAGCACCACCTCGACGTGGCTGAGGTCGATCCGCTCGCCGCGGCCGGCCGTCGCGCGGAGGGCGGCGCCGTACGCCGATGACGGCGCCGCCGTCATCGTTGCTCCAGTGCTGCTGAGCAGGCGGAACCACTCCGCCGGATCGCGCGCGAAGAGCTCCGTGGGGAGCTGGTGGGTCGTCGTTCCCCAGACGCCGGCGGAAATCACGCCGTTCAGGAAGAGGCCGAGGTCGTGGAAGTAGGGCGTCCAGTTCAGGCTCGTCCGCCGGCCATCCTCCCCCTCCCAAAGACGGCGGCCGAGAAACTCGAGCTGGGCCATCGTGGCCGCGTGAGTGACCAGCGCGCCCTTCGGGTTCGCGGTGCTGCCGGACGTGGGCTGGAGGACCGCCGCGCTCTCGCCGGAGGGAAGCGGCGGCGGTTCCGCGCTGGCGTCCCCGTCGGCGTCCCAACTCATCGCCAGCTCCTCCGGCACGAGCGCAGCGAGCTCCGGGTGCACGAGCACACGCCGGCAGTCGGCCATCTCCAGCAGGCGAGCGTTCGCCTGGGCCAGCAGCTGCCGCGCCCGCACGCGGATCGGCTTCGGAATCGGAACGACCGTGGCACCCGCGAGCCAGGTGGCGAACGCCGCGATCACCCACTCGGGACGGTTCGGCCCGAACACCCCGATGCGATCTCCGGGAGTCACGCCCTGGGCCGCGAGCCGCCGCGCCCCATGCAGCGCCCTCTCCGCAAGCTCTGCAGACGACAGGCGCACGAGGCCGTCCTCGAGATGGAACACGTACTCGCCCTCGCCGCGCTCAGCCGTCCGCAAGAGGCACTCGGCGAGGGTATCCGGCAGGGTCTGCACGGTCGTCATCGTCGCGCCTCCACGTAGGCCGCGAGCGTTCGAATGTCCTTGAAGTTCTCGGCCACCATGTCGTCGTCGCTCAGCTCCAGGCCGTAGACCTCGCCGATGAAGGTGGCGAGCCGCTCTTGACCCAGGGAGTCGACCTCGCCCGCCGCGAGCGGATCCTCGCCGTGGAAGGGCCGCTCGAGCAGCTCGTCGAGAATGAAGCCGCGCAAGCGGCGCTCGACCCTGCGTCGGCGCAGCGGCGCCGCGATCGCCGGCACGCGCGCCATCAGGCCGCCGCCGCGCCGGTCGTCTGTCTGAGCCACCGCACCGCGGCCTGCGTCAGCTCCGGGTGGTCCTTGCCGCCGAAGCTCCAGGTGCCCGGCACGGTCACGAGCTCGGCGTCCGCCGGCAGCTCGGGGGTCGGGTCGGGAGCCTCGTGACACACCACCGTCTTCGTGCCGTCGAACCCGCGCAGCGCCCTGGCCACCGCCTCGTCCTCCTCCGCGGCGGAATCGAGGATCCTGCGCGGCAGCGGATAACCGAAGGCGAACGTCTCGGACGAGCCCGTTCCGAGTGTCACGCGCCTGGCCACTCGCTCGAGTTCGCGGAAGTATGCGCCAGGCCGCAGGGCCGGCTGAACCATGAGCAGCCCGTCCGCCCCGGCGCGGGCGCCCGCGAGGCACGCGACGGACGCTCCGATGCTGAAGCCCGCGAGCAGCCAGCTCGCCGCGGGCTGCCTCGAGCCGGCCTCCGCCAGCGCGGCGGCGGCGCCGTCCGCCAGCGCCTCCATGGTCACCGACGCGAGATCACCTCGGCTGTCGCCGTAGCCGGGATAGTGGAACACGAGGCCGACTCCGCCGAGCTCGGCCATCGCAAGCGCCAGCGCGTGTGTGAGGCGGTCGCTGCGGTCGGCCTCGGCTCCCCACGACGAGCACGCCACGAGTCCCTGAGACGCGTCCGTCACGCCCGTGGCGGCGTAGAGCGAGCCGTGCAGCTCGCATCCCGCTCCCTCGAAGAAGAAGACCTCGCGCCGCACGTGGTCGTCGGCCCAGGTGCGCTCGTCGTCCCAACGGCTCACGACGTGTACCCGAATCGCTCGAGGGCCGGTTCTCCCGCCGCGGTGATCCGCTCCAGCTCCTCTGGGTCGGCGTCCCGCCAGCGGCCGAGGGTTGGGGGCCGCTCCACCGCGGCCGCGGCCGCGCCGATCAGTTCCGCGGACGGCTCGCGGTCGAGCATGAAACGGAGCAGTTCGCGCGCCACATCCCGAGGATGCTCACACAGATCCTCGAGGCGCACGCGCAGGTACGCCTCGCCCTGTCTCTCACCGTGATCGGCTGCGAGCTCGTTCACCTGCGCCCAGACGGCGATCGTGCCCACGGACATGGGAGCTTCAAGCGTGGCCTGATCGAGCAGCGTCGACTGTCCCATCGAGAGCCGAGGATTGACGTTCCTGGCGAGGTTCGGCAGCGAGCCGCGGAGCTTCATGGCGATGTCGCGCCCATCGCGGAGGACGTGCACGAAGCGCATCGCCGGGAGCTCTTCGTAGAGGAGGGGCATGAAGCAGATGCTGCGAGGCGCCTTCCAGCCCCAGAGGCCCTCGCGGTCCGCCGGCGCGGCGTGCCCGTCGACGAAGGCTCGGAGATCCTCGTTCATCTGGACGCGCGCGGGGGCGGGCGTCCCGGTCGCCCAGCTCTCCATGTACTCGTCGACCCAGCGGTTGGCGAACCCCAGGAACTCGCTCGCGTCCAGCGCTTGGCTGAGCTTCGCGCCGATGTGGCCGCCGGCCAGTCGCAGAATGCTCGCGAACACGCGCGTGCCGGAGCCCGGCATGCCGCCGATCACGACTGCCCCTGGCCGCGCGCGAGCCGCTCTCAACGATCCGTGGGAGAGATCCGGGTGGGAAAGCCGCTCGCCTCGAAGTGCTCGGCGATCGGCTCGAGCAGGCTCTCCAGGGTCCACGCGCGCGGATCGAGTTGCGCCACCGGCGCCGACACGCCCGTCGGGCCCAGCCTCGCCGCGAGCTGCGCGCTTCCGGCCAGAACGAGGTCGTAGTGCCCGGCCTCGATCTCGCTCAGCTCGTCGAAGCGGCTCACGCACCAGAGCACGTTGAACTGGGCCGGAGCCGGCGCGAACCGGAGCTCACCGCGGAGGTGTACGGCGATGTCGTAGTTGAGCCAGCGCAGGTCCTCGAATTCGTCTTCCGCGCGGACCACGAGCGCGCGCCGGCCGGCCCCGACCAGGGCCTCGTGCGCCTCATGCGCCAGAGCGGAGACGTCGTCGCCGGCCTTCAGGCACAACCCCGGCGCCAGGACCTCCTCGCGGCTCGAAGACGCGGGTCGCGGCTCCTTCGGCGTCTCCGCCCACCTCTCTGCCTGCTCCAGCAGATCGAGGTCGTGCTCGCGGCGGATGCGCGGGCCCCAGCGCTCCCACAGCAAGCGGCGGTTCCGAAGCTGCCTGTCAAGCAGCAGCTCGCGCCCCGCGCTCCGGCGGGTGGAGCCCGGCTGGTGGACGACCACGGAGCGCCCACTGCAGACGACCTCCTTGCCCGCGGCTCGGACCTTGAGGCTGAAGTCGATGTCCTCCGCGCCGTACACGTAGCCGTGCGTGAACCCGCCGACGCGGTCGAAGAGCTCCTTCTCGACGAGAAGGCACGCCGCCGCCACGGCCGCGCCGGGGTCGTCGTCGCCCAACTGGCCGTCGAGCGGCTCGTCGCCATAGCCGCGCAGGACCGGACGCACGAGCCCGTCCTCGTCGCGGAACCTCATGCCGCGATGCTGCACCAGATAACCGTACTCCGCCGCCGCGGTCCTCTCGTCGCGGTAGACGAGCGTCGCGGCGACCGTCCCGGCGTCCCAGCGGCGCTGCGCGCCCACGAGCTCCCGCAACCAGCCGTCCTCGAACGGCGTCACGTCGTTGTTCGCGAACAGCAGCAGTTCGCCCGCCGCGGCACGCGCTCCCTCGTTGTTCGCATCCGAGAAGCTCTCGTTGTGCGCGTTGGTCACGATCGAGACCGGGAACGGCGTTTGTGCCGCTCTCGCGAACGCGATCGAGTCGTCCGTGGAGCCGTTGTCGACCAGGATCAGCTCGAGCCGTGGGTAGTCGGTGTGCTCGCAGAGGCCGGTGATCAGCGTGCGCAGGTGGTCCGCTCCGTCCCGGTTCAGCGCGATCACTGAGACGAGCGGCCAGTCCGCCAACTCCGGCGGCGGGCCCAGTCGGCGCCGGATCGCGCCTGCAAGCGCCTCGGTGTCGGCATCTCGAGCGATCGGCTGAGGCTATAGCCCGTCGTAGAGCGCCACGAGACGCTCCTTCTCGATCTCCCAGCGGAGCTGGACCGCCGCGTCTCGCAGGCGCGCCTGGACCTCGGGGTCGCCCCGCCGGGCCAGTGCGACGTTGATTGCGGCTGCGATCTCCTTCGGCTGCGCCGGATCGGTGGTCCAGCCGACGCCATAGCCCGCGACGAGGCGCTCGAGCTCCGGGAGCCGGCTGACCACGACGGGAACCTCCGCCGCCACGTAGTCGAACACCTTGTTGGGAAGGGCGAGCCGGTGGTTCTCGCAGTCGTCCTGGAGCAGCGACACGCCGACGTCGGCCTCCCGGGTATGTGCCAACAGCTCATCGACCGGCACGCTGGGCAGAAAGTGAACTCGCTCCGCCACGCCCTCGTCGGCGGCCAGGCGCCTCAGCCGCTCGGTGTAGCCGGGATCGCCCTCGTCACCGAGAAAGGCCAGATGGGCATCCGGCACGTCGGGGATCGCGCGAATCAGCTGCTCGCAGCCGCGGCTGCGCGCGCACGCTCCCTGGTGGAGCACGAGCGGCGCGTCGCCGATCTCGAGCCGAGCTCGCAGCCCGCCTCGTCCGCGCTGTCCCGCCAGCTCCGGGAGGTTGCGCACCACCGTGGGCCGCGTGCGCAGGCCGTGAAGCGAGACCAGGCGGTCGGCGATCCCGTCCGACACGGTGATCACCGCGTCGCAGCGGCGGATGACGGTCCGTTCCAGCACGCGCACGAACCAGGCCCAGAGGCGCTCTCTGTACGGCACTCCGGTGGCGAGCTCGTGCGAGTCGTACACCAGCCGTGCTCCGCTGGCCCGGGCGGCGACGAGGGCGGGCGCGAGCATCGCGGCATCGTGAGCGTGGACGGCGTCGGGTCTCGTTCGGGACGCCACGCGGATGAATCCGCCGAACATGCGCAGCCGGTGCGTGCGCAGGGGCAGTCGGCCCAGCGCTCGCGGCGGGAGGGCGGGCACCACGGCGTAGCCGTCGTCGGGCGAGGGGCCGAGCGTCCGTGGGAGGTGGGCCACCGTGACCGTGTGACCCGCCTCAGCGAGCGCCCTCGCCTCGCGGCGCACTCGCGAATCGAACTCGACGCTCTTATGCAGCAACATGCAGACCCTCATGCGGAGGCCCAGTAGGGAAGCAGGTCCAGAGCGGGTGCGGCGGGCCTATGCCTCCTACGGCCGCAGCCAGCGCCGGCGCCGCGCCTGGGCCGCGGACAACCGGGGCAACATCGCCGCGCGAGCCGAGCTCCTGAGCGCGTGCTGGGAGCTGGTGGGTGCGCAGCTCGCAGACGGCGCCGAGGTGCTCGACGCCGGCTGCGGAACCGGCTTCTGGCTGCGCTCGTTCGTGGAGCGCGGCGTCTCGCCCGGGCGGCTGCACGGCATCGAGCTGCTCCCGGAGCGCCTCGCTGCCAGCCGAGACGCACTTCCGGCCGCGGTGCAGCTGCGCCAGGGCGACGTTCGCCGGCTGCCGTACGACGACGCCTCGTTCGACGTGGTGCTGCTGTTCACGGTGCTCTCCTCGCTCGGCGGGCCGCAGGACGTAGGCATGGCTCTCCGCGAAGCCGGACGGGTGATGCGCCCGGACGCCACCCTGCTCATCTACGAGCCGCGCTACCCGAACCCGCTCAACCGGCATACCGCCCGGATCCCGGTCGGGCTCGTGCGCGAAGCGCTGGGGCCCGTGGAGGAGCGGCCGGTGACCGTGTGGCCGCCGGTTGCCCGCCGCCTCGGCCGCTTCACCGAACCCGTGTACCGGCGTCTGGCAGGCCGGCGCTGGGCGACTTCGCACCGGCTGCTGGCCTACCGCAACCGGTCGCCGAAACTCTCGCTCGGCTAGCGGGTTTGGCGAGCGTGCGTCGGGTTGGAATCCTCTGCCTGTGGCTGACCGTGGCGGGCGCCGCAATGGCGCCTGTCGTTGGCGGATCCCAGGCCTCCGCTGCCACTCGCAAGGCGATCTGGGGCTCGACGACGATGCCGGACGGCTCCTCCGCGTTCCCGGTCTACCGGAGGCTCGGCGTGAAGGTGTTCCAGTACCAGCTGCGCTGGGACCGGACGGCGCCGACCAAGCCGGCGGATCCCACGAACCCGAACGATCCGGCGTACCAGTGGCCCGCGGACGTCGACCGCGCCGTGCAGGAGGCGGGCGCCAACGGAATCGGCGTCATGCTGATGGTCAAGGGCAGCCCGCGCTGGGCCAACGGCGGGCGGCCCCCGAACTGGGTGCCGAGGGCCTCCGCCTACGCGGACTTCCTGGTGGCGGCCACGCGCCGCTACTCGTCCGTCCGGCGCTGGATGGTCTGGGGAGAGCCGTCACGACGCGCAAGCTTCCGGCCCCTGCCTTCCGGAAAGCCGACCGGGCCGCGGCTTTACGCTCGCCTGCTGGATCGGGCGTATGTCGCGCTCAAGCGGCAAAGCCGGCGCAACGTGGTGATCGGCGGGGGCACGTTCACCGTGGGCGACGTGCTCCCGGCGCAGTTCCTCAGGTGGATGCGTGTCGACGGGCGGCCGCCCCGCCTCGACTGGTACGCGCACAACCCGTTCTCGGGCCGCTTTCCGAAGCTCTCGAACCGGCCGGTCCAGCGCTACATACGCGACATGAGCGACGTCGACACCCTCTACAGCGAGCTGAAGAGCACCTATGGCCGCGCCTACGCCCGCTTCAGGAACACGGGGCCGAAATTGTGGCTGTCGGAATTCACGGTCTCGTCCGACCGGCCCAATCGCGCCTTCGACTTCTTCGTGAGCCGCTCGTCGCAGGCGCGCTGGCTCACGAGGGCCTACCGGATCGCCGCCAGCCAGTCCTACATCGCGGGACTGGGCTGGTTCAACCTCTACGACGAGCCCGCGTCGATGCCGCTCGGCTTGACCACGGGACTCATGACCTACGAGGGCGTCCGCAAGCCCGCTTTCCGCGCCTACAGGCGCGTTCGTTGACGCTCAGCCAGCCTTCGCGTCCAGGACCGCGTCGAGCAGGCCAGGGAAGCGCGCTTCCAGGTCGTCTCGGCGCAACGTGTTCAGGCGGGCCGTTCCCTCGCGCCGCTGGCGTACCACGCCCGCCTCGCGCAGCACCCTGAAGTGATGCGTGCAGGTGGACTTGCTCACCGGTACCTCGAAGCTGCCGGTGGGGCACGCCTCCGCGCGTGAATCGAGCGCGGCGACGATCTCTAGACGGGTCGGATCGCTCAGCGCGTGCAGGACGGCGCCGAGGTCGATGTCCTCGCGGGCCGGCTGGTCGGTTGTTGTTGTTTGTAAGACGGTCATCGAACTTTGATACGGTTCGACAACCATCGTACTAGCCATTCGGCGAGGAGACCACCGGATGAACGAGCAGGAGCCTCACGCAGTCGACGAGACCCCCGAGCGGGAGCGTCCCGAACGCTGGGACCAGGCGGTCATGGCGAGCTACATCTACGACCTGCTGCGCGGGTCAGCCGCCGGCGCCCGCTAACCGCTCGAGCGGCGACGGCTCGCCTCGGTGCCGGCGGCGGGCGCCCGCGATCTGGTCGCCCACGATCACCGCCACCAGCACGGCGAACAGGAGGCCGGCCACCACGAGCGCCGGCGCGAACGTGCCGACGGCGGCGACCGCGAGGCACGCGAGGGCGCCGGCGAGCCGGCGGCCCGCCAGCGTTCCGGACATGCGCAGTCGCAGCAGGACGTGCGCGAGCAGGTAGAGCGCGGGACCGGAGACCACCGCCAACAGCTCCGCGTCCTTCAGCTCGTCGGTGGGGTGGGCGATCACGATCTCGTCGCCGACCGCGCTGAGCAGGATTCCCGCCACGATCACCACGTGCAGGTAGGTGTAGGCGTCCCGGGCCACCACGGTGCGATTCACGGCCTGCGCCAGGCGGCGCTCGGCCATTGCCGCGAGGAGGTTGAAGTACAGCCACCAGAGCGCGGCCGTGGTCAGGAACGCGAGCCCGAAGGCGACGATCACGGCGGTGGTGAGCTCGTGCTCGGCCGTTGTGGCGCCCGTGACCACGATCGACTCGCCGAGCGCGATGATGATGAAGAGCTGGAAGCGCTCCGCGAAGTGCTCGGTCCCGACCTCCCATGCCTCGGGCGTGACCCGCGGCAGGCCGGGAACCCAGAACGTGACCATGGGCGCGGCATAGTCGAGCGCCAGGGCGGCGAGCCAGAGCACCGTCCGCGCCTCGCCGTCCGCCAGCGCCCCGGCGATCCACAGCACGCCCGCGGCGACGAACCAGATCAGGATGCGCCCCGCGCGCACGCGCTCGTTGGTGCCACGGTCCGCGGCCACGAAGGTCAGGAACAGGTGGCGCCCCACCTGGATCGCCACGTACGAGCCCGCGAACAGCAGCGCCTTGTCGCCGAACGCGTCCGGGATCGCGATCGCCATCAGCAGGCTGCCGAGCATCAGCGCGATCAGGAGCAGGCGCACGAGGATCGAGCCCGGGTCGAGCTCGTTCGTGACCCAGGTCGTGTAGTTCCACGACCACCAGACCACCAGCAGCACCAGTGTCGCCTGTCCCGCGCCGGTCCAGGTCAGGTGGTCGAGCAGCAGGTGCGAGACCTGCGTGATCGCGAAGACGAAGACGAGGTCGTAGAACAGCTCGAGCGTGGTGGCGTGCTGCTCCACGCCGGCTTCGCGGCGAAGCGAGGCTCTTGCACGGGACATAGCGCCGCATTCTTGCGATGCTCGGGCCCGTGAGGAGGTGGCGATACGTGCTGTGGGCCGTTCTCGCGCTCGGGGCCCTCGCGCCGGCGGCGCTGTCGGCTCCCGCCAGGCCGACGCTGTCCGTCTCGCGGACGGTCGTGGCGCCCGGCAAGCCGATCGGCGTGGCCGGGCACGGCTTCCCGGCACGAGCGATCGCGCCC
>Ga0114129_10011584_pt1 | contig 12556 bp, 7 predicted proteins | sample RhiMetdeltSRZDD1_FD_80071 | JGI IMG/M metagenome (GOLD analysis project Ga0114129, IMG submission 80071) | Populus rhizosphere microbial communities from Tennessee, USA - Rhizosphere MetaG P. deltoides SRZDD1 (version 2) (version 2) | ecosystem: Host-associated > Plants > Roots > Rhizosphere >...
CGCTGGCCGCGACCGCGTCGAACCCGCTGACGATCGCCTCCTGGGCCGCCATTTTCGCGGCCGCCTCGTCGGCCGGAGCCGCCGCCGGCGCCGCCGCCACGCTCGCGCTGCTGGGCGGCGTCGGGATTGGCAGCCTGGCCAGCATGAGCGCGCTGGCTACCTTGATCAGCCTGGGCCGGCGCCGGATCGGCCGGCGCACGCTCGCCGGCGTGGATGTGGTGGCCGGCACCGGGATCGCCGGGTTCGGCGCGGTCCTCGCTACGACCGCGGTCGTCGCGGTCGTAGCCGACTAGGTCGGTCGCCCGGACGCTAGCGCTAGCTGCTGGGGCTCGGTTGGGGTGCCGGACCGAGGTAGTCGTTAATGATCAATTCCCCGGTCAGCATCCGGTAGCGGGCCATAAGGTCCACGATCCGCTGCAGCCTGGCTGCATTGCTGGACCGAGGGAAGGTGCCGACGCCGACCAGGGCCGCGGTGACCTCGGTGATCTTGGCGTACGACGGCAGGATCGTGCGGACCCTGCCCGGGTTGCCGGTGGCCAGTGCCTGGCCCTTCTGGAGAGCCGCGACGAACGCCGCACCGGTGCCTGGGTTCCGGTTGGACCACGACTCGGTCACCATGTACCCGGATAGCGGCAACTCGGACAGCGAACCCGCGGCGCCGTCGGCGACCCGGCGGGCGCCGACGGTCTGCTCGGCCGCGGAAACGTACGGCTCGACCATCCAGGCCGCGTCGACACGCCCCTTCTTCAGCGCGGCAGACATCTGCTTGAACGGCATTGCCACCACCGTGAGCGGCAGATCATTGGTCAGGTCAAAGCCCTCTTCCGACGGCGTGATCACCGACCGGGAGGCCAGTGTCTGCGCCAATGAGAGCTCGCCGAGCGGGTAAGTGGGGTCGACCGCGACTCGCTTGCCCTCTAGATCCGCGATGCTGGCGATCTCACTGGAGTGCGAGGTCATGATCTGCAGGACCCCGGGGCCGGCCGAGTAACCCTCGGCCAGGATGCGCAGCTTCGCGCCCTTCTCGAGGTCCTGGAAGATCGGCACGTAGTCGCCCAGCGCGACATCAAGCCGGTCCTTGACGTTCTTGGCCTGCAACAGGGGCTGCGCCTGGTTGGGCGAGATCTTGACAATGTCGACGTTCAGCCCGACCTCACTGAAATAGCCCGCCTGCCTGGCCAGATAGAGCGGAGCCGCGTCGACGGTGTCGGGAACACCGACCCGGATCGAAGGTTTCTCAACGTTCTGTGCCGGATTGGGCTCGTTCTGGCCACAACCGGAAAGGGCGATCATGGCGACCGCCGCGGTTACCGCCAAACCCCGGCGTAGCGGACGGCCCGTCATGGTTGGCTCCTTGCAGTTGGTCGGCGGACAAGCTGCAGTCCGCCGGGGGTGACCCGCCCGCGCATCTTAGCTGGCCCGGCTCGAATTGTGGGTTGGCGTTGTCGAACACTACAAAGCTGTGCTCAAATGACCCGCTGACACGCCTGCGCCGATTAGCCTCAAGGGCCATTATGGGACCCACAAGGTTTCGGCGCCTGCCGGGTCGAGGCGAGAGTAGCGAGGGCTAGTGCAGAAACGTTCGACGACGCCGCGTCGCGGGTCTCATCCGGTTCCTGCGTCGTTCACTACGCACCGTGACCTACCGACTACGTTCGGCTCCGAGAGCCAGGACCCGCCGTACTTACCGCCGGACGGGCCACCGGCGGCTTCATCTGTTAGGGCCGGCCCCAGATGGGCCCTGCGCAACTGGCGGGTCCGCAACCGGTTGATCGCGCTGATCCTGGTTCCCACCCTGGCTGCGGTGGGCCTGGCCGGATTCCGGGTGTTCTCGTCGCTGCAGAACGCCGAGGCCTACGCGCGTACCTACGAGCTGGCGCTGATCGGCGAGAAGGTCGCCGATCTGACCGGAAAGCTAGAGGAGGAGCGCGACGAGACCGCGCGCTACCTGGCCAGCGACCGGAACTCCGACGTCGCGATTGTCGAAGCCCAGAGCGACCGCGTCGACGAGGCGGTCCGGCTCTACCGCGGGCAGGTCGCCGACTTCGCACAGACGTTCGAGGACGACGAGATCAAGGAGCAGCTCGACCGCATCGACGGGCAGCTCGAGCGGATCCCGCGGATCCGCGAGGCGATGCGGACCACCGAGGTCGACCTGAGCACGGTCAACGGGGACTACACCGAGGTCCTGAACGAGCTTCTCGAGCTCGACAAGCACCTCGGCACTGGGATCCGTGATGCGGGGATCACCGGCGGGGCCCGCGCCCTGGACGCGCTGGGCCGGCTCAAGGAGGCCGTTGCCGCCGAGCGCGGCCTTATCTTCAGTGTGCTCACCATGGGCAGCTGGAGCGACGAGGACCGGGAGCGGTTCCGCCAGGCCGACGCGAACCGCAGGGCTGCGCTCGCCGACCTGATGCGCGCGATGAGCCCGGCTCAGGCGCAGCTGTGGAACGAGTTCGTGTCCGGCCCGGACGTGGACGAGGTCGCGCTGATGCGCGATCAGATCGTCTCCGCGCAGGGGGATCTGAGCCAGTTCGGTGCCGACGTCTGGTTCCAGGACGCCAAGGACGAGCTGGACCTGATGCGCGCGGTGGAGGCCCAGATCAGCCGCCAGCTCCTGGATCTGGCAAACGAGCGCCAGCAGGCGGCGCAGCGCGAGGCCTTGATCGACACGCTGGTTGTGTTCGCGGTCCTCGGCCTGGCCTTCATCGGCATCTCGGTGATCGGCCGCTCGATGACTCGCCCGCTGCGACAGCTGCGAACCACCGCGATGGAGGTGGCCGAGTCCCGGCTGCCGATGATCGTGCGCAAGCTGCAGGAGTCGGACGGTAGTACGCAGACACCGGACATCGATCCGGTCGACGTCCGGTCCGTCGACGAGATCGGCGAGGTGGCTCGCTCGTTCGACGCGGTGCACAGCCAGGCGGTGCACCTCGCGGTCGAGCAGGCCCAGCTGCGGTCCAACGTCAACGCGATGTTCGTCAACCTGTCCCGGCGGTCGCAGGGCCTGGTCGAGCGCCAGCTGCGGCTGATCGAGCGGCTGGAGAACTCCGAGCAGGATCCGGACCAGCTCGCGAACCTGTTCAAGCTCGACCACCTGGCCACCCGCATGCGCCGAAACGGGGAGAACCTGCTGGTTCTGGCGGGACAGGAGCCGGAGCGGCGGTGGAGCCAGGCGGTGCCGCTGGTCGACGTGATCCGGGCCGCGATCTCCGAGGTCGAGCAGTACGAGCGGATCGAGCTGTCCCCGCTGCCCGATGTCGAGGTGTCCGGGCGAGCCGTCAACGACGCGGTCCACCTGCTCTCCGAGCTGTTGGAGAACGCGACCGCGTTCTCGTCCGGCGAGACCAGGGTTCAGGTCAGCGGGCACATGCTCGGCGGTGGCGGGGTCATGGTCGAGGTCGAGGACGCGGGCATCGGGATGGACCCGCTGGAGCTGGACGCCGCGAACGAGCGGTTGACCAATCCACCGGTCATCGACGTGTCAGTGTCCCGCCGGATGGGCCTGTTCGTGGTCGGCCGGCTGTCTCATCGGCACGGCGTCCGAGTCCGGCTGCGAGCCTCGAGTGGTGGCGGGATCGCGGCACTGGTCGCACTACCGCCGGATCTGCTCTCCCACGATGCGGAAGCGCTGGTGGGCGGACCGGCCCCGCAGGCGTTGCCGATCGGCGCCGGGCCCACTGCGCCGCAGGGGCTGGTACGGCCGCTGTCGCCAGGGCAGATCGGGTCGTCCGGCCTACCGACCCGCCAGCCCGGCGCCAACGGCATCTTGACCGGAGCCGGTCTGGACCCCGGTGCACCGTTGCCGCGACGCCAGGTTCCCGCGCCGCCGCCGGCCGGGATGCCGACCACACCGCCACCGGGCGGGCTGCCCGAGCCGCTGACTCCGGCCAGCGGACTACCCGCGTTCGGTGCTATCGATGGGCAGCCATCGGTGCCCCCACAGGGGTTCGTGCCTCCTCCGCCGGGACCGCAGGGGAATGGGCCCGGCGGACCCGCACCGGGCGATCCGGCTGCCAGGTCGCCGCTGCCAGGTGGCCGGCCGCTGGTTCCGCCCCGGTCGGGGATCGGCCCGCAACCAGGGGGTCCCGGCAGCGGAGCAGGCCCGATGGCGCCAGGCGCCGGCGGACCGATGGTTCCGGGCATCGGCCGGCCGCTCGTGCCCGGGAGTGGCGTTCCGTCTGGAGGGTCGGGTACGCCGGCCGGACCGCCGAGCGGGCCGAGCACGGGGGGACAGCCACTCGTCCCCGGTACCGGCGCCCGGCCGCCCGGCCCAGGGACCGGCGAACAGCCGAAGGTCCCGGGCACCGGCCAGCGGCCGATCGCTCCGGGCACCGACGAGCAGGAGATCGGCCCGGGGACCGGCGAGCAGGAGGTTGTCCCTGGGACCGGCGAGCAGCCCGCGGTACCGGCCCCCGGCGGACTCGACGTGCCGACCGCGGCGTCGGTGTCGGCGCAGGCCGACGTCCTCGACCCGACGGCACCGATGTCCTACGCCGACCGGGATGCCGAACCGATCTTCGCCGAGATCCAGTCCGAGTGGTTCAAGCACCGCAGCCGGCCGGCGGCAGCCGCACCGGTCATGGATGTCGCGGCTGAGGACCAGGCTCCGCAGCCGTCGGTGCCAGCGGCCGCGGCGCCGGACGCGGCCGAACCGGACCGCTTGCGACCCAGCGCTGTCACCTCGCCACCGCCGAGTGGTCTGGGTGCGCCGGCGCCCGCTGCCAAGCCGGCGGCTCCGGCCCCGGCCGCGGTTCCCGCGCCGGCACCGGCTCCGGCACCAGAGCGGGCACCAGAGCGGGCACCGGCACCGGCGCAGGCATCGGCACCGGCGCAGGCATCGGCACCGGACCAGCGGGTGCCGGACGAGGTCATGGCAGAGGAGAACTGGGTGTCACCCGGCGACGAGGGCTGGCGAGCCGCGGAGTTGGTGCGGAATCCGGCCGTTTCCGGCTACACGTCGTCCGGTCTGCCCAGGCGAGTGCCGAAGTCCAACCTGGTGCCCGGCGCCGCCGGGCAGACTAGCGGCCAGGAAGGCGGCGGGCGGCACGCCGCACGATCGGCCGACGAGGTACGCGGGCGGCTGGCCAGCCTCACCGCCGGAACCCGGCGTGGCCGGGACGAAAGCCGGGATCTATCCGACGAGGAGCAGTCGACTGGCAGAATTCCGGAAGCTGGTACGCCCGCCGGAGGCAATACGAACGATGCAACGCGGCCGGGATCCGCTGATCCCGCCGATGGACAGGAGAACGGGTGACCACCGACCTCAGTCAGGCCGCACAGAACCTGAACTGGCTGATCACTAACTTCGCCGACCAGGTGCCGGGCGTCGCGCACACCGTCGTGGTGTCCGCTGACGGTCTCCTGCTCGCGGTGTCCCAGGGCTTTCCGAGGGATCGCGCCGACCAGCTTGCCGCGGTCGCCTCCGGGCTGCTCAGTCTCACCCAAGGGGCGTCACGGGTGTTCGAAGGTGGCCAGGTCACCCAAACTGTCGTCGAGATGGAGCGCGGGTTCCTGCTCGTGATGGCCATCAGCGACGGTTCGATTCTTGCCGTGCTGTCCGCACCTGACTCGGACCTCGGTCTGGTCGGGTACGAGATGGCGCTGCTCGTCGAGCGCGCCGGACGCGTGCTCACACCTGCACTTCGCGCGGAGCTACAGAGTGCACTACCGCGCTGAACTCGGGGGTGTCCCTGGTGAGTACAAGCGAAGAAGAGGTACCGGGGGCGCTGGTTCGGCCGTACGCCGTGACCAGGGGCCGCACCCGACCGCGCTATCAGTTCGCTATCGAGGCGTTGGTGTCGACCACTGACTTCGGCTCGCATTCGCACCAACGGGGTACGCCTGAGATTCAGACGATCATCGAACTATGCCAGGAGATCCGATCGGTGGCCGAGATTGCGGCGCACCTGCGGGTGCCGCTCGGGGTGGCCCGAGTCCTGGTCGGTGACATGGCCGACGATGGGTTGGTACGTGTGCATCAGCCCGGACACGAGGATGGGCAGCCGGATCTGACGCTGCTCGAAAGGGTGCTCAGTGGACTTCGCAGGCTCTAGTACGGCCGAGCGGCCGCTAGCGAACGCCGCGACGACGACCTCGGTGAAGATTGTCGTCGCCGGAGGTTTCGGGGTCGGCAAGACGACGTTCGTCGGCTCGGTGTCCGAGATCGCCCCGCTGACCACCGAAGCGGTCATGACGTCGGCGAGCGAGCCCCTGGACGACCTGTCCCAGACCCCGGGCAAGACCACCACGACGGTGGCGATGGACTTCGGGCGGGTCTCGCTGGACAGCGACCTGCTGCTCTACCTGTTCGGCACCCCCGGCCAGTATCGGTTCTGGTTCATGTGGGACGACCTCGTCCGCGGTGCGATCGGCGCGGTCGTGCTGGCCGACACCCGCCGGCTGTCTGACTGCTTCCCGTCGATCGACTACTTCGAGGAGCGGCGGCTGCCGTTCATCGTGGCGGTGAACCGGTTCGACGGCATGCTGACCCACGCGGTGGAGGACGTCCGGGACGCGCTCACCGTAGGCGCGAACGTGCCGGTTATCACCTGTGACGCGCGCGAGCGGCTGTCTACCAAGCAGACGCTGATCTCGCTCGTCGAGCACGCGATGGCGATGCGCCGGGCCGGCACCGCCTACTGATCATCCGCCGTCGTGATTGCGCTGCGGTTCCGGTCGTTCAGAGCGCGGCGAACGCGTCCTCGAGAATCCTCAAGCCCTCGTCGAGCAGGTGGTCGGGCATTACTAGCGGTGGCAGCAGCCGCACCACGTTGCCGAACGTTCCGCAGGTGAGCACCACCACGCCGTTCGCGTGGCAGTACCGGGCCACTGCCTGGGCCGCTTCCGGCGCCGGAGTCCTCGACTCCAGGTCGGTCACCAGCTCCATCGCGACCATCGCGCCCCGGCCCCGCACGTCACCGATGACCGGGAACTTCTCGGCCAGCGCGGTCAGCCGTCCGGTCAGCACCGGGCCTATCGTCGCGGCCCGCGCCGGCAGACCGTCCCGATCCAGGGTCCGGATCGTGGCCAGCGCGGCCGCACAGGCCACCGGGTTTCCGCCGTACGTGCCGCCGAGCCCACCGACGTGCGGCGCATCCATGATCTCGGCCCGCCCGGTCACCGCGGCCAAGGGCAGCCCGCCTGCGACGCCCTTGGCCGTGGTGATCAGGTCTGGTACGACGCCCTCGTGCGAGCACGCGAACATCGCACCCGTACGGCCGAAGCCGGTCTGGATCTCGTCGGCGACGAACACGATCCCGTTCGCGCGGCTGTAGTCGGCGAGCCGGGTCAGGAAGCCTGGCGCCGGTACCACGAAACCGCCCTCGCCCTGGATCGGCTCGGCCACGATGCAGGCCACGTTGCCCGCGCCGACCTGCGTGTCGATCAACGTGATCGCGCGCTCGGCCGCGGCCTCGCCGGTCATGCCCGCCGGATCACGGAACGGGTACGAGGTCGGCACCCGGTACACCTCGGGCGCGAACGGTCCGAAGCCCTGCTTGTACGGCATGTTCTTCGCGGTTAGCGCCAGGGCGAGGTTGGTGCGACCGTGGTAACCGTGATCGAGTGCGACCACCGCGGTCCGCCGGGTGTACGAGCGGGCTATCTTGACCGCGTTCTCCACCGCTTCGGCGCCGGAGTTGAACAGCGCCGAGCGCTTCTCGTGATCGCCCGGGGTGAGCCGGTTGAGTTCCTCGCAGACCGCGACATATCCCTCGTACGGCGTCACCATGAAGCACGTGTGGGTGAACTCGCCGACCTGCCGCCGAACCGCCTCGACCACGGTGGGTGCGGCATTGCCGACGTTGACCACCGCGATGCCGGCGCCGAAGTCGATCAGCGAGTTGCCGTCGACGTCGACCAGTACACCGCCGCCGCCATGGGTGATGAAGACCGGCAGCATGACGCTCACGCCGCGGGCGACCGCGTCCCGGCGGCGGGCGAGCAGAGCCTGCGACCGCGGTCCGGGGATGGCGGTGACCAGGCGGCGCTCCTGCGGAAGCCCCGATCCCGGGTCGGCGCCGGCTCTGGACTCGATGTGGTCGATCATGCCATCCTCACAGTTTTTCGTAGCGAATCAAACAGTAGCGTTCGTAATCACCGGCGAAAAGACCGAATGACGACGAAATCCGAAGTACAGATATGTAGGCGCGAGCAGCCGCCGCGAGCGGTAGGGAGCTGCAGATGACTGACATACGACCGTTCTGGCTGGCCGGCCGCGCGGAGATCGGCGAGGACGAGCTCGAGGTCACTCGTCCGTACGACGGTGGGCTGGTTGCCCGGGTCGCGGTGCCCACCGACAAGCAGGTGGAGCAGGCGGTCGCCGCAGCCGACGACGTGCGTGCCGCTGCCGCCGCGCTGCCGATCGCGGTGCGGGCCGAGGCGCTCGCGCACACCTCCCGCCGGCTGGCCGAGCGGGCCGAGGAGATCGCCGCACTGATCACCGCGGAGAACGGCAAGCCGATCCGCTGGTCTCGGCTGGAGACCGCCCGGGCGGTGTCCACGTTCCGGTGGGCTGCGGAGGAGGCAAGACGGTGGAGCGGGCAGGTACAGCGGCTGGACACCGACGTCGCCGCCAAGGGACGGCTGGCGCTGATACGGCGGATCCCGCGCGGTCCGGTGCTGGGTATCTCACCGTTCAACTTCCCGCTGAACCTGGTCGCACACAAGGTCGCGCCCGCGGTGGCGGTAGGCGCTCCGATCGTGGTCAAGCCGGCCCCCGCCACCCCCCTGTCCGCCTTGCTTCTCGGCGAGATCCTGGCGGAGACCGAGTTGCCGGCCGGGATGGTCTCGGTGCTGCCGATGCCCAACGAGCGGGCCGGCCTGCTGGTGACCGATTCCCGGCTGCCGGTGGTGTCCTTTACCGGTTCCGGGCCGGTCGGCTGGTCGATCAGGGAGACGGTGCCGCGCAAGCACGTGACGCTCGAACTGGGCGGTAACGCCGCGGTGCTGGTGTGCGCGGACTATGCGGCCGAGAGCGATCTGGACTGGGCCGCCACCCGGATCGCGATGTTCTCGAACTACCAGGCCGGCCAGTCCTGTATCGCCGTACAACGGGTCTACGCCGATGCCTCCCTGTACCCGGACCTCGTCCAGCGGCTGGTTGCCAAGGTTGCCGCGCAGGTGGACGGCGACCCGAGCCACGACGCCACCGAGGTCGGACCGATGATCAGTGCGGTCGCGGCGGAGCGAGTGGAAGCCTGGGTGGCGGAGGCGGTCTCGGCGGGAGCTCGGGTACTGACCGGCGGCACCCGGTCGGGTGCCTCGTACGCGCCGACCGTCGTCGCCGATGTGCCGCCGAGCGCAAAGATCAGCCGGGAGGAGGTCTTCGGTCCGGTGCTCACGGTGGCGCCGGTGACCGGGACGCAGGCCGGGCTGGCGGCGGTGAACGACTCGCAGTACGGCCTGCAGGCCGGTGTGTTCACCCACGACCTGCGCACCGCGTTCCTGGCCCACCGCGAGCTCGAAGTCGGCGGCGTCATCATCGGCGACGTCCCGTCCTACCGTGCCGATCAGATGCCCTACGGCGGCGCCAAGGCCTCCGGTGTCGGGCGCGAGGGCCTGCACTCGGCCATGGAAGACCTGACCTACGAGCGAGTCATGGTGCTGACCGGCCTGGACCTGTAACCGCCCGTACGAAGTAGGGAGGTGGCGACGGGCTAGGGCGCGCGGTAGGCGCCGCCGAGTCCGAACATCCGGGCCAGATCGGCGAGCTGCCGCTCGAACATGGCCGAGCTGTCGTCCAGCGCGAAATGCAGGTGACCGAACACCTCCATGGTCACCGACCCGTACAGCCGGGTCCACGCCTCCAGATAGACCAGCACCGCCTCCGGTGGTAGCACCGACTCCATCTCGACTGCGCAGCGCTCGAGCTCCACCTTGAGCGCCGGGTCGATGCCGGCCGGATCCGGTACCGGGAAGCCCTGCTCGTTCCACAGTCGGACGACCAGCTCGAGGAACACCGCACCGAATCGCCAGCCGGCCTCGTGGACCGGCCCCTCCGGTACGTGTGTCAGATCGGCGACCGGATTGGCGAACACCAGGCCGAACTCCTGCCGGTGGTCGAGTGCCCAGCTGCGCAGCGCCCGGCACGCCGCGAGCATCTGGCCCGGCAGGTTGCGGTCCGGCTCCTGGTCGCGGGCGGCCCGGATGTAGTCGGTCAGCTCGTCGTAGAAGTCCACGACCAGGGCCAGGATCAGCTCTTCGCGGCTGTCGAAGTAGCGGTACAGGGCCGGCGCGGTGAGATCCACCTCGCGTGCGATCGCGCGTAGCGTCAGCGCCTCGATCCCATCGGCGACCAGCATCGAACGCGCCGCGTCCTTGATCTCCCTGACGGTGGCGTCCCTGATTCGTTCGCGCCTGGTTGCGGTGCCTGCCGACGTCATTTCGTGAAACCCCTTGACTTTGGTGAACAGTACATACAAAGTTAACAGCGTTCACCAACGCAAATGCTAGTTACATCGTACGACGTGGAGACGGAGAAGGTCACGATGTTCGAGGCGCTTGGTTATCAGGTCTTCCGCTGGCGGCGCTGGGTGCTCGCGCTGGCCGGCGTGTTCGTCGCCGTCGCGATGCTCTGGGGCACCGGAGTGTTCGGGGCGCTCTCCGACGGCGGGTTCGACGATCCGGCCAGCGACTCGGTCCGGGCCGACAAGCTGATCGCGGACACCACCGACGGGCCGCGGGCCGATGTCGTAGCGATCTACCGCAACTCCACTGGCACGGTCGACGACCCGGCGTTCCGTGGCTCGGTCGAGTCCGTGCTGGCCGGTTTGCCACGCGATCAGGTGCTCAGCTCGGCGACCTACTGGCAGACGAATTCGCCGGCGATGGTCTCCACCGACCGGCACGCGACGTATGCGGTACTGGAGTTGGCCGGGGCGGACGCGCCGGCTCGGGCCAAGGCGTACCAGGCGATCCAGGACGATCTCGGCGCTCCCGGGCTGGACGTCCAGGTGGCCGGGACCGCAGCCATCTTCGATGAGATCAACACCACCGTTCAGAGCGACATCGCGAGGGCAGAGAGCCTGTCGATGCCGATCCTGCTGGTGCTGCTGTTGGTCATCTTCGGCAGCCTGGCCGCCGCCTCGCTGCCGTTGGCGATCGGGGCGATCGCCGTGCTCGGCGCGTTCACCATGCTGCGGCTGTTGACCATGGTTACCGATGTCTCGGTGTTCTCAATCAACATCGTCACCATCCTCGGGCTAGGTCTGGCCATCGACTACGCGCTGTTCATGGTCAGCCGGTTCCGCGAGGAGCTGCCGCGGCATGCGACCGTCCAGGACGCGCTGGCCCGCACGATGGCGACCGCCGGCCGAACCGTGGTGTTCTCCGGGATCACGGTCGCGGTGTCACTGGCCGCGCTGTTGATGTTCCCGCTGATGTTCCTGCGCTCGATGGGGTACGGCGGCATCGCGGCAGTGCTGGTCGCGATGGTGGCCGCGCTCACCGTGCTGCCGGCACTGCTCGCGGTGCTCGGCCGGCGGGTCGACGCGCTGCGGTTGCCGCTGCCCGGCCGGTTCCGCCGCCGGACCGGCGCACCGGCGGCGGCCGGCCAGGTCGAGCACGGATTCTGGTACCGGCTGGCGCGCTCGGTCATGCGCCGTCCGGTCGCGTACGCCGCCGTGATCGGCGTGTTGCTGGTCGCTTTCGGCGCGCCGTTCCTGTCCGCCCGGTGGGGCGGCGTGGACGCCCGGATGCTTCCGGAGAACGCGCCAAGCCGCATCGCCAGCACCACGCTGGAGCAGGATTTCCCGGCCAACGCCACGACCCCCATGGACGTCGTGGTGACCGGTGACCAGACCGGTCTGCCCGGATATCTGGACGCGGTCCGCGCTGTGCCGGGCGTGTCTGCGGCCGAGCTGATCGGCCAGCGCGGCGACACCACCGTGGTGGGCGTCGGGTATGACGCGCAGTGGGGATCCGCGCAGGCCCAGGACCTGGTCCGCGACATCCGGGCGCTGCCCGAGCCAGCCGGAGCCGACGTGTTCGTGGGTGGCCCTACGGCCGAGATCATCGACCAAGCCGGCGGAATCGGCCGAATGCTGCCGTGGGCCGCCCTGGTCGCGATCTCGGCCACCCTGGTGCTGCTGTTCCTTGCGTTCGGCTCGGTCGTGCTGCCGGTCAAAGCGGTCCTGATGAACGCGCTGTCGCTGGCCGCGTCGTTCGGAGTGGTGGTCTGGATCTTCCAGGAGGGGCACCTGTCCGATCTGCTGGGCTTCACCGCCACCGGCACGCTCGCGCCCGGAAACCTGGTGTTGATGCTCGCGATCCTGTTCGGCCTGTCGATGGACTACGAGGTGTTCCTGCTGTCCCGGATCAGGGAGCAGTGGGACGCGACCGGCAACAACACCGCGGCGGTGGCCACCGGCATGCAGCGCAGTGGCCGGATCATCACCGGTGCCGCGCTTCTGCTGGTCGTCGTGATCGGCGCGTTCTCCACGTCGAACGTGGCGATGATCAAGATGATCGGAGTTGGCATGGCGATCGCGATCATCCTGGATGCCACTGTGATCCGTGCCCTGCTGGTGCCGGCCACGATGCGGCTGCTCGGACG
>Ga0114129_10011585_pt1 | contig 12556 bp, 12 predicted proteins | sample RhiMetdeltSRZDD1_FD_80071 | JGI IMG/M metagenome (GOLD analysis project Ga0114129, IMG submission 80071) | Populus rhizosphere microbial communities from Tennessee, USA - Rhizosphere MetaG P. deltoides SRZDD1 (version 2) (version 2) | ecosystem: Host-associated > Plants > Roots > Rhizosphere >...
CGCCGACCCAGATGCGCGGCTTCCAGTCGGGGTCCTGGCTCTGACCGCGCTGCGCGAACAGCGCCGTCCCGGCCACCGCCGGCGCGATCAGCAGGAGGGCGATTCGCGCGAAGGTGATTGCGGCTCTCGTGGTGCGTCCCTCGCTCGAATGGTAGTCGACGATCGCGTGATGGCGGCGATACCTGCAGTTCTTTGATGAATATCTTGCGGTTCTTTTAGACGCGGCATCCAGACGGCGGTTCGATCGTGCCCTCTGACACCTCCGCGGCCTTGGCATCAGGGCATTCGTGTCACGAACCCATTCGCGTCGGATAGTCGACGACAATCGCCTTGCCGTCGGTCAACGCCTTGATCGAGTGCGGGACGTTCGGCAGGACGATGGCCGCCATCCCCGGCCCTGCGACCTGAACGACGCCATCCACCGTGAGCTCCAGCTCGCCTTCGATGACTTGCCACACCTCTTCCTGGTCGTGGAAGTGCGTGTGCACCGTAGAGCCCCGCTTGAATTCGTAGTGGGCGAACGTCATGTTCGGCGAGTGAAAGAATCGCCCGTACCAGCCTGGCTTGCGCTCGATCACGTTCAACTTGCTGGTATCGACGAATGACATACCGAGGATTTTCTATTTTTTCCAGCCGGCCAGCAAGGCGTCGCGGTCGATCTTCGCGCCGTCGAGGTAGACCGCTGAAATCTGCCGCGTATTGCGGATGTTTTCGAGCGGGTTGGCGTTGAGCACGAGGAAGTTGGCGCGGTGGCCCGCGGCCAGCGCGCCCATGTCCTCGAGGCCGAGAAGTTCGGCCGGCCGCGACGTGGCCGCCACAATGGCCAGCGGCGCCGCCAGCCCCAACTGCACCCACCGCGCGATCTCGTGGTGATCCGCCGAGCCGAACGTGTAGCCGGGATGGATGCCCGCATCGGTGCCGAGGACGAGCCGCGCACCGGCTGCGATCATGCGGGGCAGGTTGTACGCCAGCATCTCTTCCCGCCTCGACGCATTGGGTGACGGCGGTCCGCAGCTCGGCGCCAGCGGCCGCGCCTCGGTCGTGGCCCGTACCGCGGCGACGATCGCTGCCGGAAGCGTCTGCGCGGCGAACGAATCGTCGTCACATAGCTCGGTGCGATCGCCGAGACCGATCACCGTCGTCCAGTAGGGTTTTTTCTCGGTGAGCAGCGCGACGAGCTCGTCGTCGATCTTCTCGCCCGCGACGGTGTGCACCAGCACGTCGATGCCCGCGCGCACCACCGCCTTCTGATCCGCGAGCGTGGTCGCGTGCGCGTGCACCTTCATCCCGTGCTTGTGCGCCTCGTCGATGATGGCCGTGTACACCTCGGGCGTCATCTTGGGGTAAGTCCCGCGGCGGTCGTCCACCCAGATTTTGACGCTCTTCAGGTTCTTGCCCGCCATCGTCTGCACGGCGGCGCGCGCTTCGGCCGGCGCCGACACTTCGTACACGGCGTGGAGAGCTTGCGTCCCCTTCAGCAGCACGGCGTCGGGGCCGCCGTTGGGCGGCGCCATGCCGGGCATGAAGAGAAAGCGCGAGGCGGGCGAAAATTTGCCGGCCTCCTGATCGCGTTGGAACTGAATCGATTCATCCGTCGGGCTGCTGCCCACCGACTGCGTCGCGGCCACACCATAAAACGCTTCGCGCTGAAGATGATCGAGGACGTTCTGCGGCGTGTAGTTGCCGGCGCCCCAGCTCGTGTAGCCCTCGTATCCGATGTGGACGTGGACGTTGATCATCGCGGGCATGACGGTTTTGCCGGCGAGGTCGACGCGCGCGGCGCCGGCAGGAGTCTTGACCTCTCCCTGGCGGCCGACGGCGGTGATGCGGCCGTTCTCGACGAGGAACGCGCTCTTTTCGATCGGCGCGCCGCCGTCGCCAACTATCAAGCGCGCACCTTCGTAGACGACGCCGCCGGACCGAGGCGCCTGCGCGACACCAATGGATGCTGTCGCGGCCAGGATGACGGTAGCTACGGTTTTCAAGCGACTCGTGTCGTGCTTCTGCCTGGGCGGCTGTAGGGCGGCCCTTTAAGGGCCGCCGGATCGCGGGCCTGAAAGGCCCGCGCTACGCGCGCGTGCGAATTAGAAGCTCATCTGCGCGCCGATCGCGATCAGCCGGCCCTGCAGAATCGACGCCGGACGATCGAGCGACGTGCCGAACGTCTCGTTCACGCTCAGGATCGAGCTCGCGTTCAGGATGTTGAAGATGTCGAGCTGACCCTGGAATCGCACCTTTTGCACCTGGAATTTCTTGGCAAGCCGGACGTCGACTTGATTCCAGCGGTCCAAGTACTTGGTGCCCGGTTTCAACAGCGGCACCGTCACGCTGGTCACAACCAGGCTCGGGACGATCGTGCGGTCGACGACATAGTTCACGTTCAGGGAGGGATCGATCACCCGATTGTTCGCTGCGGTGTAATCGCCGTCCTGCCGATTCGTTCCGCTCGCCACGCCGGGGTAGCCTTGCCAGTTGCCGCTGACCTGAACGCCGAACGGCAGCGGATAAGACCCCGAGATCTTGAACTGCGTCAGATATGGAATGTCCAGCTTGGTCTGGTCGCAATAGCGCAGGCTGTTCGGATCGTCGACCTCGCAGTTGACCGTGATCTGCCGGCCGGTGCTGACGCCGCCGTACAGCGTGCCGCCGCCGAGGCGCGCCGTGAAGCCGACGTCGTAGCCGTTGTACCACTTCTGGTTCTTGTCGGAGTTCTTGTCGACCTGGTGCACCAACCCCAGCTTCGTCCGGCTCAGGTTATAGATCGGGATGCTCTCGGAGGGACTGAGCGGGTTCGGCGTGTTGACGATCGTGTAATCGTCGAACGTCGTGTCGGTGTTGTCGGTCCAGAAAATACGGCGGTACGATCGGCGGACCCAGTTGGCCGACACCGAGACGCCGCGCATCACTTCGCGCTGGACCCCGAGGCTGTATTCCCACTGGTACGGCCGATCGATGCCGGGATCGGGCACGCGGTTCAGCGTGGCGCCGGTGTTGAACGGCGTGTTGATCGGTCCGATCTCGCTGTTTTGCGCGATGTCGTCGCCGTTCGGATCGCTCCATGTGCGGCGGTCGGTCTCCTGACGCAGCGGGTTGTAGACCTGCGCGAAGCCGACAGTGGAGAACGCCTGCATGTACTTCCCGATGTGCCCCTTGATCGCGGTCTTGCCGTCGCCGTTGAGGTCGTAGACGCCGCCGAGTCTCGGCACGAACGGATCCTTCCAGTTGGGCAGGTCGAAGATCGGCCCGTACTCACGCAGCGGCACGAATCGTCCGGGCGGCGATCCCTCTTTGGGGATGTATGTGTTGAAGAACTCCATGCGCAGGCCGGGATTCAACGTCAGCCGGTCGCGCGTCCACGAGTCCTGCACGTAGATCCCGAGATCGTACTTGATGTTTTCCTGCGACCACTGTGTGGTGTTGTACGTCTGCACGGAAACCGGAGCGCGAACGCCGGTCGTGGCGTTGAGGCGATACTCCTGAATCAGGTCGACGCCGCTCTGCAGTGATCGCTGGTGCCGGTTGCCACCTTGCCCGAGCTGCACGCCGGTCTTCACCGCATGCGTGCCGGTGACGTACGAGACGGCGCCGGTGTAGGTCCACCGGTCGGGCACTCTGAAGTAGTACGGACCCTGCGGCGCGCCCCACGCTTCGGTCGTGTTGCGGTCGAAGCGTGGGATGTCGGTCGGGCCGACGCTCGACTGCGCCTCGTTGGTGGAGTAGGTTTCGTCGTTCTCGGACCAGCCGGCCTCGACGAGCAGGCGGCTGCTCACCGTCGCGGTGTACTTGGCCTGCGCCGTGAAATATCGCTTCGGGCTGCGGATGCCTCACGCCTCTTCGGCGTAGAACGCCGGACACTCATGCCCGCGGAACTTGACGATGCGGTCCATGTAGGCCGAGAACTTCTGCTTCGGCGACATCTGCCACGTGAGCCGTACGACGCCGCTCTTGATGATGTTGTCGTCGACCGTCGGCTTGAGTGCGCGGCCCTGAAGCCCGTTGGCGGGGATGTAGGTCTTGTGCGTCGGATCCAGGTTGTAGAACGAATCGGTCACTGTCTGGTCGACGCCCCACCGCCGGTACGACGCGAAAAACCACAGCTTGTTCTTGCTCACCGGCCCGCCGAAGCCGGGGTTGAAATCGTGAATCTTCTCGACCCGGTTCGGCGCCTGCAGTCCCCGCTGCCGCAATTCGTCGGTGAAGTTGTTGCTCTGCCACTCCCCAGGCGTCCGCGAGACGAAGAGCGAGCCCTTGAACGCGTTGCCGCCCTCTTTGGGAATCATGTTCAGACGCACGCCAGACGCCTGCACTTCGGCCGTCAACGCGCTCGTCTGATACGCCATTTCCTGGAACATGCCGTCGTTGAAGTAGTTCTGGATCGCGCCGTCGCCCTCGATCCCGTTGACGCTCATCCCGTCCACCTGGATGGCGTTGTCGCTCCGGCGCGAACCGTGCACCGCCATGTAGGTCTGCTGCATGCCGGCGGTGCCGCCGACGTCGGGCGCGCTGAGCGTGACGCCCGACAGCGTGCCGCCGATGGCCCAGATGTTCCGGCCCGTCGGGACCGCGTCGAGGAGCTCCCTCGGCAGGACCTGTTGTTGTGTCGCGCTCTTCACATCGACGATGGGGGACGCGCCCGTCACTGTGACGGTTTCTTCGATGGCGCCTACGCGCATTTCGGTGTTGATGGTCGAGGTGAAGTTGGTGGGCAGCTCGATGCCTTCGCGGACGATCGTGTTGAACCCAGGCAGGGTGAATGTGACTTTGTAGATGCCTGGTCGCAGGTCGACGATGCGGTAGAGGCCCGCTTCATCGGTGGTGACGGTTCGGACTCTCTCGATGAGCACGTCGCTGGCGGCTTCGACGGTCACTCCCGGCAGCACCGCGCCGGTCGCGTCTTTGACCGCGCCCGCAATTGCGCTCTGCGCGAATGTTACCGTGGGAGCCACCGCCAAGAACGTCAGGATAAGGACCAGCCGACCAAGGGCCCGCCGCATCATGTGTCCCTCCTTGCAAAGCCGCGCGTTTTTCCCGAGTCACCTCCGACGGCAGTAGACCATGGATATCTGAAAGCGCGTATGAAACGTGCTCGGTGTATAACGGCGACCTGTCAGTGTCAAGCGTATAATGCCGTCCGCGCGTCAGATATTTCGGAGGATCCATGCGCACGTTTTTCTTCTCACTGGTCGCCGTCGCAGGCATCGGATATTTCTCGGCGCCCGCCTTGCTCGAAGGGCAGGAGAAAGGCGGCGACGATCGCACGGGGCCGTACGACGTCGTCGCGAACTGGCCCCAACCGCTGGCGTTCGCCAAGCCCGGCTACATCTGGGGCTCCACCGGCGGCATTTTCGCGGAGTCCCCGAACCGGATCTTCATCGCCAACCGGGGCGAGCTGAAGCTTCCCGCCGCCTTGCCCCCCGGATTTACTGGCTTCTGGGGATCGTTCAACGAGCAGGCGACGACGCCAACCCCCGAATTCCGAAACTGCCTCGTCGTCGTCGACGGCAGCGGCACGGCGGTCGAGTCGTGGACGCAGTGGGACCATCTCTTCGAGGACGGGCGCGGTCCGCACTCGGTGCTCATCAGCCCCTACGATCCGGAGCACAACGTGTGGGTGGTCGACGACATTCATCATCAGATCTTCAAGTTCAGCAACAACGGCAAGAAGCTGCTGATGACGCTCGGCGAGCGCGACGAGGCCGGCAACGACGACAAGCACTTCAAGCGGCCGACCGATATCGCCTGGCTGCCCGACGGCACCTTTTTCGTCAGCGACGGCTACGGCAACACGCGTGTCGTCAAGTTCGACAAGAACGGCAAGTTCCTCCTCACGTGGGGCACGCGCGGGACCGGTCCCGGACAGTTCAACACGCCGCATTCGATCGCGATCGACAGAAACCGGCGCGTGTATGTCTCCGATCGCGCGAACAACCGCATTCAAGTGTTCGACGAGAACGGGAAGTCGCTGGACATCTTCCCCAACATCCAGCAGCCGTACCACATCCGCATCAGCGACGATCAGTTCTTGTGGGTGTTCTCCGGCCCGCTCGACAAGTTCCTCAAGTACGACCTGCAGGGACATCTCTTGTACGCCTGGGGCACGCACGGCACGACGCCGGGCCTGTTCTGGGCGGTCCACGAATTCTCAGGCGACTCGGAGGGCAACCTGTACACGGCGGAGGTGTTCGGCGGGCGCTCGCAGAAGTTCAAGCCGCGCGCCGGCGCCGATCCGTCGCATTTTTACAAAGCGCAGCCGTTGATGGCGAAAACCAGTGGGACATCATTGAATCCGTAGCGCGGGCCTTTCAGGCCCGCGATCGGCGGCCGTGAAAGGGCCGCCCTACAACCGCAAGACGGAGCCCGAACATGTCGACGCGAATTCCCTGGATCGCTCTCGCCGCCATCGTCGCGCTATCCGTTGCGACGCGGGGACAGTACAGTCCGGGTTTCGGCGGCACCTGGAAGCTCACACAGGCCGACCCGCCGGTGCAGGCGGGGCGCGGGGGTGGCGGCGCACGAGGCGGCGGAATCAGCGGCCCGTACGCCGACACGATTCTCGGTCAGGCGCCGGACACCCTGGTCATCACGCAAACCGGCACGGAGGTAACTGTCCAAATTGGATCGGCGAAGGCGGTGTACACGCTCGACAACAAGACGATGTCGAGGCCGGAAGGCGACGTCATGGCGCTGAAGACGCGCGCCCATTGGGAAGGCGCGAAGCTTCACCTGCATTTCAAGCAGGGGATGAACTGGGGTCGCGATGTCTTGACCGTGAGCGGCTCGACGCTGACGCTCGTGCGCGATCTCGAGTCTGGCGGGCAGTCGACGACGCGCACGCTGACGTACTCGAAGTCGTCTTAATCAACGGTGTAGCGCTTGGAGCAGCTCCGGCGCGATGTTGCGGCCGGTTACCAGGAGCACGATCGTACCGCGTCGGCTCTGATCCTTCAGTAGCGCCGCCGTCGCGGCCGCGCCGGCCGGCTCGGCGACGATGTGCTCGCCATCGCGAAGGCGCGCGATGGCCGCAAGCATGTCGTCTTCACTCACGGTTTGAACCTCGTCGACGAGTCGCCGGATCTCGGCGACGTTGGCCGCCAGCGGGCGGCGGACCGCCAGTCCGTCCGCCATCGTGTTCGCCGAATCGGTCTCGACGACGGCGCCGGCCTGCCACGACAAGTAGTACGCCGGTGCGGTCTCTGCCACGACTCCCACGACGCTGATAGAGCGCCGGTGCCGCTTCACGGCGGCCGCGACGCCGCGAATGAGCGCGGTGTCGCCCATCGGAACGTAAACGACGTCAACGGATGGCAGTTGCTCGACGATCTCTTCACCGATGGTGGCCGTGCCAACTGGTATGTCGGGATCCGCGGCGTCATGCAGGAAGAAAGCGCCCGTGCGGTCAGCGTATTCGCGCGCCGCATCGATGGCCGCGGTGAGATCGATTCCGGCTTCGACAAGGGTGGCGCCCAGTTCACGAATGCGTGCCGCCTTGACCGGGTTTGGGCGGCTCGGCAGAAAGATCCTGGCTGGCACGCCGAGAAGATGGGCGGCGAACGCGACCGCAGCACCGTGATTCCCGGTGCTGGCAGCGATCACTTCCTGGATGTCGCCTCGCGCGAGGTTCTTCGAGAGCGCGTAGAGTGCGCCGCGGACCTTGAACGATCCCGTGGGGAGCACCGTTTCGTTCTTGAGGTAGACCTCGCGGTCTGTTGTGGAGAGCGAGGGCGCGCGCGTCAGAGGAGTGAGATCGACATGCCGGGCTAGCAGGGTCCGGGCCTGCCGAACCCGCCACTCGTCGGCGGTGATCTCCCAGATCTCCGCGGGCGCCGTTCCCGAGACGTACTCGCGCTCGACTGTCGCAATCACGCGCATGCCCTGTTTTTCGGAAACCCTGCGCGATGCCGTGTTGGCGATCGCTTTCGGGACACGCAGCGCCGGAAACTTCAACTCGTCGAACCAGAAGTCGGTAACGGCATCGGCGGCTTCGGTCATGAGCCCCTGTCCGTGCCAGGGAAGACCCAGCCAGAATCCGCGATTCTCGTCATCCGATCGCTTCAAGCCGATGCTGCCGATGACTCGGGTCGGATCGGACTTGAGACGGAGCGTCCAGATCCACTCGTCACCGCGCGCCATCGCGGGCAGCGCGACGTCTCGGAAGAACGTGTACGCGCCGTCTGGCGGATACGGCCACGGCACGATGGCATTCAGATGGCGGACGATCTCCCACTGGGGAAAGAGCTCCTGCACTTGATCGGCATCTTCGATCGTCAGTGGGCGCAGGAGCAGGCGCGTCGTCTCGAGTGGTGGCGTCGACATGTCGGTTTTCGCGCAGCGGTTTTCAGAAGGCTGTAGTGGCGCAGCATTTTTTTGAGGGCTGCGGACCCCGCAGGTCTGAAACCCTGCGCCACGCTCCCGAAAAATGCGCTAAAGGGGCTGCGCTACAAACCGCCATTTATCGCACGACTGGGTTCGCCGCGTCGCGCGACCAATCCTGCCACGATCCCAGGTAGACGCGCGCTGGCAGTCCCGCGCGCAGGGCCGCCCAGTACATCAGGCTCGCGCGCATGCCGACCGCGCAGTACGTGACCACCTGCTGTCCGGGCTTGACGCCGGCGCGCGCGAAGAACGCGCGCAGCTCGTCCTGCGACTTGAACGTGAGGCTGCGCTGATCGGCGAAGATCTCCTGCCAGAACACGAGCGTCGCGCCCGGCAGATGCCCGCCGTTCCATTCGTTGTTCGTGCGGACGTCGAGCAGGTGGATGGACGGCGATTGCAGTTGGCTCTTCACCCACTTCGCGTCGACGATGATGTCGGGTGCGGCGCGAACGCTCAAGCGGCCGGTCCCTGCGGCCGGATTCGTGGTCGACACGGGCCGGTTCTGCGATCGCCAGAGCTCCATGCTGCCGTCGAGCAGCGAAACGTTGGCGGCGTGTCCCAGCGACGCGAACGCCATGTACACCCAGCCGGTGGTCATCGGGCTGTCGCCGTACAGAACGACGCGCGTGCCGTCGGCGGCCCCGGCCTTCGCGAGCACGGCGGCCAGCGCGTCGGGTGGTAGCAAACGATGGCCCGGGCCGAGCGTGTCCATGTGCTCCAGGAACCGCGCGCCGGGAATGTGTCCGCGGTCGTAGCGGCCTTCGTCGCCCGTCGCCACGACACGAACGAGCGGATCGTCGAGATGCGCGGCGAGCCACTCCGTGGAAACGAGCGGCCCCGGATCGGCAGCGGCGGGCGCGGCCTGAGCCGCGGTGGCGCGTGTCGCCGCCAGAAGTGTCGCGAGCGTTCCGGAAACGAACAGCCGGATCATCGTGAAGAACCCTCCGTCCCCGTTTAGACGCCGTGCGCGCCGCAGGCGTTCGAAGCCATCGCGCCCGACATACGATTGTGCATTCGATTGTGCTTTGTTCGGGGCTCGAGGTTCGTCGTTGGACATTCGTCCGCCGCACGCCGCATCCCGCAACGTCGACTCCCGAACGTCGAACGATGAACGCCGAACCGCCAACGACGAACCCGAACGCAGCACGACGAACGACAAACGACGAACGTCAGAGATGCCGCCAAGGGGGCAGTGTCGGGCGCCTCAAAACGGATTGAGGCTCTGCACCCACTCGATTTCATCGGGCGTGATGCGCGGCAGGTGGCGGATGAAGTACACGAGCTGCCACACCTGCTTGTCGCCGGCGGGGTCGGGTTTTCCCGTGCCGAAGGCCGGCATGCCGGTGAACCGCACGCCGTTCTCGATGATGTAGAACAGCTCGCCGTCGGTCAGGCTTTGCGTCGCCGCCGCACGCAGGTCGGGCGGCTTGGGATAGAGGCCGTTGCCGATCGCGGGTTTCATGCCGCTGCCGTCGTTGTCGTGGCACATCGTGCAGAACTTCGCGAAGTGCTCCAGGCCGGGTCCGAGCGCGCTCTTATCGTTCGCGAGCGGATTGGATCGGGCTTTGTACTCGCCCGGAATGGCCAGGCTGCGCGCCGCGCGGGCGGCGCGCGTCTCGAGCGCCCCCGGTGCGGGCTGCCCGCGCAGTCCGGTGCTCCTCAGGTAGACGAACCCCCCCAGCGCAGCCACCACGACGAGAAGGACTGCCGCGATTACAAGGCTCTTCAGGGCACGCATGCTCGACTCCGCGTCTCGGAGATGACCAGATAACCAGACGACCAGATTTCCAAATTCACCGTGGCGTCCCGGGCGCGATCTCTTGCAGGTCGTCGGGGAAGTTGAAGACGAAAACGACCTTGTCCTGGCCGGCGCTGCCCTGGTCCTTGGCCGCGAGCGCCGCGATCCGTCTGCCGTCCGGATACAGGTCGTACGCGCCATTCCCGACGCGGGCACCCCGAATGCCCGTCGGCGACCCGGGTGCCGGGCGCGAGCGCCATCGCGTGGCGATTATACCGGTCGGCGGCGCGCACCCGTCGCCTACTCCCACCGAAACACCTTGGTCGATACCGCGACGAATGCGAAGAACATCAGTGTCAACACGACGATGTCGCCGACATGGGCGGCCCAGCCCTCGCCGCCCCAGATTCCTCTCAGCAGCGACACCGCGTAGGTGAGCGGCAGCGCGCGCGCAACAACCTGCAGCACCGGTGGCAGCGATCCGACCGGTACGAACAGCCCAGACAGACCGAGCATGGGATAGAGGATCAGCGTGCCGATCGGCTGCGCGAAGCGCGCGGTAGGAACTACGCTGGCGATCAGAAATCCCAGAGACAGGATGCTTACGGTGCTGAAGAGCAGCGCCAGCGTGAACGACGCGAGCGGGACGTTGGCAGGCATTGGATAGGAGCGTCGCCCTGCCAGGACCATGAGCGCAAGCGTGGTGGCGGTGAACAGCAGCTTGACCATCACGTGCGCCGTCAGGATGGTGTGGGGCCGCAGGGGCGTGGCCCGCAGCCGTCTGAGGATCCCGCCTTCACGATAAATCGCGATGATCGCGACCAGGGACAGCACGGCGCTCGCGGCGATTAGGAGGGACGTGAAGATCGGCAGATCGACTGAGACGAAGCGCGGTAGGTCGGGCGAGACTCTTCCCGCCCGAGGGCTGACCAACCGGCCCAAGCCAACATAGATCAACACCGGGATACCGACTGTTCCAATCACGCCCAGCGGCTCGCGTACGAAGATCTTGATTTCGAGCCAGGTCAGTCTCCAGAGTCCGCGCAGCATGGGTTCGAACCTCAATCGCGAATTGTGTGGCCTGTCAGCGTGAGAAAGACGTCCTCGAGTGTCGGGAGCTCGGTGCGGAAGTCGGTCACCCGTATCCGATGCTCCGCCAGACACTGAATCACGTGCGTCACCAGATCGTCCTCCCGGCCTCGAATGGTGAGCTGCAACCCCTGGCTGGTTACCGACTGCACCTTCGGGATCGCGCGAAAGCGGTCTGATGCGGTGGAGTCCTCGGTTACCAGCATCACGCTGCGCTCCGGGCAGTGCCGCCGCACGAGCTCGGCCGGAGTGCCGATGTCGATGATGCGACCGTGATCGATGATCGCCACTCGGTCGCAGAGCCGCTCGGCCTCCTCCATGAGATGGGTCGTCAGAAAAACCGTCTTGCCGCGCTGGCGAATGCCGCGCACCAGATCCCAGATCGCCCGCCGCGCCTGCGGGTCGAGTCCTGTCGTCAACTCGTCGAGGAACACGAGCTCGGGGTCGTTGATGAGCGCGAGCGCGATGAACAAGCGCTGCTTCTGACCGCCGGACAGCGTCATGAACCAGGCGTTCCGCTTGTCACGCAAGCCGAGCTGCTCGATCAGACGATCGCCGTCCACGGGCCTTCGGTACAGAGATGCCCAGAGAGCCACGGCTTCCCGCACTTTGATGCGCTTCTGGAGCTGCGCCTCTTGAAGCTGCACGCCGATTCGCTCCTGCAGCGCGTACGCGTGCCGTGTGGGATCGAGGCCCAGAACTGAGATGGCCCCCCGATCGGGCATGCGCAGACCTTCGACGCACTCCATCGTGGTGGTCTTGCCGGCGCCGTTCGGCCCGATCAGACCGAATATTTCCCCAAGTTGAACGTCGAACGAGACCTCGTCCACGGCGACCAGCCGACCGTACGTCTTCCGGATGGCGGCCACGTGGATGACAGGCGGACGCGTCATAGAGCTGCTGGCGAGGAATTTTTGCCACGCGTTGCGGGCGGACACCGGTGTCTGCGCTGACCGCTCCCGCCATGGTGCAGAGGTGCACGGCGTACGCCGACCACGAACGGGAACCTCACGTTCGCATCGGTCCCTTCACCGCAATCTCTACTTGCTTTCTCTCTCGATTGCGGCGAGATCGGCCTTCGCCTCGGCGAGCACGTCGCGCATTGTCGACGTCGGCGGCGACAGCGTTCCGGTCCGCGCGCCCGATCCGACGAACGCGGTGATGAGACCGCCGAGCCGCTGACGCACCGGCGGTGCGCCGCGTCCGCCTCGCCCCGCGGCCGGCGCTGCCGGCTGTTCCTCGGTTGCCGCCGCCGCTGCTCCGCGGCCGCCACCCGCTCGCCCTGAGCCTGTCGAAGGGCCGCCCCCGACCAACCGCTGCTCGAGCGCCTGAAGCCGCGCCGCTTCGTCGCCCGTC
>Ga0114129_10011586_pt1 | contig 12556 bp, 9 predicted proteins | sample RhiMetdeltSRZDD1_FD_80071 | JGI IMG/M metagenome (GOLD analysis project Ga0114129, IMG submission 80071) | Populus rhizosphere microbial communities from Tennessee, USA - Rhizosphere MetaG P. deltoides SRZDD1 (version 2) (version 2) | ecosystem: Host-associated > Plants > Roots > Rhizosphere >...
TCCGAGAACGGCTCCGCCGCGATGACGGCCGCGATTCGCGGATCGGATGCGGCCTCCTGCAGCGCCACCGCCGCGCCGAGCGACGTGCCGATCAGGACTGGAGACTGACCCTGCAGTCCATCGATCACGCGGCGCAGATCCCGTTTCTCGACGAAGCCATAAGTGCAGACCTCACCCGGGGACTCGCCGTGCCGGCGGCTGTCGTAGGCAATCACGTCGAAGCCGCGCGGCGTGAATCGCGGAACCACGCCCGCGCTGCTGCCGCGATTGTCGGCAATGCCGTGCAGGTAGACGATCGTGCCGCGCCGCCTCCCGATCGCCGCACAGGACCATCCGCGGAGCGTGAGGCCCTCCCCCTCGAAATCCCGGTTCTCACAGCCCGGCGGAATGGCGGCGGTCACGGCGTGCCGCTGGGGATACAGCAGTCCACCCGCCGCGACCGACGGGGCGACCATCAGCGCGGTCACGACAACACCCGCAGCCACCAGAGCGACGAAGACACGCCAGCCAATCCGCATCACGACCAGCGTGTCATGACTTCATCGTCCGTGCCAGGAACCGCTCGATGTAATAGAGCGCCATCTGTGCGCTCGGGCCGTTCGGCACCGCGTCGAAGGCGTGTTCGGCCCACGGGATCTCGAGGAGCACCGATCGAACGCCGGCCTGCCGCAGCCGCTCGTGCAGCTTCATGCCGTAGCGTGGATGGACGATGTGATCGCGCGCACCGTAGATGAGCAAGGTGGGAGGCGAGGCGGCGGAGACGTGATTGATCGGCGATGCCTCGCGGTAGGCGGCCGCGACCCGATCGGGAGTGCCCCCGAGAAGCGCTTCTTCGATTTCGCGAATGTCGAACGGATCCGGGCGCGGCGGGCGTCGATACCCATCCTCGAGATCCGTCGGCCCATACAGGCTCACCACCGCCCTGGCCGGGAGCACAGGCGGCGCGTCGTACGCCGCCATCAGCGCCAGATGGCCGCCCGCCGAGCGGCCGATCAGACCGACGGTCGCGACATCGGCGCCGAACGAGGCGCCATGCGCGCGAATCCAGGCGAGCGCCGTGCGCATGTCGGTCATCTGCGCCGGCCACCGCCACTGCGGCGCATGGCGGTAGTCGATGGCGAACACGACATACCCGAGCGAGGCGAGGTGCCCGGCGAACCGTGAGTAGTCGGCCGGCGTTCCCCGCTGCCACGCCCCGCCGTAGATCTGAACGATGACCGGGTGCAGCCCGGTGCCCTGCGGTTGATACACGTTGAGCGTCAGCTCGACGCCCCCTGCCGATGCGAATCGAACGCCGCGTTGAACGCGATCGGCGCTGCCGAACGTCATGCCCAGCAGGACGTCACGCACCGACACCGGAGACGACCGCAATCCCGGCGCGTCCAGTGAATCGGAGCCGAGCGCGTCGCGCATCGCACGATCGAAGTCGCGCGTCACCCACGGCGCCCGTGCTACGGGGGAGGCGGCGACGGCGGCCGCGGCGAGCGCGATCGCACACGCCCGACGCGCCGTCCGGTCCCGTCGAGCCCGCAGCCCGCCCAGCAGCGCAATCATCAACGCCGCAGCGCAGAGCAGCGGCGACACCTCGGGCGCGCCGACCGCCAGCGGGATCAGCACCGCGTGGAACGGCGGCAAGACGATCCAGGCGGTCACGAATGCGACCGCCACCGCGAAGAGCAGAAGGACCGACATCAGAGATGGAGACCCCTACCCCGCGAAGTGCCCGAAAGCCGCGAATTCAACCCCGATCCGGACCCGCGGACTGCGGACCGCGGAACTCCCTTACCGATACCCCAGAAACAACCGCGGAAGAATGAGCGTGACGCCGGGGAACGCCGCGATGAGGGCCAGGCCGATCAGCAGCGCCATCAGGTACGGCATATAGCTCCTCGCCACGTCATCGATGTCCACGCGCGCGATGCCTGCGGCGATCGACAGGCCGACGCCGACCGGCGGCAGGAAGAAGGCGATCCCCATCGCGGCGATGATCACGATGCCGTAGTGGACCGGGTCGATCCCGATGGTGCGGCTGATCGGAAACAGGATGGGCCCGAAGATCAGCAGCGCCGGCAGGCCTTCGAGCAGCGCGCCGATCACCACGAAGAGCACGATCGTCAGCGCCAGGAATCCCCAGCGACCGGCGCCGATCCCGCCCATCCACTCGCCGAGCGTCTGCGGCACCCACTCGCGGACGAGGATCCACGCGAACGCCGACGCGGCCGCGAGGACCCAGAGCGTGGTCGCCGTCACCGTTCCGCTCTGGGCGAGCTGCGCGGGCAGCTCGTCGCGGCGGATACCGCCGATCAGAATGCCCGCGGCCAGCGCGTACACGACCGCCAGCAGCGCGGCTTCGGTGACCGTCGTCGCCCCGCTGAAGATCCCGCCGAAGAGCAGCACCGGTAGTCCGAGAGGCACGGCGGCGCGGCGGGCCGCACGTCCGAGGTGACCCTGCGCCGACGGTCCGGTGACCGGCCAACCCTGGCGGCGGGCGCGAAGCGCGATCAGGATCAGCAGGACCGCGGCGAGCACGAACGCGGGCAGGAAGCCGGCCAGGAAGAGCGTCACGATCGAGAGGTTCACGAGCGAGCCCAGCACGACCATCGTCAGACAGGGCGGAACGAGAATGCCCATCGCCGACGCGGCGGCGACGACGCTGACGGATTCGGGGCCGGAGTAGCCCGCGCGCCGCATCGACGGCACGAGCAGCGAGCTGATCGCCGAGACGTCCGCCGCGGTCGACCCGGAGATGCCCGAGAACAGGACTTCCGCGACCACGGCCACCATCGCCAGGCCGCCGCGCACCCGCCCGACGATCGCCATCGCCAGATCGACGATGCGTTCGGAGATGCCGCCGCTCTCCATCAGCGCGCCGGCCAGGATGAACAGCGGAATGCTGAGCAGCACGAAGGAGTCGACGGCGCCGAGAATCTTGATCGGAAGAATGATGAGGCCGATGCCGCCGATGCCCAGCAGATAGGTGAGCGCCGTGAGCGCGAGCGTGAAGGCGAGCGGCATGCCGACGGCGGCAGTCACCAGGAAGCCGGTGACGAGAACGACCAGCGGCGGCGCCGCCGCGAGCAGCGGAACGAGCACTGCCGCGACGACGAGCGCGGCGCCGCCCAGGATCCAGGGCACGAGCGACCGATCCCGCCACAGCGAGAGGCCGTCGCGGCGGAGCTGCTGCACGACAACGGCGGACATCAGGAGCAGGGCGACCGGGAGCACGCCGGAGATCGCCGCGCCGGAGACGCCGCTCGCCGGCAGCCGCTCGGCGGCACTGGTCACGGTCAGGCGCGTGGCCGGAACGATCAGTCCGAGGAAGAAAGCCAGGAGGACCAGGCGCAGGCCGTAATCGACCGCGGCCCGGCGATCCGCCGGTAAGAGCCGGACGAGCGCGGTCACACGCGGATGCTGCCCGCGGATCAGCGCCGCGATGCCGCCCGCGCACATCAGCCAGACGAGCAACAATCGGGCGATCTCTTCGGTCCACGGCAACGGATGCCGCAGGACGTGACGGCCGACGACCTGCAGCCCGACCACCGCTGCCTGTGCGACCACGAGCGCGGCGATCGACAGGTGCAGGACCCGCTCGGCCGGCCCGTGCGCGAGTTCCGGATGCGGCACCAGGCCGGCGTGCGCCTCGCCCCCGGTCACGCCCTGATCGCCCCGAGCCAGTCGCCGACGCCCAGCGCCCGTGCTTCCTCTTCCCAGAGCCGTTCGGCCGGGACTCGAAACGCGCGGCCGTCGATTTCGCGAATGGTCATCCCGCGCTGGCGGAGCTCGTTCGTGGCGCGCGCATCTTCGACCGCGCCCATCGCGCGCTGTTCGATCGCCGCCGCCCGCGCCGCCCGTTCGAGCAACGCCCGTACGTCGCCCGGCAGCGGCTCGAGCGACACCGTCGATCCCCAGAGCCCGATCACGCCCGCGATGTGGCGCGTGTGGGCCATGTAGCGGGCGACTTCGAAGAACCGCTGCGCCAGCGTCGTGCTCGCATCATGTTCGTAGCCGTCGATGACCCCGGTCTGCAGCGACGTGTAGACCTCGCCAAACGCCATCGGCGTCGGGCTGGCGCCCATCAGCTCCACGGCTTTCACGTAGATCGCGGACTGAATCGTGCGGATCTTCAGCCCCGCGAGCTGGCGCGGCTCGACGATGTCGCGGCTGCGCGTGACGACGTGACGGAAGCCGAACGAATCGCCCCAGGCGAGCGGACGCATCCGGACCGAGGACGCGAGATACTCGGCCGCCGACGCGCCCACCGACGAATCGACGACCCGATGCACGTGCTCCCAGTCCTGCCAGAGAAACGGAAAGTCGAAGACCTGCAGCTTCGGCGCGACGCTGCCCCAGATCGCCGTGCCCGACACCATGAAGTCGACGAGCCCTTCCTGCAATTGCTGGACGACTTCGCGTTCCTGACCGAGCGTGCCGCTCGGGAACAGCCGGACGCGGATCTCGCCGGCCGACATCGATTCGACGTGCTGCCGGAACTTGTCGGCGAAGACGTGAAGAGCGGTCGGACCGGCGGTCATCGAGTGCGAGAGCCGCAGGATGAGCCCGCCGCGCGCCGGCCGGGTGCGGCAGCCCGCGGCCGCCACGGCGCCGCCGAGCGCCGCCAGAAACCTCCGGCGATTCAGCGGCACGTATCCGACCCGCTGTCGGCGACCGAGGACGGAGGGACCGCGACGAACTGCCAGCTGTAGGACTCGGGGCTGAGCGTGAGCTTCAGGACGCCGTGGGCGCTGAACCTCGCCTCGCTGTTGGCGCTCATACGCACCACCGGCGTGAGGTCGGCGCCGCCGGTGCCGACCGTGAACTGGCGCAGGCCGCCCGACGTGGCACGGCCGTTCTCGTCCTGGCGCGCGAAGCGCTCGTACATGTGATCGTGGCCGTTGATGACCACGTCGGCGCCGAGCTCGCGGAGCACGCGGAAGATCTCTCGCATGTGAACGGCCGGGCCGTTCTGTCCCGACGAGAACACCGGATGGTGCCAGATCGCGGCGACGCATCGCGCGTTGGTGCGCGCCAGGTCGTCGCGGAGCCACATCATCTGCGGCGAGCCTTCGCTCGCGGCGACGTTGCTGTTCAGCGACACGATGTGCCACGGCCCGGTCTCGAACGAGTAGTAGCCGGCCCCACGCGGGCCGGCGCTCGGACCGAAGTAATCGAAGTACGGCCCGGCGCCTGGACTTTCATAGTCGTGATTGCCCGGCGAGGGCCGCGTCCGCCCCTTGTGGCGCCCCCAGGTCGGGTCGTAGCACTGGGCGAACTGCGCGGCGGTCCCCTGGAAATAGGCGTTGTCGCCGGCCGTGAACACCGTGCCTTCGATCAGGTCGAGCAGATCCGCCGTGCTCGTGGCCCCCCGGCTGCCGCAGACGGCGATGTCGCCGGCGCCGACCAGGACGCCGGTGGTGATGGGCGGTGGAGGCGGTGGATTCGGAGGATCGGGTCCGGGCCCCCGCGAGTCGCCGCAGGCAGCCGCCACCGACAGGGTCAGTCCCGCCGCAGCCGCGCGCCATCGAGCTCGATGCATAAGGGGTGCGTTGGGGATTGGAGTGGAGATCCTATGATACGGCGGCGGCGCCTCCCTCCGTGAGCTCCCACCCCCATGCTATAGTCGCCGGACCCACTTACATGACCGTTACCCAGGACGCGGTCGGCCGTCGTGTCGTCCTGTCGCCACAGGAAGCGCTCGTGGCCGGCGGCCCTGCCGAGGAGTTCGAACAGCGGGTCCAGGCGCTGTTTCGCGACGGATCCCGCGATCTGCTCGTCGATCTGCGGCAGGTCCCGACCATCGACAGCCGCGGCGTCCGGGCCCTGGTGCGCGCACACACGTCGGCGCAGCGTCTCGGCGCCACCTTCCGGATTGCCTGTCCGTGTCCACAGGTCCGCACCATCCTCGAGGTCTCCAAGCTCGATCACGTCTTCGCGGTCTACGACACGGTCGACGCCGCGCAGAAGCGCGAGCTGCGGTGGGACGTGGTGTGGATCGCGCTCGCGGGAGGCGCGCTGTGCGCCGCGCTGGTGTGGGGCGGGCTGCGCTGGCCGATCGCCGGCGCTGCCGACGGCACGGTGTTCCCCGGTGAGCCGGCCGAGACCGGACTCCCGATTCTCACGCAGCCGTTCATCGCGTTGCTCAAGCTGATCGCCGCGGCGCTCATCGGCGTGCTGGTCACCGCGGTGCACGCGCCGAATGCCACCGATCGGCCGGCCGGCCGCGCGATGCAGCACGCCCAGATCCTGCTGTGCGTCTCGGGCGCCATGATGATGATCATCATCGGCAACTCGCTGGCGCGCGCGTTCGGCATCGCCGGCGCCGCCAGCATCGTCAGGTTCCGCACGCCGGTCGAGGATCCGAAGGACGTCACGATCATCTTTCTCCTGATGTCGCTGGGGATGGCGTCGGGGCTGGGCGCGTTCGCGATCGCCGGGCTGGGGACCGCGTTCCTCTGCGTGTTCCTGTTCGTGCTCGATCGCACGAGCGCGCGCCGCAGCCGGGCGCTCGCCGTCGAAGTCGTCGCCGCGGGACGCGAGTTCCCCACCGACCACGTCCACAAGGTCTTCGCCCGCAACCGCATCGTCTTCGAGACCCGCGAGGTGTCGCAGGGCAAGGAGACGGCGGTCACCTATCACGCGCTGATCGATCCGCACCTCTCGCTCGACGATCTGAGCGCGCAGCTGATGGCGGGCGGCTCGTCCGGGGTCCAGTCGGTCTCGTGGGAACAGCCGAAGAAGGGATTCTGATGCGTCTCGCGGTGTTGTGCGCGTGTGTGCTGATGCTGCTGCCCCGGGCGGCCGCGGCGCAGCCCGAGGTCCGGTTTCCGCCGCCGTCGTTCCGCGCCGGCGAGTTCCGCATCGATTTCCGGGCGCGGTTCCATCTGGACTTCCGTGGTCTGGATGCCGAGGAGCCGGTGGCCCCCGAGGGGTTCGTGTTCCGGCGCGCGCGCGTGGCCATCGAGGGTCGGATCTACGACGACCTCGAATACGAGTTGGACCGCGACCTGCGCGACGACAAGCGCCCGTGGCGCGACGTCTTCCTGAACTACCGCAAGTTCCGGGCGGCCGAAGTCCAGGGCGGCAAGTTCAAGGTGCCCTTCAGCCTCGATCAGCTCACGAGCGTGTTCTCCAACAGCTTCGTGTCCCGATCGCTGATCGGCACGCAGCTGGCGCCAGGGCGGGATCGCGGCGTGATGGTGCACGGGCGCCTCGCCGGCGACCGCGTGCGCTACCGCGGCGGCTGGTTCAAGCACGACGGCGACAACACGCTGTTCACCGAGGAGCTCGAGCAAAACGAGTTCGTCGAGGAGCCGCCGGTCAACAACACCATCGCCGGCCGCGTCGATCTCACGCCCTGGGAACAGACGAAAGGGCTGCGGCGGCGGCTGCAGATCGGCATCAACGCCACGAGCGGCGAGCTCGACGACGGGCTGTTCGGGATGCGCGGCCGGACCGTCGGCGGCTACACCTTCTTTGCGCCGATGTACGTCGGAGGCCGGCGGATGCGGTTCGGAATGGACGGTCTCTGGACACCCGGCCCGTTCTCTGTAGTGGCCGAATACAACCGGGTCACCGACCAGAGGAACAGACAAGGTCTCGGCGACGTCGATCTCCCTGACGTCATCGCGGAAGGCTGGTATCTCGCCGGGACGTGGGCGCTGACGGGTGAACGCAAGAGCGGGGGCATCGATCGACCCAGGCACCCCATCTTCCAGGGCGGAGCGGGCGGAGTCGAAATCGCGGCTCGCTTCGAGGAGATGCGGTTCAGCAGCGCCGGCACGGGAGGGGAAGACCCGTTCACGAACCCCCGGGCGGCGAACATCCTGCCGAACCGCGACCGCGCGATCACCCTGGGCGTGAACTGGTATCTGAACGAGTTCGCCCGCGTGCTGTTCAACGCGGTGCGCGAGACGATTCAGGATCCGGTCCGCAGTCCGCTGGCCGATCGCACGCGGTTCTGGACGGGAGTCGTCAGGCTGCAGTTCGGGATGTGACTGAGCAGCGCCGGGGTCTTCAGACCCTGGCCGACAGGGACGGAGACAATAATGAAGGGCCTTTCAGCAGCGGCATTCGGCGTCCGGGCAGTCCTCATCATCGCGGCACTTCTCATCACGCGTCCGGCGGCGGCCCAGTCGATGGAAGAGTTCTTCGACGATACGGCCGTCCAGGAGATCCGGCTGACGCTCAACTCTAAGGACTGGGAGTCGCTCAAGCAGAACTACAAGGAGAACATCTACTACCCGACGGCATTGGCCTGGAAGGGCGTGACGGTGCGCAACGTCGGGATCCGCTCGCGCGGTCTCGGCAGCCGCAGCCCGCGCAAGCCCGGTCTGCGCGTCGACATGGACTACTACACCGCCAGCCAGACGTTCCTCGGCATGAAGTCCTTCGTGCTCGACAATCTGACCCAGGATCGGTCGATGCTGCGGGAATGGCTCTCGATGGCGTTCTTCCGGCGGCTCGGCTTGCCCGCGCCCCGCGAGGCCTTCGCCCGGCTGTTCGTGAACGACACCTTCGTGGGCGTCTACGCGCTGGTCGAGGCCATCGACAAGGCGTACCTGGGCCGCTCCTTGGGCCAGGACAACCACGGCGGAACCGAGAACGACGGCTATCTGTTCGAGTACGGCTACATCAAGAACTACCGCTTCGAATACCTGGGGTCGAACCTCAACGAATACAAGATCTTCAAGGCCAAGACCCGCGAAAAGGAAGCCGACGCGCAGATCTGGGGTCCGCTCGAGGCCGCCGTCAAGGCCATCAACGAGACCCCGGACAACAACTTCAACCGCGACGTCTCGGACTACTTCGATCTCTCGAAGGTCGCCAGGCACCTCGCCATCGAGAACTTCCTCGCCGAGGACGACGGGGTCCTCGGCTATGCGGGGATGAACAACTTCTATCTCTACCGGTTCGAGGACTCCAAGAAGATGCAGTTCCTGGCGTGGGACAAGGACAACACGTTCCACTCGGTGGACTTCGACATCATGAAGCGGATCAGCGAGAACGTGCTGGCCAAGCGGACGCTCGGCTTGTCGCAGTACAAGAACGAGTACCTCAACACGCTGCTCGACGCGGCCGCCTCGGCGATGGAGCCGGATCCGGAAGCGGACAAGAATGACAAGAACGGCAAGCCGGTGTCGCTGCCCGGCTGGATGGAGCGCGAGATTCTCCGGCAGTACAACCTGATCCGGAGCCTCGCCCGCAGCGACGAGTTCAAGCCGTACAACAACGACGAGTTCGAGGAGTCGATCCAGGGCCTCCTCACGTTCGCCCGCGAACGCGCCGCCTACGTCAAGGACCACGTCGCGGAGGAACGCAGGCGGTAACAGGCGCTGACGCCTGCCGGTGTCAAGGGACAAGGGACAAGGGATAAGGGACAAAAAACCCACGAACTCCCGCTGCGAGCCGGGTTGTCCTTTGTCCCTTGTCCCTTGTCCCTTGTCCCTTGACTCCAGTCACCGATAGTCCCTCCCCCCCTTGCCCTCCGCTGCGGCCGCAGCTATCCTCTGGCGGCATCCCCATTTACCGCCACTGACGGAGGCCGCATCGATGGCTGTTACCGACACCGCATCACGACGTTCCGTGGTCACCTCGTTCTTCGCCACTCTCGCTGCAGCCGTGGGCGGGCTGTTCGGCACGAGCGCGCGGGCGCAGACGCCGGACACGTCGCTGGTGAAGAAAACGTCCAGCGACAATCAGCCCGCCGGAGCGAAGCCTCCGCTGTTCTCCGGATGGGTGACCTACGGCAACCTGGTCTTCATCGCCGGAAAGGGGCACCACGAGGCCGGCGACATCGCCGTGCATACCAAGTCGGTGCTCGACCAGATCGAGGCGGAATTGAAAAAGGCCGGCTCCTCGATGGACAAGGTCCTCAAAGTGAACGTGTACCTCAACGACCTGAAGGATTACGACGGGATGAACGCGGTCTTCCGCGGCAGGTTCGGTGCCAACCCGCCGGTCCGCACCACCATCGCCGCCGCCGGCGGGATACCAGGGAACTCGCTGGTGGAGATCGACTGCATCGCGACACGGTAAAGTTCAGGCGCGCCACGCGCGCGCCCGCCGGAGCGGAGCGGGGCGGATGGGGCCCCGCGAGCGACGGCGATGGGGGGTCCGGCGGGGCGAAGCCCCCCGGTTGAGGAAGGAGAACGCCGATGTGGAGCCGCAGACGCTTTCTCGAGAACATCTCGACGCTGCCGCTGGTCGGTGGCTTCGTCGGCGTGAGTGGAGTCCGCATCGCCGAGGCTGCCGGCGCGGCCGCGGCCGGGGGCGGCCGCGACTACTTCAAGGAGCTCGGCATCCGGCCGTTCATCAACGCCGCCGGCACCTACACCGCGATGACCGCGTCGCTGATGCCGCCCGAGGTCATGGACGCGATCAACTACGCCTCGAAGCATTACGTGATGCTCGAGGAGCTCGGCGAGAAGGTCGGCGAGCGAATCGCCAAGCTCGTGAAGGCCGAAGCGGCGCTGGTCACCTCGGGCGCGGCGTCCGCGCTGACCCTCGGCACGGCGGGGGTCCTGACCGGCATGGACAACCAGAAGATGGTCGAGCTCCCGAACCTCGCCACCATGAAGAGCGAGGTCATCATCCAGAAGTCGCACCGCTTCGGCTACGACCACGCGGTCCGCAATTGCGGCGTGAAGCTGATCGAGGTCGAAACCCGGGACGAGCTCGAGCGCGCGATCAACCCGCAGACCGCGATGATGCTCTTCTACAACAACAACAATCCGATCGGGCAGATCAAGGACGAGGAGTTCGCGCAGCTCGGGAAGAAGCACGGCGTCCCGACCCTGAACGACGCGGCCGCCGACGTGCCGCCGGTCGAGAACCTGTGGAAATACACCGCCATGGGCTTCGACCTCGTCGCGTTCTCCGGCGGCAAGGGGATCCGCGGCCCGCAGAGCGCGGGCCTGCTGCTCGGGCGGAAAGATCTGATCGCCGCCGCGCGCAGGAACGCGCCGCCCAACGGCAACACGGTCGGCCGCGGCATGAAGGTCAACAAGGAAGAGATCGTCGGCATGCTGGCGGCGGTGGAGCTGTATGTCGAGAAGGACCACCAGCGCGAGGGGAAGGAGTTCGAGAAGCGCGCGGAGACGATCCGCGGCGCCGCCGCCTCGGTGCCGGGAGTCAAAGCGGAAGTGTTCGTGCCCGAGGTCGCCAACCACGTCCCGCACGTCCGGATTACCTGGGACGGCGTCACGCGGCAGGCCGCCAACGGCGTCGTCAACGCGATGCGCGACGGCGAACCATCGATTGCGATTCGATCCGAGGACGCCACGCTGGTGATCGGCGTGTGGATGATGCGCAACGGCGAGGAAAAGGTGGTCGCGCGCCGGCTGAAGGAAGTTCTGGAGCGGAAGGGCACCGCATAGCCGCAAGACATGGATCGCCGCACATTCGTCTATAACGTCGCGCTCGGCACCCTTCACCTCGGTCTGGGGGGATCGGCGCACGCGCAAGGATCGTCGGCGCTCGGCTCGCTCAAGATCGACGTCCACGCGCCGGCCTTCACACCCTCGCCGCTGGCCATGCCCGGCCTCTACCCCGGCCGCGTCGTCGACGTCGTGCATCCCGGCGTCATTCGCGAGCGGCGGATCTCGGAGCCGGCCGTGCGGGCCATGCTCAGCGCCGGGATGACCGCGCTGACCGGGGATCGTTCGGAATCCGACGCCTGGGCGCGATTCGTCTCCCCGACCGACGTCGTCGCCCTCAAGGTCAATCCCTCGAGTTCGCCGGCCACGATCACATCGATCGCGCTGCTGCGCGAGGTGATCCGTGCGCTGAACGCCGCGGGCGTCGCCAACCGGAACATGATCGTCTACGACCGGAACTCGAATCAGCTCGAGGTGAACGGCTATCACACCGCGGTGCCGGCGGGCGTCCGGGTGATCGGGCTCGATCAGCAGTGGTCGGCCCAGGGCTCCTTCGACTCGCTTCGCTCGCTCAAGGCGGGCGCGGGCGAGCCGACTCGGGCCGGGTACGATCCCGACGTCTACTGCGAGATGGACTGTTTCGGCGAGCGGGAGACCCGGTCCTATCTCGCCAGCATCGTGTCGCGCGACGTCGACAAGATCATCAACCTGCCCTGCCTGAAAGAGCACAACGCGTCGGGCGTCACCGGATGCCTGAAGAATCTCGCCTACGGCTCCTTCAACAACGTCGCGCGGACCCACGTCGACCCGAAGACCTACACCGATCCGGTGATTCCGGTGATGTGCAGCGTCGGGCCGCTGCGCTCCAAGTCAGTGCTGCACATCATGGACGGGATCAGGGCCGTGTACCACGGCGGCCCGTTCGGCTGGAATCCCGAGTTCGTCTGGGAAGCGCGCACCCTGCTGATCGGAACCGACCCGGTCGCCATCGATCGCATCGAGCTCGAGATCGTCGAGAAGAAGCGCCGCGAGGTCGGCGCGCCGTCGCTGTGGGATCGCAACCCCGCCTACCTCGGACGCAGCTCCGACATCGAGCGCACGGCGCAGAAGAATCCGTTCTACCGCGAGCCCAATCACATCCGGACGGCCTCCGAGCTCGGGCTCGGCACCTGGGAGCTCGACAA
>Ga0114129_10011587_pt1 | contig 12555 bp, 7 predicted proteins | sample RhiMetdeltSRZDD1_FD_80071 | JGI IMG/M metagenome (GOLD analysis project Ga0114129, IMG submission 80071) | Populus rhizosphere microbial communities from Tennessee, USA - Rhizosphere MetaG P. deltoides SRZDD1 (version 2) (version 2) | ecosystem: Host-associated > Plants > Roots > Rhizosphere >...
CACGCGGTGGCATGTCGGGCATCTCCACAGCTTCACGACGTCCATCGTCTCCCTCGAGGCCGCTCGAACCGGCCCTGGAAACGACGGTAGCGCGAGGGTCTGACAATCCGTTCAGTGCCTGGTCAGAATTCCAATGATTTCCGGGCTCAGCGCAGCTTCTTCTGCTGTTCATGGAGCCAGAGCAGCGCCTCGAGCGGGGTGGTGCGCGACAGGTCCAGTCCGCGGAGCGCCTCGGCGCGCTGCCCTGCGCGCGGGTCGACGGCAGGCTCCGGCGGCTGCGCTTCGGCACCCGATTCGCGCGGCGCCTCGCCGAACAGGCCGAGCTGCGCGCGGGACTTCCGGCGCGCCGACGCGAGCGCCGGGTGCCCGGCCTCGTCCAGCTCCTGCGCCTCGAGGTTCGCGAGGATCTCGCGCGCACGGCGGAGCACCTGTTCCGGCAGTCCCGCCAGCCGCGCGACGTGGATGCCATAGCTGCGCGACGCCGCTCCCGGCACGACTTTCCGCAAGAAGACCACGCGTCCCTCGACGTCCGACACCGCCATGGTGAGGTTCACCGCGTGCGGCTTCTCCCGCGCGAGGTCGCACAGCTCGTGATAGTGCGTCGCGAACAGCGCCCGCGCGCGGACCACGTCGTGCAGGTGCTCCGCGATCGCCCACGCCAGCGCGAGGCCGTCGAAGGTGCTCGTCCCCCGGCCCACCTCGTCGAGCAAGAGCAGCGAGCGCGGCCTGGCCTGGTGGAGGATGCGCGCGCACTCGGCCATCTCGACCATGAAGGTGCTCTGCCCGCGCGCCAGGTCGTCCGCCGCTCCCACGCGCGTGAACAGCCGATCGACCAGCCCGATCCGCGCCCGCTGCGCCGGCACGAACGAGCCCGCCTGGGCGAGCACGACGATGAGCGCGACCTGGCGCATCGCCGTGCTCTTTCCCGCCATGTTGGGGCCCGTCAGCACCACCAGGCGGCGCTCCGCGTCGAGCGCCAGATCGTTGGGCACGAACGGGCCCTCGCCCGACGACGCCAGGGCCCGCTCGACCACGGGATGGCGGCCCTGCGTGACCTCGATGACGTCCGATTCGTCGACGATGGGCCGCACCCATCCCGATTCCGCCGCCACCCGCGCAAACGACAGCAACGCATCGGCCTCGGCGGCGGCCGCCGCGCAGGCGCGCAGGTCGGCGCTGCGCGCCAGCACCGCGCCCCGGATCTCCTCGAAGATCTGCTGCTCGAGCGCGGCGCGGCGCTCCTCGGCGGAGAGGACGCGGGCTTCGTGGTCGGCCAGCGCGGGCGTGACGAACCGCTCCGCGCCGACGGTGGAGGAGCGGCGCTGGTAGTCGGCGGGGACGAGGTGGAGGTTCGGCTTCGTCACCTCGATGTAGAACCCCGAGACCCGGTTGTAGCGGACCTTCAAGGACTGGATGCCGGTCCGCGTCCGCTCGTGAGCTTCGAGCGAGGCGATGGCCGCCCGGCCGCCCTGGGCGAGGTCCGCCAGCTCGTCGAGATCCGCCCGGTAGCCCTGGCGGACGAACCCGGGCTCCCGCCCCGGCGGCACTTCTTCCGCGAGCGCCCGCTCGAGCAGCGCGCGCAGCTCCTCGAGCGTCCGCAGCGGGGGGGCGAGCTCGCGGAGCCTTCGCGCCGATCGGGCCGAGAGCACCTCCGCGAGCGCAGGCATGCGCTGCAGAGAGGACCGCAGCCCGGCGAGGTCGCGCGGGACGCCCTGCGCCACCGCCAGCCGGCCCAGGAGGCGCTCGACGTCGAGAACGCCGCGCAGCTCTTCCGCGATCTCCTCGCGCGCAACCGACGCCTGGGACAGCTCCTCGACCGCGTCGTGGCGCGCGGCGATCGCCGCCGTGTCGGTCAGCGGAGCCGCCACCCAGCGCGCGAGGAGCCGCGACCCGGCGGCCGTGAGCGTGCGGTCGACCACGGAGAGCAACGTCCCGCTGCGGCGCCCTTCCGGCCCGCGGAACAGCTCCAGGTTCTGCACTGCCGACGGATCGATCCAGAGCGACTGCGACGCCTGCTCGACCTCGACGCGCACCACGTGCTGCGCCGCCGAGCGCTGCGTCTCCTGCAGGTACGCGAGCGCTTCCGCCGCCGCCTGCACCGAGAGCGGCTCGCGCAGACCGAACCCGTCCAGCGTCGCGACGCCCAGGTGGCGCTGGAGGAAGCGCTGCGCCTCCGCCGGGATGCGCCAGGCGCGCGGCTCGATCCGCGCCACGTTGCTCGACTTGCGCAGGTCCTGCTCGAGCTGCGTCCCGATCAGCTCCTCCGGGACGAGCAGCTCGCGGGGCCGCGCCCGCTCCAGCTCGTCGAAGGCGGACTCCACCGGGCCGGGCTGCAATGCGCGAAGCTCGCCGGTGGAAGCGTCCAGCAACGCGACGGCAGCCTTCCCCGAGTCGACGGCGAGCGCGGCGAGCCACACCGGGTCGCGCGCCTCCTCGTCGTCGAACGAGGTGCCCGGCGTCACGACGCGAACGATCTCGCGCCGGACGAGCTGCTTGCCGGGCCCCGGGACCTCGACCTGGTCGCACAGCGCCACCTTGTGGCCGGCGGCGACGAGGCGCGCCACGTACGCCCTGGCGGAGTGGTGCGGGACGCCGGCCATCGGGACCCGCTCGTCTCCCTTGGCGCGACTCGTCAACGTGATCCCCAGCAGCTGAGAGGCGATGCGCGCGTCGTCGTAGAACAGCTCGTAGAAATCGCCCAGGCGGAAGAAGAGGAGCGCGTCCTTGGCTTGCGCCTTCGCCTCCTGGTACTGGCGCAGCATCGGCGTCGATGCAGCGTCGGAAACCACCTGGACGGGTTCGGCCACTACCGGCTGTGTACCAGAAAGCGGCCCTGGCGCCGCGCGCCCTGAAATGGGCCTCGGGGGTCGTCCGTTCGGTGTCCCGAGTGCCGCTCCGCATGCTCCGGTCGACCCTCGCCTGGGCGCTCGCATCGAGTACGGCGCTGGCGGCGCCTCCGCCGGCGCCGCAGGCGGCTGCTTCGTTCTTCCGCAGCGTCCGCGCTGCCCGCCGCTCCGGTCCGCTCAACATCGACGGGCGCATCGACGAGCCGGCGTGGAGCCTGGCGGAGCGCGGAGACGGCTTCACCCAGTTCGAGCCCGACGAGGGCGCGACGCCCACCGCATCGACGCGGTTCCGGGTGCTCTGGGACGACGACTCCCTCTACGTCGCGATCGAGTGCGACGACCCCCAGGAGCCCACCGCGACGCTCAGCCGGCGCGACCGTCCCGTGGAAGGCGACTGGGTCTCGTTCGACCTCGACACCACCAACGACCGCCGCACCGCGTACCATTTCCAGGTCTTCGCCGGCGGCCAGCAGCTGGACGCGCTGCATTTCAACGACACCGACTTCACCACCGACTGGGACGCGGCGTGGGAGAGCGCGGTCGCCCGGACCGAGACGGGGTGGTCCGTCGAGGTGCGCATCCCGCTGCGCATCCTTCGGATTCCCGATGGCGCCAGGGACTTCGGCTTCAACGTCTACCGCTACCTCGCCCGCCGGAAGGAGCAGGACCAGTGGCGCTACCGCCCCCGGGGCGCGGCGGGCGACATCAGTCTGCTCGGGCAACTCACCGGAGTTGGCGGGATCCACCCGGTCCGGTCGCTCGAGCTGCGGCCTTACCTGGCGACGCGCGCGACCATGACGCGTCCCGCGCCCGGACCCGCGACCGCTCCCTTCCGGCTGGCGCCCTGCTCGTCCTTCGGCGTCAGCGAGAATGGCGTCGGCGCCGCCTGCGCGGGAGTCGACCTGCGCTACTCGCTGGCGAGCGACCTGTCCCTGGTCGGGACCGTCAACCCCGACTTCGGGCAGGTCGAGGCGGACCAGCGGGTCCTGAACCTGTCCACCTTCGAGACCTTCTTCCCGGAGAAGCGCCCCTTCTTCACCGAGGGCATGGACCTGTTCCAATCGCCGCTGCGCATCAGCTTCGGCGGGGCGTACGGCGGCGACGCGTACCAGTTCTTCTATTCGCGTCGCATCGGCAAGCCGCCGCCCGACTGGGACACGGTGAACGGCACGCTGCTGTACCAGTCCGGCGCGCAGCCGGTGGGCGCCGCGACCAAGCTGAGTGGCACGATCGGGGCCGCGTCCGTCGGCCTGCTGACGGCGTACGAGCCTCGCGTCGAGGCCCAGGCGCTGCAGGACGGAAAGGTCACGAACGTGCGTACCGCCGAAGCGGCGCAGAGCGAGGTGCTCCGCGTGCGGGTGCCGATCACCGAGCGCACGCTCGTCGGCGCCATCGCGACCGCCCGCGATCCTCTGTTCACCAGCTCGTCGGCGGCGCTCTCCCGGCGCCACGCGCACGTCGGCGGCGCCGACTTCACCACCTTCGACGCGCACCGGGATTGGAGCTTCACCGGGCAAGCGATCGGATCGCTCTTGAGCGGCGGTGACGCCGAGGTGCAGGACGACGGCACGGTGCTGGGCGACGGATCGAGCGGCGTCGCGATGAGCGCAAAGCTGCAGAAGAGCGCGGGCCCGGTCATCGGGTTCGTGAGCAGCGACTGGCTTTCGCCGCAATTCACCGTGAACGACCTCGGCTTCATGAAGCGCGCCAACCTCTTCCGCTCCTTCGGGTACCTGCAGATGCGCGACGTGCACCCGAGCTCCTGGTATCAGCGGGCGCTGATCGGGACGTGGTTTCGCGAGGTGCGCGATTCGACTCTGGACCTCGCTCTCGCGCAGGAGATCGGCGCGGAGACGTACGTGCTGCTCAACTCGCAGTGGGACTTCGGGTTCTACGGTTACGCGACCACGCCGGTGGTCGACGATCGCGAGCTGGGCGACGGAACTCCCATCGAGCGCCAGGCCCTGCGCGGCGGAGGGCTCAACTTCAACAGCGACTCGCGCAAGGCGGTCCAGGTCGGCGGCTACTTCGAGTACGCGCGCGGCGTCCCGCGGTTCGAGCGCACCTACGACTTCGGCGCCTACGCGACGCTCCGGCCGATGCCGCGGCTGGAGACCACGCTGTCGCTCGACTTCGTCCGGTCCGACGGGGCCATCCGGCAGATCCGCACCGCGGGCGCGCCGGCGGCGGTGGATGCGGCGATGGGCGAGATCGACCGCGGCGCGGCAGCCCAGCGCGACCGCTTCTACCTGCTGGCGCCTCAGTCCTCGCGCTCCCTGAGCACCATCGTCCGCGCCACGTACGCGTTCTCGCCGCACCTCACCTTGCAGCTCTACACGCAGCTCTTCGGCGCCGGCGTCTCGTACGGCGATCCGCTGCGCGCCGACGTGGCGCCGGGCAGGTCCACCGTCCGCTTCTCGCAGCTGCGCGGTGCCGAGGGGAACGAGCCGGCGCCCGACAAGCTCGACGAGCGGCAGGCAGGCCTCAACGTGAACGTCATCCTGCGATGGGAGTGGCGCCTCGGCTCGACGCTCTACCTCGTCTACGCGCACCAGACCTCGGCCGACTTCACTCCGCGTCCGGGCGGCCTCGACCTGGGCGGCGAGCTCGGCGCCGTCGGGAGCAGCGCCGCGACGCACGGCCACACCTTCCTGGTCAAGATGGATTTCTTCAAGGCGCTTTGAGTTTCCCGGCGCCTTGGTAGTCTGTCCGGGATGATCCAGGCGGTGAAGGACCTTTCGCGCCTGCGCGAGATCAGCGTGGTGCTCGTGCGTCACGGGTTCGGCGAGCTGCTCGACCGCAGCCGCCTGTGGGACGTGCTCGGCCGCCGCGAGCCCGGCGAGCGACCCTCGCGCGCCGACATGCGCGCCACCAGCGCGCGGCGGTTTCGCGAGACGCTCGCCGACCTGGGACCGACCTTCATCAAGCTCGGCCAGATCCTCTCTGCGCGCCCCGACATCCTCCCGCCGGACTTCATCGCCGAGCTCTCGCAGCTGCAGGACAGCGCGCCTCCCATGCCGCTCGAGACCGTGCTGCGCCTCATCGAGCAGGGCCTGGGCCGCCCGGCGCGCGAGTTGTTTACGCGCATCGAGCCCGAGCCGCTCGCCTCGGCGTCGATCGCGCAGGTCCACCGCGCCCGCCTTGCCGACGGCGAGAGCGTGGTCGTCAAGGTGCAGCGTCCCGGGATCGAGGAGCAGATCCGCTCCGACACGGACCTGCTCTTCTATCTGGCGCGCTTCCTCGAAGGGGTGATCGAGGAGACTGGCATCTACACGCCCACGGGCATCGTCAGCGAGTTCCGCCAGGCGATGCTGGTCGAGCTCGACTTCGACAACGAGGCGGGCAACATCGAGGAGTTCGCCCGGACGCATGCGGGCCGCGAGTTCGTCGTCATCCCGCGCGTCGTGCGCACGCATTCGTCCCGCACCGTGATCACGCTGCAGGAGCTGGTCGGGATCAAGCTCAAGACGGTCCTGGAAGACCCGTCGATCGAGGGCATCGACCGCAAGACGCTCGCGCGCAACATCCTCGACGCCTCGTTCCACCAGCTCTTCACCGACGGGCTCTTCCACGGCGACCCGCACCCCGGCAACGTCATCGTGCTGCCAGGGAATCGCCTGGGGCTGCTCGACTTCGGCCTGGTGGGCCGTCTCTCGAAGGCGATGCAGGAGTCGATCATCCTGCTCGTGCTCGCCATCAGCCTGCGCGATCCCGACACCGTGGCGCGGCTGCTCTACAAGGTGGGCGTCCCCGACGAGCGCATCAACCTCCACCAGTTCCGCGCCGACATCCACGACATCCTCGACCGCTACCTGGGGCTCAAGCTGTCGGAGGTCAGCTCGACGACGCTCCTCAACGAGCTGACCGATCTCGCGCTCAAGTACCGGATCAAGATCCCCAAGGAGTACGCCGTCCTCTCCAAGGCGTCCGCCACGACCGAGGGAATCCTGCGGCAGCTGGACCCCGACCTCGACGTGGTCGACATCGCGATGCCCTACGCCAAGCAGCTGCTGTGGGAGCGGTACAACCCCGGCTCGATGAGCGGCGGCGCGCTGCGCGTCCTCTTGCAGCTGCAAGGCTTCCTGCAGGACACGCCGCAGCAGCTCTCGCAGATCCTCATGGACCTCGAGGGCGGGAAGTTCCACGTCACCGTCCGCAACGACGAGATGGCGAAGCTCAACCTCAACGTGAAGGCGCTGGGCATCCTCGTCTTCATGGGGTCAATCGCCTCGGGCCTGATCGCCGGCGCGTTCTCGCTCGTCGGGCGCACCACCGATCCGGTGACCGGCACGTCCCACTGGCCGATCGCCGCCCTGGTGGGCCTCGCCTTGGCAGCGATGCTGTTCGGAGCCGCCGTGACCTGGACGCTGCTGAGCGGCCGCCTGAAGAAGCTGTCCGTGCGCCGTTTCCTCAAGTAGCTCGCCGTCAGTGCTTCTCGTCGTCCGATCCCGGCGGAGCGGGCGCGGGAAGCGCATCGATGACGGGCAGCGCTTCGATGACGTCGGGCCGTTCGAGGACCGCGGGCGCCGGCGGCGGAGGCGGCGGCTCGGACGGAAGCTCGACGAGTCCCTCCGCGTCGGCGATCAGCGCGGCGAATGCGCCCTGCCGCGCCACCTCGAGCCAGGCGAAGACGGCCGCGAACGCGAGCCAGGCGGCAGCGCGCGCGGGCAGCGCGAGCAGCATGACGGCGGGATCCAGCCCGAACCCGAGGACCCCGGTGAACAGGCCGGCGATGGCGGCGACGACCAGCTCGAGCAGGCCGAACGCGAGCTGCACCGCGACGCACGCGCCGAGCCGGCGGACGAGCACCTCGGAGGCGCGAGCGAACGCCGCCACCGCTCCATCGCCGAACGCCGCCGCGCGCACCAGCATGAGCCGGACGAGTGAGTCGAGGAGGATTCCGCCGGCCAGGGCGATGCACAGCAGCGCGGAGAAGAGCGCCAGCTTTCCAAGCGTCGGCCGCGCGAGCATCGCGATCGCGCCTGCCACCGCGCCGGCGCCCAGCGACAGCGCGAACGCGAGCACCAGCGCGTAACCGAGCGCCGCGGCGCCGGCGACGCGGGCGAATCCACGCAGCGCCAGCGGCCAGAAGTGCCCGGGCGGCGGCCTGCGCTGCAGCTCCGCGTCGGCCGCCAGCACGGGAAGGGCTCCGCTCCAGAAGGCGACTCCCAGCGCCCAGGAGATCGCCGCCGCGCACAGGGTGGCTCCCAAGAGCGCCCAGCGCATCCTGGCCAGCGCCACCGCGGCGGCGACGACGCCGAGGAGCGGCGCGAGATGGCCGACCAGCGCCGCGACGAGCACCAAGGCGAGCGCCCAGGGCAGCAGCGACACGAGGCTGCCGAGCGCGTCCAGCAACGTTTTCCCGAAGGAAAGCTCCGGGTTGCGCGACGCCGCGCGGAGCCCGAGGCGCACGGCCTGATTCGCGCGCAGCACGGCGCACGGTCTACCCCAACGTACCCGCCGCCGGAAGGTGGGCGAGTTAGCACCTTGAGGACGGGCTCCTGCAGTTCTACAGTCAGTGAAATGGCGGAAGCTGCCGACATGCCCTCGTCCGTCCTGGTCGTCGACGACGAGCCGATCGTGCTGCAGCTCTTCTCGCGCGTGCTGAGCGAGAAGGGCCTGCGCACGCGCACCGCGTCCAGCGCGGAGGAGGCGTTGAAGCTCCTCGAGCAGGGCGGCATCGCCTGCGTGCTCGCCGACAAGAACATGCCCGGGATGGACGGCATCGAGATGCTGCGCCGGGTCCGCGAGGCGCAGCCGCACTGCGCGTTCATCGTCATGACCGGCTACGCGTCGACGGAGTCGGCCATCGAGGCGCTGCGCCTCGGCGCGGTGGACTACCTGCAGAAGCCGTTCGAGGACCTCGACCAGGTCGCGCAGAGGATCGAGGAAGCGATCCAGCAGGTCCGCAGCGAGATGGATCGCTCCGCCGCGCTGGCGCGGCTCGGATTCTTCCAGCAAGGCGAGGCGCTGGACGACGCGCCCGACGCCGGCTCGGATCCGGGCGCGCCCATCCAGATGCTCGAGGCGCGCGTCCGCCAGGCGACCGAAGACCTCCGCGCCCGCTGCCTGCAGCTCCTCTCGAGGCTCGTCGCCAGCAAGGGCGCGGGCCGCGAAGTCCTGCTCTCCGGCGAGCGCATCCTCGACGAGCTGAGGCGCGCGCGGAGCACCGCTGCGGGCGAGGAGCTGGAGCGCATCGAGCGCATGCTCGAAGAGCACCTGGCGCTCGCGCGCCACGCGCAGAGCCGGTAGCAGCGCGGCTCACACCCGCGCACGTCCTCGCTCATTTCCAGAAATTGAGGCCCGAGCAGGCGCCCTCTACAGTCGATAGCGTGGCGGGTGGTCCGCCCTGAACGAGCCAGGAGATTTTCGACGACGCCGTATGTCCTTTCGCGCCCGCCTCTTCGCGTTCCTCGCCTTGACGGGCGTGCTCCCGGTGGGACTGCTGGGCTGGCTCTCGTTTGCCGTCCACCGCGCCGAGGTCGAACGCACGGTGAGCCGAGCGCAGCTCGTCGTCGCCGCCGAAGCCGCGCGCAACGTCGAGCGCAGCATCGCCAGCGGAATCGACGGGCTGCGCCTGTCGGTCGGGGCGCTGCCCCTCGCTCAGCTCTCCGACGCCGAGCTCGCCTCCGTGCTGCGGATCCCCTACCGCCAGCTCGCCTCGGTGGGAGCCGTCGCTCTGCTGGGGAAGGACGCCAAGCTGCTGGCGCCGGCCGTGTACGAGCGCGATGCGGCGAAGCCGGACTCGTTCTCGGATTCCGATCTCGAGCGGCTGCTGCGCCACGTCCCGCTCGACCTCGCCGATGGAACCGGCACCGCGCTCGGTGTGACGTACCGCGGCTCGACCGGCACCACACGCGTTCCCGTCGCCTTGCGGCTGGACGGAGCGAGGTTCGTCGCCGCAGAGCTGTCCCTCAAAGAGATCGCGTCGCGGCTCTCGCAGCTGCCCGGAGCGGCGTTCCTCGCCGGAGCGGGCGCTGCCGCGCTCGCGGGCACGGAAGAGCTGGCCCCCGAGGAGGCGCAGCTCGCCGCCGCGGTGGTCGGTTCGCGGGCGCCGACCGCCCGAGTCCTGCGCCGCGGCGACGGATCCGAGTGGCTCGCGGCGGCCGCTCCGGTGGGCGCGATGGGATGGGCAGTGATCGTCGAGCAGCCGGCGAGCGCGGCGTTCAGCGGCGCGCTGCGCGTACGCCAGTACACCGTCTTCTGGGTGGCGGTCGCGCTGCTGCTCACCGCCGTGCTCGGCGCGGTGCTCGCACGCGGCCTTTCGCAACCCGTGCGCGAGCTGTCCGAGGGAGTGCGCGCGCTGGCCGAAGGCCGCTACGACAAGACCGTCCCGGCCGACTCGCGCGACGAGCTGGGCCAGCTCGCCGACGGCTTCAACCGCATGGCGCGCGAGATCCAGCGCCGCGACGAGGAGATCCGCGCCTGGAACGCGGAGCTGCAGCAGCGGGTCGAGCACCGCACCGCAGAGCTGAAGGTGGCGCAGGACCAGATCCTCCGCACCCGGCGCCTGGCCGCGATCGGTTCCTTGGGCGCGGGCATCGCGCACGAGCTGAACAATCCGCTGACCGCCGTCGCGGGGCTCATCTCGCTGGCGCGCAAGCAGCTCGGCGAGTCGTCGCCTCAATCCGAGACGCTGAGGCAGGCGCTGGAGCAGACGAGGCGCGTCAGCAAGATCGTCGGCGACCTCCGCCAGTTCGCGGAGCAGGAGCGCACGCACGGCGGACGGCGGTTTCCCCTCTCGCAGCCGGTGCAGAGCGCGCTCGACCTGTACGCCGATCAGCTGCGCGCGAAGCAGATCGAGGTGCGGCAGGACTTGAAGGACGGCCTGCGCGAGGCGCAAGGCGACCCGAGCCAGATCCAGCAGGTGGTCGCGCATCTCCTGCAGAACGCCATCGCCGCCATGCCCGAGGGAGGAGAGCTGCGCATCGGGCTCTCCGAAGTCGGGGGAGACGCGCTCAAGCTCACGGTGACCGACTCCGGCAAGGGCATCGCGCCGGAGATGCGCGAGCGGATCTTCGACCCGTTCTTCACCACCAAGGAGGGTGCCTCGGGCGTGGGCCTGGGCTTGTCGATCTCGCACAGCATCGTCGAGGCGCATCACGGAAAGCTGCTCGTCGACAGCGCGCCCGGGCGTGGCGCGACGTTCACCATCCTCCTGCCCGCGGCCGCGCCAGCCGCCCACCTGGTGTGATGGACAAGGACGATCCGCGCAGCGAAGCCGAGCTCCTGGGTCCGGGCCTCGTCCACGAGATCCGCCACCCGCTCATGGGCATCAAGGCCGGGCTGGAGCTGCTCGCGCGCAAGACCGGGGTCGGGCAGTCGGACGAGTTCCGTCTGGTGAGCCAGCAGGTCGCGCGCCTGGAGGAGCTGTTCCGGACCTGGCAGGACCTCTTCTCTCCGCAGCGAGTGCCCCCGGCGCCGTTTGCCGTCGAGCCGGTCGTGCAGCGATCGATCGATCTGCTTGCCTACCGCCTCCGCCGGCTGGGCGCGCGCTTCGTCTTCCAGCCGGCGGGACCGACGTACGGCTACGGCACGGCGCACGCCGTTCTCCACGCCGTGACGAACCTCCTGGTCAATTCCGCCGACGCGGTCGAGAACAAAGGCCGCGTGCAGGTGCGCGTCCTCGCCGGCGAGAACGGGCCCGAGGTGCGCGTCTCCGACGACGGAGCGGGCATCGCCGACGAGGACGTGCCGCGCCTCTTTGCCGAGCGGTTCACCACCAAACCCGAGGGGCGCGGTACGGGCCTGGGGCTGCACGTCGCGCGGGCGGTGATGGAGCGCCACGGCGGCAACGTCCGCCTCGTTCCGGCCGACGATGGGCAGCGGCTGCCCTGGGCGCGCACCGAGTTCACCGTGTGCATCGCGAGGATGCCGTGATGGCGCGGCGGAGCACCGCCCGACTGGCGCTCGAGTGCGCCGCGGTCCTCTGCGCGGTGATCGCCGCCGCCGGATGGCTGTTCGCCCGCACCGTGTACCGGGCCCCTCCCGACCTGCGCGCCGCGCCGAACACGGCGGCACGGCCGGTCGACGAGGCCATCGTCGAAGCGGTCAGCGGTCCGGTGCAACGCAGCACTTCCGCGGGCGACTGGGCTGCGCTCGTCGCCGGCGAGCGCCTCCGCGCCGACGAGTCGCTGCGCACCGGCCAGGGCGCCCGCACCGACCTGCGCATCGGCGACCGCGCGCGCCTCACCATCGCGGAGTCGTCGCAGCTGACCATCCGCGAGCTGAGCGCGAGCGTGCACCGCTTCCAGCTGACGCGCGGCCGCGTGAAGGCCGACTACGCCCCCGACGCGAAACGCGTGGTGCGCATCGAGAGTGCCGGCGGAGTGGTCGAGTCGCGCGGCGCGCGATTCAGCGTGCTGAGCACCGGAACGGCGGTGGCCATCGCCACCGATGCCGGCGCCGTCACGCTGCGCGGGGCGCAAGGCGCGGTCGAAGTACGCGACGGGCAGCAGGCGGTCGCGATGGAGGGTCGTCCGCCGTCGGCGAGCGAACCCATCCCGGCGAGCGTGCTCCTCAAGGTCGCCAACGCCGCCGCCTCGACCGACGGACTGTGCGCCACGGTCGAGGGAGTGGCGCCGCCCGGTTCGGAAGTCACCGTCGACGGTCAAGCCGCCCCGCTGGGGCCGGACGGGCGGTTCCGGGTCCCGGTGCAGCGCGCCGCCGACGGCCGCGAAGTCCTGGTCGCGCTCCGCGACGCGGCCGG
>Ga0114129_10011588_pt1 | contig 12555 bp, 8 predicted proteins | sample RhiMetdeltSRZDD1_FD_80071 | JGI IMG/M metagenome (GOLD analysis project Ga0114129, IMG submission 80071) | Populus rhizosphere microbial communities from Tennessee, USA - Rhizosphere MetaG P. deltoides SRZDD1 (version 2) (version 2) | ecosystem: Host-associated > Plants > Roots > Rhizosphere >...
ATGGCGGCCGAAGCGGACGATCATCCTTTGTGGGTGGGACGGCGAAGAGCCCGCCTTGCTGGGCTCGACAGAATGGGTTGAGACTCACGCCGATGAGCTCAAGCAAAAAGCAGTCGCGTATCTCAACTCCGACAGCAATAACAAGGGCCGCCTGAACGTGGGCGGCTCGCATTCGCTCGAGCGATTCATCAACGAAGTGGCGCGCGACATCAAGCAGCCGGGCGGAGACAAGTCTCTTTGGGACGCGATCAAGGAGCGGCGGCTGCAGCAAGCGCGCACGGACGAAGATAAGAAACAGATCAACGAACGCGCCGATCTGCGGATCGGGGCTCTGGGATCGGGGTCCGACTATACGCCGTTTCTTCAGCACCTGGGAATTGCTTCGATGAACGCCGGGTTCGGAGGTGATGGCGGAGGCGGCGTGTACCATTCGATCTATGATTCATTCGCGTGGTACACGAAGTTTGGCGACCCAACGTTTGAGCATGGTCGAGCGCTTTCTCAAGTCAGCGGCACGATCGTAATGCGGCTGGCAGATGCCGATGTGTTGCCATTCGAGTTCACCAATCTCGCCGAAACCCTGGGGCGCTACGTGGAGGAAATCGACAAGCTCACTGTGAGGGGCAAGCGTCAACGGGACATCGACCTCGCGCCGTTGAAGTCGGCAGTCAAGTCGTTGTCGGAAAGCGCTCGCAGATATGAGGACGCACTTGGCAAGGCGAGCGCGGGAGGCTTCCAACAGGTGATGCAAGCGAGAGCTCTAAACCAACTGCTTTACCAGTCCGAGAGGAAACTCACCAGCGAGCAAGGGCTCCCGCGGCGTCCGTGGTTCAAGCATCAGATTTACGCGCCGGGTTTTTACACGGGCTACGGCGTAAAGACTATCCCCGGCGTGCGCGAGGCGATAGAAGAGAAGCACTGGGAAGAGGTCGAGCCTGAGATGAAGAAAGCGAGCGCGGCGATTCAAGCGTTTACTTCGCAAGTCGAGGCAGCGACGAAGATGTTAGAGGGAAGGTGATAGCTTAACCGCAGAGACGCAAAGGCAGGAGGACCAATGAATCGGAAGGTCGTTACTCTTTTAGCACTGTTCTCATTCACCGGGCTTCTTTGTCTTGCTCAGGAGCACAAAGCTCCGCCGGCCACGCGAGTCGATAACGTCGCCGAGAAACTGCACGGTGTCACGATCACCGATCCGTATCGGTGGCTTGAAGACCAGAACAGCGCCGAGACTCGGGCTTGGATCAATTCGCAAAACCAGTACACCGCGTCGGTGCTCGGGCCGCTTTCCAATCGGGATCGAATACGCCAGCGGCTGACCGAGCTTCTGAAGGTCGACACCATCGGCGTTCCGTTCGCTCGCGGCGAGCGATACTTTTTCTCCAAGCGCCGGGCCGATCAGAACCAGTCGGTCATCTACACGCGCGTTGGACTGTATGGCAAAGACGACGTGCTGATCGATCCGAACACAATGAGCGCGGATCAGACTACATCAGTCGGCATTCAAGACGTTACGCCCGACGGCAAGCTGATGGTCTACGGTTTGCGCCAAGGCGGCGAAGACGAGGTGACCATCAGGCTGCTCGACATCGACGCGCGCAAAGAGCTGCCGGATCGCCTGCCGAAAGGCCGAATAGGCGTCTCGCTCAAACCCGACAAGAGTGGTTTCTACTATTCGCGGTTCACGAACAACGTCGGCGGACACATCTACTATCACGCGATGGGTTCCGACGCCGTGAAGGACGCTGAAGTCTTCGGTAAGGGCTATGGTCCTGAAGCCTTCGTCGGCGCGAATGTCTCGCCCGACGGTCGTTATTTGTTCATCGTCGCGGGCCACGGATCGGCGGGCGATTGGACTGAGCTCTACTTTCAGGACCTCAGGACCAACGGTCCGATAAAGACGATCGTCAACGATATCCGGGCCGGGTTTTCCACTGACATAGCAGGCGATCATTTGTACTTGCTCACGAATTGGAACGCGCCCAATCGTCACATCTTCGACGTGGACCTGAACAAACCGGCGCGAGATAACTGGCATGAGGTCGTCCGCGAAGGGCCATCGGTGATCACCGGGTTCTCGGCGGCCGGCGGCAAACTGTTCGTGGACTATCTCGAGAACTCGGTCACACGCACCAGGATCTTTGACGGATCGGGCAAGCACGTGGGCGACATCGCTTTTCCGACAATGGGGAGCACCAGCGGCATGCGAGGCGAGTGGGACCGAGACGAGGGCTTCTATACCTTTAGCTCATTCGCTCAGCCGACCACCATCTATCGATATCGAGTCTCGTCGGGAAAACAGGAAGTATTCGCGCGCATAAACGTTCCAGTCCAGAGCGATCAGATCGAAGTAAAACAAGTTTGGTATGAATCCAAGGACAAGACTAAGATCCCGATGTTCATAGTCTACAAGAAAGGATTGAAACTCGACGGGGCACGGCCGACTCTACTTACCGGCTACGGCGGGTTCAACGTAAGCATTAGCCCAAACTTCTCTGCGCGCGCAGCCTTCTGGGCGGAGCAGGGCGGCGTCTTCGCGGTGCCGAACCTGCGCGGCGGCGGCGAGTTTGGTGAGAAATGGCACAAGGCCGGGATGCTCGCGAACAAGCAGAATGTTTTCGACGACTTCATCGGCGCGGCAGAGTGGCTGATCGCGAACAAGTACACGAGTCCTTCGAAGCTCGCGATATCGGGAGGCTCAAACGGCGGGTTGCTGGTCGGCGCTGCGATGACTCAACGGCCCGATCTGTTTCAAGCGGTCGTGTGCTCTTATCCGCTGCTCGACATGATTCGCTACCAGAGTTTCCTGGTTGCGCGGTTCTGGGTGCCGGAGTACGGATCATCTGAAAACGCCGAGCAGTTCAAGTACATCTATGCATACTCGCCTTACCATCACGTGAAGAAAGGCGAGAAGTACGCGGCGGTGCTGTTCGTCACAGGCGACGCAGATACCCGAGTAGCTCCGCTCCACGCTCGCAAGATGACGGCGCTGGTGCAAGCTTCGACCGGATCGACTCGGCCGGCGCTTTTGCATTACAACACGAAGGCGGGTCATTCAGGCGGGCTTCCCGTTACTCAACAAATCGAAGACCAGACCGATGAGTTGAGCTTTTTGTTTTGGCAGCTCGGCGTTAGGGTGAAGTAAACAGACAAACAGCCAGAGAGGTTAACCAATGAGTGGACGCGAAAGCTGGAGCAACTCCATCGGCAATCAAAGAGTCACTCCGTTCCGCCTCCTTCGCCCGACCACGCTTGCGGAAATCATTGACGTAGTCAGGCTCGCGGAGAGTCAGAATCGGAAAGTCCGAGCCGTCGGTTCAGGCCACTCCTTTTCGGATATTGCGCTTACGGACGACTATTTGATCGACACTCACAGCCTGAATAAGGTTCTGGTGCTGGACAGCGAAACGCTTAGCGAGAGCGCCAGAAATCTCACGCTCGTCGACATCGAATGCGGAATCACAATTGCCGACGTCAACGCCGCTCTGGACAGGTTGGGACTTGCGCTGATCAACATGGGCGCTCACACCGCGCAAACGGTTGTCGGCGCGCTTTCGACGTCGACGCACGGTTCGGGTATCTCGCTTGGCTCGGCCGCCAGTTTTGTGAGGTCAATTGTCGCGGTGGGAAGTGAAGGAAAGGTCTATCGAATCGAGCCTGCAGACGGCATCACCGACCCTGAGAAATTCAAAACCAAACACGGCGACGTCGAGCTCATCCAGAATGACGATTGGTTCAATTCCGTAGTGATAGGCCTGGGTTGTATGGGCGTTGTCTATTCAGTCACGGTGCAGGTCAGGCAGAAATATTGGCTCAGAGAATCGCGGACGCTGAGCAATTGGGCACAAGTGAAAGCCGACCTCTTGAAGGGCGACGTGCTTCGCGATAATCGACATTATGAAGTGTTGGTAAATCCCTACAAGCTCAACGGCGATCACACCTGTTTGGTCACAGTGCGAAACGAGATTCCGGAACCGCAGCATCCATCCGAAGAGAAACGGAACCGCAGCCATCTTTCCGTCGGGCTCTCTTTCCTGCCCCACTTCATCATCAGGTTTACCGGTGGGTTGATAAGCTTCAAGAACCGGCTCCTTCCAGGCTCGATTCCCAAGACCATCGAAGACTCGCTGAAAGGTCTGGCAGATGAGGAGTACGACGCCTCGAGTTATCGTGTTCTCGATTTGGGTGCACCCAATTACGCCGCCGCCTATTCGAGCGAGTATGCTCTGGCGGTGGATGACAATTCGTACATAGCCGCCGCAGAAAAGATCATCGAGATAGCGGAACGCAATCGAGTAACAAAGAACAGATACCAAACCGTCCCGTTCTCATTACGCTTCGTTGCGAAGCACGATCTATACTTTTCGATGATGTACGGGCGCCCCACCTGCATGATCGAGGTTCCGATGCTCGACCCCACGGTCGGGGGATTGGAGACGCTCAGAGAGATCGAAGATTCGCTCATTGATTTGGGGGCCCGCCCGCATTGGGGGCAGATTCACTACCTTGCCGGCGGAAACAGTTTGATAAGAAAGATGTACCCGATGTACGACAAGTGGATTGCTGTTCGCAAAATTCTCAATTCCAGCGGAGTATTCAACAGCCGCTTCTCCGAGCGCTGCGGATTTGACGCTTAAGTCGATGCAAGATGGCCGCGCTCGTGCAGGAGTCGACGGGATCACCCTGGCCTGGAACGTAGTTCTCGACATCGGCAAGCCCTTACGCGCTCGGCCATCGTAGCTTGTGATCAACTACGACGGCTACTGAGAGTCCCGAGATCAAGGCAAACCAATAGCGATCTCCTTGCGCGTTCGAAGGATGAACGTCAGCGTTTCGCGGCAAAGGCGCAGAGGTCCGCAAAGAGCGCGAAGCATAGTCTAGTTGTTTGCCGTAGGCTCTCTCCCGATCACGTAGCTGCGACGCGCGAGCGGTACAACATTGCCTTCTCGTTTCTCAACCTCGAGTGAGAGCTGCAACTTAATGCGCCGTCGTTTACCGTCGCGCGCTGTGTTCGTAGGCGAGTAAGCGAGAGAGTAGCTCGCAGAGATGTTGTCGACCAGCCGGTTCAGCGTCTCATCAATCTTCACCGGCGGAGCGCCGATCAGTTCGCCTCCAGTCTCTTGGACGAACATCTTCAGACTTCCAGACCGCAGGCCCAAATGACGGAGCAAGCTGGTTGGCTTCCCGCGAATGCCCTGGTCGATTCGCCCGCCCAACGTCTGTACGAGAATACCGGAAACTACCGCGCCGGATTCCAGGACCGAAAGAAGCGCTTCTTGCTCGGAGATCTTCGAGAAGTCGATGCTCGCTTCAAGACTCGTCAGCACAATGATCGCACGGCGGCCGGCAGGATTCGCTGCTTTCTTCATATACTCCGAAGCTTCGTAGATCGCGGAGTTGAAATAGTGCTGCTCGCTTTGATGCTGGTGCTCGACGGACAATATCTTATCGGCGACAGCCCGCCGGTCACGCGTGAAGGCCTGGACCAGCGCGACCTTCTTGGAGAAGGTCATTATCGCGATTTCGTCATCCGCTTTCAGCCGGTTGATGGCTCTGATAGTGGCGGCACGAATCTGTTCGTTGAACGGATTGACGCAGCCGGCTCGATCGACGAGCAACACGATCGACACCGGAAGCTTGTCCTTGCTGAAGTGCGAGATCGTTTGCTGTACGCCGTCTTCGAATATCGTGAAGTCATCCCGCGTTAGACCGCCGATTATGCGGCCTGTCTTTTTCTGCACCGGCAAGACGTCGACAAGAACCAGATCGGACCTCAGCTTTAGCGTCTGCTCGTCGGCGGGGGATTGAGTCGATCGCGGACCGAAGACAAATCCATTTAGCGCGAACGCCAATGCGACAACACAAACGATTGTTTGGAGCATCGCTTAAACCCGGAAGGGAAAACTGTCGCTGGTTCGTCCGGCGGTTATGATACCACGCATATTAGCTGTGTAGGAATCGTGAGTCGAGGAGCGAAGTTGCCACGAAGTCTCCAAAACACAAAGACGCACAAAGGGCTTTGGTAATCCTTTGTGACTTTGTGCCGGGATACCCTACCGCATGTCAACCCAGGATGGTGTGCCAAAAAATTAGCACTCAGCTATTGACACGGGCGGCCGCTTGATGCTAAAAAATTAGCACGTCGAAGGAGCGAGCAATAGAAATGCCAAAGCACCCGCATTTGCACCTTAGTCGCCGCGAGCGGCAGATCATGGACGCGGTGTACCGGCTCGGCCAGGCGACTGCCGCAGAGGTCCTCGAGAATATGCCGGACCCGCCGGGATATTCGGCGGTGCGGACGATGCTGCGGCTGCTCGAGGAGAAAGGCTACCTGAGGCACGATCAGGACGGGCCGCGATATGTCTATTTGCCGACGCTTTCTCGTGACAAAGCCAGGCAGTCGGCGTTGAAACAACTGGTGCAGACCTTCTTCGATAATTCGACCGAGCAAACAGTTGCTGCGCTGCTTGATATGGCAAAGTCCAAGATGTCAGACGAAGAACTGGAACGGCTGTCTCGGTTGATAGAAAAAGCCAGAAAGGAAGGACGTTGACGATGGCCTCGTTATTCGATTGGGCTCAACTCTCTTTGTTGGAAGGGCACCTCATCGGCGCTTCGATAAAAGGGCTTCTGGTCCTGGTCACAGCCGCGGCCCTGTGCTTTTCGCTCAGACGAGCGTCAGCAGCGGCGCGCCACCTCGTATGGTCCCTGGCGCTCACGGGCCTTCTTGCGCTTCCTCTACTATCGTTCGGACTGCCGGTCTGGCAAATCGCGCTCCTTCCATCTGCGCCTGATGAGTCAGTCTCGATCGCCGCCGATTCGCCAGATTCGAAGCTGACCCTTTCGCTTGTAGGGCCAGAGCGGATCCTCAACAGAGACGTGCGAGCAACGAGCAGCGTTGAACACAGTGCCTTTGATTCCAAAACAGAATTGAACCCACGCCACGTATCTGCGGTCACGCTTGCGCCGACTGGATGGATTCGATGGGCCTTCCTGCTTTGGCTTGCTGGCGCGTTGTTGATTGCCGGCCGGTTGCCGATTGGCACGGCGAGCATCTGGTGGATCGAGCACCGGGCTAGCAGGATTACAGATCTCGGCTGGATAAACGCAGCGAATGATATTTCGTGGCAGATTGGACTGATGCGGCGAGTGCGGATGTTTAAGACACCGGGCGTCACGATGCCGGTTACCTGCGGCTTGATCAGCTCGGCGATCTTACTTCCCGCGGACGCTGATGACTGGCCGGATGAGCGCCGCCACGTGGTGTTGGTGCACGAGCTTGCTCACGTGAAGCGACGGGACTGCCTGACGCAGATACTCGCTCAAATGGCTTGCTCGATTTACTGGTTCAATCCTCTGGTCTGGCTAGCTGCTCGGCAGCTTCGAATCGAGCGCGAACGGGCCTGTGATGATCAAGTGATAGATGTTGGAACGAAGGCTTCAGACTATGCCAGTCATCTTCTCGACATGGCTCGAACGTTTCGATCAGCCAGGTGCTCTTCGCTTGCGGCAGTCGCAATAGCGCGCCGCTCCGAGTTGGAGGGCCGGCTGCTTGCGATCCTCGATCCAGGCGTGAAGAGAAGAGGGCTCAACCGTATCGTGGCTATCGTGGTCGGTGTGATTATCGTTAGTGTGGTACTGCCCCTGGCCACCGTGCGTCTGTCGGCTAAGGCGCAAACGAACAAGTCGCCGCGAGCTGAGTCACTGTCTGTGTCGAGTATGGAATCCGGTGATCTGGGCGTGGTGAGGCTTGATTCGCCAGGTGTTCAAACCGAGCAGGGAGCGGAGCAACCTACTCAACCGGCATCGAGCGAAAGCGCACTGCGACCCGAGGAGCCACAGGGAGATCAGGAAGCGTCAGCACCCGCCGGTGCAGCTCAACAAAAAGACAACGCTGCGGTGATCAAAGCACTTCGGGAAGCCTTGAAAGATGAAGACCCTGAAGTCCGACAACACGCGCTTTTCGCGCTGACTCAGATCGGCGATGAGCCGGCACTTGCAGCTTTGGTCGAGACTCTAAAAGACCAGAACTGGCAAGTGCGAGCAAGTGTAGCGTACGGTCTTGGCCTGAGAGGAGGGTCCGGCAGCGTGGCGGCGCTGGTCGGCGCCTTAAAAGACACCAACTGGCAGGTGCGTGAACAAGCCGCCTGGGGTTTGGGGCTCAGGGGAGACGCGCGTGCGATCGATCCCTTGATTGACGCTTTGAGGGACGAGAGCTCCCAAGTGCGAGAGAAAGCTGCGTGGGCGCTCGGACTCAAAGGCGATAAACGATCTGTCGAGGCGTTGATGGCTGTGCTTAAAGATACAAGCGCGAGCGTGCGAGGAATGGCTGCTTGGGCTCTGGGGCTTAAGAGCGATCCGCGCGCGTCGAATGCGCTGAAAGACGCTCTGAAAGATCCTGACCAACGCGTGCGGCAAAAAGCAACCTGGGCGCTCGGCATGGTGCTGATGAAACTCGGCGGAGCACCCGTAGGCCTTCCCGACCCGGATGGCGATGTTGATCGGGAAACAGAACCCGAGGTTCAAGTCGGTGTGACAGGCGGAATTTCCGGTGGAGTCTCAGGCGGAGTGTCTGGCGGCGTTTCGGATGATGTAGCCGGCGGTATCAGCGGGGGCATTTCTGGAGGCGTCGGTGCTGGTATAAGCGAAGGTGTTGGAACTGGCGTTGGCGCCGGAATCGGAGTTGAAGGCGGTATTCGCGGCGGAGTCGGCGGCGGCGTACGAACAAGAAACGGGAGCAAGCTCACAATCCCGGACTCAACGAGCAATACAAAGAGCAAGCATAAACAGAAATAGCCCCGCGCTGGAACGCCGGGGATACGTCAACAGTTCTAGCCTGTGCCCGGGCTGCCATTCTGGAGGTCCGATGCAATGAAACGACAAACTCTGATCGCAACAGCATTAGCTTTCTGCTGCTCCTTCGCAGCGTTGTGCGTGACTCAGGCTCGAAGTTCGGGAGCAACCGAATTCGCTTATCCGACGCTGGGCCAGGACCCTAACAACGCGCCGGTCAATCTCGCTGAAAAAATACGCGCGCTCAGTTCGTCGAACCCGCTCGAGCGCGCGAGCGCGGCCTGCCAGATTGGCGAGATGGGTAAGCGCGCGGTTCAAGCTATCCCGCACCTTATTCAAATGCTCGGCGACGACACACCGATAAACACTGTCATCGATTGTGGTGAGCGAAGCTCGTGGCGCGGTAAACTCGGCAGCGACCAAGCTACAACTCCTGGTCGAATAGCGGCTGGGTCGCTCGCGGCAATTGGCGAGCAATCGGTTGACCCCCTGATTGCCGTGGTGAGAAACGCGAATCCCATAGTTCGCGTGAACGCATTATGGTCGCTCGGAGTCATACAGGACCCGCGAACCGTCGAGCCCGTGATTGCCGCGTCCCGAGATGACGATGCGCGAGTCCGTGAAACTGCTGCCTGGGGGATGGGCTTAAAGCATGACAAGAGCGTGGTAGAGCCGTTGATCGCTGCCTTGGGAGATGGCGAATGGAGAGTGCGCGAGAAGGCTGGATGGTCGCTGGGACTTCAGGGCGATAGTCGCGCGATCGAGCCTCTGAGTAACGCTCTCAGAGATGAAAATGCCAGAGTCCGTGAGCAGGTGGCGTGGTCACTTGGGCTGAAGGGGAATCGAAATGCGGTCGAGCCTCTGATCAACGCCTTGCACGACGGCGAATGGCGTGTGCGAGAGAAGGCCGCCTGGTCTTTAGGGCTCAAAGGCGACCACAGAGCGGTTGAGCCGTTGATCGCCGCGTTGAAGGATGAAAACGCCCAAGTGAGGGCGCAGGGCGCGTGGGCGCTCGGACTAAAAGGCGACCATCGCGCTGTTGAAGCCTTGAACGCTGCGATGAAGGATCAAAGCAGGGAAGTACGCAAAAAGGCAACCTGGGCGCTCGGGTTGATATTGATGCGCGACGGTAAAGCGGCTGATAAAGCTGCCGATCTTGATCTTGATCTGAAGGGCGAAGTAGACACCGACGTTGACGATGACAAAGATACAGATGAAGACCGGGGCGCATCCATAGGTGTCGGCATTCCGATCGGCGTGGGCGTTCCGCTGCCAGTTCCGATGCCCGTTCCGATGCCGGTTCCTAATCCGAGCGTGAATGTCTCGCCTCGCGTCAACGTTGTGCCAAACAGCAACCTTCCTTCAAAAACAAAAGCGAAACAGAAGCAGAAACCTGATGGCGAGTGAACGCGGCCACCAATGAATCATCGGCCCGCGATGCATAACAAGCAACGCGGGCCGATTCATTTCGCCGGTCACGTAGATAAGACGACCCGCGCTGCTTGAGAGTAGCGCGGGCCAACTTATGTTTGTGGGTTAGGGCATCGCCTATTGCGCCTGCATCGAATCGAGGAACTCTGAGTTCGACCTCGTCTTGCTGAGCTTATCCAGCAACAACTCCATCGCTTCGGTCGGCGAGAGCTGCGACAGCACCCTCCGCAGCACGATGATGCGGTTGAAGTCGGCCGGCGCCAGCAACAGCTCGTCCTTGCGAGTGCCCGACTTGTTGATGTCGATCGAGGGGAATATTCGCTTCTCGGTTAGCTTGCGATCCAGGTTGATTTCCAGGTTGCCGGTGCCCTTGAACTCTTCGAAGATCACGTCGTCCATACGCGAGCCGGTGTCGATCAGCGCGGTTGCTATGATCGTAAGCGATCCGCCCTCTTCGATATTGCGCGCCGATCCGAAAAACCGCTTCGGTTTCTGAAGCGCGTTCGAATCAATACCTCCAGACAGGATCTTGCCGGATGGCGGAACGACTGAATTGTGCGCCCGCGCGAGCCTGGTTACAGAGTCGAGAAGAATGACCACATCGCGTCGATACTCGACCAATCGCTTCGCCTTTTCGATGACCATATCGGCGACCTGCACGTGGCGAGTGGGCGGCTCATCGAAAGTCGAGCTTATCACTTCGCCGTGAACCGAGCGCTGCATGTCGGTGACCTCTTCGGGCCGCTCGTCGATCAGCAGCACGATCAACGTCACTTCGGGATGATTGCGGGTTATCGAGTTAGCGATGTTCTGAAGCAGCATCGTCTTGCCGGTGCGCGGCGGGGCTACGATCAACGCGCGCTGGCCCTTGCCGATCGGAGTCATCAAGTCGAGCACGCGAGCCGACAAGTTCTCGGGATCGGTTTCAAGTTTGAGCTTTTCTTCCGGATACAGCGGCGTCAGGTTGTCGAAGAACACCCGATCCCGGGCCATCTCGGGCGGCTCGAAATTGATCGCTTCGACTTTTATGAGCGCGAAGTAGCGCTCGCCTTCCTTTGGCGGCCGGATTTGCCCTGAGATGGTATCGCCGGTTCGCAGATCGAACTTGCGAATCTGCGACGGGCTGACGTAGATATCGTCGGGCCCGGGAAGGTAGTTGTAGTCGGGCGCGCGCAGGAAGCCGAATCCATCTGGAAGCGTTTCGAGCACGCCTTCCGAAAAGATCAGGCCGGACTTTTCGGTCTGCGCCTGCAAGATCTTGAAGATCAGCTCCTGCTTTCGCATGCCGGTCGCGCCGGCAATATCCAGCTCTTTGGCGATCTGAGTAAGCTTGGAGATGGACATGTCCTTCAAATCGCCAATGTCCATCAATTGATTAACGTCTTCTGCCATGACTGTTCTGATTGCCTCACTGTTAGGATGCCGTGCGCGAGTCGGGAGCCGCCTTCAGGGAGCGGCGTCCAATTGTGCCACGGTGGGTTTTTCCAATTGCCGACTGCGGATTTCGGATTGCGGATTTGAGATTTCAGGCGTGAGATACGGAGTGAAAGTCAGTCCGAGATTCGATTCTTTCAATCCACAGTCCGCAATCCGCGATCCGCAATTCTCGTGGTGATTTCTTTCCAAAGGCGGGCCGCTCCACTGCGACTGACCGCCGAATACGCGACAACCTCGCTGGTACCAAAGACCGCCGACGCGCGGCCTAGATTCGCCCTTAACTGGTTGCTGCTGAGCTTGTCAGCCTTGGTTGCAACGATGATGAATGGCTTCCCCCTCGCCTCAAGCCACTCTTTCATCAGCAGGTCTAACTCGGTGGGCTCGTGCCGCGAATCGGTGATGACAATAGATAGCACAAGGCCAAGCCGGGTTGCAAGATATTTCTCGACCATCGGCCCCCAGTGCTTCTTCACGTCACGAGGCACCCGGGCGTAGCCGTAACCGGGCAGGTCTACAAAATAAAACGCATCGTTTATCAAGAAGAAGTTGATAAGCTGCGTGCGTCCCGGCGTCGAACTGGTGCGCGCCAACCCTCGCACGCCTAACAGACTGTTTATCAAACTGGACTTGCCGACGTTGGACCTTCCCATGAAGGCTATCTCAGGCCGGCCGTCACGGGGATAATGCTCGGGGCTAGTCGCGCTCTTTACGAAAGTGGCGCTGGAAACTTTCATAGGACCTATTCGATTTATAGGACCTATTCGATCGCTTGGTTTGAAGCCGGAGCCTCGCTCGCTGGCTGCTGTCCCCAGATCGGAACCTCGGTCGTTGGGACGTCCACTTTTGAAAGCGGCTCCTCGAGAGCTATGCGCCACACTTCGTCGACGCTGTCAACCG
>Ga0114129_10011590_pt1 | contig 12553 bp, 10 predicted proteins | sample RhiMetdeltSRZDD1_FD_80071 | JGI IMG/M metagenome (GOLD analysis project Ga0114129, IMG submission 80071) | Populus rhizosphere microbial communities from Tennessee, USA - Rhizosphere MetaG P. deltoides SRZDD1 (version 2) (version 2) | ecosystem: Host-associated > Plants > Roots > Rhizosphere >...
AATGCCGGGACCCGACACCGTGACCGCCGGCGCAAACGGCGGGGTGAACGCCGAGATACCGAGCGAGCTGTTGAACGGGTTGTCGGTGTCGTAATACAGCCCGGTGCCGCCGCGAACGGCGGTGCGGCCGTCGCCGGTGAGGTCCCAGGCAAAGCCGACGCGCGGCGCGACGTTGCCCAGCGAGGGGTTGACGAACGGGCCGCCGAGCACGGTGTCCGTAGACGTCAGCAGGTCAGGCAGGTACGCGTCCAGACCGTCCTTTTCCTTCGGCACCGTGTAGAACTCGTAGCGGACGCCGAGGTTCAGCGTGAGCGCCGGCGTGACGCGGTAGTCGTCCTGGAAGTAGAAGCCAAAGAGCGTGCTCGCGCGCTTGCGGTTCAGGGCCGCACCCGGCGCCACGCCCTGGAAACGGTTCGGCACGCCCGCGAGGAACTGCGCGACGTTGGCAAAGGTGTAGTTGCCGCGATTGTTGAGCGACGACAGTCTGTCCGAGTACGCGTGCTCGACGAGCACGCCGCTCTTCATCACGTGCTTGCCCCTCGCCGATGTGAGATCGTCGCTCCAGGTCCAGTACTTCATGGGCTGCGTCACGGGCGAGGTGGGGTCGCTGCCCATGCGCGACAATCCGCCTACGTCGATCGTGCCAATCAACCCCGCGCCCTGGAAGAAGGGGAGCGGATCGGCCAGCTTGTAACCTGGATTCTGGGAATACATCAGGTCGCTCATCGAGAATCGCGCCGCGTTGAAGAAGCGCGCGCTGAAGGTCCGGGTTTCCTCCACCGTGAAGAGCTGATTGTCCGACGCGCCAATCGTGAAGAACTGCGGATACAACGTCGTGCCGATGGCGCCGACCGACGGAAAGACCTGGCGCGTGCGATCGTAGGTGTGGCGGACGAACAGCACGTCCTTGTTCGACAGCTGCACGTCAACGCGCCCCTGGAGGAAGTTCTCGCGCGTCGTACGCGTGAACGCATAGGTGTACTGCGCGATGTCTGGGCCGAGGGATGGTCCATTCGGCAGCGGGTAGAGATCGAGGTAGGGACGGACGGCGGGGTTGACGGTGCCCGCGCGCACGGCCGCAGTCGGCACCGCCGTGATGATGGTCTGCCCCAGGTCTTCCTGCAGCCGCTCATAGCCGCCGAAGAAGAACACCCGGTTCTTGACGATGGGCCCTCCGCCGGCGCCGCCGAACTGGTGTCGCGTGAACGGCGGCGCATCGCCCGGGTCGAAGAAATTGCGTGCGTCCATCTTGCTGTTGCGGAAGAACTCGAAGCCCGACCCGTGCAGCTCGTTGCTGCCCGCCTTGGTCGCGACGTTGACGACGCCCCCCATCACGCGGCCGTAGTCGGCTGAGAAGGCGTTGGTGACGACGCGGAACTCGCGGATGGTCTCCACGCCGAGCGTGGAGTCGGCGGCGCTGACCGAGGCCACGCCGGCGAAGCCCCGCATGTTGGCGCCGTCGAGGAGATAGCTGTTCGACCGGCCGCCCATGCCGTTGATATTCAACTGCACGCCTTTCGTGGATGAACCTGAGGGCAGCCGCTCGGTGAATTGCACGACGCCAGGCTGCAGCATGGCCAGCACGATGTAATTGCGGCCGTTCAGCGGCAGCTCCTCAATCGCCTTCTCGGTGACGACGGCCGACAGCGCGGAGGTCCGGAGGTCGATGAGGGGGGCCTCACCCGACACCGTGATGGTTTCCGAGGCCGCGCCCACTTTCAGCACGAGGTTCAGGGCCGCCTGCTGGGCGACCTCGAGCACGATGCCGCTCTGCACCGCGGTGGCGAATCCCTGAATGGCGGCACGCGCTTCGTACGTGCCGGGCGCCAGTCCGGGCACGGTGAAATAGCCGTTGCCATCTGTGACGACGCTTCGCTTCAAGCCGGTCTGGGCATTCGAGACCGTGACGTCAACGCCCGGCAGCAAGCCGCCGGTCTCGTCCTTGATCGTGCCGGTGATGGTGGCGGATGTGATTTGCGCGAATGCAGCCGATGTCAGGGCAACCAGCGAAAAGACGAGGACGATGCACAGCCTCATGGTGGCCTCCGGTTGACGTGCAGGAGCCACGTCCGGCTCCAGGTGCGTCAGGTCGGGCAGCGTAGTGGGAGCGATCAACGGCTGTCAACCCACGCTGGTCGTTCCGCTGCGTTCGCTCAGCGCATAGACGCAAGTCACGCTGATGACCGCGCAGATCGATATGTATGTATGCCGCGGCCGCCATCGACGTGCCGAACTCGCGCGGGAGGATCACGGCCAGGATGGGCGCCGGCCCACCGGCCGTGACCGAGGCAAGCCGAAACCCCAGCGCCGACCCGCTGTACCTCAGCGATCCGGGAAAGCTTTCCACGACGGCTGACGGTCGTTATGCGACCCCGCCGCCGATCGTCGCAGACGCTTCTGCCCCTTCGGACAGAGCGTCTCACTAGCGTTAAATCTGCGCCGAGTCAGTGCGCGCCGCGGGATGAAGGTGTCGCGTTCAGCGGCAGCTCGGTCCAACCTTCCTTCAGCAGATTCTGTTTCGCTTGCTCCGCGATGAGGAGCAACGGTGCTTCACCGTAGCGCGACAATCGCGATTCGATCAACTCGTCGCCGAGATGGAGTCGCAACTCGATACCGAACGTCGTTCCACCAGATCGCCGCCGTGCAAGTTGACAGTGCGCCGTTCAATGTCCATAGGTCGCGGACCTGCTCCAGCGCGCCCAATGAACCAGAATGCGCGTCCGCCGATACATTCTCGTAGAGCGCAAGGATCTCACTCCGAGTTAGTGCCCGCACGTCGACAGTTGCTACCAGCCGTTGCATCCGTCTGTCGGCGCCAGCGCGGTCGGCCCTCCCGCAGGCGGAGCCGGCGGCGTGCCGCTCGAAATCACCTGCGTCCATCGCTTGGAGACAAACCCAGCGTCTCACCGCCCCGGTTAGGCCGGTCCAACACTGAACTGACGCGTTTTCAGCAAGCTCTAAGTGACTAACGCTGATAGACAACCCGGCCGCTTTTGATCGTGCACCGCACGTCGGTAAACGCTCGGATGCCGGCTGAAACAGTAAGTGGGCTTCACGCCTTGGGTCCTCTCCAGGTATTGGTTCCCCGCAAGCTCGATCGCTTTCCAGTAGGTCCCTTCGAGAGGTCTAGAGCCCGCAGGATTGGCTGACGGGCTCTGATCCGAGCCAACCCTGCGCAACATGATGGAGACGCTCGTCGGGCGTGCGCGGGCAATCACCGCAGGCACGGCCTCGGTGGTGAACAGGAGCCTGTCGTTCACGAGGATTCTCGCGCGAACAACATACCGGTGGTCAGGTCGGATTTTGGCCGGATCGTACGCGATGGTGAACGCGATTGGCGGATTGCTCGGTGATGCGATGCGCGCACGCGCGATTGTTTCCGTCGGGGCGTCGAGACGCGACGCGTCCTCGAGTGCGGCCTCCAACACCGCCGCAGGCGGGAGTGCTATGCGCTCTCTGTAGATCGCGGTCCCTTCTATTATGGATTGCGCCATCGCCGTGTTTGCGATCAGGATGACAGACGCGAGAACCGCGCGAACGTGGAGTCTTGAGCCGATGCCGATGTGGAGTGACATGCGCCGACCTCCAATGCTCAGATGTACTCGAACTCTCGCTTCATCGTTCGGACCTCAGGACGATTTTCGCCTTGGCGTTCGCGAGCCCGCCGGATGCGGCGCTCACAGACGCGGAATCCCGCTGATCAGCGGGGTGGGAGCGTATACGCCTCGTTGCACCTCCCGAAGGACGCCATTCTCTTCGAGATGGTGGAGGATGCGCTCACACGAGCTGCGAACAAGGCCGAGCACATTTTCCACGTCTCGCGCGGTCAATGGCAGGGATGGCGCACTCAACATCGCGCGCAGCCGAGTTTGAAACGACTTCTCGCCTCAGCGGATCGCGCCTTTCGATATGCCGTCGCCACATAAGCCAACCTCAATCAGTCACCGACGATGTGCAACACGGTTGCCGATACTCTGGACGCGTCATTTGAAGAGGCGTGCAACGTCGACGTCGTCGGGCCGCCCATGCTCAGTACGCTCGCCGCGTACTAAGGAACGTGAGTGTGCGAACGCTGAGAAGAGGCCCGACCGTTCCGCGTACGTGTGGAGGATTTCGCGAACCCGGTCTCAATCTTGGGCGCATGAGATGCATTGATCTCTCGTGCCCAATACCAATCGACCCCTCCCGATTCAATGCCCAAAGTGTCAGCACATCGGCAGCATGCTCATCGTTAAAAGCAGCACCGTGATAACGGTGACGTGCGTGACTTGCGGACATACGTGGTCCACTGATTTACCTAGTCTCCCTGTCGAGATCCAGGGGCTGGCTGCTGGGGATCCGGAAAAAACCCGCGTTACACGCAGATAACCGGCCGGAGCGCACTGTTCGCCTCCCGCGCCGCCGGGCCAGGGTCCGCGATCGATATGCCATGCCCCGGTTGTTCCTCGCGTAGGCGTTATCCCCAGCAGCTTCCACTGGCGCCATCCACGTAAGTAGTTCCCCGACGCACTACGCGGACGTTGACGCGTCTGACGCGGGATTTCAGTCGGCTGCGCAGCGGCGACCACTGCCTGTGACCCACCCACGCCCTGAGCGGTGCCCGTGGCGTTTTGAAACCTTGAACCGGCGGGGGTTGCAACCGCAGACTCGCGGCCGCCGCGCTTGGCTCTATCTGGCGTCCGCGCTGCCGAGCAGGCTGCCCGACGACGTCTTGATCACGAGATTTGCCCGAACCGACGCCGCTGATCCGCCTTTAAAAGCGAACTCGCATCGGACGGGGAGTCCACGTGCGCCGACCGCCGCTGCGGCGTTGGTGGCCGCACGCGGAGCGCGTCACGAGCTGGCACGTCCTCAGCGGTGCCGCCGTTGCGACGATCACCATGGATACGGGTGCAACATTCGACTCGGCGACCTTCTTGATCGGCGACGAGAACACCGACGTGGCGGTGATCAAAGTCGCGGGACGAGACTTGCCCACCCTGCCGATACGAAGTTCGATCCCCGCAGTGGGCGAGAAGGTAGTAGTGATCGGCGTTGGTTCAAACGACCGCACCCATGTCGCCCGGTTCAAGTGGGGGGCCGCTTCTGGATTCGGCTGGTCGGGCGTTTGCGGTTGCAGCATCGACCGTTCTGCAGGGTCAACAACTGAACTTCGGCGCGCCAATTCAGTCGGCGCTCGCGAGTCTGTCAACCACTGTGGCGGAACGACCGCTGGCCGAAGTGTTTCAGATGGAACCAAAGACCCGAGTAGCAGCGAAGGAGGTCGCGCCGCCTTTTTCCCCGGCCACGGCTCCAAAGGTCGGGAGGGGATCACTCGGCGAAGCGCTACGTGTGTTACAGAAGCAAGTGTCGTCCGGACGTCAGACGTTCGTGTATCCCGACGATCTTGGCGAGGGCGATATCACGTTCTCGATCGACACGCACGGCATTGATCTGACTCAATGGGTGCGTCGCTTCGGTGCTTCCGTCCGTGAGAATTGGATAACCCTTTCCTCACGCGGGACCGTTGTGATCAACTTCACGATCGATCGGCTTGGGCATATCTCGAATATTGACGTGGCCGAACCATCACGCGCACAGGCACTCACAGACAACGCCTCACGCGCTCTGCAGCGAGCCGATCGCAGAGTGCAACTGCCACCCGAATATCCGAGTGACTCCGCCGACATCACGGCGACATTCCATTACGGTCCCCACTAGAACGAATTCGCAACGCGATCGGTCGAACCGACTCGACTCCGGTTCCGAACCGGTAGACAGAGGGCGCGGTCGCAACCGATGGCAGGTCGGATATCGGTGATAGAGGCAGGAGCCGGAACCCCTGCCGCTCCGGAAGACATCCGCAACTCGCCATCAGAGCCAGACATTCAAGATCCGCTGCAAACCGTCGAATACCACCCTGAGCGCATGCCCGCGATAGAGCGGCAATGCCGCTTCAGCGGACGTGAACGGGTCTTCGGCATTTGCTACCCAGACCGCCGCGAAGAAGCCCGATGCCGCCGTCTTCCGCTGAATCTGTCTTTTCAATTCGGTCAGATTTTCTGATGGCAACGGGTCTGGATCCTGGTATCGCGCGCACCGGACCACGACGTACGCGTCGAGGCTTCCGTTTCGGAACCACAATGACGGGTCCACGCCGACTTTGGACTGCCACGAGTACACCTCGCCGCCGTCTACCTCGATGTGCCTGCGAACAACGAGAGTGCCGAAATCCTGAAGCTCCCAGTCCGACATTTCAACAAGCTCGTCGTCGACGAGCGCTGCTGGATCGAGGAGTTTGCCGTCTCGACGATTGATGAGTCCCCATCCCGATGCGGCAGGGATCAGGTCAGGGCCGTACGGATCCGACCGCATCGGCATCACGCACGCGATGCCATTCGCTTCTTCTGTTGCTCGATCAAGACGTCGTACGGCGACGTCGTCGAAAATCGTATAGCCCGGCACGTCAACGAAGACGAAGAACGATTGCCAATCCGAAAGATCAGATGCTCGTGCGGCGGGGCATCGCCGTGCATCTTCAGCCACGCAACCGCGCCGTCAGACATGCGGTGAATGTGTCGGCCGGCGCAACGCCACGCGATGTACACGGGAACAGGAAGTTCGGCGTGATTAACCCTCGAACATCGTCGCCTCCTTCCCCCCGACCCACCAGCCGAAACTGGCGCGGTGGCTCCTGTCGATATCGTGACCGGGCGTCCTCCTCATTCAGATACCCGCGAGACTCCAACGCACGGCGTGCCTCGTCCTCGGTCCAAAATGCGGCCGCGAATTCGGGGCCACTGCCGTCGAAACAGCCCTACCCGGCGCGTGCGAAGAACGCGACGTCGCCGTCCGTGCTCGTCACGCGACAGATCGCCCACGGCACCAGCGCGATCTCCCACCAGTTGGTCCCGTCGTAGCCCGCCATATCAGCGTCCGTGACAATTTGACCGCCGCTGACCGTCTCGCCCGTGTCCCGCCAGCCGTCGCCGACGACAAGCAAGTTCATGGCACATGGCTGAATGCGGATCCGATCGTCAGAGCGAAGCGCGGCCATCAGCGCGTCAGTGGCCGCCTGCGTCACCTTACGCCGGGCGTCAAAGTCCACCAGCATTGACTCCGGCGAGTCTGACTTTGAGTTCCGCGGACATAGGAAACGCTCACGCGCATCGGCTTCGTCGAGATAACCCAGCGCCTGCAGCGCCACACGAGCCTTCTGCGCACTGTCGAACACACCAAACGAGTGGCTGTCCGGGCTGGAGAATCCCGTAGTAATCCTCCCAACCTGTCGTCACAAGCGTCAGAAACGCGACCGTGCCGCCAGTGGAGCCCACCTCGCAGACGTGCCAGGCGTCATTCTCGGGGAAATCCCACTCCTTCAGGAAGATGCCGCGCGTCAGAATCGTCCTCGTCATCGCAACCGCCCGCTAACTCGTCTAACTCGTCCTCCGTCACCAACACGCCCTCGTCGAGCACATTGCTCGCAGCATGCGCCGACCGGGCGAGAGAGAGAAGCTGATTGGCGCACCACGTGGCGCGCCGTTGATCGCGTGCCATTATCGCGGCAACGACTTCATCGCGGGCGCGCTGCAGTACTGGCCTGCGCATATCCAGAGGCATGCGGTCCCACACCACCGGATCCAGCGGCGGCGCTGCCGACGAGCGCCGTTGCCATGTCGGCACATCCGGAGGGGAGAGGACGCGAGCCGGGGGCTTCTTCAGGGCAACCGCGCCGCAAGCGTTCGGAAACTCGCGCAGCACCTGCTCGCGCATCGCGGCGAGTTCTAGAGAATCGCAGCGTGGCAACCACCCGTGACCCTCACAGGCGGCGCAGTCAACGCAACGCGACCCGCCACTGGATGGCGCGTCGACGAGGCCGCTTCCGTCGCACGTCTCGCAGCGACGCTCAATACGTTTCAGCAGCTTGTCGGCGAGCTTGCGGTGAGGGCCAAATGACTGTAATCCGGTGCGCCGCCCGTAACGCGACATGGCCCACGCCATCCCGCTGGCGCCCCGCTCCCATCGTGTGCGGATGCGCGGGTTCGCGCACGAACAGGATTTCGGCGCATTGGTCCACTCGCCTGGTGAGCAGCACTCATTGCTGAAACGCTTCTCGGGCATGATGTCCTCCGCTGACGTGAGGACATCCAGAACAGCCGCTGAACGGCCGTGGACATATAGTTTGCCGGTCTCCCGACCACATCGCGCTGGCGCGCGGGCACCTTGCGTGTCCTCGCAGGTTGCCGGGCTCGCCGTACCGGGCGAGCCGCTCTGGATGTCAAAACTATTCTATGGCGCTTCGCTCACGGCGTCGCTATTGCCAAGACTGCGTAGCCGGAGCTATGTAGGCCCGCCGGTCCCTCGGGTTCGGAACCGGTTCTCCACGAATCGGCACGACGCGGTTATACCGGTTCCCCGCCTATAAGGCGGGAACCGGAACCGGGGCTGGCGTCGGGTCGGACGCGTGCGATTTGTTAATTAACTAACGCCGGCAAACGCGACGACGTCGCCGGCAGCCGTCGTACACTGCCTTCGCCGCCTAGCTCCGGCGTCATGAACCGGGAGCGAATGCCGCAACCCTGAGCGGTGGGCGGCAATCTTCATTACGGATTGGATCGTGCCCCGCAACTGCTGGACCTGTCGGCGGGCAAGGGGCTGAACATCGACGATGACGAGTGGCAGGCGCGGATCATCGCCACAGCGCGGGAACGCGGCCATCGACTGATCGTGCTTGACCCGCTGCGCTCGTTGACCCAGAGCGCGGATCAGGGGCCACGAGAGCTGCGGCCCGTAACGCGGTTTCTGCGGCATCTGATCCGTGAAACGGGAGCGGTCGTCCTCATCGTCCATCACGATTCGAAACCCCCGGCAGCGGTGCCGGATACCCGTCGGCGTCCTCAGCGTGCATCCGGTGGCGGAATCTTTTCAATCGCTGATTCGCCGATCCACGTGGATCGGATCGACGACACCCAGAAGCTGCTCGTGCCGTGCGCGTTCAAATTCGCCACTGATCCCCGTCCGGTGGCTGTGCGCCTCGAAAGCGGTGAGGGCTGGCTGCGCCTTGTCGGCGCCGAACCGACCGACGCCAGCGCCGATGATGCGGCCCTCGACGCCCGAATTCTGGAATTCCTGAAGCACTCGCCATACAGCTATGGGAGTGCGGTCGCTCGAGGCATCCACGCAGCGAAGGGCCACGTTCTTGAACGGCTGAAGGTGCTCGCTGAAGGCGGCTTCGTGGACGCTGTACAGGAGGGCAAGGGAATCAAGTGGTTCTGGCGGAGGGCCTCGTGACTCGTCCCGCCCAGCGGTTCGGAACCGGTTCGGTGACGCCCGTGCACGCACGGCGGGATACCGGTTCCCAGCCTATAAGGCTGGAACCGGAACCGCCTGCGGCTCTGGCGTGCGCAGATGTCAGGATCCCGCCTCGGTTGCTGAACCTAAAACAAGTTGCCCAATACCTTGGCGTGTCGTACTGGTCGGCCCGCGACTACGTTCTCGCCGGGCAACTCCCCGCTGTCCGCCTCCCACCGCTGCGCGCGCGTGAAGGTGACCGTGCCCGGGACAATCTGCGGCGCGTGCTGGTTGACGTACGGGACTTGGACCGGTTTATCGAGGCGCGAAAGGCTGACGCCGCCGGGGATCTTCAATCCTCTGCGCCACAGATCGGAGCCGATGAACCTGTATAAATTTCGGTCTATGTGCCCACACTGTGCCCGCGGCAAACGTGACGAACGGGAGCCGCATCGATTCAGAATCAATCAATGACCAGTCTCGCGAGTCTGACTGATGGGATCATCACGGTCGGCAAGGGCGGTCGCGGATTCATCGTTGAAACCACTGCGGAATCACGCGTCGTGATTACGGCCGCGCACTGCCTACCCAACCTACCGCCGGCGCACCCCGCCGCATACACCGACGCGCGGACGTATCGGAGCGTAATCGGACCTCTGGGAGGCACGCCATCAATCGCAGCCGAATGTCTGTTCGCCGATCCGATGGCGGACGTGGCTGTACTTGGCGAGCCTGATGGTCAGACGATGTGGACCGAATACGAGGCGTACCACGATTTTTTCAATCAACGTCCGTCTTTCACGCTCGGCTTAATGCGACGATCGTGCACGGGGCATCTATTCGCGCTCGGCGGCAAGTGGGTTCCGTGCTCGCTGCATTTCGACGGGGCCGACGCGCTTGGCCGTCCATGGTCACCGGCTTGGCGAGTGTCGGTCGATGCGTAGCCTGATGCGTACGCACGGGGCACATCGGGCTCGCCAATATTGATGGCGGACGCCCGTGTGGTGGCCGTCATAAGTACGGGCCCGACGCTGAACCCCACGTTCGCGAGTCTACCGGCGTGGTTCCTCACGCAAATGGGTTGGAACGTGCAATATCCGGAATAGCGCGTTGCAGCAGATATACGTTACGTATAGTATGTTCAGATGACTCCAAGGGGCCTGAAACAGCTTCGGCGGCGTCTCGGCCTCTCACAGGCTGCGTTCGGCGCTCGAATCGGCGTGTCACCGAACACGGTGGCGCGTTGGGAACGCGGCGAATTGGGAATGCGCTCGACGACGGCGCGTCTCATCTCACTCGTCGCCGGGCAGTCGCAACCCGGAAAACCACGAAAACCGAAAAGGGGGCGGAAATGAAATGGGCTGCTTATACCGACGCAAACAGAAACTGAAGGACGGCACGATCCGGCAGTCGCCGATTTGGTGGATCAAGTACTACCAGAACGGCCGCCAGATGCGCGAAAGCAGCGGCACGATGAAAGAGACCGTCGCGCGGCGGATGCTACGCGAGCGTGAGGGTGACGTTGAGCGCGGTATCCCGATCAACCCAAAGATCGGACGAGTCACCTTCGAGGAGGCCGCCGAAGACATCCTCAACGATTACCGGATGAATGGGCGCCCCTTTACGGCAAACCTTGAGCGGATCGTGAACAAACACCTGCGGCCGTACTTCCGCAGCCGTCGGATGATTTCGATTACTACACCCGACATCCGGTCTTACATCGCTCACCGAAAAGGGCAGGTGATCGAGACTGGTACCGGTGACGCGAAGCGAACGCGGGAGGTCTCGAATGCACAGGTCAATCGCGAGCTGACCGCCCTCAAGCGGATGTTCTCGCTGGCAATCGAAGCCGGCAAGCTGCTGCATCGCCCGAAGATTCCGTTGCTCAAAGAGGACAACGTACGAACCGGATTCTTCGAGCGCGAGCAGTTTGAATCGGTGCGCGCACATCTCCCGGCGCATCTCCGGCCCCTCGTCACGTTCATGTACATCACTGGCTGGCGTCGGAACGAGGTGACGAGCCTCGAATGGCGACAGGTCGACTTCGCGGCCGGCGAAGTGCGACTTGATCCGGGCACCACGAAGAACGGCGAAGGGCGGACGTTTCCGTTCACAACCGAATTGCGCGAGCTGCTGGATGTCCGCCACGAGGAGCACGAGCGCTTGAAAAAGACCGGCCACATTGAGCCGCACGTGTTCGTGCGCGTCGTATCGACAACGGGTTCACGGGCGACACGGCGCGCAAACCGGAAACCGCGTGTCATCGGAAACTTTCGAAAGACGTGGATGGCGGCATGCCGTGCAGCGGGGTGCCCCGGACGCATTCCACATGATTTCCGACGTACGGCTGTGCGGAACTTGGTCCGCGCGGGTGTGTCTGAACGCGTCGCGATGACCATGACCGGGCATAAGACGCGCGCGGTATTCGACCGTTACGACATCGTCTCGTCGGGCGACCAGCGCGACGCTGCGCGCAAGCTCGATCTGGCCCGTCAATTCGGTGACGGGCACAATTTCGGGCACACTGACGCCAAAAAGGCTTCCGCCGCATTAGCGAACCCGTCGCAAGTTGTTGAAGGCATTGGAGCGGGAGACGGGGATCGAACCCGCGACATCAAGCTTGGGAAGCTTGCGTTCTACCGCTGAACTACTCCCGCGTAAGAGGTGCGGCTCGTCAGCCGAGCCGCGTGCAGCGCCGGCTTCAAATTCTAGCGCAATCCGACTGGCCTCTGTGCCTCTGAGTCTCTGTGGCTCGTAAATCCCATTATTCAGTGCAGTCAGTGAAAGTTGTCCCGAACAAATACGGCCTACTCATCCTCGAATCAGCGACAACACCTCATCCCGCTTCCGCTCCATCAGCTCCGGAGTGACGGCTTCCAGGTTGAGTCGAAGCAGCGGTTCCGTGTTGGAGGCTCGGACGTTGAAGTGCCACTCTGGATAGTCGACTGAAATACCGTCCATCCTGGTGATCTCGGCGTCGCTGTACCGCGCCTCGATGGCCTCCAGCTTCTTCGGGACCTCGGTCATGCTCGCCAGCTTCGTATTGATCTCGCCGGAGATGAAGTAGCGCTCCCGCAGTGGCCGCAGCAGGTCGTGGAGGGACTGGTTCTTCTTCGACATCAGCTCCAGGATGAGCAGCGCGGGGATGAAGCCGTTGTCCGCGTACGAGAAGTCGCGGAAATAGTAGTGGCCGGTGACCTCACCCGCGAAGACGCCGTCCTCCTCGCGCATCCGCCGCTTGATGAACGCGTGGCCGACGCGGTTCATCAGAGCGCGACCGCCG
>Ga0114129_10011591_pt1 | contig 12551 bp, 8 predicted proteins | sample RhiMetdeltSRZDD1_FD_80071 | JGI IMG/M metagenome (GOLD analysis project Ga0114129, IMG submission 80071) | Populus rhizosphere microbial communities from Tennessee, USA - Rhizosphere MetaG P. deltoides SRZDD1 (version 2) (version 2) | ecosystem: Host-associated > Plants > Roots > Rhizosphere >...
ACCGGGCAGAGTCGCCGTGATCTTGTAGACCCCCGGCGTGAGACTGGAAAAGCGGTATCGCCCGTCGTTGGAGGTCACGGCGGTGCGGGTCCCCTGCAGGTTGGGACTCGTCGCCTCCACCGAAGCGCCGGGCAGCGGTCTTCCGTCCGCGTCCGTGATCGTGCCCACGATGGCACCTGTCGTCTGGGCGAACGCCGCGCCTCCCGTCACCGCGAAGGCGGCAATCACCCCCAACACCGGCAAGAGATACCTTCGAAATCGCCTCATGAGAGACCTCCTTTGCTGTTTTCCTCCGAATCAAGCGGACGCGCCGCCGTTCGGCGAGCGCGGCGAGCGGGGAGCTAGAGGTCGCGCGGAGGAGAGCGGGAGGCGGGAGATTCGGAAGCCGGCTCGGGGACGCTCCGTCGAGCAGACGCCGGGACCTCGAGGTGCGGCGTGAGCGTCCGGTCGACGACGAAAGTTGTCGACGGGGCGGCGGCGTAGTCATGGTGAAAGCAGGCCAGGCACGGATCGTCAGACACGAGACGGGCCGACCGGATCCGGACTTCTCCTGGAGCGTCGGACAGTCCAGCATCGATGAAAGTCCCGGAGTCGCTCCGGCCTTCGGACAGGAGGTCCGCGAAGGAATTCAAGTGGTGGTGCGGCGCGACGGCGACGGCCAGCAGGAAGGCGAGAAGAGAGAAAGACGTCGAGCGGCGGAGCGTCATCGTCAGCGCGGCTTTCCAGGCGATCTATTGAGACATGAAGCTTTTGAATCGCGGGACGAAAATACGAAAACGGGGGCCGACACCGATACGCTCAAGAGCAATCAAACTGCCATTCGATTGGAAACTGCTGCAGACTCTAAGTATCTGAATTTACTGAATCAAGGGGTTTCGCTCTGGATTAACCATCCGCTTAAATATTCGTCTTTCGGTATATCTCTCCAAGAAATTGAATAGGGGGAGCCAAAAAAGCTCGCCCAACCCGCCTCAGGGTGCTAAGAAGGCTCGCCCTACGGTGTGGGGTTTTCCTCCGGTTTTCGACTTTGGACCTGCGAGGACTTTCCTGTGGCCCCCAGCCGGAGGAGCAGGGCTCCCCCCTCGACCGGGTCGCCGGCGCCGCGATGCGAGCGACTCGAGTGGAAGACTCTGCCCGAATCTCGCTCTGCATCTTCATCCTTCGAGCACGATCATGGTCGTCCCCGCCGACACGCTGTCTCCGACGGCGACGCGCACCTCGGATCAACCGCCCGGGAATCCGCGCGCGGACTTCCGACGCCGCAATGAAGGTTCGCGGCCCGGTGGGAACGGGATAAAATCCTGGCGTCGTCCCCCGTTCCCCGGGAGTTCACATGAACCGCACGCGCTCCTCTCGACGCCACTCCGATTTCTGCTTCCTAGTCGGTCTCCTGTTGCCAGCGCTCTCGCTTCTCGCGCAAACGGAATCGCCGCGTCAGCTCGTCGAACGGGGGAAAGGCGAGTTCAAGATCGCCGCGTACAAGGCGTCGCTCGCAACCTTCGACCGGCTCGACGCTCTCAGCCGACAGCCGGCGTTCGAGGCAGAGAGGCCAAAGCTCCTCCCCCTGATCGCGTTCTATCGCGGTGCGAACCATGCGGCACTCCGCGAGGACGACGCGGCCGAGCGCGAATTCCGCATCTACCTGCAGGCGTTCCCGAACGCATCGATCGACCCGGCGGCATTCCCTCCCCTCGTGACCCGATGCTTCGAAAGAGCCCGACAGCGTCCCGCGGACCGCGCCGCGGGAAAGTCATCATCCGACGAGGCTTCCGGACGCGGGATGGCCGACGCGTACGCGCGGTTTCGAACTGCGGACCGACGACCGGCGCCCGTGAACACGGACGACTGGGCGCGGGGCACGGTCCGGTATCTCTTCATGAAGGGGGAGCTGGACGCGTGGTCGAACCTCGCCGACCCCGTCTCCCGAGCCGAGTTCATCACGCAGTTCTGGCAGCGTCGCGATCCCAACCCTCAGACCCCCGAGAACGAGTTTCGGGAGGAGTACGAGAAACGGGTCCAATTCGCCGACGCCATGTTCACGACGGGAGAAGTGAAGGGAAGCGACACCGATCGCGGTCTGGTGTTGATCCTCCTGGGTCCCCCGAGCTATGCCACGCAGATCCCGCTCAAGAGCGACGACGATCCGGTGCAGGCCGCGCGATCGCGCCCCGTCGCTCGCTACGTACCCGGGCCGGCCGGACAGACGTCGGTCGAATACGAGGAGCGCAACCCGATGACCGCGGAAGTCATCCAGGGAGTCCGGGAAGTCTGGCACTACCGGCGAGACCGGCTGCCGAAATCCGTCCGGTTCAACGAAGTCGACTTCGAATTCGTGACGAAGAAGGGCTACGGCGACTCTGTCCTGCAACGGGACAACCGCGTGCTCGCCGCTCTCGACGACGCCCGGGGGGAGGGCCGGCCCGCGGCGGCGAAATAGCTTCAGAGCGCCCCGGCACCGCCGAGCTTCCGGACGAGGTCCTGGACGCGCGGCTGGTCTGGGGCGAGGGCGAGCGACTTCTTGAATCTGGCGAGGGCGTCCTCGCGATCCCCGCGGCACAGGGCCGCCGAGGCGGCGGCGTTCCAGGAATCCGAATCCTCCGGATGACCATCGAGGTATCGCTGAAACGTTGCTTCGGCGGCCGCGCATTGTCGGACATCGAGCTGCAGCCGGCCGAGCACCGGCAGGAAGCGAGTCTCGCTCGGTCTGTTTTCCACTGCGCTCTCGAGGAGTTTCCGCGCTCTCTCGCCATGCCCCGAAGCCAGATCCTCGCGGACGCGCAGAAGAACAAGGCCGACGAAGTCGGGATAGCCCTTTTGGCCGGCTTCGAACAGCATCTGCGTCGCTTCGTCCTCGCGGCCGGCGAGGCGATCGACTTCCGAGAGATTGAGAGGAGGTCCGTACTCCTCCGGAATCATCGCGCGCGCCTTCAAAAACGCTTCCCGCGCCTCCCCGAGCCGACGCTGCTCCTTCCAAAAGAGTCCCAGGTTGTTCCACGAGCCGGCGGTCCGGCCGTTGCCGGAGACGGGCGACTCGCGAGGGGCCGCCTGCGAGGGCGAGAGGTACCCGAGCGCGAGGAGCTTCTGGACCTGGCTGTCGACCTCTCGAGCCGAGACGGGCGCGGCTTGCGCGCGGCGGACCGCGGGCAGGAGGCTCCAGTCCGAAGAGGGTTGCCGTTCGAGCGTGCCGGGACGGAACAGGTCCTCGAGCATCCGACCCTTCGCCCGTTTGTCGGGAGACAGCCTTAGCAGAGCGCAGAAGGTGGGCGCGACGTCGAAGACGGACGCGGGCTTTCGACTCGGGTCGGCGACGACGTCCGGACCGTCGGCGAGAAGGATGCCGTCGAGCCTGTGCCAGAATGCTGCGGTCCGAAAGTCGGTCGCAGCATGCTTCTCGAGTGATGGCCTCTCCTGCCCCCACTTGAAGCCGTGGTCGGACAGCACGACGAGGGTGGCGCCGTCCTTTCGAGCCCGGTCGGCCAGGGTCCCGACGAGCCGATCGACAAAGGCGTAGACGTTCTCCATACCCCGGCCGTAGCGCTGCCGGTCCTCCGGCGACGTGCCCGGGAGGGCTGGTTCGGTGTAAGGCGCAAGAAGGTGAGCGATCTCGTCGGTCGCGTTAACGTAGAGGCAGAACACCTGTGGGCGGGCGCGGTCGTACAGCTCGAGCCCCGCGCGGCCGAGGAGCGCAGTCGAGCGCAACACCCCGCGCGTGCCGACGACCGGGTCCGAGGACCGACCCTCACGCAGCCGCCGCTCCATCTCCGCGGCCGGAACATCGAGGAAACCCTGGAGCGCCCGCGCGTCGAGAGCGGCGTCCACGCTCTTCGCGACGTTCGCCACGAGCGTCGCGGCGCCGGGCGGAAAAACGGTCGCCGGGGAAGCCGCGAGCGCCGGTCCGTAAAAGGAGGAGAGGCGGTCGGAAAGCAGAAAGCCGTTGACCTCTTCCGCCGGGTACGTGGCCCACCAACCCACGACGCCCACGGTGAGACCTTTCTGGCCGGCGACATTCCAGAACGCAGGTACTTCGCGCGAGCGGCCCGAGATCGGAACCAGGAGCCCGCTCGGCGGGTCGAACTCGCGAAAATCGAGAACGCCGTGTACCGAGGGATCGAGCCCCGTCGCCAGCGTCGTCCAGACGATCGGCGAGAGCGTCGGGACGAAACTCTGAAGGGTGCGCGACGCGCCCGTCGAAATCAGGCGGGCGAGGTTGGGCATTCGTCCCCGGGCGATGAACTCGTCCAGAATCCGCCAGTCCCCCCCGTCGAGGCCGAGAACGATCAGCCGGGGCGAGGCGGTTACCGGCGATTGTCGCCCGTCCGGCGCCGGCGGGAAGTCGAGCCCGCCGCGGGGCGCACTGGCGGCGCGACCGGTCCCGGCGGGAGCTTTCGCGCGGCAACCGAACGCCAGCAAGCCCGCGAGCGCGGCGAAGAGAGCAACCCGCCGCGAAAAAAAAGAGGGGAACCTCACGGTTCCCCTCCAGACTATACGAACCGGGGCGCTAGAAGCTGACCTTCAACCCGAACCGAACCTCGCGGGGCGCCTGCCATGCGGTCGCCTTCTGGTAATCGGGGTTCGGCGCGTCGGACGCCCTGTGCGGGCCGGGCAGAAGGAGGCCCGTTGTCGGGTCGACCAGATTGCTGTTGTCGTCCTGGACGAACCCCCAGCGTTGATCGAGTCGCGTCGCCTTCTGCTGGTTGAGCACGTTGAATACGTCCACGATGAAGTTGACTTCCGTCGGCCCCAGCCGGAGCGGGTAGCCCAGGTGCACGCTCGCCTCGTACGTGTCCGGCGTGCGATGCAAGCCGATGGCGTCGCCGCGGGTCGTCAGGTACAGCTCGTAGTTGGCGTAGTTGTCGTAATACCCCCGCGTCGTCAGGGGCAATCCCGTCTGGTAGTAGGCCGTCAGACCCGCATTCAACTTGAAGGGGAACTGGTACGAGGCGCTGATCTTGGCCTGGTGCTTCCGGTCGGAGGACAGGTACCCCCGGTTGTTGACGCTGAAGTTCGCGTAGTCGTAGGCCGAGTTGATGTTCGGGTCGAGCTGGCCCGTCGAGTTCTGGAACGTGCCGTCGTAGTTGCCCTTCAGGGTCGAGTAGACGTACGACGCGATCACCGACCAGTTGTCGGAGAAGCGCTTCGTGGCCGTCAGCTCGATGCCCCGGTAGTAGCGCGCGGGCTTGGCCGCGGGGACTTCGGTGATGTCGCCGCTGACCGGGTCGTAGAAAGGGACCGTCTTCATGATGCGGCGGCCCGGGTTGCCGATGCAGTAGTTGCCGGTCGGGATGTCGCAGAGAAAGTCTTCGATGACCTGATCGAGCGAGCGGTAAATCCCCTTCACGCCGACCGCGAAGTTCGGGGCCACCTCCCGCTCGACCCCGACGACGATCTCGGAGACGTACTGCCCCTTCAGATCGCTATCGACCGGCTCGCCCGGATTGCCGAAGATCGACGAGGCGCGGCCCGGAATGTGGCCATCCTGGATGTTCGCCGGATCCGGGCTCGCGTTGTTCATGAACGCGATGCGCTCGCCTCCGAACGCACGGATGTTCAAGTCCATCGGGATTGCTTCATAGAACTTCCCGTACGACGCAAAGATCTTCGACTTGCCGTCCGCGAAGGGATCCCAGATCAAACCGATCCGGGGCGCCCAGTTGTTCTTCGTCTCGAGCTTGCCTGGAGTGGCTCCGGGAACGATGAACGGCTCGACTGCGTTACCGAGCGGGTTGTCGCCGTGGGCGATCTGCCGATCCCAGCGGATGCCGACGTTCGCCGTCAGGTTCGGGATGATCTTCCACGAGTCCTGCAGGAAGATCGAGTAGTTGTCGGTCTTGGGCTTGGTCGTGAGAACCGGGAGAATCTCCGGATTATCGAGCGTCGCCGCGCCGGTGGCGTAGAACCGGTGAAGGTAGAAGGTTCCGAAGCCTCTCCGGAAGCGTTTGTCGATGCGCTGCCCGCCCGAATAGGTGTTCGAGTTCTCCGACTGGGGCTGCTCGTAGACTCCGCCGAACTTGAGCTCGTGGTCGCCCGCGAGGTGGAAGAACGTCGTCATGTCGGCCCTGGCCGCGTAGCGCTTGAAGTTCTGCACCTGGTAGAAGCCGAGGCCTCCGGTCACCGGGATCTGCGCAAGGGTCCGGTCACGGTACTGCACCGCGCTGCCGCCCGGGCCCGGGCTCTCCTCGTTCTTCTCCTTGTGGTAGGCGCCCTGCACGTTGAACACGAGCGAGGTACCGGAAACGAAGCTCGCGCGCAGGGCCCCATCGAGACCGCCCGAGTCGATTGAGCCGTTGAAGGTCGACGGCGGTCCGTTGATAACCCGAATCGGTCCGCTCTGAGTGCCGGGGTCGCCGAAGACCGAGGCGACGATGTCCAGGCTCGCAGCCGGCCGGATCGTCAGCTTGCCCGAGTAGAGATCCGTCTTGGTCTTGGAGTCGAACGTCGACCCCGGGACCGGAGCGCCGGCTGCGAAGTCCGTGATGTCTTTGAAGACCTCGAGCTTGTCGGTGTTGTCGACCCGGTCATATGCGGCAAAGAACCAGAGCCTGTCCTTGACGAAGTACCCTCCAATGTCGGCGCCGAAGTCTTTCTTCGTGAAGCCGGTCAGGAGCGAGGGGCCCGTCGAGTTCCGCTCCTTGATCTCCGCCGTGTGGTCGTTCGTCGCCTGGAGGCTGTCGTTGTCGAAGTAGCCGAAGGCGTCCCCGTGGAACTCGTTGCCCCCCGACTTGCTGACGACGTTCAAGATTCCGCCGGTGGCGCCGCCATACTCCGCCTGGTAGCCGCCGTTCTTGACCTCGACCTCCTGAATGAACTCGGTGTTGAGAGACTTGCCCTGCACCCCCGTCTCGACGCCCGTCGTGTTGACGCCGTCGATGACATAGATGTTCTCCGCGCCCGAGGAGCCATAGACGGTGTTTCCCACGGGGTCCGTGTTCACGCCCGGCGCGGCCTGCGCGATCGTGGCGTAGTCGCGCGCGACCGGCAGGCGCAAGAACTGGTCGGCGTTGACGACGGTGCCGACGGTCGTCGACGTGGTGTCGACGACGGGAGCCTCACCCGTAACGACGACCGATTCCTTGGCAGCCAGCTGCATCGAGATGTTGATCGTGTACGACTTGCCGAGCTCGACCCGCACGCCGGTTCTCTCCGCCGTCCCAAAGCCCGCAAGCGACGCGGTCACCCTATAGACGCCCGGCGGCAGGTTCGAGAGCCGGTAGCTCCCGTCGGTGCCCGTGGTGACCACGTGAATGCCGATCGCGTTGGGGCTCTTGGTCTCGACGGTCACGCCCGGCAACGCGCGGCCGTCGGAATCGGTGACAATCCCCTTGATGTCGCCGACGGTCTGGGCGAACGCCAGACCTCCCGTCATGGCGCCGACGATCGCTATCGCCATCACGGGCAAGAAAAACCTTCGAAATCGCGTCATGAAACTCCTCCTTTGTTGACGTAAGCCGAATCTGGCGACGAAGGCCCAGAATCCGGGGACGAAATCGTCGAATCGAGGGACGAAGGCGCAAGAGATAGACACCGACACGCCACCCACAAGAGCAATCAGACTGCCAGTCAGTCGGCAATTGCGGAAACTGTAAGTGCCTGAATCTACTAGGTCAGGCGGATTCCACAATCCGGCGAGAAATTCGTCTTTCGGTATCTCTATCCAAGAAATTGAATAGGAGGAGCCAAAACGCCTCGCCCAAGAGAGCCAAAAAGGCTCGCCTCAGGCCCCTAAGGCGTGCGGTTTACGTCTCCTGACTTTGGGCTCTGGACCTGCGACTCCGGACTTTCGTCTGGCTCCAGCCGGAGGAGCAGGGCTCCCGCCTCGACCGGGTCACCCGCGGCGCACTCGACGTGAGCGACTCGGGCGGAAGACTCCGCGCGAATCTCGTTCTGCATCTTCATCGCTTCGAGCACGATCATGGTCGTCCCCGCTTCGACGCTGTCTCCGGCGGCGACCCGCACCTCGATCACGCGCCCGGGGATCTGCGCGCGCACTTCCGACGCCTCGAGGGCGGATTGCGAGGCCGCCGCCGCGCGAGCCCGCAGCGGATCGGAGAGCCCGATCGCGAGGCGCCGTCCGCGAACCCATGCTTCGATGCGGCCGTCGCGGCCGGCAGCCACGCGGCCGGTCACCTGGCGTCCCGACGGGAGGATGATGCTGCCTCTTCCGCCGGGAAGCGGCGCAAAGTCGACGAGTTGCTCCGCTTCGCCGTCGTGGACCCGCGCCTTCCCTTCGCGGCGCGCTTCGACGACGAGCTCGGTCGGAGGAACGCCCTCCCGGCGCCAGAGAAATCGGCGACGGAGTCTCATCGTTGGAGCCGGCCCTCTCCCGACCGCAGTCCCTCGGAGCGCGCCGTGTCCCTCCAGCGCGTTTGGTTATGCGTCGCCTCCGGCGCCGCTCGGCCGTCGTCAAGCGAGAGGCAGACCGCCGCGAGGAGCGTTTCTTCCGCCGTCGCCTCGCCTGCGGGAAGACGTGGTGACGCGAGCCAGTCGTCGAGCCACTGCGCGTGGAAGCGCCCGGTCCGGAAATCCGTCTCGCGGACGAGCGCCCGGAAGAGCGGAAGCGTCGTTTCGACTCCCGTGACCTCGTACTCGTCGAGCGCTCTGGTGAGCCGATTGATCGCTTCTTGCCGGTCCCGGCCGGAGACGATGAGCTTCCCCAGCATCGGGTCGTAGTCGATCGGCACCCTCGACCCCGTTTCGATTCCCACGTCGTTTCGGACTCCAGGACCCTCCGGAAGACGCAGCCGGGTCACGACTCCCGGCGACGGCGAAAACCCTCGCGTTGGATCTTCGGCATAGACGCGGCATTCGATCGCATGGCCGCGGGCAGCGACGCCCGGACGGATCGAGAGGCTCTCTCCAAGAGCGACGCGGATCATTTCGGTCACGAGGTCGACTCCCCAGACTTCCTCGGTGACCGGATGCTCGACCTGGAGTCTCGTGTTCATTTCCAGGAAATAAAACGAGCCGTCGGGCGCGACGAGGAACTCGACCGTGCCGCAGGAGTCGTAATCGACCGCGTCCGCCGCGGCGATGGCCGCGGAAAAGAGGCGCGCGCGGAGGTCCGGCTCGACCGCCGCGGAGGGACACTCTTCGACGACCTTCTGGTGGCGCCGCTGGATGCTGCACTCGCGCTCTCCGACCGCAACGCGATTGCCGCGACGGTCGGCGACGAGCTGGACCTCGATGTGACGGGGACGCTCCAGCAGCTTCTCGGCGTAAATCGATCCGTCGCCGAACGACGCCTGCGCCTCCGCGGCTGCGCGCGGGAACGCCGTCGCCAGATCCTTTCCGGCGTCGACGCGCCGCATGCCTTTTCCGCCGCCGCCCGCGGAGGCTTTCAGGAGAATCGGGTATCCGTAGCGGCGCCCGAAGCCTTCGAGCTCCGCGGCGTCGCGCGCCGGAGTGATCGTCCCGGGCACGACCGGGACTCCCGCCTTCTGCATGAGCTCCCGGCTCCGGGTCTTGGTCCCCATCGCCTCGATCGCGCCGGGAGACGGTCCGACGAACGTGAGCCCCGCGGAGGCGCACGCGCGGGCGAACTCCGCGCTCTCGGCGAGAAAGCCGTAGCCGGGATGCACGAGCGACGCGCCCGTCGCCTTCGCGGCATCGACGATCCGGGGAATCGCGAGGTAGCTTTCGGCCGAGGGCGGCGGACCGACGCGGACGGCGTAGTCGGCCGACGTCACGTGCGGCGCCGCACGGTCCGCATCGGAGTAGATGGCGACCGTCTCGATGCCGAGATCGCGACACGCGCGGAAGATGCGGAGGGCGATCTCGCCGCGGTTGGCCACGAGGAGTTTCATCGGTTGTGCAGACTTTTCAAGCGAACAGCAGGCGGCCTTTGGGTTCAGGAATCGTACGGCCAAGCCCTCGCGCCGTGTCTATCCATTCCTCGATAACCTTCTCGACGTTTTCCAGCGCCTCCCGGTAGCTTCTGCCGTCCGCGGCGCATCCGGGCAACTCCGGAACTTCGACGACGAACGACTCGTCATCTTTGCTCCAGTAGATGATCAGCTCGTAGCGAATCACAGCCCTTTCGCTCCCAGCCGGTACTTGAGGATGACCTCGCGGACTTGCCTGACCTGGTACGGCTTTGCCTTTCCCTGTCTGGGCTGGAGATTCAGAATCTCCTCGATCCCCCGTCGCGCGAAGATGTGGTGGCTTCCCCGAATTCGCTCCTTGAATCCGAGCGTCCGGAGGACGCGCCGAATCTCGGAGAACGGAATGTCGGCGTCTGACGCGCCTCGAACGATCCTTTCGAGAATGCGATCGACTCGAGTCATCCCTTTTTCTGATTGTCACAGCGGAATATTTCCGTGCTTCTTGGCGGGGAGGCTCGCGCGCTTGTTCTCGAGCAGCGCAAACGCGGCAATCAACTTCTCGCGGGTCTCCGAGGGCTCGATGATCTCGTCGATGAAGCCGTGGCGCGCGGCGACGTAGGGGTTCGCGAAGTTCTCGACGTACTCCGAAACTTTCTCCGCCCGCGCGTCCGGTCCGTCTTCTTCGAGCTCGCGCCGGTACAGGATGTTGACGGCGCCCTGCGGACCCATCACCGCGACCTCCGCCGTCGGGTAGGCGAAGTTGAAGTCCGTGGCGAGATCTTTCGAGGCCATCACGCAATACGCGCCGCCGTACGCCTTGCGGGTGATGACGGAAACCTTCGGAACCGTCGCCTCGGCGAACGCGTAGAGCAGCTTCGCACCGTGCCGGATGATCCCGCCGTACTCCTGCTGCGTGCCGGGCAGGAAGCCGGGAACGTCCTCGAAAACGAGGAGAGGGACGTTGAACGCGTCGCAGAACCGAACGAAGCGGGCGCCCTTGACCGAGGCGTCGATGTCGAGCACTCCGGCGAGATGCATCGGCTGATTCGCGACGACTCCCACGGAACGCCCCGCCAGTCGAACGAATCCGACGAGCAGGTTTCGGGCGAACGCGGCGTGGACCTCGAGGAATTCTCCGGCGTCGGCGACCGATCGAATCAGCTCTGCCATGTCGTACGGCTTGTCCGGTTCCTCCGGGATGAAGCGGTCGAGGTCCCGGCTTCCGGTCGGAGGCTCGCGACTTTCCCGCCTCGGGGGATCATCGAGGTTGTTGGACGGGATGTAGGAAAGGAGCTCGCGGATTGCCAGCAGCGCGCCGGCGTCGTCCTCACGGACGAAGTGCGCCACCCCGGAGACCGCGGAGTGCGTGCGCGCGCCGCCCAATTCCTCTTTCGTGACTTCTTCGTGCGTGACCGTCCGGATGACGTCGGGGCCCGTGACGAAGAGGTAAGAAGTCTTTTCGGTCATGAAAACGAAGTCGGTGATTGCCGGCGAGTACACCGCCCCGCCCGCGCAGGGGCCGAGGATCGCGGAGATCTGCGGGACGACGCCGGAGGCCCTCGTGTTGCGAAGGAAGACCCGTGAATATCCGGCAAGCGAGACGACGCCCTCCTGGATGCGCGCTCCGCCCGAGTCGTTCAGCCCGATGATGGGCGCGCCGTTGACGACCGCGAGGTCCATGATCTTGCAGATCTTTTCGGCGTTTGTCTCCGAGAGGGATCCGCCGAAGACCGTGAAGTCCTGCGCGAAGACGTAGACCGGCCGGCCGTCGACCGTCCCCGCGCCGGAAACGATCCCGTCACCCGGGATTCGGGTGCGCTCCATTCCGAAGTCCTGCGAGCGATGCTCGACCAGCCGGCCGAGCTCGAAGAACGAGCCGGGATCGAGAAGCAGCTCGACCCGCTCGCGCGCCGTCAGCTTGCCCTCCGCGTGCTGCCGCGCGGTCCGAGCCGGACCGCCTCCCTGAAGACTCCTCTCGCGGAGCGCTTCGAGATCCGCCAGGCGCTTCTCGATCGTCACGGGCGCTGCGCTAGAGGACGATCCCGCGCTGTTCGGCGAGCTTGCGTCGGATGCGCCGGAAGAGCTCCTGCCCGTCGACTCTTCCCGCGGCGATCTCGTTCCTTGCGCCTTCCATCATCCGGCGCGCTTCTTCGTCCAGGGTCCGCTCCTTCTCGGCCTCGGCCGCGAGCGCCCCCAGAACAGCCTCGCGCAGAGCGCCGGGGGCTTTTTCGTCGAAGAGCTTCCGGGAAACGAGCCCCCGCGCGGTCCGCACCGCGACGAAGTCCTTTTTCCGCTCCGTCAAGCTCATCCGGTCTCCCGACGCGATGTTACAGCGGGAAAAACGATCACACATAATCGCGGCGGGATGGAATTCGACGAAGCTCTGGTGGCTCGCTGGCTCGAGCCGCTCGTGGCCGGCCGCAGCGACATCGCCGAGGTGTTCGCCGAGACGCGCCGAAAAACGATCGTGGAGTGGCGCGACGCAGAGCCCGGCGACGCACGGGTCTCGATCGAAGCAGGCGTCTCGGCGCGGCAGCGGCGGGGCGGACGCGAACGCATCGCCTTCGTCTCGGGGTCGGGGGAGGCGGCGATCCGCGAAGCCGTCCGGGCGTTGCAGGCTTCGGCCAAGAAGACGGTTCTCCCGAGCCGCCCCGCGCCCGCTCGTGCCGATTTCGAACCGGGCCCCTCCATCGAGCGCTGGGTCCGGCGCTTGGAAACCATCCTCGCGCGGCA
>Ga0114129_10011593_pt1 | contig 12550 bp, 15 predicted proteins | sample RhiMetdeltSRZDD1_FD_80071 | JGI IMG/M metagenome (GOLD analysis project Ga0114129, IMG submission 80071) | Populus rhizosphere microbial communities from Tennessee, USA - Rhizosphere MetaG P. deltoides SRZDD1 (version 2) (version 2) | ecosystem: Host-associated > Plants > Roots > Rhizosphere >...
AGCACCGCGCGGATGCGCGCCATCAGCTCGAGCAGGCTGAAGGGCTTGGTGACGTAGTCGTCCGCCCCCAGCTCGAGGCCCAGCACACGATCCAGCTCCTCGCCTCGCGCGGTCAGCATGATCACCGGCACGTCGAGGCCGCGCTGCCGCAGCTCGCGGCAGAGATCCCAGCCGCTCATCCCCGGCATCATGACGTCGAGCAGGATCAGGTCGGGCGCCTCCGACAGCGCCAGGGCCAGGCCCTTCTTGCCGTCTCCGGCGGTGACGGTCTGGTAGCCCTCGAACTGGAGGTTGTCCTCCAGCCCGCGTAGCATCTCGGGCTCGTCGTCCACGATCAGGATGCGCGGCATGTCAGCTCACACCCGGCAGATGCACGGTGAAGCGACTGCCCGCGCCCGCCCGTCCGTCCACCGTGACGCGGCCCCCGTGGGCCTCCACGATGTGCTTGACCAGGGCCAGCCCGACCCCGCTGCCCCGCCGTCCCTGTGTCTCACTCCGTCCGATGCGATAGAACTTCTCGAAGATTCGCTCCCGCTCGGCGATCGGGATGCCGATGCCCTCGTCCGCCACCTCCACCGCGACCCCGCCTCCTTCGCGACGGGCCGCCACCCGGAGGTGCCGCCGGTCGCCCGAGTACTTCATCGCATTGTCCACCAGGTTGGCCAGCGCCTGCTTCATCGCGTCGCCGTCCAGCGGGACGTCCGGCAGATCGGGCTCGATCGCCACGTCCACCGTGAAGCCCTGCTGGTGCAACGGATGGCGGAAGCTCTCGACCACCTCGTGGACGATCGGCTCCACGGCGCCCGCGGCGATCTCGTAGCGCTGGCGCCCGCTCTCGATCCGCGAGAAGTCGAGCACGTTGTCGATCAGGCGGCTCAGCCGCTCGCTCTCGCGCGTGAGCACGCCGTAGTACTCGCGGCGACGGCGCTCGTCGGGCACGCGGTCCATCTCGAGCGTCTCCGCGAACATGCGAATCAGGGCCAGCGGCGTCTTGAGATCGTGGGAAACATTGGCCACGAAGTCCGACTTGAGCCGGGCGATCTCCGATTCGCGGTGCACCAGACGATAGGTCGCGACCAGCCCGCCCGCGATCACCACCAGCAGCAGCGCGAGCGCGGCCATGAAGATCATCGCCTGGCGGCGCACCATGTCGCGCGGGGAGAGGCCGTCCGGCTGATAGAGCGCCACGCGCCAGGCGGGCAAGGCCTCGCCGAAGGGCACGGTGAGGACCGGCTCGCCGCGCTCGCCCGGCCGCGAGCTGAAGACGGGCCGACCGCTGCCGTCGAGGATGGCGAGCGCCCCCTGGCCCTCCGTCCCGCCGAGGGCCGTCTTCAAGATGTCGCGGTGGAGCGCCTGGTCGTCGCGCCGGAGCCCGATCAGCAGGGGGCCACGGGCGGAGCCGGGGATGACCGCGGCCAGGATCACATGGCCGCTCGCCTCGACGTGGCGCCGGCCGCCGCGGTCCCAGAAGCCCTGCGAGATCTCCGCCCGCAGCGCGTCGACCAGCGCCGCCTCGTCGCGCGTCCAGCCCACCGGGTAGAGCACGCGCCCCTGGCGATCAAGCACGTAGACCGCGTTGAAGAGCGGGTTGCGTGCCTTCCAGGCCTCCACCGCGGCGGGACCGAAGTCCGGCGCGAGCGCGGCGGCCTGCAGGGCGGCGATCGCGTCCTGCTCGGCCCGCACCACCGCCATCTCCACCTTCTCGGCCGCCATCGCCGCGGTGTCGCGCGCCTGGCCGTGGAGCTGCCGCTCCGCCGCGGCCTCCCACCGGCGGAGCGAGAAATAGCCGAGCGCGGCCAGCACGAAGGCGGCGGCGAACACCGCGCCGAAGATCAGGAGCGGGGCCGGGCGCGCACCCACCTACGGCTCGAGCAGGAGACGCTGGATCAGCTGCTCCATCTCGGCATAGGCCCCTTCGCCGACGTGGGTGAAGCGGACGACGCCCTTCTTGTCCACGATGACCGCAGCCGGCCACGCCCAGTTGCGGTAGCGGCGCCAGATGGCGAGGTCATTGTCCTGCACCACCGGGTACCTCACCCCCAGCTCCTTCGTGGCCGCGGTCACCTTCTCGATCGGCTTCTCCCAGGAGAACTCGGGCGTGTGCACGCCGACGATGGTCAGCCCCTGGGTCTCGTACTTCGCGTGCCAGTCCCGCAACTGCGGGATCACGTTCTTGCAGTTGTATCAGCCGTAGGTCCAGAACTCCACCAGCACCACCCGCCCGCGCAGCCCGGCGAGCGAGAGCGGCTCGCTGTTGATCCAGGGCCCGCCGGTGACCTCCGGGGCAGTCTGGCCCACCTTCACCAGGATGCCGGCGGCCTCGCCGGCTCCCGGGCCCCCCAGCAGAACGGCCACCGTGAGGGCAAGCGCTCGGATCCGTCTCATGGCTCATCAGTCTACCCGGCCGGCGCCGGGCGATGTCACGCCGCTGTCAAATGTGGCCCTATAATGAAGATCGGCGAGGGGGTGGGCACGGGCCCGCCCTGGAGCACCGGCGCCGGAACGCCCCTGGGCAGCAGGAGGAATGGCAGGTATGAGTGACGACCGGAAGCTGGCGATGTTCATGGATTTCGAGAACATCGTCCGCGGCGTCAAGGAAGCGCAGTACAAGCAGTTCGAGATCAAGCTGGTGCTGGAGCGGCTGGTCGAGAAGGGCAAGATCATGGTCAAGCGGGCCTATGCGGACTGGAACCGCTACGCGGAGTACAAACGGCCCTTTCACGAGCACGCCATCGAGCTGATCGACGTCCCCCAGAGCCGCTACAGCGGCAAGAACTCCGCCGACATCCGGATGGTGGTGGACGCGATGGACCTGGCCTACGCCAAGCAGCACGTGGACAGTTTCGCGCTGGTCTCGGGTGACTCCGACTTCTCCCCGCTGGTGTCCAAGCTACGGGAGAACGACCGCTACGTGATCGGGCTCGGGGTCAAGTCGTCCTCGTCCGAGCTGCTGGTGGGCAACTGCGACGAGTTCATCTTCTACGAGGACCTCATCCGCGAGTCCAAGAAGACGACCGCCCTGCGCGGACTGCCCGAGAAGAAGGCGGAGGCCTTCGCCCAGCTCATCGAGGCGATCCAGGCGCTGCAGCGCGAGAACAAGGACACCCTGTGGGGCTCCATGGTCAAGCAGACCATGATCCGGAAGAACCCGGCGTTCAACGAGTCCTACTACGGCTACTCGACCTTCTCGAAGCTCCTGGAAGAGGCGGCCAAGCAGAAGATCGTGACGCTGGAGCGCGACGCCAAGAGCGGGACCTACATCATCACGTCGGTCGAGTCCGACCGCGCCGCCTGAGCCGGCTGTCCGCGGACCGGCTCAGCGCCGTCGCTCGATGACCTCCACTCGCCCCCGGTCGCTGATCAGCGCGGTGAGGATCCAGCTCACGACGCTCACGAGCAGCGCGCCCCAGAACGCGGGCCAGAAGCCGGCCACGTGGAACCCGGCCACGAAGACGGAGACGAGCCACAGGCAGAAGGCGTTGAGGACGAGCAGGAAGAGGCCCAGGGTCAGCAGCGTGATCGGGAACGTCAGCACGACCAGGATCGGTCGCACGATCGCGTTGACGAGGCCCAGCAGCAGGCCGGCCACCAGCGCGGAGGCGAGCCCGTCGAGCCGGATGCCCGGCACCACGTGCGCGGCCACCAGGAGGGCCAGCGTGTACACGATGATCCGAAGGACGAATCCCATGGCTCGCGTCCGAGTCTACACCCTCGGCGTGGCGCTCGGCCTGGTCGTCCTTGCGCTGTGGGCCGCGGTGGCCGGGTCGGCCGCCGCGCAGAACGCGCCACGGTTCACCGCGGACCCCGCGATGACCAGGGGCCCCGCGACCGCCGCGGTCACGATCTTCGAGTGGAGCGACTACGAGTGTCCCTTCTGCCAGCGCGCGCAGGAGGTCCTCCACCAGCTGCAGAATGAGTTCCCTGACACCGTACGATTCGTGTTCAAGGACTTTCCTCTGCGCTCCCACCCGAGCGCATTGCCCGCCGCGCTGGCGGCCCGCTGCGCGGGCGCCCAGGGCCGCTACTGGGAGTACCACGACTTGCTCTTCGTGGCCCAGCCCGACCTCTCCCGCGACCACCTGATCGGCTACGCGCGGCGGCTCGGGCTCGACGCCCCCGCGTTCACCGAATGCCTCGACACCGGACGGTTCCGCGACGCGATCCTCGCCGATCAGCGGGAGGGGCGCGAGGCCGGGGTGCGCGCCACCCCCACGTTCTTCATCAACCAGCGCAAGATCGAGGGCGCCCTGCCCCTCCCCGAGTTCCGCGACGCCATCAAGCAGGCCCTCCGCGACGCCGGACGCTGACATCGCCCGGAAGGAGACCTCTCCCGTGACCACCCCGCCGGTCAGCCTCTTCGTGAACACGAACACCGTGCCCTGGGTCGAGCGTCGGCCCGGCGTCTTCTGGAAGACGCTCTGGGAAGAGGGCCCGCACAAGGCCATCCTGATGCGGTACGAGCCCGGCGCGACGATTCCGCGTCACCGGCACGTCGGCGACGAGCAGATCTACGTCCTCGAGGGGAGCGTCGCGGACGACACCGGCGTGTGTACGGCCGGGAACTACGCGCGCCGTCCGCCCGGGTGCGTGCACACCGTGACCAGCGCCACCGGCGCGCTCGTCATCGCCGTCACTTCTGGTCCCACCGAGCCCGTCTAGCTCGCTTCCCGCACACGTCGTCCGTCTCGGGCGCGCGCTCGTCGGGACGGGGAGGCCGCGGGGGGCGGGGGTGGGCCTCTGATCACGACCCGCTTTCTCGCTGTCTTGCGGAGAGGAGTTCCCAATCCGGGAAGACTTGGCTCTGGGCTTCCGTTGGCGGGGAACGGATCACCCGGCCCACCCCCGCCCCCCGCGGCCTCCCCGTCCCGGTTGCGCCGGAGCGAGTTCAGGCGTCGGCTCACGCTTCCACGTGGCCCACGTCGAGGGCGTCGGTCAGCGTGCGCAGCATCAGCGCCAAGCCGGCGCGGACCCGCTCGTCACAGCCCTCGGAGCCGTCCCCGTAAAACACCGCGATGATGTAGGCGGGCAGCGTCGGGTGCCCGGGCGCGCTCACCGTCTCGAGGACCCGGTCCGATTCCGGGCCGTCCAGCGTGTCGAGCCACGCCGTCACTGCCTGGTGCGCGTCCTGGATGCGGGACTCGGAGAGGAGCGGAAACGGATGCCCGAGACTGCGCTCCAGGATCTTGAAGAGGAGGAAACAGAGCCCCAACGCGGCGCGCTGCACCGAGGCGTCCTGCTCACGAGTGACCGAGTGGGCGAAGGCGGCCACGTGCGGCTGTCGGACCAGGAAGTCACGCGCCTCCTCGTCCACCCGCCCGGGCGGATACGACGCGGTCTCGCGCCAGACTTCGTCCACCAGTGTCTGATCGATGCTTCGCACGGTCGACGAAACTCCTTGCGGCCCCCCGGGGATGTCCGGTAACGTGAGTGGCTGAATTCTAGCACGGAGGGTCGAGCCAGCGTGGAGAGTGCAGCCATGTCGATGATGACCTCGGAGCACTTCTGGTTGACGGTGGGATTCCTCGGGCAGGCGTTCTTCTCGGGCCGCTTCCTCGTGCAGTGGATCGCCTCCGAGCGGAAGAAGGAGAGCGTGATCCCCGTCTCGTTCTGGTTCTTCTCCATCGGCGGCGGCCTCACCCTGCTGATCTACGCCATCCACCGCCTGGACCCCGTCTTCATCCTCGGTCAGGGGGCCGGCCTGTTCGTGTACCTGCGCAACCTCTACCTGATCCGTCGCAAGCAGGGCGGCCTGGCTCAGGCCAGCGTGTAGCCCGGCTCCGGCCGGCGAAGGAGCGTTCCTTCATGGATTCCACCCTCCGGTGGGGAGTGACCCAGTCCCATCCGATCCTGATGATCCCCGGCCCGACGGAATTGCCGTTCCCGGTCGTCCAGGCGATGAATCAGCCGGCCACCATCCAGTACGACATGAACTTCGACGTGAAGGTCCTGGAGCCGGTGACTCTCGCGCTGCGGGATATCTTCCAGACGAGCCGCGGCGAGGTCGTCGCGATGCCCGGATCGGGCCGCACCGCGCTCGAGGCCTCCGCGATCTCGGTGCTGGAGCCGGGCGATCGGGCCCTCGTGGTAGTGGCGGGCGTCTTCGGCTCCCTCATGCGCGAGATCATGATGCGCGCGGGCGCCGAGGTCACCGAGCACGCCGTGGAGTGGGGCCGCCCGCTCGACCTGGCTCGGCTCGAGAAGGACATCGAGCGCGTGAAGCCCAAGGCCGTCTCGATGGTCCACAATGAAACATCCACCGGCACCACCTATCCCGCCGCCGAGGTGGGCCGCATCGTGAAGCGCCACGGCGCGCTCTTCATGCTCGATACCGTGTCCTCGCTCGCCGGCCTCGACGTGCGCACCGACGAGTGGGGCGTGGACTTCAACATGACCGGCTCGCAGAAGTGCCTCGCCGCGCCGCTCGGGATGGCGATCGTGTCGGTGAGTCCCGCCGCGTGGGAGGCGATGGAGCACCGCAAGCACAAGGCCAGCTCGTGGGCCTACGATCTCCTCCGCTGGAAGGAGAACTGGATCCCCACCTCCCGCGGGGGCCACATCCCCGACGGCAGCCCGCGGCGGCAGCCGGTCTCGATCCCGACCCACCTCACCCAGGCCCTGGGAGTAGCCTCCCGTCTCATCCTGGAAGAAGGCCTCGCCCACCGCTTCCGCCGTCACACGGTCGCGGGACACGCGTTCCGGGCCGGCGTCGAAGCCATGCGCCTGCAGATGTTCCCGGACGCCTCGCTCATGTCCAACACGGTGTCGTGCTTCAAGACCCCGGACGGGATGGATCCGGCGGCGGTGGTCACCCACATGCGCGACCGCTACGGCATCCTGATCGGGACCGGCCTCGACAAGATCCGCACGAGCACGCTGCGGGTCGGGCACATGGGCATCACCTCGAGCCCCATGTACGTGCTGCCCACGCTCTCCGCGATCGAGATGACCCTGCGTGACCTCGGCTACCGGAGCGAGGCGGGTGCCGGCGTGTCCGCCGCCCAGGCCGTGTTCTCGGGGCCACCCGCATGATCGTCGCCCCGGACGACTTCCCCTCCGTCTTCGACGGCAGCGACGCCCATCAGCGGGCCAAGCGCCTGGGCGGGGTGCGCGTCTTCACCGAGCGTGGCGCCGACCAGGAAGTCGAGCTGATCCGCCGCATCGGTGACGCCCAGGCCGCGCTCAATATCCGCGCCCACGCCCGCTTCAGTGAAGGCGTGTTCCAGGCCTGCCCCAAGCTCAAGATCGTCTCGGTGTGGGGCACCGGCACCGACAACATCGATCTCAACGCGGCGGGCATGCGGGGGGTCACGGTCTGCAACACCCCGGGCATCAACGCCTTCGCGGTCGCCGAGCACGCGCTCACCCTGATGCTGGTGGTGGGGCGCCGGATCCTCACGCTCGACGCGGAGATGCGGCAGGGCCGCTGGCCGCGGGAGCTGCTGACCCAGCTCACGGGCAAGACCATGGGGGTCTTCGGCATGGGCGCCATCGGCGGGCGCCTGGCCACCATCGCGCGCGGTATCGGCATGAACGTGCTCGGCTGGAGCGCGCTCGGAGAGGAGGCGCGGATCCGCAAGACCGGCGCCAAGCCGGCCTCCAAGGAGGAAATCCTCTCGACCGCGGACGTGGTGAGCCTCCACGTGCGGCTCACCCCGGAGACGCGCAACTTCCTCGGTCGCAAGGAGCTCGCGATGATGAAGCCCACCGCCATCCTGGTGAACACCGGCCGGGGCGCGTTGGTGGACCGGGAAGCGCTGCTGATCGCGCTGCGCGAGCGCCGCCTCCTGGGCGCCGGGCTCGACGTCTTCCATCAGGAGCCGCTCGCCGCCGATGACCCGATCCTGACCCTGCCCAACGTGGTCGTGTCGCCCCACAACGCGGGCCAGACTCCCGAGGTCATCCGCGACGGGCTGCTCGCGGCGGTGGCCAATATCGAGAACTACCTGCAGGGCAAGCCGAGCAACCTCGTCGTCTCGCCCGGGCGCTGAGAGCCGCGCCGGGTCGGCGCGCCTCAGTTTCGCTCCGCCACCTCCACCGTCACCGCCGCGCCGGACGGCTCGGGGGAAACCGTGATCTTGATCTCCAGGAACCGACCGATGACGTCCGCGTTGGTCGTGCTGTGCCCGGAGAGCGGTACGGTCCGGAACGCGCCCCCACCGGCCAGCGCCAGCGGGATCAGGAGCTGATCCGCGAGGTATACGCCCACCGGCACCTGCGCCGCGAGGTAGCCGCGAGCATCCTGGATCGCCTGTTCGGCGACCGCTTCTGCCCTGACACCTACCTGCCCGAACCCGGTGAACACCTCCGTGACATGCTCGCTCTCGATCTCCAGCATCATGGCGTTGCCGGGTCCCCGCGCCCCGGTCGCCACGTCGAGCGCTACCGCCTCCAGCTCGTCGGCCTGCCAGCCGAGCTTCTCCCGGACGATCCTGAGCTCCCGATGCGCGATCCGCTCCGAGAGATTTGCCACGACCGCTCGGGCGCGACGGCGCGTGGTCTCTCCGCGCTGCAGGAGCGTCAAAGCGTCGAGCTTCGGCACCGGCCAAATGCCCACACTGATCTGTCCACCGCCGGCCGGATAGAACCCCGGGCGATCCAGCGTCGCCTCGAGCTTGGGACCCATCCGGGCCACGAGCGGCAGGAAGGCCCGCGCGAGGAACTCGAACGGGGGCGCGAACGGGTTGTGCGTGCCCCCCTCCAACGTGAGTGACGACGGCCCAGCCGCCGTGAGCAGCGGCGGCAGAATCGTCTGGAGCACGAGGCCGGTGCTCCCGGCAGTGCCGACCGCGAACTGGTACGCCCCGGGCTTCACCAGGCCGGGACGAAACACGATCATCTCCGAACCCAGCGTCGCGCCCTCCACGTCGGCCGAGCCGACCGCCACCGCGGCCTTGAGTGCCGTGAGGTGCTGGCGCAGCAGGCCGGGCTTCGGCCGTCCCGCGCGAATCCTCTCCATGCGAAAGGGCGTACCGGTGACGAGGGCCAGCGCCAGCGCGGTGCGCAGGATCTGGCCGCCCCCTTCCCCTTGCGAGCCGTCGATGATCAGCACTTCGCCTACCCCTTGACGCAGACGACCTGGCGCAGTGTGTGCACGACGTCGACGAGGTCCTTCTGCGGCTCCATCACCGCGTCCATCGACTGGCAGGCCGCCGGCGTCTCGTCGATCACGTCGATGTCCTTGCGGCACTCGACTCCCGCCGTCGCCTGCGCGTGGTCGGCCACCGTGAAGCGTCGCCGAGCCTCCGCGCGAGACATTGCCCGCCCGGCGCCGTGACTGCAGCTGTGAAAGCTCTCCGGATTGCCCTTGCCGCGCACGATGTACGATCGCGTGCCCATGCTGCCCGGAATGATCCCCAGGTCCCCCTCACGTGCGCGCACGGCGCCCTTGCGCGTCACGAACACATTCTTGCCGTAGTGGTGCTCACGGGCCACGTAGTTGTGATGGCAGTTCACGGCCTCCGCCTCGACCGCGAAGGGCGGGATCCGCGGAGCCGACCCGACCGCCCGGACCACCGCGTCCATCATGAGCCGGCGATTCGTCATGGCGAACGCCTGGGCCCACTCGACGGCCTCCACGTACTCCGCGAAGTGCTCGGTGCCTTCCGGAAGGTAGGCCAGGTCCTCGTCGGGCAGATTGAGGAACCACTTCCGCATGTCCTTCTTCGCCAGCTCGATGAAGTAGCTGCCGATCTTGTTCCCGACCCCGCGCGAGCCGCTGTGCAGCATGAGCCAGACGCGGTCCGCCTCATCGAGACAGACCTCGATGAAGTGATTGCCGGTCCCGAGCGTGCCCAGGTGGCTGAGATGGTTCGACTGACGCACCGCCGGATTCTTCGCGACGATGGCCTCGAAGCGCGGATGCAGGCCGCTCCAGGCCTCCATCGAGGCCGGCGGGGGCGTTCCCCAGGATCCCTTGTCACGACCGCGGGACGTCCGGCCGTGCGGCACCGCGACCTCGATCGCGCTCCGAACCTCACGGAGGTTGTCCGGCAGGTCGCTCGCGGTGAGCGTCGTCTTGAGCGCCATCATGCCGCACCCGATGTCGACCCCCACCGCCGCCGGGATGATCGCGCCGACGGTCGGGATGACGCTGCCGACCGTGGCGCCGATCCCCCAGTGAACGTCCGGCATCGCCGCCACCCACTGGTGGATGAACGGCAGGCGGGCGACGTTCCGCAGCTGCTTGGCCGCCGCCTCCTCGATCTGGACCCCGCGGGTCCACGCCTTGATCGGGACGCTACCCTCGGAAACGATGACGTCGTACCCACGCTCCGTGCTCATGTGGCCTGCTTCGATCATAGGTCACCCCTCCCAGGGGGCCACGGCCGCACTCCACCGTGGCCCCCGCCTCTCAGTGCACAGGAGAAGAGGCACGATGCGTACCGACCGCGAGGCCGGCACCAGGAGGGCTGTTAACCGGTGGAATTCAAGTAGATTCCTGGCTCAGAGGCTACGTCCAAGGGCCGCCGACCTGGTCGCTTCCTATCCCACCAGCTAGCCATTTAGCTTATAATCTAGCCCTATGGTGGAAACCGTTGTGATCGGATTCCTCGGCACCACCCTCGATCGCGGCGGGGCGGCGCGGTGGGAGCAGTGGCGACCGACGGTGGATCTCTGCCGTCATGACGATCTCCTGGTCCGCCGGTTCGAGCTCCTGGCCGACGCCCAGTTCCAGAAGCTCGCCGACGAGGTGACCGCCGACATCCGGGCAGTCTCTCCGGAGACCGAAGTCCGCACGCACCACCTGGGCTTGAAGGATCCGTGGGACTTCGAGGAAGTCTACGGAACGCTCCACGACTTCGCGCGCAGCTATCCGTTCAGGCCCGACGAGGAAGACTACCTGGTCCACATGACGACGGGCACGCACGTCGCCCAGATCTGCCTGTTCCTCCTCACCGAGTCCCGCCACCTGCCGGCGCGGCTCATCCAAACCTCGCCGCCGAGGCGACGCCGTCGTGACGAGGGCCCCGGGACCTTCGCCATCATCGATCTCGATCTGTCCAAATACGATCTCCTCGCATCCCGCGTCCACCGGGAGCAGCGCGAGGGTCTCTCGTTCCTCAAGTCGGGTATCGACACTCTGAACGCGCCGTTCAATCGCCTCATCGAGCGCATCGAGCAGGTGGCGATCGCCTCGCGCGCCCCTCTGCTCCTCACCGGCCCCACCGGAGCCGGGAAGTCCCGGCTCGCCCGCCGGATCTACGAGTTGAAGAAGTCCCGGCATCAGATCGAAGGCGCCTTCGTCGAGGTCAACTGCGCCACCCTCCGGGGCGATGCGGCCATGTCGGCTCTATTCGGACACGTCAAGGGCGCGTTCACCGGGGCCGTCCAGCCCCGCGCCGGCCTGCTGCGCACCGCGAACGAAGGGATTCTCTTCCTGGACGAGATCGGCGAGCTCGGGCCCGATGAGCAGGCGATGCTGCTCCGGGCCTTGGAGGAGAAAGTCTTCCTGCCGATGGGGACCGACCGCGAGGTCCGAAGCGACTTTCAGCTGATCGCGGGAACGAATCGCGACCTCACGGAAGCGGTACGGGCCGGCCGCTTCCGTGACGATCTCTTGACCCGCATCAATCTCTGGACCTTTCGCATGCCGGGACTCCACGAGCGCATCGAGGACATCGAGCCCAATCTCGAGTACGAGCTGGACCAGTGGGCCGCCACCAACGGGAGCCGGGTGACCTTTAGCAAGGAAGCCCGCGCCGCCTTCCTGGGCTTCGCGATGTCACGGGAAGCCACGTGGGCCGCCAACTTCCGCGACTTCAACGCGGCGATCGTCCGCATGGCCACGCTGGCTCCGGGTGGACGGATCACGACCGCGATCGTCGAGGATGAGATCGCCCGCCTGACGGCGACCTGGGCCGGTCCGAGCGTGGAGCCAAGCGACGACCTCACCCGCCGGGTTCTCGACCCGGAGGTGCTGGCCCGACTCGACCGCTTCGATCTCGTCCAGCTTGCCGACGTTCTGCGAGTCTGCGCCGAGTCCACGAGCCTCTCGGAGGCTGGCCGTATGCTGTTCTCGGTCTCGCGCAACCGCCGAACCACCGCGAATGATGCCGACCGCCTTCGAAAGTATCTCACCCGCTTCGACCTTAGCTGGCCGCGCGTGCGCGCCCGGCTCTAACCGGCTTGAGCGCTTCAGCGTGATCATGGCTCGGGCCGGGCGTATGCTCTGGTTCTGGCGCCGTCAGCCGCCAGGGCTGTTCACGACCAACAGGACGGAGGCCCAATCATGGCGAAGGTTCTTCGGTGTGGTGACCTGATGACCGGGTGCAACACGGTGATCGAGGGGAAGGACGTGGCCGAGGTGCTGGCCAAGGGTGCCGAGCACGCCAAGAAGGATCACGGAATCGCGACGATTCCGCCCGACATGGCGGCCAAGGTGCAGGCCGCGATCAAGGACAAGTAGCAGCAGCCAGGAGCGCCTCTCACCCACCCTCTCCCCCAACGGGGGAGAGGGTGCTTGTCTTCGAGGCCGCGATGCTCAGCGCACGATTCGCGCCTCGATACCTGTCCACATCAGCTCGGCCCAGCGCGCGTACCCTTCGTCCGA
>Ga0114129_10011595_pt1 | contig 12549 bp, 8 predicted proteins | sample RhiMetdeltSRZDD1_FD_80071 | JGI IMG/M metagenome (GOLD analysis project Ga0114129, IMG submission 80071) | Populus rhizosphere microbial communities from Tennessee, USA - Rhizosphere MetaG P. deltoides SRZDD1 (version 2) (version 2) | ecosystem: Host-associated > Plants > Roots > Rhizosphere >...
AGGGATACATGACAACTTCTTCGAGTTGGGAGGGCACTCTCTGCTGGCGACGCAGGTGATCTCACGGGTACGGCAGGCGTGCCGGGTGGAGTTGCCGCTGCGACGGTTATTTGAAAGTCCGACAGTGGCAGGATTGAGCGAGGCTGTCGAGCATGCTGGTCGTAGCACGCGAGGAATGCTCGTGCCTCCCATCACGCTTGCTCTCAGAGATCAGCCCTTGCCGCTCTCCTTCGCTCAACAACGCCTCTGGTTTCTTGACCAACTCCAACCGGCCAACGCTGCCTATAACATACCCGGAGCGATACGTCTCTCAGGCCATCTCAACCGCGCGGCCCTGGAGCAGTCTCTTTTGGAGATCATCAATCGGCATGAGGTTCTGCGTACCAGCTTTGTCTCTGTGGATGGAGAGCCCGCACAGATCATTGCGCAGGCAACGAATTTCCAATTGTCCATCCTTGACTTCAGCGACCTGGCCGACGGGGAGCGTGAGCAGAAGGTAGCCCTGCTTTGTCAGCGTGAGGCGCAACGACCCTTCGATCTCTCGGTGGAGCCGTTGCTGAGGGCGACGCTCCTGAGATTGGCCGAGGAAGAACACGTCTTGTTGCTCGTGATGCATCACATCGTCACGGATGGATGGTCGCAGAACATACTGACGAGAGAGTTGGCCGTATTGTACGAAGCGCACAATGATGGTGAGGTCTCGCCTTTGCCTGACTTGCCCGTCCAGTATGCCGACTACGCCGCGTGGCAGCGAGAATGGTTACAGGGAGAGGTGCTTGAGCAACAACTCTCCTACTGGCGCAAGCAACTGGCGGGCGTAACCTCAGCGTTGAAATTATCTACAGATCGTCCGCGACCAAGTGTACCGAACTTGCAAGGTGCTTCAACGTCTGCCTGGCTGCCGGACGAGCTGAGCCGATCACTCAACTCGCTGAGCCGCAGCCAGGGCATGACGATGTTTATGACGCTATTAGCGGCTTTTCAGACATTCCTCCACCGCTACACCGCGCAGGATGATATCGCTACTGGGACGCCGATCGCCGGACGCAATCACACTGAACTCGAGGGCTTGATCGGCTTCTTTGTTAACACGCTGGTGCTGCGCTCTGATTTTTCTGATGACCCGACTTTCAGCCAGTTGATGATGCGAACCAGGGAAGTGTGCCTGGAAGCGTACGCGCATCAGGACGTGCCTTTTGAAAAGCTGGTCGAAGAATTGCAGCCGGAACGCAACATCAGCCACACACCACTTTTTGAGGTTATGTTCGTATTGCAGAACATGGCCCAAGGTGCATTAAAACTGCCCGGATTGACGCTGGGCCCCGTGGCGATCGATAGCGACACGACGAAGTACGATTTGACATTGTCGGTTGTCGAGGTCGAGGACAGGTTCTTCTGTTCACTTGACTATAAAACAGAGCTTTTTGATGCCGCCACCATCGAGCGGATGCTGGACAACTTCCGAACGTTGTTGGAGAGCGTCGTAGCTGACCCAAACCAACGTGTCTCGAGTCTATCCATTTTAACGGAAGCGGAAAAGGAACTATTGTTGGTTGATTGGAACAGCACGGGACGCGATTATCCGTCTGACACATGTCTGTCTCAACTCTTTGAAGCACAGGTCGGTCGCACCCCGCATCATCTCGCCATTAACTCTCAAACTGCTCAACTCTCCTACCTCGACTTGAACCGCAGAGCCAATCAACTCGCTCACTGCCTCCGCGCTCGCGGCCTCGGTCCGGAATCTCTCGTCGGCCTCATGCTCGAACGATCTACCGAAATGATCGTCGCAATGCTCGCCGTTCTCAAATGTGGTGCAGCGTACCTTCCCCTCGACCCGGCATATCCTGCTCAGCGTCTCTCCTTCATGCTCGATGATGCGCAGGTCGCATTGCTCATCACAGACAGCCGCTTGGTGAAAAATGGGGCTTCAGTTCAAGCGGCGCAGGTACTCCGCCTGGACAGTGAGAGCAATTGGATTGGCGCGCAGAGCGAGGAGAATCTCTCAACCGAGGTGGTCTCCGACAACCTTGCTTATGTGATCTACACTTCGGGCTCGACCGGCACGCCCAAGGGCGTTGCCATTACACACCGTAGCGCGCTCACCCTGGTCCATTGGTCCGGCGAGCTCTTTTCCCCCGGTGAATTGGCCGGCGTGCTCGCTTCGACTTCCATCTGCTTCGACCTCTCGGTCTTTGAAATCTTTGTTCCCTTGAGTTATGGCGGGACGGTTATTCTGGCCGAGAACGCACTGGAATTGCCCTTGCTGAATGCGTCGAGATCCGTAACGCTCGTAAACACTGTGCCGTCTGCGATGACTGAATTACTGCGGATGGGAGGAGTGCCGGAATCGGTGCGGACGGTGAACCTGGCCGGCGAGCCGCTGCCGAACCTGTTGGCCCAGCGCCTCTATGAGCAGGCCGGTATCAAGCGCGTGGTAAATCTCTATGGACCGACGGAAGACACGACCTATTCGACATCGAGTGAGGTGGAGAAAGCGACCAGCGAACGAGTAACTATCGGGCGGCCCGTGGCAAAGACAGAGGTGTACGTTTTGGACAGGCAGATGGAGTTAGCGGCGGTGGGAATGAGCGGTGAGATTTACCTGGGCGGAGCGGGACTCGCGCGAGGCTATGTGAATCGGGCGGAAGTGACGGCGGAGCGGTTTGTGCCGCACCGGTACAGCGTTCAAGCCGGAGCGAGGTTGTACCGAACTGGGGACATGGGGCGGTATCTCGCGGATGGGAGAATCGAGTACGAGGGACGCGCGGACCAGCAGGTAAAAGTGCGGGGTTATCGGATCGAGTTGGGAGAAATCGAATCGGTGTTAAGGCAGCATAAGGAAGTGCGCGAGGCCGTGGTGGTAGCGAGGGAAGATAGCGTTAGGGGTAAGGAGTTGGTGGCCTACGTAGTGATGAAGGACGGAAAGCCGTTGCCGGCAAGGAGCGAGGTAGAGCGATACCTGCGAGAGAGAATACCGGAGTACATGATTCCGCAGGCGTATGTAGAAATGGCGAGCATGCCGCTGACTACCAATGGAAAGATAGACCGTCGCGCACTGCCTGCTCCCGACCTGATGCCATCTGAAAGAGAGGGAATCCTCGTGTCGCCACGTGACATGACGGAATTCCAGCTCGTACAAGTGTGGGAAGAGCTCCTCGGCGTTCGACCGGTGAGTGTGAATGATAACTTCTTTCACCTGGGTGGACACTCATTGTTGGCGGTGAGAATGGTGGCGCAGGTGCAGAAACGATTCCACTGGCGGATTCCTCTCGCGGCGCTCTTTGAAGATGCCACTGTCAATCATCTGGCTGAGTTGGCGCGCAAGCAAGTTGTTGCGTTGGTCGAGCCTTCACTGATTCCCATTCGGACAAGTGGAACCAAACCTCCCATCTTCTTTGTTCATCCGGTCGGTGGTCGAGTCTTTTGTTATACGGCGCTGGCCGGTTGTATCGACCTGGATCAGCCGTTCTATGGCTTCCAGTCCCAGGTCTCGGAAGATGGCCAACCAATGCTCACGGGGATCGAATCCATGGCCGCTCACTACGTTGAAGAACTGCGCGCTGTGCAACCCCAGGGTCCATACCATCTGGGGGGCTGGTCAATGGGCGGAGTGATAGCATTTGAGATGGCGCTACAGCTTCAAGATCTTGATCAAGAGGTAAGACTCCTTGCGTTAGTGGATTCGATGATTCCCAATTTCGCCAGGCGCCCAGTCGAAAATCTGATTGCGCCCACCAACACCCTGCCAAACAGAAACTCCGTGCAACTTGAGGAGGCAACTCTGCTAATTAGTTTTGCCGAAGACCTGGGCCTTTCATTGGAACTGACGCCGGCAGACCTCTTATCAATCGAGCAGGGGCAACAGTTAACCTACATTCTGGACCAGGCGCGACAGGCGGGTGTTGTACCGGCGGACCTGGACCTCCCCCTTATTCAACGTCTGTACGATCTCTTTAAGAACAATCATCGAGCGCTATGGAGTTATGTGCCCGAACCTTATGCCGGACCGGCCGTCTTGATTAAGGCTGCGGAGCGGGAGAATAACCTTGGGCTGGATCCGACTCTGGGTTGGGACAAACTCATTGCAGATTTAGAAATAAGGGAGATTCCCGGCACTCATTACACGCTGGTGCGCGAGCCACACGTCAGAACACTGGGCCGGCAGTTGGAAGAATATTGCTCTCATCTCGAAGAGCAGGGACCGCTTGGCGATGCGACTACGCGATTCCCGGAGAATTCCGCTGAAGAGCCAACCCTTCTTGTCTCTGTGAAAGCTTAACTACCTGTCTGCCGCACAATCGCCCTGTTTCTCAGAGCGTGAGATCTCAGCTATGACTTCTTTTCAAAGATTCAGAAAGTACCTCTCGCCATACTGGCCCTGGCTAGTCTGTGGCACCATCTGCATCATCCTGATGAACGGCGCCAAGCTGGCGGCCCCCCTGGTTTTGGGCCAGGCGATTGATGATCTGAATACGGAACTCAACCAATCAAAGCTTTTGCGCTATGGGGGATTGCTGATTTTAATTGCCCTCGGACAATGTCTGTTTCTCTTCTTACAGCAATACATTTTCATCCATATCATGCGCTCATATGAATGTGAGATGCGCAATGATTATTACGCTCACCTCCAAAAGCTTCCCGTCGAGTTTTATCAAAAATACCGGACCGGCGACTTGATGACGCGCGCGGTAAATGACGTCAATGTTGTGCGGACACAAGCTAGCGCCGCCATCATGTTTATGATTAACACTGCCTTTATCCTGACCCTGTTAGTTCCTCTAATGATTTCCATCGAGTGGCATCTCGCTCTGCTTACGTTTTTGCTATTGCCGATGATCGCCGTCGCCACTCGTGGGTTCTCCAAACATATTCACCATCGTGCCATGAAGGTGCAGGAGTACGTCGGGATGATCGCTAATCGTGCGCAGGAGTCTCTGGCAAGCATCCGAATCACACGCGCCTATACACAGGAGCAGGCCGAGATTGATAGGTTCACAGAAGTCAGCCGGGAGGCTGTCAAGCGTAATCTGGGACTTGCAGGGTTAACCAGTATCTATGTGCCGACCTTACAGCTTATTGTGCAGACGGTATCCCTATTGGTTCTCTGCTATGGCGGACTCTTAGTTGTCGGAAACAACCTCAGCATAGGCCAGTTTGTGCAATTCATGCTCTACACCAGCCTACTTGTCTATCCCATGGTTGAGCTTGGTTCGGTCGTCAGCTTCTTTGAACGAGCTAAGGTATCGATGGGTCGAATCAATGAGGTGATGTCAATCGAGCCGGTCGCCTGCGCAGACCCCAACTCATTTCACCAGTCTGCCGGAACGGGCGCCATTGAGTTTCGCAATCTGACGTTCACTTATAAGGGGACCACCGTTCCTGTGCTGAGAGACATCAACTTGCTCATTCAGCAGGGGCAAATAGTAGCGATTTTGGGCGCGGTTGGTTCCGGTAAGTCTACTTTGATGAGCATGATTCCACGCGTGCTGGAGGCTGAGTCTGGCCAGGTTCTTATTGATGGCGAGCGAATTGAAGAAATCCCACTAGCGGCTTTACGTTCGAGGATCGGCTACGTTCCTCAAGAATCTTTCCTCTTCAGCGAGTCAGTGGCCGATAACATATCATTCGGAGCCGAAGACGCCACCGCCGGTCAGATCGAGCAGGCGGCTGCTGACGCTGAGCTGGCCCAGGACATCGAAGGCTTTCCACAAGGTTATCAGACTGTTCTGGGGGAGCGCGGCATCACCTTGTCCGGGGGGCAAAAGCAACGCCTCGCAATTGCCCGTGCCTTAATCCGTCGCCCGCGGATCCTCTTGCTCGATGATGCGCTGTCGGCGGTCGATACTTATACAGAAGAAAACATTCTGCAAAACCTACGCCGGATCATGAGCAACTGCACCGGCGTTGTCATCTCGCACCGAGTGTCGACCGTCAAGCACGCAGACTTGATTCTAATGATGCAAGAAGGCCGCATAGTTGAACGTGGCACACACAACGAACTTGTTGCGCGGGGCGCTTTGTACGCCAGCCTTTGCGAGCGACAGGCGCTTGAAGAAGAATTGGTCGCAAGTTAGACCCGCTCTCGGCAGGCAAAGGTACTCTTCCTCCTCCATGTCCATTTTGTTGCTCCCTGGCTTCATTCTGTTGAATTACCATTCATGACTACTTCTCATCACGAAGAAAAAGCTCTGATCCCGGGAGGGAACAAGCATCTCGTTAGACGCTTGCTCCGCTACCTGAGACCTTATCGAAATTACGCTTTGATCTCCGGGCTGCTCGCATTTCTCAATGCGCCGCTCATGCTCATCGCTCCGCCGCTGACGAAGGCCGCCGTAGATCTTTTTATTGTGCCCGACGCATCCCGGCCACTGGCTAGCTACGAACTAGTCCTCAAGAGGGGGGCCGATTTTCTAGGGTTAGGAGGCGATCCTTACCACGGGCTGATCTTCATCGCGCTTATTTTTCTGTCGGCCAACTTACTGGGCTTCGCCGTGCAATATGTGCATAGCATCGTCATGCAGATGATCGGACAATACGTCATGTTCGATCTCCGCCAGGAAATCTTCGGCCACTTCCAGAGGCTTCCGATACCGTTTCATGACCGGAACCCGGTCGGACGACTGATGACTCGCCTGACAAGCGATGTTGACGCGCTCAATGAGATGTTCACTACGGGCATCACTTCGGTTATCAGGAACCTCATCGCCATCGTCTATATCACCCTCTGGATGCTTTACATCAACTGGCGGATGACGCTCCTCACTTTTACGATGTTGCCCTTGATTATCGCGTTGACCATCCTCTGCCGTAATGGCGCGCGAACCGCTACTGCTCGCATCCGTGTTCTCATTGCGCGGATCAACGCCTTCCTGCAGGAACATATCAGCGGAATGCTGATTGTGCAGTTGTTCAATCGTGAAGAGCGCGAGCAGAAGAGGTTTGAAAGCATCAACGAGGCTAACCGCCGCGAAGGTGTGAAATCATCTCTCTACTATTCAAGTTTTCTTCCCGTCGCGGAAGTCGTCGGAGTGATAGGTATCGCTCTCATTTTATGGCGCGGTGGCCTCCAGGTGATTAGCGGCGTTGCCACGCTCGGCACGCTGATCGCGTTCATCCAGTTAGCCCGCTCCTTCTACGACCCCGTCTCGGAGATCAGCGATAAATACAATGTCCTGCAAGCGGCGATGGCGGCTGCTGAAAGGGTCTTTGCCCTGCTCGACGAGCCGCTCACGAACAAGTCGACGGCGAAACCCGGTGACTTCGGAGAGGCGCGAGGAAAAATAGAGTTTCGCAACGTGTGGTTTGCTTACAACGATGAAGATTGGGTCTTGAAGGACCTATCGTTCACTGTTGAACCGGGAGAGCGGATTGCCTTCGTAGGCCACACCGGAGCTGGCAAGACGACGATCACTAGCCTGTTGTTAAGGTTTTACGACATTCAGCGGGGCCAGATACTTTTCGATGATACCGATATTCGTGAATATGATCTTACGGACCTGCGCTCCAACTTTAGTATCGTGCTTCAGGATATGTACATATACGCAGGCGACATTGCGAGCAATATCAGGTTCAACAATAAGGCCATCAGCGACGACCAAATGATGGAGGCGGCCCGAAGCGTTCACGCAGATCACTTCATCAAAAAATTGCCTGATGGATATGCGACTCAAGTTCACGAGCGGGGAAACGGACTATCCGTAGGACAGAAGCAATTGCTTAGCTTTGCGAGAGCCTTAGCCTTCAATCCTCGCGTGCTGATTTTGGACGAGGCGACAAGCTCGATCGATACGGAGACCGAAATTCTGATCCGTCAGGCAATGGAAAGGCTTATGAAAGGACGTACCTCACTGGCAGTTGCGCATCGGTTATCGACGATTCAATCGGTGGATAAGATCATCGTGATCCATAAAGGCAGAGTTCGCGAAATGGGAACGCACCAGCAGTTGCTCAATGAGCGCGGGTTTTACTGGAGGCTTTACCAATTGCAATTTGCTCAGAAAGGCGAGTTGCCGCGCTTGGATGAAGCCTTGGCGCTTATTAGTTAGCAGGATCACGTGAGAATTATTAACAGGTTAGAGACTTGTACGTCTGAACCGTTATCGGGAGTTCCCAGCGGGGTGCGTTATTACGCCGGCGATGAAGCGCGCCTTCGGCGAAAAATCGAAGAGGCGGCAATGTCGATCTTTCATGGCTGGTCCTACGAAGAGATCACTACACCCACTCTGGATTACTACTCTCTTTTTGAGCACGGGATGGGACGCGCGGAAGCTCATCGCGCGTTCCGCTTTACCGACACCGATGGACGGATGCTGGCTTTGAGGCCCGATGTTACGTCTGCTGTTGCACGAGCGGCGGCCACTCTCTTTAACGAGCGTGAACGACCCTTGCGTTTGTGTTACGCGGCGCCAGTCTTTCGTCAACAACCACATTCCCGAGCTGAATGGCGGAGAGAGTCAACGCAGATCGGTTGTGAGTTGATCGGTGCGAACACGATTGTCGCTGACCTGGAGGTGCTGGCAATCGTCTCCGAGTTCCTCGAGCGACTGGAGCTCGGGGGCAACTTTGTGATCACGCTCAGCGACCTCGGGATCTTCAATGGCGTAGCAGAGAGTCTGGCGCTGGACGCCACATCGCGTGAGCAGATGCGGCTGCTGATAGATATCCGCAACGGTACGGATCTGGAGCACTTTCTTGCATCCTACAGTCAGCCAAAGGATGCGCACGATTTCGCACAACTGATGCAACTTTCGGGCAAGCGCGAGATGTTGACCTGGGCGCGAAGAGTGATTCCCAACGAGCAATCCCATGCAGCTTTGGACCGGCTTGATGCACTATGGAACGTGATCGAGTCGCTTGACCTAACAGAGCATTTTGAGATCGACCTGGGGGATGTTTCGAGGCTCGACTATTACACGGGTCTGATTTTCAAGACTTACGTCAATGGGGCAGGAACGCGTGTCGGTAGTGGTGGTCGCTACGACGGTTTGACGGAAAGTTTTGGAAGAGCTGAGCCGGCGGTGGGTTTCGTGGTTGAGCTTGATGCGCTAGCGGACGTGCTCCGTAATAGCCCCCGGTACGCTAACTTGAGGCTCGAGTCTCAGGCAGCAGTTTCGCAGATCACGGAGAACGAGCCGGCAGTGCTTCTTTCCAAAGCATTAGAAAAGCGCGCGCAAGGTGAACATGTCTTATTGAATCTGAATGAGGTCAAACAGTGCCGGAATTAAGCATCGCGCTTGCGAAGGGGAGATTGCAAGCCGAAGCGCTGAGGCTGTTAGAACATGCAGGCGTGGCCGTATCGAGCGAGGCCCTCTCATCTCGACGGTTGGAGATAGAAGACGAGTCTGGGCGCTACCAGTTTCTCTTTGTGAAGCCCGCCGATGTACCTGTCTATGTGGAGCATGGGATAGCGGACTGCGGCGTGGTCGGGCGCGACGTTCTGTTGGAGTCCGGGACCGACCTGCTGCAGCCGTTAAGCCTGGACATCGGTCGCTGTCGTCTCGTGGTAGCAGTGCGAACCGGCGTGCTATTGAGCGAACTCGGTTTGCTACGGGTGGCCACAAAATATCCCCGCATTGCTAGTGCGCATTTCGGAGCGCGCGGCCGCCCGGTTGAGATCATTGAGCTTGCCGGCTCAGTTGAGTTGGCCGCCGTTTTGGGTCTGGCTGACTGCATCGTAGACCTCGTGGAAACCGGCAGGACTTTGAGGGAAAACGGACTAAAGGAGATTGAAGTAATCAGTGAGTCAACGGCGCGCCTGGTTGTTAATCGAGCCAGCTATCAATTGAAAGCGGCTGTGATTGGTAATCTGATCGGCGCGCTCCACGGACCTGGTGTGGCAATCGGTGCCCGGAACCAATCTATCGCGTAACAAATAAAAAATTCACTGACTGCGATCTTCGAAGTGAAAATGCCCAGAGGCTTTTCGGGGATCGGTGGACAATTGACGGGAGCGCCATAACTTACGTGGCAGCTCCCGTTTTGTTTGGTAGGTAGTCGGTGGATAGCAATTCACGCTGCGCTAGAATCCACGCTCGAAGACGAACGATCCAATCTGGAGTAGGTACGACCACAGAGATTAAGCCAATCCAAGAATGAAGACTATGGAATGCGCTGAAGAATCGATAACCGAATTGAAGTTTGATCAAACAGTCTCATCGGGGATCCGAGTATGCACCGCTGACGTGAAGAATCGTGACCGTTTTTCCTCTAACCGTGAAGAGGACGCGATAGCGTCCGACAATCAAATGCCGAATGGAAACACCCAATTGTTCGCTCACCGCCGCGAGAGGACAAGCCAATGGCAATGATGTGAGTTGTTTTATAATAACCCGCCGTAGTTCCCGCACCAACAGTTTCGCATTTTGTTCTCCCCACGCTCGAGAACCCCATTTGAAGGATGATTCGATGTCCGACTCGGCATCTGAATGGAGGATGACCTTGTACTTTGTCATCAATCTTCGACTGGAATGTTATTCCTGGCGAAGAACTCATTGAAAAAGTCTTCCGCTGGTCGTCCTTTCTTACGACTTCGTGACGCGAGGCGCTGACGCAGGATCTCGACAACCTCCGACCGCTCTTTAAGCTCAAGTAGTTTTTGATAACTTTCGGCGTCCTGGACTACCACTGCCGCTTTGCCATTCACCGTCAGAACAACCGGCTCTTTAGTTTTTTTCATTTGACGCATCACTTTGTTGCTATCGCGCTTGAAGGTCGACAGACTCATTATGTCCCGCGCAAGTTTCATGTGTTAGGTCCTAAGTAGATAAATCTGCATGCAATTTCACTACCGTCAATCTATTGTGCGCTAACGAGCGTGGCAAGCGCTGCCGTTTTCAAAATCCCAACTGGGCTCATCAAAGTCCTGTTTGTAGAACTTTTTAGTTCTGACCGCGCGCTCAAAGCCAGGGTCGAGAGTGAAGCAACTCGTTCAAATCGGAAAAATATTGGCTCTAAGTTTTTCGCCAGTGCCGATCGATTAATTCGATTATTTTTTCAACGAGGTAAGCGAAGGAACGAGGTCGAAGCGTCGGCCTTGCATTTCTGAACTCTGTCATTTAATGATCTTTTGAATCCTTAACAATGAGACCTCCACAATAACATCCTGATTAAGAGGTGAGAGATGAAGTGGTCAAGGCGTTTTGTGAGACTTGTTCAGCTCGCGAGTATTCTGACGTTATACGCGTCCGCAGCATTTAGCCAGGACTTAAAGGAACTCGACTCGACCGCAAAGGTACGCATCGAACTGGCACGCGCTTCGATCGTAACGGTAAAGATGCTGGACGAACGAAACGAAACAATCTCGCAGGCGAAGGGTTTTCTTATCCGAAAAGATCTCATCGCGACTGACCTTGAAATCGACAAGAATTCTCGTCTTCAAATTACCGCTGCGACAGAAGCCGGTGCCGTAAGAGTAGTATCTTCAGGTAACTATTTTCTTCCGTACGTGTTGGTGGAGACGCAAGCCGAAATTTCGCCGTTGAGCCTGGGCGACAGCGAACGAGTCGCAGTGAACGATCCCGTATACATGTTGAGCGAATCGGGAACGATAGTCGGCGGCCGGGTCACAGGCTCCACGATGATAAAGAACATTCAAGCGTTCTCAATGAGCCTTCCTATCAACGACAATGACAAGGGCGCGCCAGTGTTCGACCGTTACGGTGAAGTGATCGGCATTGCCACTAAAAGTCCGGACGTACAGAGCGCCGGTTTAGCTTGGCCGAGTCAACTCCTGGCCACCCTCAAGCATCTGGGTGAGCCCGGTGTCGGAGCAGGCAGGGGAGAGGGACCACAGTTTGGCGTCGGTATCGGTTCGGGCCAGGCCGGTAATTCAATCCCCGCTGTTGTTGATACAAAGCCGGTACCGTTGAATAGGCCAAAGCCTCGTTACACAGAATCGGCTCGCGCTAATCGTGTTCAAGGTTCGGTGCTCTTGCGTGTGTTGGTGGGCGAGGACGGCAATGTGAAGAACGTCCGGGTGGTTCGCGGTCTTCCCGATGGTCTAACGGAAGAAGCGATTTCTGCGGCGCGTCAAACTAAGTTCAAGCCGGCGATGAAAGCCGGCAAGCCGGTGCCCTTTTGGGTGGGATTGGAAATGAACTTCAACATTCGCTGATGTCTCGCTTGCCCGGATTTCAAATCACTGCACTGGGTTCGCTGCGAGCGTGGGGACGCGGCCTGGTATCCTGAATCCCCAGCTTTTTCATGCGTGCGCAGGGGCTGGGATGGAGGCCCAGGACTTTGGCCGCCCCATCCGGTCCTTCGATCCTCCCGCCCACGGCTTCGTGCATTGCGATGATGTACTCTCGCTCCAACTCTTCCAGAGTCTTACTCGGCTTGTGCGGTGCCGCGGCGGGAAACATCTCCATCGTGTTCGAGATTTGTAGGACAGTGCCTGTGGTAGTAATGATAGCCCGCTCGATCACGTCGGAAACTCAGGTTCCATTGTTTCAGTAAACAAAAGGGTTCGAGTGAAACCATTTACTCACTACGCAAAGCTGTCAGCGGATCCACCTTCGTCGCCCGTCTGGCCGGAATCCAGCAGGCTAA
>Ga0114129_10011596_pt1 | contig 12549 bp, 10 predicted proteins | sample RhiMetdeltSRZDD1_FD_80071 | JGI IMG/M metagenome (GOLD analysis project Ga0114129, IMG submission 80071) | Populus rhizosphere microbial communities from Tennessee, USA - Rhizosphere MetaG P. deltoides SRZDD1 (version 2) (version 2) | ecosystem: Host-associated > Plants > Roots > Rhizosphere >...
GGCCGCGTCCGCACTCGAGGGCATTCGCCTCGTGATGCTGGCCAACGACTGGTCGCTGCGCAATCTGATCCCCGCCGAGCTGACCAAGGGCTTCGGCTTCTTCCAGAGCAAGCCGGCCACCGCCTTCAGCCCGGTGGCGGTGACGCCCGACGAGCTGGGCGACGCCTGGAGCGGCGGCCGCGTGCACCTCACGCTGCAGAGCACGTGGAACGGCCGCAAGGTCGGCATGTGCGAGGCCGGGCCGGAAATGACCTTCCACTTCGGCGAGCTTGTGGCGCACATCGCGAAGACGCGCAACGTGCGCGCCGGCTCCATCGTCGGCTCCGGCACCGTGAGCAACAAGGATTGGACCAAGGGCTACTCGTGCATCGCCGAGAAGCGCGCCATCGAGACCATCGAGAGCGGCGCGCCGGCCACCGAGTTCATGAAGTTCGGCGACACCATCCGCATCGAGATGAAGGGGCGCGACGGCCTGAGCGTGTTCGGCGCGATCGAGCAGACCGTGGCTCAGCTCGCGTAGACGGTGTCGAGCGACGCAAAGCCCTTGATCTCGATCGGGTTGTCCGATGGATCGCGAAAGAACATCGTCCACTGCTCGCCGGGCAGCCCCTCGAAGCGGATGGTCGGTGCGATGACGAACTCGACGCCGGCAGCGGTGAGGCGCTCGGCCAGCGCCTTCCACGCCGGGCGCTCCAGCAGCACGCCGAAGTGCGGCATTGGCACGCGGTGCTCGCCGACCTCGCCGGTGTTGGTCGTGGCGAACGGCTCGCCGCGGTGCAAGGAGATCTGATGACCGAAGAAATCGAAGTCGACCCAGGTGTCGGTGCTGCGGCCTTCTCGGCAGCCGAGCACGCCGCCATAGAAGCGGCGGGCGGCGTCGAGGTCGTGCACGTGGAATGCCAGATGGAAGATGCTGCGCATGCCGCAGATTAGACACATGAACCGCTTCGTGCACACGCTCGCCCGCATCGCCACGCTGGCCGCAGGCCTGTGGCTGAGCCAGGCCGCCCCCGCGGCCGAGGCCTGCCCGCCAGCGGCGCAGGCACCGACGCCCGAGCAGGCGCAAGCTGGCCTGGCACAGGCGCGCGATCGCGGCTTCCTCTGGCGCATCAGCAAGGACGGCCGCAGCTCCTACCTCTACGGCACCGTGCATGTGGCGAAGCTGGAGTGGATGTACCCCGGCCCGGCGGTGATGCGCGCGGCCATGGCCAGCGAGCAGATCGCGCTGGAGATCGATTTGCTTGACCCGGCCACTGCGAAGCGCCTCGGCGCTGCGCTGGCGGCGGATGCCGGCGCCGCGCTGCCCGGCCCGCTGGCCGCGCGGCTGCGCGCGCAAGCCGAGCGCGCCTGCCTGCCGCCGCAGATGCTCGGCGCGATGTCGCCGGAGATGCTGGCGCTGACGCTGTCGGTGCTGGCCGCGCGCGCCGACGGCCTCGATCCGAGCTATGCGGCGGATCCCTTCTTCGCCGGGCTGGCGCGCGGCTTGAGCAAGCCGGTGGTATCGCTGGAAACGCCGGAATCGCAGATCGAGCTGCTGCGCAGCGACAGCGCGCAGGAGCGCATCGAGACGGTCGAGAAGACGCTGCAGGAGCTCGAGAACGGCCGCGCGCGCGCCATGGTGCAGCGCATCGCCATGGTGTGGGCCGACAGCCGCTTCGACGAGCTGCAGCGCTACCAGCAGTGGTGCGATTGCGCACGCACGGCCGACGAGCGCCGCGCCTTGCGCCGCCTGCTCGACGAGCGCAACCCGCAACTCGCCGAGCGCATCGCCGCCCTCCACGAGAGCGGCCACACGGTGTTCGCCGCAGTCGGCAGCCTGCACATGATCGGCGGCACCGGGCTGCCGGCGCTGTTCGAGCAGCGCGGCTATCGCGTGGAGCGCGTGAGCTTCAAGTAGTCACCACCGGCGACGGGGTGCACAATGACCCAAAGCACTCGGAGACAACACGCATGGCCGACGTCCCCTCGTTCACCAAGCTGGTTCCCGGCTTCGACTTCCTTCAGGGCCTGGTGAAGAACGCCGGCGCGGCACTGCCCAACATGGGCCAGTGGATCGCGCCGACGCTGAACCCGCAGGAGCTGGAAAAGCGCATCGAGGAGCTGCGCACGGTCCAGTTCTGGCTCGAGCAGAACGCGCGCATGCTCGGCGCCACCATCCAGGCGCTGGAGGTGCAGCGCATGACGCTGTCGACCTTGCAGACGATGAACGTGCAGATGGACGATCTGCGCGAATCGATGAAGGTTCGCGCACCCGCACCCGCACCCGTGCCGCAGCCTGCAGCCGAGGCGAAACCGGCCCCGGCCGCCGCGGTGAAGAAGCCTGCCGCGAAGCGCGGCAAGGGCGGCGCCGCGGCGAAGAGCGCCGCAGCGGCCGAAGGCGCCGGTGGCGTCGTCGACCCGATGCAGTGGTGGGGTGCGCTGACCAAGCAATTCACCACGCTGGCGGCCAGCGCGATGAAGGACACCGCCGCCGACACGGCCAAGACGCTGGCCGGCGCCGTGGTCAAGCAGTCGGTCGACGCGGCCGGCCAGACGCTGAAGCAGGCGGCGGCCGCGCCGGCCAAGGCCGTGCGCAAGGCCGCGGCCAAACGACGCCCCGCCTCGAACGCCAGCCCTTCGTCCGCCTGATGTAGCACGCGGCTCGCACCGCGACCCCTTGCCATGAAGTCCTTCCTGCACGGCCACGCCACTCACCCCGACTGGCGGACCGCGCTGGTCGCGGCGGCCGCGCAGATCGACGCGCAGCAGCGCGCGGCACCGTGCACGCCGACGCTGGGCTTCGTCTACCTCACCGACCACTACGCCGCGCAGGCTGAAGCCCTGCATGACGAGTTGCGCCGCCGCTGGCCGGGCGTCGCCTGGGTCGGCGCGGTGGGCGTGGGCATCGCGGCCAGCGGCGTCGAGTACTTCGACCTGCCCGCGCTGTCGCTGCTGCTGGCGCCAATGCCGAGCGAGCAGTTCCGCGTCTTCTCCGGCGTGAAGCCGCTGGCCTCGTTCGCCGCACACACGGCACTCGTGCATGCCGACGCGGCCACGCCCGAGCTCGGCGAGCTGCTGCACGAGATGAGCGCGCGCACGGCCGGAGACTATCTGTTCGGCGGGCTGGCCTCGTCGCGTGCGCGCACGGTGACGCTGGCCGACGGCGTGTTCGAGGGCGGCCTCTCCGGCGTGGCCTTCACGCAGGAGGTGGCGCTGCTGTCGCGCGTCACGCAGGGCTGCCAGCCGGTGGGGCCGGTGCATCGCGTGACCAGCGCCCAGCGCAACGTGGCGCTGACGCTCGACGACGAGCCCGCGCTCGACGTTCTGCTGCGCGACATCGGCGCCGATGCCGACCGGCCGCGCGATGCGCTGCAGCGCCTGCAGCAGACCCTGGCGGGCTTGAGCGACGGCGGCGACCGCGCGCTGGCGCGACCCGGCCAGTTCGGCAGCGACACGCGCGTGCGCCACCTGATCGGCATCGACCCGCAGCAGCGCGGCGTGGCCGTCGCCGACGCTGTCGACGAAGGCATGCAGCTCGCGTTCTGCCAGCGCCATCGCGAGGCGGCCGCGCGCGACCTCACGCGCATCTGCGCCGAGATCCGCGAGGAGATCGAGGCGCATGCGCTGGAGCTGTCGTCGCAGGAGGCGCTGCCGCCCGCCGCGCCATCGGGCATCGCCGGTGCCGTCTTCGTCAGCTGCGCCGGGCGCGGCGGTCCGCACTTCGGTGCGCCATCGGCCGAGCTGCAGATGGTGCGGCGCGCCCTGGGTGACGTGCCGCTGGCCGGCTTCTTCGCCGGCGGTGAGATCGCGCACCGGCACCTGTACGGCTACACCGCGGTGCTCACGGTGTTCATGGCCTGAGCGGGTTCAAACAGTTTTGACTACCGCACTTCAGGCGCCGTTCAGCCCGCGAGCGCTACAGTTGCCGCATGAACGCGCCTGACGAGCGCGCCGCGCGGCAACGCGCGGCCGTCGCCGAGTTGTCCGCCGTGCTCCCCGCGCATGCGCTGCTGTGGCAGCGCGAGGACACCGTGCCCTACGAGTGCGACGGGCTCACCGCCTACCGCCAGCTGCCGCTGGCCGTGGCGCTGCCGGAGAACGACGCGCAGGTGGCCGCGGTGCTGCAGGCCTGCCACCGGCTGCAGGTGCCGGTGGTCGCTCGCGGCGCGGGCACGGGGCTGTCCGGCGGCGCGCTGCCGCACGAGCTGGGCGTGACCTTGTCGCTGGCCAAGTTCAACAAGATCCTGTCGATCGACCCGCTGTCGCAGACGGCGATCGTGCAGTGCGGTGTGCGCAATCTGGCGATCAGCGAGGCCGCCGCGCCGCACGGCCTGTATTACGCGCCCGACCCGAGCAGCCAGATCGCCTGCACCATCGGCGGCAACGTGGCCGAGAACTCGGGCGGCGTGCACTGCCTGAAGTACGGGCTGACGCTGCACAACGTGCTGCGCGTCAAGGGCTTTCTCGCCGACGGCACGCCGGTGGAATTCGGCTCCGCGGCGCTCGACGTGCCGGGGCTCGACTGCTTGAGTGTGATGATCGGCAGCGAAGGGATGCTCGCCGTCGTCACCGAAGTCACCGTGCGCCTGATCCCGAAGCCGCAGCTCGCGCGCTGCATCATGGCCAGCTTCGACGACATCCAGTCCGCCGGCAATGCGGTGGCCGCGATCATCGCCGCCGGCATCATCCCCGCAGGCCTGGAGATGATGGACAAGCCGATGACCGCCGCGGTCGAAGACTTCGTGCACGCCGGCTACGACCTCAACGCGGCCGCCATCCTGCTGTGCGAGAGCGACGGCACGCCGGAAGAGGTGGCCGAGGAAATCCAGCGCATGCTGGACGTGCTCACCGGCTGCGGCGCGACGCGGCTGGAAGTGAGCCGCGACGAGGCGCAGCGCCTGAAGTTCTGGAGCGGCCGCAAGAACGCCTTCCCGGCAAGCGGCCGCATCAGCCCCGACTACATGTGCATGGATTCGACCATCCCGCGCAAGCGCCTGGCCGACATCCTCACCGCGATCGGCGAGATGGAAGTCAAGCACGGGCTGCGCTGCGTCAACGTCTTTCACGCCGGCGACGGCAACCTGCATCCGCTGATCCTCTTCGACGCGAATGACGAAGACCAGCTGCATCGCGCCGAGGCCTTCGGCGCCGACATCCTCGAGACCAGCGTGCGCCTGGGCGGCACGATCACCGGCGAGCACGGTGTGGGCGTCGAGAAGCTCGGCTCGATGTGCGTGCAGTTCTCCGATGCCGAGCGCGCGCAGATGCTCGCGCTGAAGGCCGCCTTCGACCCACAAGGCCTGCTCAACCCCGGCAAGGTGATCCCGACGCTGCAGCGCTGCGCAGAGGGCGGCAAGATGACCGTGCGGCGTGGGTTGCTGCCGTTTGCGGAGTTGGAACGCTTCTAGATGACCGCCACCGACCCCGCCCTGCAAGCCCTCATCGATCGCATCGGCCAAGCCCGCGCAGCGCGCACGCCCCTCGCCATTCGCGGTGGCAGCACCAAGGATTTCTACGGCGGCACACCGAGCGGTGAGGCCTTCGACGTGACCGCGCTGAAAGGCATCAGCAGCTACGAGCCGAGCGAGCTCGTCGTCACGGTGCGCTGCGGCACGCCGCTCGAGGAGCTGGAGCGCACGCTGGCCGAACAAGGCCAGTGCCTGCCCTTCGAGCCGCCGCGCTTCAAGCCCGGCGGCACCGTCGGCGGCATGGTGGCGGCCGGGCTGGCGGGGCCGTCGCGCGCGGCGGCGGGTGGCGTGCGCGACTACGTGCTCGGTGCGACCTTGCTCAACGGCCGCGGCGAAGTGCTCAGCTTCGGCGGGCAGGTGATGAAGAACGTCGCCGGCTACGACGTGTCGCGCCTGCTCGCCGGATCGCTCGGAGTGCTCGGCGTGATCTGCGAGGTGTCGCTGAAGGTGCTGCCGCTGCAGCCGGCGACAACGACGCTGCGCTTCGAGCTCGACCAGCCCACGGCACTCAAGACGCTGCACGGCTGGGCCGCGCAGCCGCTGCCGATCAACGCCAGCGCCTGGTGGGACGGCATGCTCGTCGTGCGCTTGCGCGGCGCGCGTGCGGCCGTCGATGCGGCCTGTGCGAAGCTCGGCGGCGAGCACGTCGACGATGCGCTGGCCACGACGTTCTGGCAAGGCCTGCGCGACCACCAGGACGAGTTCTTCGTTGGCGCGCAGAAGGCCGTGACCCATGGCGCCTCGCTGTGGCGCCTGTCGCTCCCGGCGATCGCGCCGCCGCTGCCGCTGTCGGGCGAGCAGCTCGTCGAATGGAGCGGCGCGCAGCGCTGGATCTGCACCAGCACGCCGGCCGCGCAGCTGCGCGACGCCGCGGCGCGCGTCGGCGGCCATGCAACGCTGTTCATGGCGCAGGACAAGAGCGCCGGCACCTTCGCGCCGCTTGCCGCGCCGCTCGATCGCCTGCACCGCGAGCTGAAGGCGGCCTTCGATCCCGATCGCATCTTCAACCCGGGGCGCCTCTATCCCGACCTCTGATGACACGATGAACGCCACGCCCGAAAGCATGCAGCGCTACTACGCGCAACGCGCCGCCTACTACGAGCGCGTCTACGACAAGCCCGAGCGGCAGGACGACCTGCGCGCCATGAAGGCCTGGCTGGCCGCGCCGTTCGCCGGCCGCTGCGTGCTGGAGATCGCTTGCGGCACCGGCTACTGGACGCCGCATACGGCAGAGCGCTGCACGAGCTGGCTGGCCACCGACATCAACGACGAGGTGATGGCCATCGCGCGCGGCAAGCCGCTGCCCGCGGGCAAGGTGAGCTTCCAGCGCGCCGATGCGTACACGCTCGCCGAGCTGGGCGATGCACGGTTCGACGCCGCGTTCGCCGGCTGCTGGTGGTCGCACGTGGCGCTGGATCGGCTGCCCGCGTGGCTCGACACCTTGCATGCGCGCCTCGAGCCCGGCGCACGCGTCGTCATGCTCGACAACGGCTTCGTGCAGACGAGCAACCTGCCGATCACGCGCCGCGATGCGCAAGGCAACACCTACCAGCTGCGCACGCTCGACGATGGCTCGACGCACGAGGTGCTGAAGAACTTCCCGACGCGCGACGAAGCCTTCGCGATGCTCGGGCCGCGCGCTCGCGACCCGCAATGGCTCGCCCTCACGCACTACTGGGTGCTGTCGTACACGCTGGCTTGACGGCATGCAAACCCACCTCGCCCCCGAATTCAAAGGCACGCGTGAAGGCGACGAGGCTGAAGCGGTGCTGCGCAAGTGCGTGCACTGCGGCTTCTGCACCGCGACCTGCCCGACGTATCAACTCCTCGGCGACGAGCTCGACGGCCCGCGCGGGCGCATCTACCTGATCAAGCAGGTGCTCGAAGGCGCGCCGCCGACGCGCGCCACGCAGCTGCACCTCGACCGCTGCCTCACCTGCCGCAACTGCGAGAGCACCTGCCCATCGGGCGTCGAGTACGGCAAGCTGGTGGAGATCGGCCGCGAGATCGTCGACCAGCGCGTGCCGCGGCCGGCGGGCGAGCGCGCGGCACGTGCGGCGCTGAAAGAAGGCCTCACGTCGCCGCTGTTCGCGCCGGCCTTGAAGCTCGGCCAGATGATGCGGCCGCTGCTGCCCGCAGCATTGAAGAACAAGGTGCCGCCGCCCGCCGACGCGCGCGCCCACCGCTGGCCCACGCGCACGCACCCGCGCAAGATGCTGCTGCTGATGGGTTGCGTGCAGCCGTCGCTGGCGCCGAACATCAACAGCGCCACCGCACGCGTGCTCGACGCCGCCGGCATTCAGACCGTGGTGGCCGACGGTGCCGGCTGCTGCGGCGCGATCCGCACGCACCTGGCCGACCGCGACGGCGGCCTCGCCGACATGCGGCGCAACATCGACGCCTGGTGGCCACTCGTGAGCCAGGGCGCCGTCGAGGCGATCGTGATGAACGCATCGGGCTGCGGTGTCACGGTCAAGGAATACGCGCATCACCTCGCGCACGATGCGCAGTACGCCGAGCGCGCGCGGCGCATCAGCGAGCTGACCCGGGACCTGAGCGAGCTGCTGCCCGAGCTGGTGCCGAAGCTCAAGCCCAAGCTGCGCAGCCTGAAGACGAAGAAGCTCGCCTACCACGCCCCTTGCACCCTGCAGCACGGGCAGCAGTTGCGCGGCGACGTGGAGACGCAGATGGCCGCGCTCGGCTTCGAGATCCAGACCGCGACGAATGAAGCGCACCTGTGCTGCGGCTCGGCCGGCACGTATTCGGTGCTGCAGCCCGAGCTGGCCTACCAGCTGCGCGACCGCAAGCTGAAGAACCTCGCGCCGCTGCAGCCGCAGGCCATCGTGTCGGCCAACATCGGCTGCATCCAGCACCTGCAAAGCGGCACCACGACGCCGGTGCGGCATTGGGTCGAGGTGCTGGACGAGGCTCTGAGTTAGTGTCGAGCCACGCGCTCGGCCTCGTAGCTGTCGAAGGCTTCCTTGATCACCGCCGTCAGGCGCTGCTCGTCGGCGCGTGACAGCACGCGCCGCCGCGGCGCGCTGTCGCGCGACTCGTGCTCGCCGGACAAGGTGACGCACACCACGTCCGGGTACATGCCGTGCACGCGGCCGACGAAGGCGGCCAATGCGCTGCTCGGGCGCCGCAGGTCGCTGATCAGCACGCCGACCTCGTGCGTGGCCAGCAGCTCGTAAGCCTCGTCGGGTGTCTGCGCGTGCAGCAGCTCGTAGCCGTTCTCGCGCAGCCAGCGCGGCAGCGGCACCGCGTCGGCCCCGTCCGATTCCACATTGAGCAAGGTGCGTCGGTACGGCTGCCTCCCGCCCACGTCGAGCTGATAGTTCGAGCGCACCAGCGCCTCGAACTCCGCTGCCGGCAGCGCGGGGCTGACGAGGTAGCCCTGGATCACGTCGCAGCCGGCATCGGCGAGCAGCGCGAGCTGGCCGCGCGTCTCCACACCCTCGGCGATCAGCTCCAGGCGCAGCTGGCGCGCGATGGCCACCACCGCGCGCGAGATCGCGAAATCATCGGGGTCGCTGGTGATCTCCTTGACGAAGGCGCGATCGAGCTTCAGCGCATGCACCGGGAAGCGCTTGAGGTAGCTCAGGTTCGAGTACCCGGTGCCGAAGTCGTCGATCGCGAGCCGCACGCCCATCTCGCGCAGCCGATGCATCACCTCGATGCTGATCTCCGGGTCGCGCATCGAGGTCGATTCGGTCAGCTCGAGCTCCAGGCGCTGCGCATCGAAGCCCGTTTGCGCGATGGCATCGCGGATGCGCTCGACCACGTCGGGGTGCGAGAACTGCCGCGCCGACAGGTTCACCGCGTAGCGCAGCGGCGGCACGCCTCGTCGATCCCACTCGCGGGCCTGCTGGCACAGCTTGCGGATGACCCAGTCGCCGAGCGCGAGCACCAGCTCGCTCTCCTCGGCCAGCGGAATGAACAGCGACGGCGACAGCGCGCCGCGCCGCGGATGCTGCCAGCGCAGCAGCGCCTCGGCGCCGACGATGCGCCCGCTGCGCAGCTCGATCTGCGGCTGGAAGTGCAGCGCAAGGCCGCCGTGCGGCGCGTCCGCGCCTTCGGACAGCGCATCACGCAGCTCGCTCTCCAGCAGCAGCCGCTCGCGTGCGCGGCCCACCAGCGCCGGTTGGTAGTAGACGATGCCGCCGTCGTCGAGCTCGCCGGCGCGGTGCAGCGCCGATTCCGCCGCCTGCAACAGGCTCGGCGCATCGTCGCCATCGCCGGGATAGACGGCCACGCCGAGTTGCCCGGCGAGCACCATCGGCCGCCCGTCGACCATGTACGGCTGGCGCGACAGCGCGAGGATGGCGTTGACGCGCGCCGGCACGTCTTCCTGTGCCTCGACCTCGAAGCTCAGGCCGAAGCTGTCGTCACCGATGCGCGCCAGCCGCTCTTCCTTCGGCGCCAGCGCATTCAGGCGCTGCGCCGCCTCGGTGAACAGCAGGTCGCCGACGCGCGAGCCGAGGCTGTCGCGCACCTCGCGCAGCCGACCCATGCCGACCAGCACCAGCACCAGCCGGCGGCCGTTCGCGCCGGCGCGCATCAGGCCCATGCGCAGGCGGTCGCGGAACAGCGTGACGTTGGGCAGGTGCGTCAGTGCGTCGTAGTAGCTGAGCATGTAGGCGCGCTCCTTCGCGGCCTCGTGCTCGGTGACGTCCAGCCCGGCGAGCACGGTGCACTCACCCTGCGCGCCGTTGCCGTCGAGCGCGCTGACCGACCACAGAATCACCCGCCCCTGGCGATTGACCTCGCGCCACGGCGCCTGCGAGGCGCCCGGCACCTTGCGCCGCGCCAGCAGCTGCTCGAACGCCGCGCGCGACATCGCGGCATCGCCCGGCGGCGCGAACAGCTCCCAGTAGTGCTGGCCCAGCGCCTCGGCCTCGCTCACGCCGCAGGCCTGTGCGGCGGCGGGGTTGATGCGCAGCACGCGGCCCTGCGCGTCGAGCAGCGCCACCAAGGCGGCCGACGTGTCGAGCACGGTGGACAGCAGGCGCCGCTCGCCCTCCAGCTCGTGCGCGATGCGCTGGCGATCGCGCTGCACCTGCGCTTCGGCGAGCGCGCGCGACACCGACGGCGCCAGCCGCTCGAGGTTGTGCTTGAGCACGTAGTCGGTGGCGCCGGATTTCAGCGCCTCCACCGCACGCTCCTCGCCGAGCGACCCGCTGACGATGATGAACGGCGTATCCGGCGCCAGCTGCTGGCGCAGCGCCAGCGCGCTGAGCCCGTCGAACGAGGGCAGCGTGTAGTCCGACAGGATCACGTCGGGCGCGAAGTCGCGCAGCGCCTCGATGTACTCGGCCTTGTCCGTGACGCGGCGGCTGTCGCCGCACAGGCGCGCGCGCTTGAGCTCGTAGAGCATCATCTCGGCATCGGCCGGCTCGTCTTCGACGATCAGGATCTTGCAGGCTTCGCGGTTCATGTTGTTCTCCCTGGACTCGGCGGTTGCACGGGCAGCGCGAACCAGAACGTGGCCCCCTGCCCCGGCGTACCCTCGGCGCCGACGCGGCCGCCGTGGCGCTGCACGATGCGCGCGACGTTGGCCAGCCCGATGCCGTTGCCCGGGAAGTCGCGCGGCGCATGCAGGCGCTGGAATACCGCGAACAGCTTCTTCGCATAGGCCATGTCGAAGCCGACGCCGTTGTCGCTGACGCGGAACACCTGCTCGGCATCGCGCCGCTCGGCGCTCACCACGACCTGCGGCGCCTCGTTGCGCGCGCTGAACTTGAGCGCGTTGGCCAGCAGCTCGCTCCACACCTGCTTGAGCAGCGCCAAGTCGCCCCAGGCCTCGGGCAGCGTCTGCAGCTGCAGGCGAACGTTGGCGCCGGCATGGAGTGCGTTGAATGCCTCGGCGGCCAAGGCCGCCATGTCGACGCGCGCGGGATGCATCGCCTGCCGGTTCAGGCGCGAATAGCGCACCAGATCCTCGATCAGCGCGCTCATCTTGGCGGCATTGCCGCGCACCACGTCGAGCAGGCGGCGGTCTTCGTCGTCGAGGCGCCCCTGCGCGCGGTCCAGCAGCATGCGCGTGAAGCCATCGATCGCGCGCAGCGGTGCACGCAGATCGTGCGACACCGCATAGCACAGCAGGTCGAGTTCCTTGTAGGCCGCATCGAGCGCGGCACTGCGCGCCTGCAGTTCGGCGCGCAGCGAGGCAATCTGGCTGTGGCTCTCGGACTTCATTCGGCTCCCTGGACTGCTGTCCGGCCGTGTCCGGCGTTCCCTCGCTTCTGCGAGCAATGAGTCGACGCCGGCCTGCAAGTTCGGGTTCAGTATAGGCCTCGGTCCTGATTTGCGCGCCCCCTGTTCGCACGGCCGCAACGCGGACCCTGCGCCGCTCAGGGGCATTGCGCGGGCGCCCGGCCTCAAGGTAGATTCGTCGCACGATTCTTGCGTCGATGGAGCGCACGCCTCGCACCGGAGCGTGCGCCAGGGAGGCTCGATGGTGCAGCCGTTGTGGGATCGATCCTGGGCGCGCCACTGCGCCTGTGCCTTGGGCGCTGTAGCCGTCGTCTGCCACGGCGCGCAGGCGCAAACGCAGCTTGCCTCGCGCAATCCGCTGCTCGACCTCAGCCTGGAGGATCTGGCCAAGGTGGAGATCACGTCGGTTTCGCGCCGTCCGGAGCGCTTGTCGGATGCGGCCGCCTCGATCTACGTGATCAGCGCCGAGGACATTCGCCGCAGCGGCGCCCACAGCCTGGCCGAAGCGCTGCGCCTGGCGCCGAACCTGCAGGTGGCGCGCAGCAGCGCGAGCCAGTATGCGATCAGCGCGCGCGGCATGAACACCAACACCGGCAACAAGCTGCAGGTGCTGCTCGATGGCCGCGTTCTCTACACGCCGCTGTATTCCGGCGTGTTCTGGGATACGCAGGACACACTGCTCGAGGACATCGAGCGCATCGAGGTGATCAGCGGCCCCGGCGCCACGCTGTGGGGTGCCAATGCGGTGAACGGCGTGATCAACATCGTCACGCGCGAGGCGCGGCGCGAGCGCGAGGAGCTGGTCAGCGCGCAGGCGGGCAATCGCGAGCGCGGCGTGGCCGGCCGCGTGGGCCAAGCCGCGGGCGAGCAGGCCGCATGGCGCGCC
>Ga0114129_10011597_pt1 | contig 12547 bp, 6 predicted proteins | sample RhiMetdeltSRZDD1_FD_80071 | JGI IMG/M metagenome (GOLD analysis project Ga0114129, IMG submission 80071) | Populus rhizosphere microbial communities from Tennessee, USA - Rhizosphere MetaG P. deltoides SRZDD1 (version 2) (version 2) | ecosystem: Host-associated > Plants > Roots > Rhizosphere >...
CAACAACGGCACGGTCACCAATACGACCTGGGTGACGACCGGCAAGTTCAATAACGCGCTACAGTTCAACGGCACGAATGCATGGGCCACGGTGCCCGACTCCAGCACGCTGGACTTGACGACTGGCATGACGGTCGAGGCGTGGGTCAGGCCGTCCACGAGCGGCGGCACGAACTGGCAGACCGCCGTGGTGAAGGAGCAGTCGGGCAACCTCGCCTACGGCATGTACGAGAACACGAACCAGGGCAAGCCGGAGGCCGAAGTCTTCGTTGGCGGGGCGACGCACGCCGTCAACGGAACGGCCGCCCTTCCGGCCGGGACCTGGAGCCATCTCGCTGCGACGTACGACGGCTCCACGATCAAGCTGTATGTCAACGGCGCGGTCGTGTCGCAGGCGTCGGCATCCGGGTCGATCATCACCTCGACACAGCCACTCCGCATCGGCGGCAACAACGTCTGGGGCGAGCGCTTCACCGGGCTCATCGACGAGGTCCGCGTTTACAACCGCGCGCTGTCGGCCGGCGAGATCCAGGGTGACATGGTCCGGAGCATCACGCCCGACACCGTGCCGCCAACGCTCACGGCGAAGACACCGGCCAACAACGCGGCGGGCGTCAACGTCGGCAATCCTGTGACGGCAACGTTCAGCGAGCTCATGAACACGGGCTCGTTCTCCGGCAACTTCACGCTCAAGGACGCCTCGAACAATGTCGTGCCGACAACGGTCACGTATGACTCGTCGACGAACACAGCCTCGTTGACACCGCAGAGCGCATTGCAGTACGGGGCGACCTACACCGCGACGTTGAAGGGCGGCGCAGGCGGCGTGACCGACATCGCCGGCAATCCGCTTGCCTCGAATGTGACCTGGTCGTTCACGACGGAGTCGTCTCCACCGCAGATCCTCGTCGTCAGCTCGACCGGCAACCCATTCGGGCTTTACCTGAGTGAAATTCTGCGGAACGAAGGCGTCGACGCGTTCACGACCATCGATGTTGCGTTCTTAACGCCCGCGCTACTGAGCGGGTTCGACGTCGTTATCCTCGGCAACACGGCGCTCACGCCGGCGCAGGTCACGACGCTCACTGGTTGGGTCAACGGTGGCGGGAACCTGATTGCGATGCGGCCCGACAAGCAGCTCGCAGGCCTGCTCGGCCTGACCGATGCCGGCAGCACACTCGTGAATTCGTATCTCAAGGTCGACAACTCAACCGGGCCCGGCGCCGGCATCGTCAGCAGCACGATCCAGTTCCACGGCACGGCGGACAGGTACACCCTGAGCGGGGCAAGTGCAATCGCCACCCTGTACTCGAACGCGACAACGGCGACGTCGAACCCGGCCGTGACGTTGCGCTCGGTCGGGAGCAGCGGTGGCCAGGCGGCGGCGTTTACCTACGACCTCGCGCGCTCGGTCGTCCTGACGCGCCAGGGCAACCCGGCGTGGGCCGGACAGGAGCGCGACGGTGTCGTCGCCGTGCGGCCGGACGACATGTTCTACGGCGCGAAGGCAGGAGACGTTCAGCCGGATTGGATCGACACGAGCAAGATCGCCATCCCGCAGGCCGACGAGCAGCAGCGTCTGCTCCTCAATCTCATGACGATCATGGATCGCGACAAGATGCCGCTGCCGCACTTCTGGTACCTCCCGCGCGGCAAGAAGGCCGTTGTCGTGATGAGTGGCGACGACCACTCGCCGACGAACGCAACCGGTGGCACGGCCAGCAACTTCGACCGCTTCAAGCAGCTCAGCCCGCCGGGTTGCGTGGTCGCGAACTGGGAGTGCGTACGCGCAACGTCATATGTGTACCCGGGCGCGACGCTGACGAATGCGCAGGCCGCCGGCTATCTGGCGGACGGCTTCGAGGTCGCTTTGCATCCCCAGGTCGGCAGCTGTCCGTCAACGGTTCCGACAACCGACCAGCTCGCGGCAGCGTTCGACGACCAGCTGGCGCAGTTCCTGGCGCACTACACCAGCGTCCCGACGCCGGTGACGAGCCGGACGCACTGTGTGGAGTGGCCGGACTGGGCTTCCGAGGCCAAGATCGAGCTCGCGCGCGGCATGCGGATGGACGGCAACTACTACCACTACCCCGGCAGCTGGATCGGCACGAAGCCCGGCTTTATGAACGGCGGCGGTTTCCCGATGCGGTTCGCCGACCTCGACGGCACGATGATCGACGTCTACCAAGAGAACACGAATATGACGGACGAGTCGGGCCAGGCGTTCCCGTCGACCGTCGACGCCCTGCTCGACAACGCGCTCGGCCCGCTTGGCTACTACGGTGCCTTCGGCGTCAACATCCACAACGACAACAACGCGCCGCAGGCCGATGACGAGGCGATTGTCGCCTCGGCTCAGTCGCGCGGCGTGCCGCTGATCTCCTACAAGCAGCTGGTCGACTGGACGGACGGCCGCAACGCGTCGACCATCCGCAGCATGAGCTGGAGCGCCGGCATGTTCACTTTTGTGACCACCGTCGGGCCAAACGCCAACGGCCTGCAGACGCTGCTGCCGACGCAGGGCCCGACGGGGACGCTCAGCGCGCTCAGCTGCGGTGGCTCGCCGAAGAGCTACACGTTGCAAACCATCAAGGGCATCCAGTACGCAATGTTCGACACGATTACCGGGACGTGTCAGGCCACCTACTCGTGAGCGCAGACCCCACCATCGGCTAGGCCGCGTCTTCACTTTCGCCCGGTGCCGTGGCGGTCGGCGCCAACGATCATATGTTCATGCGAAGCCCAACTCGGGCGGGGCGATCTGTGCCTGCTCGACGCCAGGGGGTCACTTTGCGGCGTCTCCTCCTTGGCCTGACGCTAGTTGCGGCTGCCTTGGGACTGGGCGGCCCCGCAGGCGCCGTCGCTCCGGCGGGTCTCGTCGCCGCGTACTCGTTCGACGAGGGCGCGGGGACCACCGTCACCGACGCGTCGGGCAACACTCACGTCGGCACGATCTTGGGCGCGACGTGGACGCCGTCCGGGCGCTACGGCGGCGCGCTCTCCTTCAACGGGACAAACGCGTCCGTCGACCTCGGCGCGCTCGGCACGTTCTATCGCGCGGGCTTCACGATGGAGGCCTGGGTGCAGAAGCAGACGGCGACGAAGAACGACGTCGCCGTCCTCGGAACCTGGACCGGGAGCGAGAGCGGCGGTCCGATGATCTGGGTCGACCACATCGCCACGCACTACCAGTTGACCTTCAACCAGGGCCTTTCGAACTACCTCGACTCAGGGCAGAACCCGGTAGGCGGCACCTGGCAATACCTCTCGGTCACCTTCGACGGAACGACGGCACGTTTCTACATCAACGGCACGGAGGTGGCGAATCGCGCGGTAACCGTGAGCGCCGGCTCCTCCAACAGCTGGCGCATCGGTGCATACGGCGGCACGCCGGGCGGGTTCTTCGACGGTCTTATCGACGAGGTGCGGATCTACAACCGTGCGTTGAGCCCGACCGATGTGCAGAGCGACATGACCACACCGGTGTCGACATTGACCGCGCCCGACACGACACCTCCGTCGGCGCCAGGCACGCTCAACGCCACGGGCGGCGCAGGTCAGGTGAGCCTCAGCTGGGGCGCAGCCACCGACGACGTCGGCGTCACCAAGTACGACGTCTACCGCTCAACCACTCCCGGCTTCACGCCTGACGCGAGCAACCGGATTGCACAGCCGGCCGGGACGAGTTACACGGACACCGGCCTCGCGGTCGGGACGTACTACTACCGAGTCGCCGCCGAGGACGCGGCCGGCAACGTCGGCGCGAGCTCGAACGAGGCTTCGGCAGCCGCCGGTGACGGAACTGCGCCAACGGCGCCGACGAGCTTGAGCGCGAGCACCTCCGGAACGAACATCACGCTCAACTGGACTGCGGCGACCGACAACGTGGGCGTCGTGCGTTACAACGTGCATCGCGGCACAACGAGTGGCTTCACGCCGACGGCGGGCAATCGGATTGCGCAGCCGACTGGAACGACGTACACGGACACCGCGCTCGCGCCCGGGCCGTACTACTACAAAGTCACGGCCGAGGACGCCGCCGGATACATCAGTGCCGCCTCGAACGAAGCGACCGCCTCAATTGCCGATACCTCGGCACCGACCGCGCCGGGATCGCTCGCCGCCTCCATTACAGGGTCGAGCGTCAGCCTCACGTGGACTGCAGCAAGCGACAACGTCGGCGTGGCTGGCTACGACGTTTACCGGGGCACGACGTCCGGCTTCACGCCGACGACGGCAAACCGAATTGCGCAGCCCACAGGAACTGCGTACACAGACACTCCCTCGAGCACCGGCACCTACTACTACAAGGTCGCTGCGGAGGACGCCGCCGGCAACGTCGGGCCGTCCTCGAACGAGGCCAACGCGACGGTGTTCGACGGGACACCTCCCACGGCTCCGTCGAATCTCGGTGCGACCGCATCGGGTAGCTCGGTCAACCTGAGCTGGTCGGCCGCGACCGACAACATCGGCGTCACGCTCTACGACGTGTACCGCGGCACGAGCTCCGGCTTCACGCCGACGGCGGCGAACCGCATCGCTCAGCCGACGGGAACCAGCTACACCGACACGAATCTCACCAACGGCACCTACTACTACAAGGTCACCGCGGAGGACGGCGCTGGGAACGTCAGCGCCGCTTCGAACGAGGCGTCGGCCACGGTGACCGTCGCGGACACGACACCGCCCACCGTGTCGATCACCGCTCCGTCGTCGGGCGCGACCGTCAGCGGCGTCATCACCGTCTCGGCCAACGCAGGGGACGACCAGGGCGTGGCGGGTGTCCAGTTCAAGGTCGACGGTCAGAACCTCGGTACGGAGGATCTGGCCGGACCGTACACCGTCAGCTGGGATACGCGGACGCTGCTGAACGGATCGCACACTCTCACCGCGGTCGCACGTGACGCGGCCGGCAACACGACGACAGCGGCCGCGGTCACCGTGACGGTGAGCAACACCGGCTCGAGTGCCGGGCTGACGGCTGCCTATGCGTTCGACGAAGGCTCGGGAACGGCCGCCCTCGATGCGTCCGGCAACTTCAATACCGCGACGGCCGTCAACGCGACCTGGGCAACAGGACAGTTCGGCGGCGCCGTGTCACTGGGCGGCACGAACAGCGAGGTTGATCCTCCCGCGCTCGGCACCTTCTATCGGACGGGGTTCACCTTCGAGGCGTGGGTCTACAAGCAGACGACGAAGCTCGACGTCGGCATCGTCGGCACGTGGGTCGGCAATCAGGGCGGCGGGGCGATGCTCTGGAGCGACCACCTGACAGGCGACTACCGGCTCGCGCTCGGGACGAACCTCTCGAACTACATCGACTCCGGACGCACTCCGACAGTCGGTCAGTGGCAGTTCGTCGCCGGAACCTACGACGGCACGACGGCGAGGATCTACGTCGACGGCGTCCAGGCTGCGAGCGCGCCGTTCACCGGAAGCATCGGCAACTCCAACACGTGGCGGATTGGTGCGTACGGAAGCCCGGCGGGCGGGTTCTTCGACGGCAAGATCGACAATGTGCGCATCTACAACCGCGCGCTCTCGCCGGCCGAGATCCAGTCCGACATGACGTCGCGCCTACAGGCGGACACCACACCGCCGACCGTGACCGCATTCACACCTGCATCCGGTGCAACAGGCGTCAACTTCGGCACCTCGGCAACCGCGAAGTTCAGCGAGCCGATGAAGGCGTCGACGATCACGAGCTCGACGTTCCAGCTGAAGGACAGCGCGAACAACCTCGTCCCGGCGACAGTCACCTACAACTCGTCGACGAACACAGCGACGCTCACGCCTCAAGCGGCCTTGCAGTTCGGGATGACCTACACGCTGATCGTCAAGGGCGGGACAGGCGGGGCGGCGGACCTCGCCGGCAATCCGCTCGCTGCGGACGCGACATCGACGTTCACGACCGATGTCCGGCCTACACCGATCCTCGTGCTGACCTCTGGATCGAACCCATTCTCCTCGTACATGACTGAGATCCTGCGCAACGAAGGTCTCGACTCCTTCACGACGCTCGACGTGTCCCTGCTGAGCTCGTCGGCGTTGAGCGGATTCGACGTCGTGATCCTCGGAAACGTCGCGCTGACGTCGTCGCAGGTCTCGATGTTGACCACGTGGGTGAATGCCGGCGGCAATCTGGTTGCGATGCGTCCGGACAAACAGCTTGCGGGGCTTCTTGGGCTGACGACGACGACCGGCACACGCGCCAATGCGTATCTCAAGATCGACACGAGCGCAGCGCCGGGCGCGGGCATCGTCGGCAGCACGATCCAGTACCACGGCACCGCCGACAACTACAACCTGAACGGCGCGACCGCGGTGGCGACGCTGTACTCGAATGCGTCGACGGCCACGTCGAACCCGGCAGTCACGCTCCGCTCGGTCGGCACCAACGGCGGCCAGGCGGCGGGGTTCACATTCGACCTTGCGCAGTCCGTTGTCTACACGCGCCAGGGCAACCCGGCGTGGGCCGGAACCGAGCGCGACGGCGTCGCCGGCATCCGGCCGGACGACATGTTCTACAGCAGCTGGCTCGACACGAGCAGGATCGCGGTCCCGCAGGCCGACGAGCAACAGCGACTGCTCGTGAACATGATCACGCTGATGGAGAGCGACAAGCTGCCGCTCCCCCACTTCTGGTACTTGCCGCGTGGCTTGAAAGCCGCGGTTGTGATGAGCGGCGACGACCATTCCCCGACGAACGTCGTCGGTGGCACGGCCAGCATCTTCGACCGCTTCGAGCAGCAGAGCCCGCCTGGCTGTGTCGTCGCGAACTGGGAGTGCGTGCGCGCGACGTCGTACGTCTATCCCAACAGTGCCCTCACGCCACAGCAGGCTGCGCACTACGTCGCGGACGGCTTCGAGGTCGCACTGCACCCGGTCATCGGTTCGTGCCCGACCGCCACGATGACGCAGGCGCAGCTGTCGTCATACTTCGACACCCAGCTTGGGCAGTGGCAGGCGTACTTCGCCGGTATTCCGTCCCCGGTCAGCAACCGCATTCATTGCGTCTACTGGCCCGACTGGGCCTCAACCGCGAAGGTGGAGCTCGCGCACGGCATGCGGATGGACGGCAACTACTACCACTATCCGCAGGCGTGGATCGGGAACAAGCCCGGGTTCCTCAACGGCGGCGGATTCCCGATGCGTTTCGCCGATACCGACGGGTCGCTCATCGACGTCTACCAGGAGAACACGAACATGGATGACGAGGCCGGTCAGGTGTACCCGGCAACCGTCAACACGCTCCTGGACAACGCACTCGGACCGCTCGGCTACTACGGCACGTTCGGCGTGAACATCCACACGGACTACCCGGCGCCGAATGCCAGCGACGATGCAATCGTCACGTCTGCACAGTCCCGCGGCGTCCCGGTCATCTCCTACAAGCAGCTGCTCGACTGGGTCGACGGGCGAAACAGCTCGACGATCCGGAACGTGAGCTGGAGCAACGGCGCACTCACGTTCAGCACGTCCGTCGGAGCCGGCGCAAACGGCCTCATGGCGATGCTGCCGGTGCAAGGCCCCACGGGAACGCTGCAGACATTGACGAGCTCCGGTGTGCCGCTCCCGTACACGGTGCAGACCATCAAGGGTGTGCAGTACGCGATGTTCGCCGCGATAAACGGCGCGTACCAGGCGACGTACTCGTAGAGGTCGGCTAGACCGACTCGGCGAGGTCGCGCGGGCCGAGCTGCTCGGCGAGATACTCGGCGAGGTCGTCGCCGAGCCACGGCACGCCGTTCATCCCCCCTGCGGGCTCCGCCTCGGCGCTGAGAGCGCGTACCAGCTCCTCCGGGTCCTCCACGAAGGTGACGAGGCCGCTCGCCTCCATGCGGCGCGCAAGCTCGACCTGGTGGTCGTCGACGTGCTCGCCGAAGCTATGGCGGCGCGCCATCACGATCGGCCGCTTGCCGTTGGCGAGCGAGATCATCACGGAGCCGACACCTGCATGCATCACGACCGCACGTGCCCTGCAGATGTTCGCGACGACATCGTCGAAAGGCAGGTATTCGTGCTCGCGCACGCCGGGCCTTCCTGAGCGGACCGTGGATGGCCCGTACTGGACGATGAGCTCCTCGTCGAGCTCGAGCGCATGCACCGCGTCGAGCATGCGGTCGAACGGCGCTTCGTGCGTTCCAACGGAGACGAAGATCATGGCCGCGCGAACACGTTCCCCGCGTAGCGAGCCTTCGGTACGACCCGTGCGAGCTCGGGCCACTGGACGTAGCTGCGATCGGCGACAGGCCTGACAAGGCGGCCCGTCAGCGACGGCCCTTCGATACGCGTGAAGCTCTCCACGTAGACAACCCGCACCCGCCGCAGGCGAGCGAGCCACGCGAACGGGACGGCGACGCCGGCGCCCGTGGTCAGCACGACGCGCGGGCGGAAAGCGCCGAGAGCACGCCATGCCAGGAAGAGGTTGCGGACGAGGTTCTTGATGTTCCGGTTGGTCGGCGAGTACGCGTAGACGACGCGCTCGTCGCGTAGAAGCGAGCGCGCGTCGCTCTTGTCGAACGTCACCCAGACGTGCCCGTAGCGCCCCCAGGCGGGACGTAGGGCGAGCATCTGCTGCAGGTGTCCTCCTGACGAGCAGACGAGCAGGATGTCCGTCCGCTCGCGCCCCGCAGCGCTGATGCGTTTCGAGCTCAACCGCGCCGTCCGGCTGCCTCGAGCGCCCGTCGCCGCAGGTTCCGGGGGCTCTGCTGCCGGCGGAGGTAGGCGCGGGCGGCCGGATCGGCGATCCGAGGCGCACGCCTCGCCGCTGCAGCGGTAAAGCCCCAGATCATTCCCAGCGCCGCCGGCTCCCGGCGGGCGTTCCAAAGAGCGCGCAGCACGAGGTACCACGGGCGATAGCCGAGGTAGTGCGCAGCATTGCCCTGGTTTGCGCGCGCCCGCCACGCCGTGCCGTCACGTTGGCCCTCGCGGCGGTGGTGCCGGAACGGCAGCTCCTCGAACGCCGACGTGCGCCAGCCGCGCGCGTTCGCCTTGAACTCGTCTACGCCGTCCCACGCGACGCGCTCCTCGAGCGGCAGCAGCTGCTGCAAGCAGCCCCACCGGTAAGCGCGCGTCGCCCCCCACACCGTGTTTCCTGTGACGAAGCGCTGCTCCCACTGTCCGCGGCGGAGCTCGTACGCACTGCCGCTCGCGATGCCGAGGGATGGGTCGTCGTCGAATTTCGCAAGCAGCAGTTCGAAGTAGTGGGGCTCGAAAGTGATGTCCGCGTCGACGTTGACGAGGATCTCGGGCGGCTCGTCGAGCGCAGCAATCCCCGCCTGCAGCGCGCGGACAACCGGGCCGCCGCGGTCGGCGACCGTCGTGCCGGGCAGCGCCAGCACGCGGATCCACGGATATTCGGCTGCGAGCTCGTGCGCGACCTCGAGCGTTCCATCGGTCGAACCGTTGTCCACGATGTTCCATGCGGCCGGCGGAACGGTCTGCGTCGCCAGGCTCGCCGCAAGCTTCGGCAGGTTGTCCGCCTCGTCACGGGCGGGGGTGACAACGGCGTACGAGCGAATCACTGGACCGCGACGGGCTCGGGCTCCGCCGCCGGTGCGAGCGCTCGCGGCAGGTACGACGACAGCCACACCTCGAGCAGCAGGACGGAGAGCAGCACGCGCGCGTTCCGCGTGTCGCTGCCGGACGCGTGGCCGCGGACGAGACGCTCGACCTCGCCGCGGTCGAGCACCTCGGCGTAGCGCGGGTCGGGTCCGAGGAGGTAGTCGCTGATCGCTCCACGCGTCTGCGCGCGAAACCACGAGTCGACGGCGTTGTGGAAGAACCCGATCTTCGGCTTGTCGATGATCCGGTCCGGGATCATCCCGCGCACGCCGTGCTTGAGGACGTGCTTCGTGTCGAGGCGGCGGACTTTGTGGCGCGTCGGAATCGTCGCGGCGTACTCGACAAGATGGTGGTCGAGGAACGGCACGCGCACCTCGAGCGAATGAGCCATGGACGCACGATCGAAGTAGTGCAGCATGTCGTCCACGAGGCCGAGTTGGCCGTCGAGATAGAGCGCGGCTGCGAGCACGTCGCCGTTGACGCCGCCGAGACGCTCGCGGGCGATGCGCTCACCGGTAGTCCCGTCGAGCTCCGCAAGTGGTCCGGTCGCAAGCCTCCGGCGCAGGTCGCTGCTCAGTCGGCCGCTCGCCGCGAGCAGACGTTCCACCGGATCCGTTGCGCGCAGCGTCTCCGCCGGCCGGCGTAGACGTGCCGGTGCGCGGCCGAGCACGGCCTCTCCCGTTGCACGAAGCGGGCGCGGCAGCCTCCCCCATGTCGCAGCAAGAGCAGCTGCACGGTGCTTGCGGTAGCCGCCGAGCAGCTCGTCTGCGCCCTGCCCTGACAGCGCCACCGTGACCTCCGTCGCCGCAAGCTGCGAGAGAGCGAGGAAGCCGAGCGACGAAAGGTCTGCAAGCGGTTCGTCCATGAACCAGACCAGTTCGGCGAGATCGACCGTTTGATCCGCGAACGACAGCTCGAGCTCGTGGTGGTCCGTGCCGAAGTGCTCGGCGACGAGACGTGCGTCCGCGAGCTCGTTGCCGCGACCGGCTTCGGCGAACCCGACCGAGAACGTCTTGACCGGATCGCTCATGTGGCGCGCCATCAGTGCGACGATCACGCTGGAGTCGATGCCGCCGCTGAGCATCGCCCCGAGCGGCACGTCGCTCATCAGGCGGAGGCGCACGGACTCGTCGAGCTGCGCGATCAATCCTTCGGACGCCTCGTCGAGCGTCATCTCGACCGGCGCCGGCTCGGGATACGACCAGTAGGTCTCGGTGCGAACACCGGCGGCATCGACGATCAGGCGCTCGCCGGGCATCAGCTTGCGAACACTCGCAAGCGGCGTCAACGGCCCGGGGACGAAGCCGAACGTCAGGAACGCGTCGATGGCCTCGTAGTCGAGCTCGGCGCCGACGAAGCCACTCGCGAGCAGGCTCTTGAGCTCCGATGCGAACACGACGACGTCGCCGACCTCCGCGTAGTAGATCGGCTTGACGCCGAGCCGGTCGCGCGCCACGAGAGCGCTGCGCGCGCGGCCGTCCCAGACCGCGAGGCCGAACTTGCCGCGCAACCGCTCCGGCAGCGCCGTCCCCGCGTCCTCGTACAGGTGCGGGAGGATCTCCGTGTCGCAGCGCGTGGCGAAGGCGTGGCCGCGCGCGCGGAGGCTCGCACGCACGTCGTCGTGGTTGTAGAGCTCGCCGTTCTGGACCGCCCAGACGGTCTCATCCTCGTTCGCGACGGGCTGATGCCCCGCCTCGACGTCGACGATGCTGAGCCGCCGGACGCCGAGTGCGATGCCGTCGGCGAGGTACGTGCCGCGGTCATTGGGGCCCCGGTGAGTCATCGCATCGGTCATCCGGTCGAGCACCTCGGGCGCGACTATGCGTCGGGGCTCACCCCGCACCTGGACCACTCCGCAGATTCCGCACACGGCTCTTCGAAAGCTAGTGAGGCGGGTTTTCGGCGGCGACGGTCGTTAGGCCAGAACCCCGCCGTGATGCCTAGCCAGACGGCTAGCTCTGGGTCGGCCGTGTCACTGCCAGCCGAAGCGCGCGCGCATGGCCGGCCCGCGCTCGTCGTCCGCCGCGGGAGACGGCGACGTGGGTCGCCGCCTCGAGCGCCACGCCGATGCGCTCCAGCAGGGCGCCGACGGCGCCACGATGTTTCGCGGCGTAGCGGAGCCGGCTGGCCGCAAGCACGGGCAGCAGCTCGGCCCGTGGAGCCGAGGCACCACCCTCATGCTCGACGAGCGCCGCCGGCTCGTAGAGGAGCTCGTACCCGGCCGCGCGGAGCCGGCGGCAGAGATCGATGTCCTCGGAGTACATGAAGAAGCCCTCGTCGAGCCCGTCGAGCTCCTCCAACGCCTTTCGCCGCAGGAGAATGCACGCGCCCGAGACCCAGTCCGGATTCCCACGCCGCTCGTACACGGCCTGGTCGCGGATGAGCTCGTCCGTCCACGAAGCGGTGGGAAACAGCCGATGCAGGAACAGCGCGCGCGCATACGTCGAGCGCAGGCGCGGAAACCGTCGCAGCGAGTAGTCGAGCGACCCGTCCTCGTCGAGGATTTGCGGTGCCACTGCACCGATGCGTGGATCCGCTTCGAGCGCCTGTACGAGCGCTTGGAGCGAGCCCCCCTCGATGCGCGCATCAGGGTTCAGCAGGAGCACGTACGGCGCCGACCCGGCCCGCCACCCCGCGTTGACGCCGTGGGCGAAGCCGCCGTTGACCGGCAGCTGGATCGCCTGTACCGGCAGGTCGCGCACCGCTTCCAGGCTCTGATCCGGCGACGCATTGTCGACGACGATCACGTTCGCGCCCGGCGTCTCCAGGAGCGGGTCGACGCACGCGCGCAGGCGGTCGCGGCTGTTGTACGAGACAATGACGACGTCGACCATCGCGCTGACGCTAGCGCCCGGTCGTGGCAGCTGCGACCGCCGTTCGACCAGCTGTCACCGCGTGGGCATAGAGGCGCAGCAGCTCCTCGCCCGCTGCTGACCAGGTCAGGTTGCGGCTGCTCTCCAACGTCGCAGCGCGAAGGGAG
>Ga0114129_10011598_pt1 | contig 12547 bp, 12 predicted proteins | sample RhiMetdeltSRZDD1_FD_80071 | JGI IMG/M metagenome (GOLD analysis project Ga0114129, IMG submission 80071) | Populus rhizosphere microbial communities from Tennessee, USA - Rhizosphere MetaG P. deltoides SRZDD1 (version 2) (version 2) | ecosystem: Host-associated > Plants > Roots > Rhizosphere >...
ATCGCCGGCAACGTGGCCAAGGTCGAATGGATCAATCCCCATTCGTACTTGACGCTGAACGTGAAAGACGCCGACGGCAAGGTCGCGAAGTGGGCCTTCGAGATGGGCGCGGCCGGTCAGCTCCGCAGGACCGGTTTGAGCCGGGCGGACCGCGGCGGCCTGAAGGCCGGCGATGCGGTCACGATCAAGGCACTGGCCGCGAGGGACGGTTCCAACAGCGGGCTGCTGCAGGAAATCACCACCGCAGACGGCCGTGTGTTCAAGCTCCGGCCGGATGGAACAGAGGAAAAATGACCAGCCGAATCATCGTCGCGGCCGGCGCGCTCTGGCTCTGCTCTTCAGTGCTGCTCGCACAGGAGGCGCCGCAGAGACTCCGGACCACCAACGCTCCGCCGAAGCCGTCTGGCGTCACGCCGCGCACCGCGGACGGGCATCCGGATCTCTCGGGGGTCTGGAACGGGCTTGGCGACAATCTGAACGGCGTGCCCAATCAGATTGTCAACAACGGCATCGCGATTGAGAGCGAAACTTCCGCTCGCGATTTGAAGAGCGGGCTGACAGTCGCCGTCTTTCCGCGGAATACCACTCGCGTCCTGAATGAGGAACAGGCGGAGCGCGCCGCTTCTCTTCTGCGCCGCTCCGGCTCCAACAGGCCGGTGTACAAGCCTGAATACTGGGAGATGGTCAAGAACTTCGACCACAACTCCAACGAGGAAGACCCCTCGAACAACTGCATGCCCGCGGGCATTCCCCGCGGCGGCATTCCTTCGTACATCGGCCAGTTTCCGAATTACGTCATCTTCATCTACCCGGGCCAGGGCGGTCTGATCGCGACCCAGACGATGTACCGGATGATCCCCACTGACGGCCGCAAGCACACGCCGCTGCAGGAGCTGGACGGCACCTACACCGGCGAAGGCATCGGTCACTGGGAGGGCGACACCCTGGTCGTGGATTCGTGGGGCTTCACGCCCAACACCTGGTTCGATCAGATCGGCGGCTATGCCCACGGTGAAAACATGCACGTCGTCGAGCGTTTCCGCCGCGAGGGCAACACGCTGACCTGGACGGCGACCGTCGAAGACCCGGACTTCCTGCTTGAACCGTGGACCACCACGCCCCGCGTGGCGCTGCTGAATGCGCGGGCGGATGCGGTCCTGCCGGAATCGCTCCCCTGCAGCGAGCGTGATCTCAGCCACATCGTCACGAAGGAACATCACTAGATGAACGCCGCGATTCGACCGGCCATGACGACGGCGATCGCCGCCAGGCTCGCGATCGCGCTGTTAATCACGCTGTTAATCACGCTGCTAATCCCGAGCGCGCATGCACAGAACGCCGGCGACCGCACCAAAGTGCTGCACGCGGCGGCCTATGCGCTGGGCATGGCACGGTGGTCGGACATTGGCACTACCACCACCCGGCTCCCCGCCATTGACATCGTCAACACGATGGAATTTCAGGGCAGCGGCACCGCCGACAGATCGGGCCAGCCGGTGAAGGTCGAGTACCACGCCGCGCTCGGCTACAACCCACCGGCGATGCGCGTGGAGATGACGCTGATGGGCGGCAGCGGCGCGCCGCAGCACGTCATTCATACCGTCCGAGAGGGCTATGCCTGGGATGAATCCGAGATCGGGGCCGGGCTGATCGCTGGAAAGGGCACCGCCACTCCCGCGGGCACCGCGCTCAAGGAACGGCTCCTCCAGCTGTGGACGCTGCCTTATGGCGTTGTGAAAGCAGCCCTCGCCGCGGGTGACAAGACGACCGTTTCAACGGAAGGCGGCGCGACCGTCGTGACATTTCCTCTGAGCGGGCAACTCGCCGGAATCACCGTAAGGGCCACGCTCGACGCGAACAGCCTCGTCACAGGGGTGGAGACGCGATCCGAGACCCCGGCGCTGGTCACGCAGACGGACTATGCCAATTACGCAGACCGCGCGGAGATTCTGACCGACATCAAAACGCCCGGCCGGATCGTCCGACGGCAGGGCGGCCGTACTGTGCTCGACATAGAAGTGAAAACCTGGGAGACCAACAACCCCTACCTGGTGTTCCCGGTTCCGCCGAATGTGAAAGCGCCCGCAGCGGCGAATCCGCGCTGATTCGCGGCGATCGTCAGGGCTCTTCCTCCACAAGCGCCCGAAGCCGGTCGATCGCCCGTTCCCACTGATTGGCGATCTGGTCAAGACAGATGCGCGCGTTCTCCAGACGCCTCGTTTCCAGCTCCCAGATGCGTTCACGGCCCGATCGCGTGCTATGCACCACACCCGCATGGGCCAGCGTCTGCAGGTGCTTGGTGATCGCCTGCCGGGTGACGCCCGAGCCCTCGCTCAGCCGGGCGATCGACAGCGGGCCCTCGGTGCAGAGCTTCGACACGAGGGTGAGCCGCGTGGCCTCCCCCAGCGCCGCAAATACCGGCGCCGCCTCCGTCAACCTGGCGGCCGCCGCCTTACTGCCGCGCGACATGACGTTCGATGTTTCGCAATTGTTCGGTCCATCCACCGTCGTTCAACCGGAAGGCCTCGGCGCGCCGCGCGAGCGGAATCCGATCGAAGCCGGACTCGACAATCGTCAGGATCGTCCCCTCAGCGGACTCCTCGAGCCGGAACTCGACGAGCGTCTTCGGCTCCTGCGAATAGTCGATCTTCGGATCGATCGCACCCGGGTGCCACCGGAACGAAAAGTACCGCTCCGGCTCCATTCGCTCCACCACCACCTCCATCGTCAGGTGCTCATAACCCGGATGCGTGATTCTCCCGCGGACGGTGGCGCCCTCCGTGAACGGCCCTTCGAGCGAGACGCCAAACCACTTGCCGAACTCGCCGGCATCGGTGAGGGCGCGCCAGACGCGCGCCCTCGTCGCGCGAAGGACGGCCCGCTTCTCGATCCGATCGGGAATTATCGTGGACATCTGCAACCTCCAGGTTGCCTATTGTGTCCGACTTTCAGATGATGTGCAACCTGTTGGTTGCTTATCGCCGGGCTCTCATCGGCCGAACCAGCGGCTGACCTTGACCAGCAGGATGTTGTCGGCCGGGCCGGTGAACACGCGTCCCAGGTCCCGGCCCATGTGGAACGAACCAGGATTACTCAGATCCTGACGTTGCTGGGTCCAGGCCACATATAAAGTGGATCCGAGCCGCCACTCCCACCGGAATATCGCGTTTGCCCGCAGGGACTTGAAGTTGAACGACGGGTCGGAGGACAGGTTCGCGTACGCGTCGAAGTCGAAGGTCTTCGGAGCCGCCAGCGCCTTGAAGTCGAGGTAATCGCCGACGACGACCAGCGGCTGAATGAACATCTGCAAGGATGCTTTCGCGCTGAACAGAACGTTCACGCGCGTGTCCAGCGAGAATTGCTTCTGCTGCAGCCGCGCAAAGACGTAGCGGCGGCCGCTCGTCGCCGTCGCACTTGCATCGTCTGCCGTGGTCACATACTGCGCCGGGTTGATGCTGTGCGAGTAGAACGGCCCGGTAGAGAGGTTGACACGCGACGTGGGCTTCCAGTCGACGTTGATGCCGCCGCTCCCCTGGCCCCCTCCCGAGTCGCCCCACTCGCTGTCGCCCCTGAAATGCAGGACCACGGGCTTGCGCGAGTCGCTGTTCAGCGAGAGGCCAACCGAGGTGCTGGGTAAGCTGAGCGACGGAGGGCCTCCGCGTGTGAGGCGATCGTCCTGGCCCTGCCGAAACCATCCCGCGTTGCCTTCGATGCTCCAGTAATTGCGGAACGTCAAGCGCGGAAAGGCCATCAGGCCGTCCGACAACAGCGTGTTGTCGAAATTCCACACGTAGAACTTCCCAACCATCACGTTGCGGTCCCGTGAGATACGGTCCGGCTCAATCTGCTTCCAGGTGAAGACGACATGATTGCCCCAGCGGTCGCCGTCGAAATGAAACCCCATGTCGCCGGATTCGAATCCCGGGCTGACGGCCCAGACCGCCGAATTCACCGTCCATGCGCCCTGGTTGCGATTGAGATTGACGTGGCCGTTCCATCCGCGCAGCGACGTGCGCGACGGATCGAACGTGAGGTGCGGTGTGTCTGTCCGCTGCAGATATCGCTGGGGTGCCAGCTGCACGCGCTCGATCGCGACGGCGCGTCCTGCCACCTCGCTCGCGAGGAACTGGCCGGTCAGCACCCACTCTTTGTCGGGATCGACAAAATGGTAGCCGTCGACACCGGCGACTTGCGCGCGCCCGGGCAGCAGATCCTTCAGCGATGGAGCCCCGAATTCACGGTTGACGCTGGTGACCAGCGCGCCGACTCCGGAGCGCCCGCCGCCGAATTCCCTGAGCAGGCGGCCCGCGAAGTAATTCGTCAACGGCTCGATTTCGGTGCTGGTGCGCCGGCCGAGGGCCTCGGCGCGCCCGTGCTCGCTGTCGGTCACGGCTTCGAGAATCCCGAAACTCCACCCGCGTGTCGTGTTTCCGGTGAGCTTGGCCGCTCCGAGGATGGTGGTCGACGAAGGGACGTCGACGAAGTCGCCCGACGCGGTGCCCTGGGGGAATCGGCCGATCCGCCGGGTGTGGATCACCAGCGGTTCCGACCGATTGAAACCGAACCGGTTGTTGGAGCCGAGATTGCCGAAGTTCGAGAAGATCTGGTTGCCTTCGATGAAGAATGGTCTCTTCTCGGGATAAAACGTTTCGAAGGCGCCGAGGTTGACGACAGCGGGATCGATCTCGACCTGGCCGAAGTCCGGATTCACCGTCGCATTCAAAATCACGTTCGAGCGCAGCGCATATTTCAAATCGACACCCGTGGCCGCGAAGTAGCGCGAACCGTCGTTGAACGGGTTCCCCGGCACCGGCGGTTCGATGAATTCGCTGCGCAGCACGGTGTACGGCGTCACCTCGAGGGCCCTGCGAGGCTCGATGCCGTCGATATCGGTCAGGGTCGCCATCCTGGAAGCCAGGCCGCTCTCCGCCTTGGGCACGAGCTCGAGCCAGACGCGCTCGTTCTTCCGGTAAATGAAGCGTTCGAGGTTGAAGCCCCAGGTCTGACGCTCCGATTTCAGGAATCGCAGCTGCGACAGCGGGATGCGCAGCTCGGCGATCCAGCCCTGCTCGTCGATTGACACCGCGACCTCCCAGACGGCGTCCCAGGAGCTGTCGAGACCCGTGTCGTTGGAGATGATGGTGTCGCGCTGCGCGCCGGCGGCGCTGACCTCGAATGACGCGCCAGTCAGCCGGTCGTGGAGCGCATCGACGTAAAACGTGAACCGGTCGGCATCGGGGCTTTCATCCCGCCGCGACATGCGCGCGACGATCCGGGCAGGCTCGCTGTCGTACAGCCGGACACCGACATAGAGCGAGGCGTTGTCGTACAGCACGCGCACCTCGGTCCGCTCCGTGGCCGGCGCCCCCTCGTCGGGTTCGTATTGCCGGAAGTCTCCTGCAGCCTCGGCCGACTGCCACGAAGGCTCGTCCAACCGGCCATCAATCAGGAGGGGCGCCAGGGCGCGCCGGGCACTCAACGACGCCGGCGCTTCGGCGAGCGTGGCGGTCTGCGCGAACCCGTTCCCTGGAATGGTCCACGCGGCGAGCGCGAAGCACAACCACCGCCTTGGCCAGCAGGGCATGATGCTACTGAATCGTCAGCTTCTGCACGCGCCAGTTGGACGTCTCCGCCGTGTAAACCTCGTGCTCCGATGGACAGGCGAGCGCGTGGACTCCGGAGAACTGTTTGAGCTGCCGCCCGGACCCGCCGATGACGCCGAGCACCTTGCCGTCGAGCGACACTTTGAAGAGCCGTCCCGGAAACGTGCTCTCGCCGACGAACATCACCTGATTCGGGCCGGGCGTAATGCAGATCGAGTTGGGCGCGCCAATCGTGTTGGCGAGCGCCTGGCCGGTCGGCGTGTTGCCGTTGACGGGCCGCGTGCCGGGCGGCGGCGGCACGTCGATCGTGAACATCCGCAGGAACTTTCCGTCCACATCGAACACCTGAATACGGCGATTCGAGCGATCGCCGACGTAGACGTTGTCGTTCCGATCGACCGCGATCGCGTGCGGCAAACGGAATTCACCGGGCCCCGTCCCGGGCGCTCCCCACGATTTCACCCAGTCGCCGTTCCTGTCGAACTTCGCCACGCGCGAGTTGATGTAGCCGTCGCTGATGTAGATGTTGCCCCGCGAGTCCCACGCGACGTCGGTCGGCTGGCGGAACAACCCGTCCACGTGCGGCAGCGGTGGTTGCGGGTGCTCCCACGGCCCGGTCTCATCGTCGGCCGACTCCTTGCGCCGGCCGAAGACCATCGTGATCCGCCCGGCCTGATTGAACTTGAGGACCATATCCGAGCCCTTGTCCACTGCCCAGATGTTGTCGTCGCGATCGACGCGCACCGTATGCGCGAACGACCACCCGTAGTTGCCCTTGCCGATCTCGCGGACGAATTTACCGTTCCGGTCGAACTGGAGCAGTTGCGCCGCCGTGGGCGCGTAGGCAGGTCCACCGGCGCTGTTGGAGCGGGAAAACACGTAGACATTGCCTTTCGAGTCGACCGCCACGCCGGACACCTCTCCAAAGTTCAGATCGGGCGGCAGTTTGAAGAAGTCCGCAGCGGACTCGAACTGGAGGGCAGGCACGTTCTGTTGAGCAGATAACGGCGCCGCCAGCGTGACGAACAAGGTGAGAAGAAACGTTCTCATCGCAACCTCCACAGTTATCGCCGGCGCTATGATAGCGGCATGAGGTCCGCCGGCAGCCGCCTGCGGTGGGTGGCTGCGAGCCTTGCGATGGCCCTGACGCTCGGCGCAGGGATCCTCCATGCCCGGCAGCTGGTCTGGAACGGCGGCTACGGCTACACGGGACCTCCGAGGTTTCCAACGGAAAAAACCTTCGGCAGGGGTTTCAATTTCTGCCGCCTGATGTTCCAGAGCAACCGGCGCGAGAAGCGCGGCTGGGACACCGACTATCCGGGGGCGGACATCAACTTCAGCGTCCGCCTCGCCGAGCTGACCAAGACGCGCGTGAGCATGACCGACGCCTCGGAGGACGGCATTCCCGACCACGTCGTCGTGCGGGCGACCGACCAGGCGCTCTTCCAGTGCCCGTTCGTGCTCGTCGAGGACGGCGGCGGCGCGCACTTCAACGACCAGGAGGTCCTGCAGCTGCGCGAGTACCTGCTGAAAGGCGGCTTCCTGTTCGCGTCCGACTACTGGGGCGCGCGCGCGGAGAGGCAGTGGGAAGAGGAGATCGGACGGGTACTTCCACGGGAGCGCTACCCTATCGCCGACATCCCGAACGACCATCCGATCTGGCGCACGCAGTTCGAGGTCGACCGCGTTCCACAGATGCCGTCGATCCAGTCCTGGCGGCGCACCGGCGGCAGTACCTCGGAGCGCGGGTTCGACAGCGACGTCGTACATACGCGGGGGATTGCCGACGACCACGGCCGGCTGATGGTCCTGATGATCCACAACTCGGACATTCCAGATGGCTGGGAGCGCGAAGCGGCAGATCCTGAGTACTTCTACCTCTTCTCGCCCAACGCGTACTCAGTGGGCATCGACATCATGATGTACGCGATGACTCACTGACGTCGCGGGGCGGGCTTCCGCCTGCTCTGTGAGCTCAGTTTTTCTGACGCGTCGTAGGCTTCCCGCAGCCAGTCAGTCAGCGGCGCCTCCACTTCGTCGCGATGAGTCACGCGCACGATATGCGCGACTTTGGCGCGCGATGACTGCAGGGTCTGCCGGATTTTGGATGACCTGACCGTGCGCCCCAGGAAGAAGACGACTTCGAGGAAGGACCGCTTCGGCCGGACGAAAAAGTAGCACGCCTTGCGGGAGAACATGATCGAGCTGTGCGAGGCGTAGATGCGCTGCGCGCCGAACTCGGCAGCGGTTTCGCGCAACCGTTCCCACGCGTCGCGCAGGTCCTCGGGCAGATCGCGGGTCAGCGCCGCTTCCGTCGTCGTCCAGCAGTCGTGCTTCTCACCTGCTTCGATCCATTGCTTGCAGTGAAAGCACTCTCGCCCCGCCATGCGCGCTATTCACGGTGGCGGCGCGCCGGAAAGGTGTATCGGCCGAGCCGCGAAACGAGCACGCTGGCGCACACCAGGGCAACCCCGAACACGGTCAGCGCGACGTTGTACGACCTGTTCGCGTCGAAGCTGAGGCCCATCAGAACAGGACCCAGGCCGGTCCCGATAGTGAAGATCGCGAACATGCATCCGTAGATTTCGCCGTAGGAGCGCAGGCCGAAGTAGCGGCTGACCATGAAGCCGATGACGTCCACCTCGGCGCCGAGCCCGAACCCGAGCGCGATCGCGGCGAGAACCGGCGGCGGACCGGCAGGGCCGGCCGCGAGGATGCCGACGCCCGCCAGCGGCAGCAGGAACAGCGCGGCGGTAACGTACGGCGCAAAAAACCGATCCAGCAGAAACCCGGAGATCAGACGGCCGGCGATTGTCGACAGCCCCACCGCTGAGAGCGTCGCCGTCGCCTGGCGGAGCTCGAACCCGCGGTCAGTCAACAGCGGCACCAGGTGGCCGACGATGCCGTTGATCGTGGTGACGACGAGGAAGACAGGAATCGCGAGCAGCCAGAAGCTGGATGTGCGCAGTGATTCCCCGACCGTCAGACCCGGCACGATGCCATCACTGTACGTGAGGGCACGCGCGTGGCCATCGGGCTCGCGGATGAAGATCGCCACAACGGGAAACGCGACCACGAGCAACAACGCGCCGAGGGCGACGTACCCCGCGCGCCATCCGTAGGCGGCGATCACCGCGCGGGCGAACTGCGGTACCAGCGTCGCGCCAATGCCCAGCCCGGTCATCGCAATGCCGAGTGCAACGCCGCGGCGCTCGTCGAACCACGACGACACTGCCTTGGCGTATGGAAGCGGCGCCTGGCCGGCGCTGAGCAGGCCGACGAGACCGGCCATCGCGATGAACACCGTTGACGAAGGAGGCGTGAGCGACAACGAAGCAAACGACGCCGCGAAGAGCACAATCGACGTGAGCGAGACCCTGCGGATCCCGTAGCGATCGATGGCGCGACCGAGGAAGGGATACGCCGCCGCCGCGAACCCGTGGCCGACGAGCAGCGAGACGGAAAAGGTGGCCCGATCCCATCCGAATTCCCTGGTCACGGGACCCAGGAACAGGCCGAAGGTGAAGAAGACAATCGGCCCGTTTCCGACGATCAGCCCGACCATGGATCCGAACACGACCCACCAGGGGCTGCGGAGGACCGGCCGGCCAGCCGCCACTACGGTGGCCATCACGCTCGCGGCAGGTTAAAGAACCGCTCGACGTTGGTGGTGAAGATATTGGCTTTTTCGGCTTCGGTGCACGACGAGTTCTTGACCGCCGCGATGCTTTCACGGATCGAGGAGCGGCCGCCGGTCGCATCGAACGGCGCATCGGTGCCGAACAGCAGATGGTCGGCGCCGAGAAAGTCACGGGCGACGTTGACCGCGCCCGCGGAGAAGGCGCCCATATCCCCATAGAACTGCCGGAAGTATTCGAGCGGGTGCTTCGTCAGGCGCCCCTCGGTCTGTATCGCGAAATCCTCGGCGAACATGTCGAACATCGACTTCATGCGGCCGTGGAGGAACGGAATCATCGCCGCCGTGTGGTGCACCAGGACCTTCAGCCCGGGATGCGTCTGCATGATGCCACTGAACACCAGCCGGGCGGCTGCGGCGGTCGACTCGTATGGCCAGCCGAACACCTGCCACACGAGGTAGCGCGATTCCTGTTCCGAGGCGTAATCGGGATGTTTGCTGCTGCGCGCCGGATGCAGCAGGACCGGCACGCCGAGATCGGCGAGCGTCTTCCACACCGGACGGAACTCGGGCGAATCGAGCGGACGGCCATTCACGTTGGTGAAGATCTGGACGGCGCACAACCCCAGCTGCTTGAATGCGCGCTCGATCTCACGGCAGGCGGCATCCGGCTCGTTCATCGGCACGGCGCCCGCGGCGCCGGCGAACCGGTCGGGATACTTGCCAACCAGGCCGGCCAGCTCATCGTTCGCGATCGTCGAGAGCTCGACGCTCGCCTTCGGGGCAATGTGTTCGGGCGACGGGCTCGCGAGGCAGATGACCTGTCGATAGCCCTCGAACTCGTCCATCATGCGGAATCGAGCGTCGAGGCTGGTCAATCCTTCGTAATTCGGCGCCTTCTTGCCGGTACGCACGTATTGCAGGTGCGCGGGACTGTTGGCGGCAAAGTCCTTCGAACCGGCGCGGGCCCAGCGGGTCTCTTCGTACTTCGGCGGCAGGATGTGGCAGAACGCATCAATCATGGCCACCGATTATTTCCGGGATCCCCCTCGGAGCGCCAGTTCGCACAGGCGAAACCTTGGGGCCAGGGTCCGCACCAGCAAGAGTTACGGCGCCAGTTCTCGTACCGGCCGCACTTCGACGCTGCCTTCGCGCGCCGGCGGAATCTTCGCGGCGATCTGGATCGCGTCGTTCAGATCGCGTGCGTCGATCAGATAGAAGCCCGCGAGCTGCTCTTTGGTTTCGGCGAACGGTCCGTCGGTGACGCTGACCTTGCCGCCGCGCACGCGCACGGTCGCGGCGGTGTCGATTGGCTGGAGGGCTTCGGCGGCGACGAGGAGTCCGCTTTGTCTGAAGCCGTCGCCGCACGCACGGCATTCGGTGTCGGGCACGGCGCGGAGCTTTTGACCTTCGAGATACACGAGACAGAGATACTTCATATGCTTGTTCAGGGATCAGGGATCAGGGATCAGTGATCAGGGATCAGGGATCAGGGATCAGTTCTGCCAGTCTTCGCTGTAAAAACCTTCGCTCCGGCTCCTGACGCGCGAGCGCGATCGCGCGCTCGAACGAGGCGCGCGCCGCGTCCACCTTTCCAAGCCGGCGATTGAGCTCCGCGCGCGCGGCGTGCGCGGGGCGATAGTCGGTCAGGTCGCCGCGATCGAGGATGCGATCGACGATCTCGAGTCCCGCGGCTGGACCGTCGCGCATCGCCACGGCGACGGCGCGATTCAACTCGATCACCGGAGACGGGTCGATTCGCAGGAGCGCGTCGTACAAGCCGACAATCTCGTTCCAGTCTGTCGCCGCCCGGTCGCCCGCTTCGGCGTGCACCGCGGCGATAGCCGCCTGAATCGCGTACGGCCCGGCCGTGCCGCCGCGCCCGCGCTCGCCGTCGGGCCGCGGCGACAACGCGCGCTCGACGAGCCGCGTGCCTTCGGCGATCTGGGTTCGATCCCAGAGCGATCGATCCTGATCGTCGAGCAGGATCAACTCGCCGGTCGGCGACGTCCGCGCCGCGCGGCGCGATTCGTGGAGCAGCATGAGCCCGAGGAGTCCCAGTACTTCCGGTTCGGGCAGCAGCTCCGCGAGGAGGCGGCCGAGGCGGATCGCTTCGCCCGAGAGATCGTGGCGTGTCAACAGCGTGCCCGACGAAGCGTTGTAGCCCTCGTTGAAGACGAGATAAATCACGCGGAGCACGGCGTCGAGCCGCGCCGGCAGCTCCGTCTGCGTCGGTACCTGATACGGAATGCGCGCATCGCGAATCTTCGCCTTCGCGCGCACGATCCGCTGTGCGAGCGTCGGCGCCGGCGTCAGGAACGCCTGCGCGATCTCCTCGGTCGTCAACCCGCACACTTCGCGCAGCGTCAGGGCGACCTGCGCGTCGGGTGCGAGCGCCGGGTGGCAGCAGGTGAAGATCAGACGCAGCCGATCGTCTTCGACGCTTTCCGGATCCGCCCATGCGTTGTCGTCGACGACCGCCACGTCGGCTTTGCTGCCGACGTCGTCGAGGGCGTCGAAGCGCTTGCGGCGGCGCATGCTGTCGATGGCCTTGAAGCGTCCGGCCGACACGAGCCACGCGCGCGGGTTGGCGGGGACGCCTTCGGTCGGCCACTGCTCGAGCGCGGCGCGGAACGCGTCGTGGAGCGCTTCCTCGGCGGCGTCGAAATCGCCGAGCAGACGGATCAGCGTCGCGAGGACGCGGCGCGATTCGGCGAGGTAGACGGCGTTGACGGTGTCAGTGATGTGGTCGGTCGCGTCCACGGCGATCGATTCCACCATTGTTCGTGCAGCGATCGCAACTCCTGCAATTTGCGCGCGCCACGAGCCACGAAGTCCCGACGAACACGAAGAAGAAATGTTTTGGGACGTAGAGTGTCAAAAGCCAAGGCATTTTCTTCGTGTATTTCGTGATCAGATGAAACGGCCATCCCTCACTCGAGCGTCGTAGCATGTTGTGGCAAAACGACATCGCTCCGGACGCCGAGAGGAGGACGGCCGTGGAGCGAGAGTACATCGGAATCGATTTACATAAAGCGTTTTTCCAAGCATGCGCGATCACCTCGACAGCCGAACGGCGATGGGAACAGCGATGGCCGACCAGCGACACGGGCGTTGCGGCCTTGCTGGCGCGGTGTGGGCCGGAGAGCCACATCGCGGTGGAAGCCTCGAGTCCGACCTGGGCGTTTGTCGATCGGATTGTGAATCACGTGGGCGCGGTGCATGTCGTCGATGCGCGGAAGACACGGTTGAAAGCCGGGTATGCGGCCAAAACCGATCGGCTCGACGCGCAGCGACTCGCCGACGC
>Ga0114129_10011600_pt1 | contig 12545 bp, 9 predicted proteins | sample RhiMetdeltSRZDD1_FD_80071 | JGI IMG/M metagenome (GOLD analysis project Ga0114129, IMG submission 80071) | Populus rhizosphere microbial communities from Tennessee, USA - Rhizosphere MetaG P. deltoides SRZDD1 (version 2) (version 2) | ecosystem: Host-associated > Plants > Roots > Rhizosphere >...
AGGGGCACTCCCTGCTCGTGATCGAGCACAATATGGAAGTCATTAAAAGTGCCGACTACCTCATCGATCTTGGCCCAGAAGGGGGTGAGGCCGGTGGGGCCGTAGTCACCTGTGGCACGCCGGAGGCGGTGAGCCAGTGTGCGGCGTCGTACACCGGCCAGTTCCTGCGTCACTATCTGTCCCAGGCGGCGACCGATGTCTATCAGCTCGCCCACCCCCAGGCTCCTGCCCTGCCCGTGGCCATGAACAATCATGCCATCGCCATCAGCGGCGCCCGCCACCACAATTTAAAAAATATCGAGGTGCACATCCCGCGTGACCAGCTCGTCGTGATCACCGGGCTGAGCGGTTCGGGGAAATCGACTCTCGCCTTTGATATCGTCTTCGCTGAAGGGCAACGCCGCTATATGGAAAGCCTCTCAGCGTATGCCCGGCAGTTTTTACAGCCTCTGAGCCGGCCCGATGTCGATATCGTGCGGGGCGTGCCTCCCACCGTGGCCATCGAGCAGCGGGTCACGCGTGGCGGCAGCAAGTCAACGGTCGCCACTGTCACGGAGGTGTACCATTACCTGCGCCTGCTCTATGCCAAAATTGGCGTGCAACACTGCCCACAGTGTAACTTGCAAATTACCTCCCAGACCGCCGAGCAGATCCTGGCGCATCTGAGCACAACGTATGCGGACCAAGAAGTGACGGTGCTCGCGCCTATCGTGCGCGGCCGCAAAGGTTTTCACAAGGAGGTATTCGCGCAAGCGGCGAAAGTCGGCGTGACGCATGTGCGCCTCGATGGTGCTGTCGTTGCCCTCGCGGCCCGTCCCACCCTTGATCGTTACCGCGAACACGATATCGATTTCGTGGTTGGGACGACCAAAATTACCCGGCAGCGCCGGCGCCATGTGCAGGCGCTGGTGGAGCGCGCCGTGCACCTCGGGCAAGGGGCGTGCGCTGTGCTGGCCCCAGGGCAGGCCGAGCACCTGTACAGCCTCAAATTCTTCTGCCCGAGATGTAACCTGAGCTTCGCGGAGCTTGATCCTCGCCTGTTCTCCTTCAACAGTCGGCACGGTGCCTGCCCCACCTGTAACGGCATGGGGACGAGCAACGATTTCGACGTGGATTTGCTCATGCCCGATGCCCGGCTGTCGCTGCGCCAGGGCGCCTTAGCGCTCTACAACGGTGGCCCGTTCAAAGCGCGGCACCGTGAGCGGCTGTGCCGCGATGCTACGGCAACCTTAGGCATTGATATTGATATACCTTTTGCCGACGTACGGGAGCGCCAGCGCCAGGCCTTTTGGCACGGCCTCAGCGGCCGCGCTAGCGCTTTCGAGGGCATCTTGCCGCACTGCCGGCGCCTGCTGGAGAGTAATTCCCGTGAGAGCGTGCAAAGCTATCTCGCACAGTTTATGCGCGAGATCACGTGTCCTGTCTGCCATGGCACCCGCCTGAATCCCCAGGCGCGCGCCGTGCGCCTGGCTGGCCGGGCGTTGGAGGACCTGGTGTCTCTGTCTGTGGCTACCGCAGTAGACTGTGTCCCGCAGCTCGCGCTCAATGCGCGCGAGCGTGCCATTGCCGAGCCACTATTGCCAGAAATCACGACACGTCTGCAATGCATGCAGGAGGTGGGCCTGGGCTATCTGACGCTGGATCGTCGCAGCGATACCCTGTCTGGCGGGGAAGCACAGCGTCTCCGCCTGGCCGCGCAACTGGGCTCACACCTGCGCGGTGTGTGTTATATCCTCGACGAGCCCACCATTGGTCTGCACCCGCGCGATAATGCGCAGTTACTGGGCACACTGCACCGTTTGAAGGACCAGGGCAATAGCATTGTGGTGGTGGAGCACGATGAAGAGACCATTCGCCAGGCTGACCACATCATCGATCTTGGCCCTGGTGCCGGGAAGCAGGGTGGACAGGTGGTGGCGGCTGGGACGCTGCAGGAACTGGTCCAGCACCCTGCCTCCCTCACCGGACGCTATGTGAACAATGGCTGGCATGGGCGCCAGGGCGGACGTCAACGCCCTGTGCAGGACTGCCCCCGGCTCACCCTCTCTGGCGCACGTGCACACAATTTGAAGCAGGTCGAGGTCAGCTTCCCTCTAGGGACGTTCATAGCTGTGACTGGCGTATCGGGCTCGGGGAAAAGCACGCTGGTCAAGCATACACTCTACCCTGCCCTCCGCCACCACCTGACGGGCTACAATGGCCGTGTCGGAGCGCACGATGTTCTACGTGGTGTGGAAGCCGTGCGGCGCGTGCTGGAAGTGGATCACACGCCCATTGGCAAGACGCCGCGCTCCAACCCGGCCACGTATGTGGGCTTTTATGACGATATCCGGCGCTTGCTGGCGCAAACTCCTGAGGCGCGCCTGCGGGGCTATGCACCCGGTCGCTTTTCGTTCAATGTCCCCGGCGGCCGCTGCGAAGCCTGTGGTGGCCAAGGACAGCGTAAAGTTGAGATGAATTTCTTGCCGGATGTGTTTGTGCCGTGTGAGACTTGTAACGGCTCACGTTTTACCGAAGAGACGCTGGACATTCGCTATAATGGCAAGCACATTGCTGATCTCCTGGCGCTCACCGTCGCCGAAGCGGTCGAGTTCTTTGCCGGTGTCGCCAGTATTCGGCGCCCCTTACAGATCCTGGATGATGCCGGGCTCGGGTATCTGACCCTGGGGCAGCCGAGCAACACGCTTTCCGGTGGGGAAGCCCAGCGCATCAAACTGGCCTATGAGCTAAGTCGGTCATCACAATCTGGCACGCTCTACCTTCTCGATGAACCCACGACCGGGTTGCACCTGGCGGACATCGAAAAACTCCTGCATGTCCTGCAAGCGCTGGTGGATCAAGGCAATACGGTAGTAGTGGTGGAGCACAACTTGGAGGTCATCGGCCAGGCGGATTACATTATTGATCTCGGCCCAGAAGGCGGCGACGCCGGGGGAGAGATCGTGATTGCTGGCCCGCCAGCGCACCTTATTGCCCATCCCGATGTTTCACACACGGCACGTTTTCTCCGCGAGCACTACCATAGCAAAGCGGTGAATGGTTCACGGTAAGACGAGGCGTGCTCACAGTCTGCTCATCGCCGGCGTCGTAATATTCTATAGATCTCGTCATCATTACGCTTGCCGATGAGGAATACCTTGAGCACATCGCCATCGACGTTGTAGATAATACGATACTCGCCAATATCGACACGATGGTAAGGATAACCAATTAGGGCAGAGGAGTCTTGGGGTTCCGGGTTTTGGAGAAGATGAATACGGTACCAACGACTTGCCGGTATTGCTTAGGATTTAATGTCTGAATGAATCTGAGGGCATCTCGACTGAGATCGAGTTTTAACACGTGTCCTCATCCTCTGGGGGCTGCAACGCTGCAAGAGCCCGGGCCGTCTCCTCCACTCCCAAAAAGCCATGCTGTTCGGCGAGCTTAGCCTGCTCACCCCACCACCGATCTTCCAGCGCCTGGAGGTAGGTATAATGCTCATGCGATATGAGGACAGCCACCTCACGCCCTGACTTCTCAATAAAGACAGGGGCGGCAATTGCTGCCTCAAGATAGGCTCCTAAATGGTTTTTTAATTCGGTCGCCGTAACCTTGCGTCGTGACATGCTGATATCCTCCCCGGTGCGAAACGACACTGTTCATACTAGCTAAAATAGTCACTTTAATCAATACACTTTCATGAGAGCCTTCTGTGACAATGCAGTGTTGATACACTCATGCACACACCCCCGTGCAAGAGCATGTGCACAGATGAGCCCTTCTCTTGACAGTTGTCGGAAGCGATGATACACAGCCAACTAACGTGTCCATACGAAGTGGCCATATAGCATGGTTAGGGGGATAAACCATGCCAGCATTTCGGGACTTCCTCGTAGCGGTAGTTGGGCTCACCCCACAGGTAATCACTGAAACGGTCTATTATCTCACCCAGGTCCACCGTCCCCCGGTCACTCTCGCCGGCATCCACGTCTTGACCACACAGCTTGGGAAGACCCAGATCCTCACGCAACTCCTCGCCCCTCGTGGCGGACATTTCCACACCTTTTGTGCGGAATACGACCTTGATGCCACAACCATCGATTTTGAGGTACACGTCCTCAAAGACGAGATGGGTGTCCCTCTAGAAGACATCCGTACGGCGACAGATAGTAGAGCTGTCGCTGACCAGATTATCGCTTTAGTCCGACGTCTGGCCAGTGATCCAATGACACGTCTGTATTGTTCACTCGCTGGAGGGCGGAAGACACAATCAGTCCTGCTGGGCTTTGCTTTGCAGCTCTATGGCCGTCCGCAAGATCGATTATTACATGTATTAGTGGACGAAGCTTTGCAGAACCACTCTGCCTTCTTCTATCCCTCCAAGGAACCAAGATCGTTACCCGCGCGCGACGGTCGTCTGGTCGACGCGCATACAGCGCAGATTGACGTGGTCGACATTCCTTTCCTGCGACTGCGTGAGAAGCTATTCACCCCCACTGCTAACGCTGACATGGGATTTGCTCCTGCCATCATCCAGGCACAACAGGAACTCGATACCCTCGTCGACCTCCCACCCCTCACGATCAACTACACGGACAGGAGTCTCTACATTCGTACGGCCATGATCCCTCTGTCACCCTTGCAGTTTGTCCTCTATGCCCAGTTCGCTCAGATACGACTCCGGCAGGCGCATGTCCATCCAGAGGGTAGCTTTGTCACACTTGATGAGTTAGAAGCGATGCAGGATGAGTTGTTGCGACACTATGCCAGTCTGTATAGCACGCACGCTGAACGTGTCACGTCGCTGCGCCAGAAATGGGCCAGGGGATGGTCACGCGACAGCATCCGTTCCCACTTCGCCACGATGAATCGCAAGATTGAGGAGGCCATACCAGACAAAGCACAAGCCATCTTTTATCGCGTAGAGAGTGAGGGGCCATATGGCAAAACGCGCTACGGGCTCCGCCTCCCGCCGGGGAAAATCGAGCTGCGAAAAACAATAACGTTTCATTAACGTTAAGCAAACGTTATGCAGCTCGCCAGGGTGCCATCTCGACTGTAGACTCTGGACCATATGCCGATTGGAGGAACGCTGTCATCCGCAGAGGAAAGTTATGTGGGGCACCTTCTTTACCTGGGACAACCTCGGTCACGTGGCCGATATGCTCGGTGTCATTACAGCCCTGCCTCTGCTGGCTACATCAGCCTACCTGCTGTCACGGGCACAGCGCTATCGGCGGCGTTTACGCCAATTAGCCGGAGTCACCTCGACACGCCCGGCAGCCCTCGTAGTGACCCTGGCAGGCACACGCATCCGCGCGGCAGTGGAGAGCTTCTGCGCTGACTTTGCACAGCCTGTGCCACTCTATGAAGTGCAGCGCCAGGAGCACCTCACCCAGGCGGAGTTACCAAAGGTGCTTCTGGAACTGCACCGGCTGAAAAATCGTCTGACAGACGACGGTGTCAGTGAAGTCCATCTGTTTTTGTCCTGTCCGCTGGCAGTGGCCTGCGCCATTGGGGCTCTCTTCGACAACTGGGTGCCCGTCAAGGTCTATCAATTCAACCAGGGACACTACGAATTCTGGACCACCCTGCATGGAGGGTATGTCATGGACCTCAGGAACAGAGGAGACGAGTCATGACGCTTCAGGAACAGCAACCGTGTCAGGCCATGCTGGTGTCGCTCGGCGGGAGTCGAGAGCCAGTGCTCTTCACGCTCAACCAGCAGCGCCCGGCGCATGTGGTGTTTTTTGTTTCGCCACAGAGTGAGACAGAACTGCAGATGGTGATCCAAGGCCTCAACTTTCGGTGTCGCTTCAATCATATCGTGTCTCCTTCCGCAGAGGATCTCGGGGAATGTTACCGTGCCTTACGTGAGCAACTCCCCACCATGCTGGCGCAGTGGGGGTTATCTGAAGACGACCTGGTCGTCGACTACACCGGTGGTACCAAAAGCATGTCGGCAGCGCTGGTGCTAGCCACGGTAGAGCGAGCGCAGCGCTATTCCTATATTGGCGGAGTCGAGCGTGACAAAGGTGGCGTAGGAGTCGTGCTGGATGGGCGTGAGCGCATGCTCTACGTGCACAACCCCTGGAAAGAGTGGGCTCAGGAAGAGCGCAAGCGTATTAGCCTGTATTTTGCTGCGGCGCGCTATGCTACGGCGCTCGCTGAACTCCAACGGCTCCAGCAGCATGCCGATGCTGCCGAGCAAAGTTTGCTACGCGCTCTGGCGAGTGCTGTAGAAGGTTATCGCGACTGGGACAATTTTCGTTACCAGGCCGCCCTGCCGAAATTGGGTGCGCAAGCCCTGCGCTTCCTCAAGCCGTATGCGCTTGGTAATACCCAGAACCCTGAACTGGCCCGTTTCGTCCTTGAGGTAGAAACCAACCTGGAATTCCTCGGAAGGCTCACGGCAGCCAACACCCGCGATGAGGCATACGTGCTGGACCTGATCGCCAATGCCGATCGCCGGGCACGCATTGAGGGTAAGTACGAGGACGCCGTAGCGCGGCTGTACAGTGGTCTGGAGCGTGCGGCACGGTTCCGGTTGCGGCGTCAGTACCGCATTAACACAGAGGACGTCAAACGGGAGCAGCTTCCTGAGGTCTTGCGAGAGGAATATATGCAGAAATACCTCGATCAGCGCGACGGCAAGCTCAAGGTGCCGCTGGTAGCGGCGTACCGGTTGCTGGAGGCACTCGGCGACGCTCTTGGAGGTGCCTTTACGCTGCGCCAGGAAGAAATCTTAGAGCTACTCAACCTGCGCAACAGTTCCCCACTCGGGCATGGCGAAAGTCCCGTTGGCGCAGAGGGGTACGAGCGCTTCCGCAGTGTGCTCATCGCCTTATTGGCTCTCGATGAAAGTGCCTTGCCGCGCTTTCCAGAACTGCATGTGTAAACTGAGGTCTAGCGTTATATGGAATACACCTTGATAGAAACTCTCTCAGCTCTGCAACTGCTGCCATTGCAGATCACGCTCCGGGCACAGACACCCATCCAGTTACCGCGCTACAAAGGCTCGGCCCTACGTGGGGGGTTTGGCTCCGTGTTCAAAGAGACCGTGTGCATCGTCGAGCACCGCGACTGCGTGCGATGCCTGTTACGGGCGCGCTGTGCCTATCCCTATGTGTTTGACACGCCCGTGCCGGATGGCGCGACGCGCCTGCGTAAGTATGAGGCAGCGCCGCACCCCTTTGTGATCCTCCCGCCTCTAGAGAGGCAAACCTCCTACCAGCCAGGTGAGACGCTGACCTTTGGCTGGACGCTGATTGGCAGAGGAGCTGACTATCTTCCCTACTTCATCTATACCTTCGAGCGTCTGGGCACACGGTATGGCCTTGGCAAAGCCCGCGGCCGTTTTCTCGTGGAAACGGTGCGCTGGCTTGCCCCAGAGGGCGAGCCCGTGGTGATCTACCAGGGTGCAGAGAAGACGTTGCAGAACACATTCCGACTGCTGCCTGTGCAGGAGTTGGCAAAGCGGACGGAGGCAGAGCCAGGCGACAGCCTGACCTTACGTTTTCTCACCCCAACGCGTCTGGTCTATGGTGGCTCTCTCACCGATAGTCTGGATTTTCATGTCCTGCTGCGCGTCCTGCTACGCCGTCTATCCAACCTGGCGTACTTTCACTGTGGTACAGACCTGGGGCTCGACTTTCGCGGACTTATTGCTGCGGCAGAGGCAGTACAGACGGTATCGAGTCACCTGCGGTGGTATGACTGGGAGCGCTACTCCTCGCGCCAGGACGCACGCGTGCAGATGGGCGGCTTTCTCGGTCGGGTGACGTATACCGGTGATCTGCAGCCCTTCCTGCCGCTGCTGAGGCTCGGCTCCTACGTGCACGTGGGCAAAGGGACCAGTTTTGGGCTGGGGAAGTATGTGATTGAGGCAGGGCCGGAGACAGAGCGCAGGCAGGAGAGCAGGTGGGATAAGAGGACTCCTGAGGTCACAGATGGGAGTGGATGTAATGCCACACGACAATATTGAGCTAACACCTTTAGGCGGTCTCCTGCACGACATCGGGAAATTTCGAGAGCGCACGTTTGAGCCTTTGCCCACCTGGGCCGAGTCTTGGCAGCATGAGGCGCGATACAACCATGAGCCTTTTAGCGCCCTCTTTGTCGATGAGTGGCTCACTGGCTGGCCGTGCGATCTGCACTCGCTGCGGCGCCTGGTGCTCAAGCATCACAATCCAGAGCTACCCGATGAACGCCTGGTGAGTCTGGCAGACCGCCTATCCGCTAACGAACGCGCCGAAGCCGAGGGAGACAAAGAGGGAGCACGCGGACGCGCGGAGAGCACGCTGCGCGCGATTCTGTCACGGGTGCAAGGGGCTGCCACGCCGATGTACAACGCACTGAACCCTCTGGCTCTCGAACGGCATAGCCTGTTTCCAAGGCGAGAAGTCACAGGATCAGCCCAGGCATACCGTAATCTGTGGCAGAGCTTCACCCAGGAAGTGGCCCGTATGCCGCGCGGAGATGGGGCAACGTCTACGCTCCTGGCACTGCTGAGAAAATATACCTGGGCTATTCCTTCTGACACACGTCGTGACGTGCTGCCGGACATTTCCCTCTATCACCATCTGAAAACCACGGCGGCGATTGCCGCTTGTCTGGTGCGGGAAGAACTGACAGAAGACGAGGTACAGACGCTCCATACGGCGTTGACGCAGCTGTTTTATAATAGGCCACTGACGCCTGCTGAGCAGGATTTAGTGTACCGTCGTCAGCTCTGTGCCCTCGTCAAGGGCGACATCTCAGGCACGCAGGATTTTCTCTATCTACTCACCAGCAGTGGGGCAGCACGCGGGTTGCGTGGGCGATCTTTCTACCTGCAACTCCTCACCGAGGTGATCGCCACCTGGATGTTGCGCCAGTTGGACTTGCCTATGACAAATCTCATTTTTGCTGGTGGGGGGCATTTCTACCTGCTATTGCCGTATCACGAGACGCTCCAGAAGCTCGACGCTATACGGCAGCAGATTGCTGCCAAGCTTTGGAGAGTACACAAAGGCGACCTGTCACTCACGGTCGACTTTGTGCCTGTTGCTGCCGGCGACTTCCTTTCTCAGGAAGATGGTGGCAATGGCTTTACCACAAAGTGGGACGAGGTGTCGCTCAAAGTCAACGAGCGCAAGCAACGCAAATGGCATGATCTGGGTAGCGATGCCATGCTAGGCGAGTTGTTCACTGCCCAGCAGTACGGCACAACGGCAGAGCAGATGTGCCAGGTCTGTCATGGTGTATGGCAGCAGACAGTAGACAGCATGGACAATGACGTGCGCAAATGTCACCGCTGTTTTGCCTTTGAAGACCTGGGACGACACCTGCGTGGCCCGACCCATTTGATTCTTTTCACTGTGCCAGAGGTAGACGCGTCCGACAATCCTGACTGGCGCAGGGCGTTGCAGGCGTTTGGCGTGGCGCCCTGGGTGGTCCACGCAGGTGAAGATGTGTCTGTACTGCCTCGCGACGCACGCGATGCTACGGCAGCAGTCGTGTATACGCTTGACTCGACTGACTGCCTGAGCGACGACATCAGGAGCCGTTTTTGCTGGGGCACTCTGCCAGTGAGCTATGATTTCCGCTGGCTCGCGGATGCCACCCCCGTAAAGGAATACGACGCTGACGGCCAAGCGATCATTGCGGAATTCAGTGACCTTGCCAGAGCTTCAGACGGTGTCGAGTGGCTGGGCGTTTTGCGGATGGACGTAGACAATCTGGGCAATATCTTCAAGTATGGCCTGGGTGATAACGCCACGATTTCGCGCCTGAGCACCTTGAGCGAGTCTCTGCGGTTGTTTTTTGAGGCCTGGGGGCCGAGGTTGTGCCGCGCATACAATGCGCAAGTTGGCCAGCACAAGCTGTATCTGCTCTATGCCGGTGGCGATGACTTGTTCATCGTAGGCGCCTGGAGTGCTTTACCGGAGGTAGCCAGGCAAATCCGCGCAGACTTCCATGAGTTTATTGGTGGTCGTCACATCACACTTTCCGGTGGCATCGCCATCGAGCACCAGAAGCTCCCGCTCTATCAACTGGCTGAGAACGCCAGATACGCCCTCGACGACCAGGCGAAAGAATTTACACGTCCTGACGGTGGTAAGAAAGACGCGCTGTGCTTTCTGCAAACACCTATGAGCTGGGAGCGCTTCGATGCAGTGCTAGCGTGGCGAGAGAAACTGCTCAACCTGCTCAAACCAGATGGTGGGCTTCCAGCGCTACCGCGCGGCTTCCTGTCGCGGTTGACGGAGATTCACACCCTGTATGCGGAGAACCGTGCGCGGCAGACCGCGCTGCAGCGGCGTGGGGCAATCACCCTGAATCAGGTGCAGGAGCTGATTCAGTACGATAGGTGGCACTGGCGCCTGGTGTACCAACTCGGTCGTTTTGGCGAACACTATAGGGAACACCAGGAGACGATCAACCAGCTCAGGCAGGAGATCATACGAGAGGGAGGGCTGATTGCAGACCTCCGTGTACTGGCACGTTGGACGGCACTGCTGACAAGGGAGGAATAGGGGTATGGAAGAACGGCGCCAGAGCAATACTGACAGGTTATCGCAGCAGCAGGTGCAGCGCGTCATCCAGCAGGGTGGCAAGCTGCTCGTGGAGACGGCTGAAGAGCTTGGGCCACGCCTGCAGCGTGGGAGGCTGACAGTCAGCCAGATTCGTAATGTCTACGGCATGGTGAAACAAATGGAAATGCGTGGCTTCGATGCCGACGAATTTGTATTACTCAAACCCAAATTGGCCTATGCGGCTGCCCGCGCTAATGCAGAAGGTGTCCGGGAGCTGAAGGAGGTGCTTTCCTGGGCCATTGATGCCGTAGACAATGATGAAAGCAAGTTTGCTCGTTTTGTCGATTTCTTCGAAGCCATCCTCGCCTATCACAAGGCAGCAGGCGGCAGATCATAGCCATGAGGAGGAACGCGCATGCCCTATCTAAGGCTGGAAGGCAAAGTCCTAATTACAGGACAGATTGAAACCTTGACAGGTCTGCACATTGGTGGTGCGGCGGCGGGCTTAGACATTGGTGGCATCGATAACCCGATTCTCCGACATCCGGTCACACGCGAGCCGTATATCCCCGGCTCATCATTGCGTGGCAAGATGCGCTCCCTGCTGGACCGGCACTTCGGCAAGGACGCCAATAAGTTCATTCAGAGGCAGCCGCCTGTCCGTATACATGAGTGTGACACTGAGGAGGAATACTCTACCTGTGCTGTGTGCCAAATTTTCGGTGTGACACCGGATAACCAACGTCGGCAATGGACGAGCCTCAAGCCCACCCGGTTACTCGTGCGTGATGTCGTACTGGCGCGTGACCATGAAGCCACAGAGCGATTACGTCGCGCCAAAACCGACTTGCCGTTTACCGAGGTCAAGGCGGAAGCAACCATAGATCGCATCACGGCAGCAGCAGTCCCGCGCCAAAATGAGCGCGTACCAGCCGGTGCAGTATTTGCACCGTTTGAACTCGTGTATAGCTTGTACGATCTCAATGGAACAGGCTGTCAGGAAAACATTGAGCGCTTGCAATATGTCTTTAAGGGCATGGAGTTACTGGAAGACGACTATCTTGGTGGGTATGGCTCACGAGGGGCAGGCAAGATAGCCTTCACCAACAGAGATGTAGTATTCAAGTCGCATACATACTATGAAGGGAAGGCAACCGTCAGCCAGCTAACGCCTCCTGACTATGGGGATCAGATTAGTGCACTCATGAGGTAAAACCCATGCCAGTGTTTTCCCCTTATTATCTCGATTTTCGCTCTCCCTTGCATATTGGCGAGCGTGGCGTAGGGCTGGAGGAGACCCGCATCCATGTCCCTGCCGACACGCTCTTCAGTGCGCTGTGCTCAATGTGGCGGGAACTCTACGGCGTGGATGCCCTATGCGCAGATGTGCTCGACTGGTTCACCGAAGAGGAAGGCGGCAGCGAGCCATTCTTCCTCAGTTCGGCGTTTCCCTTCGTGCATAGCATACGATTCTTCCCAAAGCCGCTGGCACGGCTCAAAGTCACTGTGAACGAAGGCGCTGACAAAGCCTTCAAGCGCGTACGCTTTGTCTCAGAGTCCATTTTCACGTCCCTTGTCCGAGGAGAATCGCAGACGTTCTCCACGGCGGACTGCGTCAATGGGGAAACCGTGTGGGTCACAGAGGCAGAGAAAGCACAACTGGCAAATCGGATGGACGAGACACCGGACGATATTGTTCTGTGGAAACAGGATCTCGTGCCGCGCGTGACCCTCGATCGTATCACTTCGGCATCGGAGATCTGGCATCTGGGCGATGTGAAATTCGACCAGGGGTAGGACTATGGTTCGCCGTGGTTTTTCATCCAGATCATGGCGAAGCGTTACGTCGCAAGTTTGAAGCTTGCCTGCGCGTGCTGGGCGATACGGGCCTGGGTGGGGAGCGGAGTGCAGGACGTGGGCTATTTACTCAAAATCGACACCCTGTGCCTTGAAGGCATTTATTGACAGAAGGTTATGAGATTTTCCCAACGCATCTTCGGGCCGAAAAACATACCTCAAGTGGGACAAATATCGTCTCATTTGGTC
>Ga0114129_10011602_pt1 | contig 12544 bp, 11 predicted proteins | sample RhiMetdeltSRZDD1_FD_80071 | JGI IMG/M metagenome (GOLD analysis project Ga0114129, IMG submission 80071) | Populus rhizosphere microbial communities from Tennessee, USA - Rhizosphere MetaG P. deltoides SRZDD1 (version 2) (version 2) | ecosystem: Host-associated > Plants > Roots > Rhizosphere >...
CGCTGGTCACGGTTTCGACCTGATCACCAACAAGATAAATCTACAAAGGGATCCAGTAACTATGAACAAAATGATGCACTTTCTGCGACGGAGTATAGCGCTGACGCTGATCGCCTTAACGCCAGGCTCGGTGTTAGCTTCGAGTCACATGGACGCGCCGTTGATCACACTCGATTCATCGGCCAACACAACCGATGTCTATGCGTTTGTTCAAAGCTTCAACGGAGTCAAAATGCTGATAACTGCTCTGGGCGTCTATCCGTTTGAAGAACCGGGCATTGGTCCTAACAAGTACAACTTCGATGATGATGTTGTGTATGAGATCCACGTTGCAACTGGTGCCGATGTTGCCGCGGGCCGCGCAACATTTAGCTATCAATTTCAATTCGAGACCAACTACAAAAACAAGAACACTATTCTCCAGTCCTACCTGGGTGTCGTGCAGAACGTGAATGACGCAGCTCAGAACCTGACTCAAACCTACACCGTGACCAAGGTCGATCGCCGTGGCCGAGATACAATGCTCGGGACCGGGATCGTGCCGCCCAACAATCAGGGCAACGCTACGCCCTTCTACAACCAGGGTGACAACGGCGAGAATCGGGCCAAGGATGGCGTCGCGACTCCCGCGCAACTCGATAAGTATACTGCGCAAACGATCGCACAACTGAGTGGGGGATACATCTCATTCGCCGGCCAACGAGACGATGGCTTCTATGCCGATATTCAATCGGTTTTCGACTTGCTCAAACTTCGGAACCCGGGCAAAGACTCGCAAGGAGGATTTAACCTGCATCTTCTGGCCCTCGCTATTCCTGTCAGCGACATTGGAGGCGATATGCAGGTTGTCGGGGTTTATGCGACAACCAGCCGGCGTCGTACCAAGGTGCTCAGGGATGTCGTTCCTGACAAAACAAAAGGTGACTTTGTGCAGGTCGCTCGTCAGGGGAACCCGCTGTTCAATGAGGCTCTTGTTGCGATTGCCGACAAGGATTTGTACAGCAGGACCTCGCCTGACCGGGATAGTGAGCTGTTCTCTAAGTACGCCTCGACCCCGGAGCTTGCAAAGTTGCTAAACGTCCTGGTCTTTCAGTCTCAGGTTGCTCCCGAGACAAACCGAACCGACCTCGTTGGGATTTTTATTCCCGACTTGATCAAGGTTGATCTGTCGACGGGACCCGCCCGGCTTGCCGGCGGAGGCGTGAGTAATCCGGACGATCCGGGTTTCTCGCGGCTTTCAATCTTTGGCGGCGACACTCTGATTAGCCTGATCCAGCCAGGGTTTGGAAACGGAGTGATCCCCGGCGGCTGGCCAAACGGCCGGCGTTTCGGGGATGACGTCCTCGATATCGCGGTAACCGCAGTCGCCAGCGATCTGCGCACTAGCCCGCCAACGATTCGAGGTCCTTTTGGTGACAACGTGGATGGTAACGATATGGTATTTAACAAGGTGTTTCCGTACGAATCCACGCCGCAGAATGGCCGCACTCACACTCACCCATAGATTAACCACACAAGACCGGGGTGCGTAATGTCACGCCCCCGGCAAACACAAACTCAATGGTGGTGATCAATCTTATCGGCGAACATCGCGGCATGATCATTCGTGCTTTCTGCGTTCTGCTCTGTCTTTCAAGCACCGCTTTCGCCCACGATCCAGGTCTGAGCGCGGTTGAGATTCGAATGGGCGGAACACGGGTTTCTGTTCATCTCTCGGTAGCGCGCACGGACGTCGAGCGTATTCGCGTTCTGGACGAGGACAACGACGGGCAATTGACCTCGGAGGAGCTGGTTGCGGCGAGTCCGTGGCTCGACGCGTTCGTGCGAGATGGGTTTGAGATCTGGTTTGCAGATCAGCGGCTCGCGCCTACATCCGTTGACATCCGTGCGGAAGAGGCCGACACAATTGTCCTTCAGATTACCTTCGATCGAGAGGCGAGATCGCAGATGAGGTTTCGATCAGCTGCGATCAAATCGTTCCCCCGTGGTCATCGTCAATACGTCGTCGTTGTAGACGGGCAAGGAAACAAACTGGGCGAAAAGCTCCTCGACGCCACTGTCAACGAGTTCCAGCTGGATATCGCGTCCTCTCCGCCAACGACTTCAGGTTTGCAGTTTCTTCTGCTTGGCTTCGAGCACATCCTCACCGGCTACGACCATCTGATTTTCCTGCTGGGACTGTTGCTCGCCGGGACTGGTTTCAAAGACGTCGCAAAGATTATTACTTCGTTCACAGCTGCGCATTCGCTTACCCTCGCTCTGTGCACCTTCGATCTTGTTTGGCTTCCGTCGAGCGTTGTTGAGCCATTAATTGCGTTCTCAATTGTCTACGTAGGGGTTGAGAACATCTTCCGAAGGGATCTCAGATGGCGATGGCTTCTAACGTTTGGATTCGGGCTAGTTCACGGATTCGGGTTTGCGTCAGTCCTGAGAGACCTGGGTATTGGTTCAGCGCCGCAGGCCGCGCTGGCGCTTGTTTCGTTCAATGTCGGGGTTGAGTCGGGACAGTTAATGATCGCGGTCATCGTACTGCCTTTGATTTGGAGGATTCGCAAACGTCAGATTTTTGTCACGCGTTTCGCACCAGTCTGCTCGGCGCTCATTAGCGTCGCCGGGGGCTTCTGGCTAGTCGAGCGGTTGTTGGGAAAGTAAACAGATTCTCGAGTCAACCTGGTGGAATTGAATAGGTCACCGTTGCGTGGGCAACCGGTTCAGAGTCACCTTCTGAGTACATTGTCACTTCGCCGACCGCCAGCCGCTTGCCGAGTTTTAGCAGCTTGCACTCGGCGATGACATCAGTCTGGGCGGGCTTGCGCAGGAAGTTGATGTTCAAATTCGTGGTCACCGCCAGCGCTACCGGTCCAATCATTCCAAGTAGCGCGAGGTACATTGCTGTGTCGGACAGCAACATCAGAGACGGGCCAGAAATAGTTCCGCCCGGACGCAAGTGCCGGCGATCGTAGCGTAGTCGAATTTTTGCGAACATCTCACCCACTTCTTCGACCTTAAAGGCTCGGTGGGCGGTGTCCGGAAAGTGTGAGTATAGGAATTGTTCGAGTTCCTCGGCGGTCATTCGAGGCATAATGGCGCTACTCCAAGCCGGCTTGAGTGGTGAACCTTTGAAACCACCAAACCTTATCGCCTGCCCGCGGGATGGTCAAATAAGTCGCCGGCGACTACATCGGCGGTCTTATTGAAATCGGTTGGTTGATATCGTTAAACCAGACGTTGATCGTAAGCGAGCCACCGCCTTGACCCGGTGCAGGGCCCGAGATTGTTAGGCGACGCATATAGCCGTCTTTCTTTCCGACGCTGATTTGAATTGTGCCGGTCTCGGAACGATCTGTTACTTCAAACTCGTACACTGAGCAATTGAGTCCGTCGATCTCCTCATCGCCAAGCATCTGACCAGTGATCTGCACTTTGGATTTTCCGATCATCTCATTTATCAGCGTCGAAAAGTCAAAGCCCGAGTCTGATCCAGGGACCATGCCTGCCGACACCGGCGTCAATACCCAGGCATCTCCGGTCTTTAAGTAAACCTTACTGCCGATGGCGATCATTTCCCCTTCCGGCGATCGGAGGTGAGTGCGGTTCGGTTTTACGGTTTCGATCACTACTTCCCTTTCTCCCGTAGGCAAGAAAGTTTGGATTCGGGTCCGGACCGATTTGACCTCAGCCATCTTCGACAGCGCGTTTTGAAGCACCGACGTCGCATTGTTAAGGGTTGCGCCACGCGGCCGGGTCGCCGAAGGCTTCGCTTCATAGGTTGTTGAAGACAAGGTTCGTGGTGACGTCAGGTCCTCGTTAGTGAGAACCGGAGTTCTGGATGGACCCGCTTGCTGCGGTATTGCACGCGCTCCGAGAGGAGCTTGAAGAAGAATCATCGCTGCAGCGGACACTATCGCAATTCGCTTCATAAATACTCTCTTCAGTTTAGTGGATGGACAATTCCGTGGGGGTCCGGAAGCTTGGCCAGAATATCCTCGCCCTTTATCTGCGTCAACACTATTGGTTTCGCTATGATAAGATTCGTATTGAATAGCTGAGCATCGATCGAGGGCTACAGTGCCTCAACGAAACTATCGCGATCCACTTCACAATATGATTTCGCTGGACGAGTCCGTCCCGGAGGACCGCCTAATAGTTGACCTCATAGATTCAGCGGAGTTTCAGCGACTTCGCCGGATCCGCCAGCTCGGACTGGCTATGTTTACCTACCAGGGCGCCGAACACAGCCGGTTTACGCATTCCATCGGCGTGATGCATGTAATGACTCGGGCACTTGATCGGTTGGGTTCACATCATGTGGTCAGCCCCGAGGCCCGCGTCGTCGGACGCGCCGGCGCATTGCTCCATGATCTCGGTCACGGCCCTCTTTCGCACGTGGTAGAAAAAGTATTTCACTTTCACCACGAGGATTGGACGCGGCGCATAGTTCTGGACAGCACAACAGAAGTAAATCGGATTCTCGGCAGTTTCGATAAGCAGCTTCCGGAAAAGCTCGCCTCGCTATATCAGCACAGCTATGCGCCGGCATTCGTTTCCCAGCTGGTTTCCTCGCAGCTGGATTGCGATCGGATGGATTATCTGCTGCGCGACAGCCTGATGACTGGGGCGAAGTACGGTTTATATGACCTGGAGTGGGTGCTGCATGCGCTGAGGATAGACGAACCGCGCGATCGGATCTATGTTGAGGCCAAGGGATTCTACGCCGTCGAGGAGTACCTTCAGGCTCGATATTACATGTTCCGCCAGGTCTATTTTCATCGGACGTTGCGATCGGCTGAGGCGGTGCTGAATTCGGCGCTGAACCGCGCGCGTCTCTTGATCGAAACCGGGGCTCTGGGTTTTCGCACCGAAGGATCGGTATTCGAGAAGATGCTGGCGGGCGAACAGGCGAGCACTCAGGAATATCTTCAGCTTGACGACACCGATGTAATGTTTCGATTGAAAGAGTGGTCGCGCGATGCAGATCCAGTCCTCGCAGACCTGGCGTCAAGGTTAATGGATCGAAGGTTGTTCAAAGCAATTGACGTCGGAGCGAACGCGTCGGCGAGCTTCTGGGAAACAGCGGCGGACATCGTTCGCCGCTGTGGGTTTGATCCGGAGTACTACTTGATAACTGATCGTGCTGTAGACATTCCATACTACGGCGACTATTCGACGGTTGGAGTCGATCCAAAGAGCTTGATCTACGTTGAAACCGGGCTGGATGCGACTATACGTGAAATAAGCGAAGTCTCAGAAGTTGTTCGAGGCATGCGCGGGTATCGCATCGACCGTGTTTGCGTTCCGGTCGAGGTAGCCGACGAGGTCTCGTGCCTCATCGGCGAATACGACAGGCAAACGAGGGGCGGCGCCGCCAATTAGGCTTTCCCCTCTTATCATTCTTTTAGTGGAAGCTTGAGACCCTGGTTCGATTTCGCTCGTTCATCACCACCAGGGGTGACGTTTGCAATATAACTCAAATTCTCGCAGGATCAATTCCCCGTGCGGGGAAGGCTGGCCAGGCCGGGGTAGCGTAGACTGTCTAGTCTGCGCGAGTTCTTGGCGGGTTTAATGCCTGGGCGCAGACTAGACAGTCTACGCTACGGTGTGGAAGCGATATGTTACTTGCTCACTGGAGAGTATGTCTGCTGGTATCTGGCAATCGCTTCTCGAACGCGTTCAGCCTCCGCGCGGGTGACGCGGAACTTCTGTGAACTCCCTTGAAACTTGATCTCCATCTCGTCTTTGGTGAGGCTCACGCCGGTGCCGACGAGATTGGATGCAAAAACGTGTTGCCCATCGTAACGCACGCCGGTTGCGTTAATCGTCAGCGTTCCCGTGCACGAACCTCCTAGCAATCCGCCGTGGGTGTGTTTGACCTGAAGCGTCAGCGGGGTAGGCTCGGCCGCCTTTTCGCGTTGCTTCTTTTCAACTCGCTCTATCTTGTCGTCGAGGATCGCAACCGAGTACAAAGTACTGCCACCGGATTGGCGGGCTTCCTTCCATTGCTCGACCGCGGAAGTTGAGTCGCCCTTTTGAAAGGCGATGTCTCCCAGCGCTGCTATCGATGAGCGATACTCGTCGTCACGGCTTGGCTTGAGCTGTTTAAAATATGTCTCAGCATGATCGAGCTGTCCGGTTTTCAAGTACGAACGCGCCAGCGCAAAGACAACATCGGGGGTGCTTCTTCCGTTGACCATTGCGTGCTGTAGATCGGGAATAGCCGCATCGAAGTTACCGGCGCGGTAAGCCTCGAGCCCGTTGAGCCGGCGAGTATCGGTATCGGGAACCTTCGCGGTCTCCGCAGCACGGCTATTCTTGATCTCCCGAACGCGTGCGCGTGACTGCTTGTCTTCCGGGAACAGTTGTCCCACGTCCTCAAGCTGCTTGATCGCAGCTTCGACATCACCTCGTTTGAACGCCTGCTCACCGGCTGACGCGAGCGTCTCTTTAACCTGGTTACGAATCTGTCGCGCCTTCTCATTCTGGCGATCAATCGCGAGCGCTTGCTTAGAGTAAAAATACGCGCTCTTACCAGGAGGGTCGATCAACCGTCCGGCTAACAAGGCTTCGTCCGCCTTGCGGACTAACTCCCGAACCTGTCCCAGAGCGCGGGCCAGCTGACTCTCGAGTCTCGCCGCTGCTGCTCGAGCCTCCTCATCGACAGGATAGTTCTCCATCAGGAAGTTGTAGACTTCCTGCGCCTGCCCAAGATCCCCGCGCGAAATCGCGTTCTGCGCCGATTGGTGCGCTGCTTTCCGAATCCGCTCGCGCATTTCAGCCGAAAAGGGATTTCTTGGATCCAGAGTCTGGATGTTGTCGGCATAGTAGAGAGCGCTTCCCTCATAAACCACGCCGTAAAACCCGCGTGCGAAGGCCGCTTCGGCTAGATCTTGATACTGTTTTATCTGCTCTTCAGGAGGTAAACCTGCCGCTTCCGCGGGCGGAGTCGGCTTAAGCTTGAACTCGACCGGCCCGGATTCAGCGACGCTGAGAGTCTGTACGATTGACTCATACCCTTCCTTCGAAATCGTGAGCGTGTAGGTTCCAATAGCCAGCTGCTCAAGCTTGACCGGCGAATGCCCATAGTCCTTTGAATCGAGTTTTATCTCGGCGCCGGACGGCACGGTGAGTATTACGAGTTGATCCACCGTGGACGGTTTTTTGGTGACCAGGTAGATGCCAGCAATGGTAAGCCCAGTAAGAAGCAGCGCGGATACCGCTGCAAGCAACCACCAGCGCTTACCACTTGGGGCCGCCATCGCTTTTGTTGCGCGATCTATATTCGAAGTATCGTGAACCGTCTCTATTGCATGTTCCATTGCCGGTTCGGAGTCTCTGGTTGCGGACGTTGTCACTGCTGCGGCAGCGCCCCGGGCAAGTGCGCCGCGCGGACTTCCCTCAACGGCGTCCCTTCCTCTGCCGCTGTCATCCAGGCTGTATTGACTGGGTTTCTCGCCTAACATTGTCTGCTCGCAACCAACATTGCCCGGCGCGTACCGACAACTGTCCAACAGAGGCTTACCTTCCCGGGTTGGATCCCACGGTCTTGCCAGCCAGAGCTTCTGATGCGCGTCTAAAAATGCTACCTGTAAGGATACAGTATAGAACTAGTACGGGCAACGATGTGTGAGGCATCAATCTGTCGAACCCGCTGGCGGCACGATTTTAGCGAACAACAGCTAAAATCTCACGACAGCGCATCGTTGAATTTGTAGCCAATTCCCCATACGGTGAGCACATATTTTGGTCTTTTGGGATTCTGCTCGATCTTGGTCCTGAGCCGATTTACGTGGGGGTCGATGTTTCGCTTGTAGCCTTCATAGGCCGTATCCCAAATCGCGTTGAGCAAATCCTGCCGCGAGTATACGTGACCGGGAGAGGAGGCGAGCAACTTAAGAATATTGAATTCGATTGGCGTCAAGACAACTTCGGTCCCTGCGACTTTGACGATATGCTTGGTGAGATCGATCTCCATCTCACCCATTTTGAGAACTCGTGGTTCCGCGGGGCGAGCCGCAGTTTTTACTCGCTTCTGCAGCGATTCGATCCTGAGCTCGAGCTCGCGAGGACTAAAGGGCTTTGCAAGATAGTCATCAACCCCGACTCCATAGCCCGCTTCTTTGTCTCTTATGGTGGCCTTCTCGGTTAGCATTATGATGGGCGTCGTCACACCCTTTTCCCGAAGGAGTTTGCAAAGCCTGACTCCATCAATTCCCGGCATGACGACGTCGAGGATAATGAGATCGGCTCCTGACGATAGACCGCAATCAAGTCCCTTTATCCCGTCCGAGGCTTGAACTACTTCATAACCGCGGGCGCCAAGATAGTCCGCCACCATTGTTCGGATCGATTTATTGTCATCGACTATTAAGACCCGCTTACCAGACATACCCTGCATACAGTCGACGTTCCTATTTAAAAACCTCCTGCAAGTTTAGAGCAGTCGCATTGGCATGACCACATACTTATAATCCGCTTGCCCGTCACCGGATGGTCGCAACAACGCTGGACTCTGTTCGTCCTTAAACTCAAACACAACCTCATCGGTTCCAACAACCCCCAAAAAATCAAGCACGTACTGGGCATTGAACCCAATGCTCAAATTGTCGCCGGCATAGTCTAGAGGAATCACTTCTTTGGCCTCGCCCACGTCCGCGCTTTGGGAGGTTATGCTCAGCTTTCCATTTGAAAGATCGACTTTGACTCCGTGGCTCCGCTCATCGGCCATCAACGCCGCGCGTCTTATTGCCTGGGTTATCCTATCGACATTCATTGTTATAGATTTGTCGTTGTTCTTTGGAAGCACGAGATCGTAGTTTGGAAACTGCCCTGCTAACATCCGTGAAGTTAGATGTCGGTTCTGGATCTGAAAGTACAGGTGATTCTCGTCTTTTGATAATTCGAGATCCTCATCCATTCCCGCGGTCAACTTTGCCAACTCGATTAGAGCTTTTTTCGGAACTATTACTTTCAACGGCTCTGCGCCGCCATCCAGAGCCTGGTCCAGGCCCGCCGCTGCCAGAGCCAGACGGTGACCATCCGTTGCAACCATTTGCAGGCGCCCTTCACTGAACGAAAGCAGCGCCCCGTTGAGCGCGTATCGGGACTCCTCCTGAGTGATGGCAAACACCGTGCGGTTAATCAAGCGGTGGAGCACTCCGGCCGGAATCGTAATTCCCGCCTTCTCTGCTTTTGGCGTCGACGGAAAATGCTCTTTCGCCTGACCTACTATTCTGAATTCAGACGAGGCACAAACGACTTTGACCCAGTCGTTATCTTCTTTGGCAAAGTTAATCTCGGCATCCGGCAGGTTTCTAACGATCTCAAATAACTTTCTGGCCTGCAGTACGATTGACCCGGATCGTCCCGACTCGGCAGCGCACTCGGTTTGAAGCGAGACATCCAAGTCAGTTGCAACCAACGAGATCATAGAGCCGTTTGCAGTCTCGATGAGCACGTTTGATAGGATCGGTATAGTACTCTTCTTCTCGACTATACCTTGAAGAAGGTTCAACTCCTTAAGTAGAACATTCTTGCTAACGCTGAATTGCATACCCCACCTCTTTCGATTGTTGGCGACTGGTTTCTACGACAACAAGAATTCTTGATTCATGTTCTTAGTAATAGTAGTAGAGCCTGTGCAAAAGTCGAATAATGCAGCTATGACATTGAGAATAGTAGATCTAGTCCGCTCATAAGTATGTGGATGAACCTGTGGAAAAGGCGTAACCGCGACACTAGTTATTCCACAGGTACGCCGAAATAAGATCAGCCCAAGTACGTCCTCAACTATCAACCAACTGGAGGCTGTGGAAAAGTGTAAGAAACTCATTTTAAATCAGCAATTAGACTGTTAATTGCCTTGTGGAAATCAGCGTCTCCCGCGTAGAGCTGAGCGATCTTGTTAACGCTGTGCAGAACGGTCGTGTGATGCTTGCCGCCGAACTCGCGTCCGATTTCCGGAAAGCTGGACTTTGTGAGGGTCTTGCATAGATACATCGCAATCTGGCGAGGCACAGCGATCTTTCTGGAATTGTTTTTTGACTTGAGGTCGGCAACCTTAAGACGATAGTGAACGGCGACCGTTTTTTGGATGAGGTCAACCGAGACCCCACTCGACTCCTCGGCGAGAATTGTTCGCAAGACCTCGTGGGCTAGATCCAGATCCATAGGCAAACCTTTGAGAGATGCATATGCGGTTAGCCGGACCAGCGAACCTTCGAGTTCTCGGATATTGGATTTGATCTTGCTTGCGATGAACAGCGCCACGTTGTCCGGAAGGTTTATCCTCTCGAGGTCGGCCTTTCTCTTCAGGATTGCTACCTTGGTTTCGAGGTCAGGGGGCTGGATGTCGGCTATCAGTCCCCATTCGAACCTTGAATGAAGGCGTTCTTCGAGCGTCGGGATCTCTCTTGGAGGGCAATCGCTCGAGATCACTATTTGTTTTTGCGCATCGTAAAGCGCGTTGAATGTATGAAAGAATTCTTCCTGTGTTCGTTCCTTGCCGGCCAAGAACTGAATATCATCCATCAGCAGCACGTCAATGTTCCGGTACTTGTCCCTGAACTTTATGGTCTTGTCATACCGGATGGCATTTATCAGCTCGTTCATGAAACGCTCAGACGACAGGTAGGTCAATCGGAGGTTCTGGTTTCGCTGTTTGATGGCCTGTCCGATCGCGTGCATAAGATGGGTCTTGCCCAGGCCCACACCTCCGTATACATAGAGAGGGTTATAGGTCTTCGAAGGCATATCGACCACCGCCAGGGAGGCAGCGTGGGCAAATTGATTGCAGGATCCGACAACAAACGTGTCGAACGTATATTTAGGGTTTAGAGGCAATTCAACCGGTTCGGTTTCGACGGCCCTGGCCACCCCAACTGCAAGCCCCTGATCTTTGCCGGGAAGCACCGAAGATTTGGAAGAAATACTCGCCGGGGTCTCCAACGCCCTGGTATTTGCGGGCGGTGCGTCATCGATCAGGAACCGAAGCTGATAGGCATCCAGATCAAGCTCGTTGAGGGATTCTTCGATTACGTCGAAGTAGTTGTTGCTTATCCAGTCGCGGAATACTTCGTTTGGAACGCCCAGATAAATGCTCGAATCATCCATCCGTGCAGAGGAAATCGGCTTGAACCACATATTGAAGCTCTGCTGGTTCACCCGTTTGGATATGGCGTCGAGGATAGATGAAAGCAAATCAGCGTGCATTGTCGGGGCCAGTGAAGCGAAGCTCCTGTGGAACCTGAGAAGCGGAACCACCTGAAGAAAAGAAGTTCGAGCACCCAACCCAGTTCAATAAGAGTGATTCGGCGCAGCAACAAACCGCGAAGCGTTGCCGCCCCGAATGAATCTATTGGTTGAGTTGAATATCAGACGATTGAAAGATCCGGATTATGGACCGCGAAGATTACCACAGCGAGGTCGCGGAATTCAACGACGATCTTTTGTAGTAAATCATACCGTCGTGTTGATTGTGCTTATCGCGCCTTTTGAGCTATCAGCAGTTCCACCGATGCCCGTTCAAGCTCGATGCTTGCCCGCACAATATCGGCATCAGGGTCGGCAAGAGCTTTTTGCAGGCGCTGTTCAGCCTGTTCCTTTGTTCTGAGCGCGCTTGCAAGATCGATGTCCTCGGGTCTGGTGGCCTTGTTAGCCAGAACCGTAACGCGATCCGCGCTAACCTCGACGAATCCATCGCCGAGCGCCATCTCGCCGACTTCGTTGCCGATATGATAGGTCAGTAGCCCGGCGGGCTTGAGCAGCGAAACGAGCTCGGTGTGACCAGGGAGTATCCCCAACTCGCCGTCGAGCCCCGGAACCTCTACGCGCTCTACATCAGTTTCAAGAACCTTGCGTTCCGGAGTCACGACTTCCAGGTGAATTAGTTCGGCCATTATTACCCTTCGATTCTTCGATACCAGCGAAATTACATTGCGTTGGCTTTTTCGACAGCTTCCTCGATGCCCCCGACCAGGAAGAACGCCTGCTCCGGAAGGTCGTCGTGTTTGCCTGAGATCAGCTCTTTGAACCCGCGAACCGTATCTTCGAGGGCTACAAACTTGCCTTTGAGTCCAGTAAACTGCTCGGCAACGTGGAAAGGCTGGGAAAGGAACCTCTGAATCTTTCTGGCCCTGGCTACGGTTAGTTTGTCGTCCTCAGACAGTTCATCGATTCCGAGGATCGCAATGATGTCCTGAAGGTCCTTATAGCGCTGAAGAATCCGCTTTACTTCTTGCGCGACCTGATAATGATCGTCTCCCACGATTCGAGGATCAAGTATCCTGGACGTCGAGGCGAGGGGGTCGACCGCGGGATAGATGCCAAGTTCCGCGATCTGACGCGACAGCGCGGTAACCGCATCGAGATGAGCAAATGTAGTCGCGGGCGCGGGGTCAGTGTAATCGTCCGCAGGAACATAGATAGCTTGGACGGATGTAATCGAACCTCGTTTTGTTGAGGTGATTCGTTCCTGAAGCTCTCCCATCTCGGTAGCGAGCGTTGGCTGGTAGCCAACAGCAGATGGCATCCGTCCGAGGAGGGCTGACAC